>PPYF01638201.1_pt1 | contig 118614 bp, 143 predicted proteins | sample 1559871 | NCBI WGS metagenome assembly PPYF01 (sample SAMN08240021, study PRJNA423297) | Human gut metagenome, whole genome shotgun sequencing project.
TTAGAGTAAATTATATACTATTTTATCATGACTAATAATTATTTTGCAATATATGCAATGAATCCCATGTAAGTAAGAGGTTCTGTATGTCCATGTGATGATACCCATGATAATGTACCATCAGCTTTTAATTGTAATGCGGCTATTGCGGCAGTAGGGGTACTCCAATCACCAGCCACCATAAACATTGGAGATGTTAAAGTCGGGAAATCAGGCTTCATTAATGGCAATGGTAATCCGAGATTAGTTACATTTTCTAGGAAATATTCCTTATTTTTTACAACACCACTGATAATATGTTTGTAATATATAAAACATATCTTACCAATCATTGTTCCCATAATATCATTTTTAATAGTTATTTTGCCATTTGTTAAGCTACTTAAACTCTGGTTAGGGAGCGAGATAGAAAATATAAAATTTAATATGTAACTAACAAATAGAGCCTAGGAGCCGACACCAAATGAGGTGCCGGCTCTTATAATATAAAGAAAGGGGCGCAAGCTTATGAACAACATTAATACAAATGCACAGAACGAAAGGAGAGACATCATGAAAGGAATTGACGTATCATCATACCAGGGAACAATAGACTGGAACAAAGTAAAATGGGCTGGTGTACAGTATGCCATTATAAAAATCATCAGAAAGGATCTAAACCCAGACAAGACCTTCGAGCAGAACTGGAAGGGCTGCACAGAAGCCGGAATGCCGATTCAGGGTGTATATAATTATTCGTACGCAACTACATTAGGAAAGGCAAAGACGGATGCACAGAGAGTGATTGAGGTACTTGCCGGAAGAAAGACATTCGTATGGCTTGATGTAGAGGACAGATGCCAGCAGGGACTTGGACAGACCTTAATCGACATCATCAACACATATCAGTCAGAAATCAAGGCGGCAGGGCTTGATTTTGGAGTGTACACCGGGCTAAGCTTCTACAATACCTATATTCTGCCATATGCTAATCAGATTAACTGTCCATTCTGGATCGCGCGTTATCCATCAACTAAGGGAATGACAATCGGGGACGATCCGAACGATGCCAAGAAGCCTGCCATTGTACACAGCCTGTATGGATGGCAGTACACCAGTGCATTCACTTGCTCCGGACTCAATAACAGCACAGATGCCAACCTCTTATATGTGGAGCTTGGAGCAAAAGATACAACAGCAACAAGCCAGCCTGCACCCGCACCGGCCAAGCCGAGCGATGAGAGCTGGAAGGGTAATGTTGACTATTACTTGGAAAGTGAAGAAGTCAGAAAATGGCAGCACGCCATGAACGTAGGCTTTGACCTTAAAGGAGATGATGCACTGAAAGAGGACGGCAAATTCGGAGCTGACTCACAGGCATTCGCAAAAAACCACAATCTGTGGAGTGGACAGAAACACCATTGCCCGACTGCAATCAAGTGGTTAAGAAGAACGCTGCACGATGTATACAGCTTCACAAAGTTAGACACGGATTACGGCAAGTGGACGAGCTATCTCTCTAAATGCGTGAAGGTATTCCAAAAGAACAGAGGACTGACACAGGATGCATATGTCGGATTACTCACAACATACAGACTCTTGAAAGGATAAGAAAAAAATGATGAATGATATTATAAGATTTTTTACGGCAACAGCAAGCAACAAAATTATGGAGATAGTAGTAATATGCATAGTGATGGACACTATCTTCGGAGTATTACGAGCAATCAAGGAAAAAAAGTTCAATTCAAACTTTGGAATCAATGGAGCAATCAGAAAGGTCGGTATGTTGATTTCTCTTGTGCTCCTGGCTCTGGTCGACTCAATCATAAGATTGAACCTCATCGGATTCATCCCGGCCGGTGCAAGAACATATCTTCCGGGACAGACAGTCGGAACGATGGAGTTTTTCGCATTACTATATATAGCGTATGAGATTGTAAGCATATTGAAGAATATGTCATTGTGCGGTTTACCAGTCAAAAAGGTGTGGCGCACAGTTAAAAAGGCACTATCAAAGTATACCAATGAGCTGCCGACCGACTCAACAAATTAAATAATTATTATAACATAGGGCATCTGTCAGATTGATGGATGTCCTATTTTTTTATTTTAAAATAACATTATGCGCAAAATACTATTGACATTATGCGCATAATGTGATATTATAATCATGTAAGGAGGTAAGACAAGTGAGTAAGAAAAAGAAACGACAAAAGAAAAAAGGCAAGAATGAAGCCCTTCAAAACATCATTCTTGCCACAGCAATTATAAATCTGATAATAAGCGTTTTACAATTGCTAAACTTAATACTCAACAAGTAACCAACAAACAGTTGAGTAAAAGGGGAGCGGAAAGCTCCCCACACTCTCAACTTACTACGAAAATACGAAAAAGTCAATGGAGGTAGTAAAATGGAAACATTATTTTTAGTTAGTCAGATAATATTCGACATCTTAGTTATAATATACATCGTAAACGAAAAGAGGAACAAATAATATGAGTGAGTTTAATCAAAACCAGTACATTAATAAATATATCAAAGAAAAATATGATAGAATCAACCTGACAATGAAAGCGGGAAAAAAAGAAAAAATCAAAAGCGCTGCCTCCAAGAGAGGCATGAGCGTGAATGAATACATTAATTGTCTGATTGACAATGATTTGTTGCAAAACATCGAATGAATGTGCTATACTCACATGAGATTAATTAAGAGAGGAAAAACACATGATTAACTTAGATGACATAGATATCACCCAGACACCGCCAACCCACGAGCCTGAGAGACAGTACTACTACATGGCAAAGGCTAGGCAGTATGTCAAGAAAAAGTCCGAAGAACTGGGAAGACCACTAACCTTGTTTTTAAAGACCTTCGGGTGTCCGACTGTTTAAGAAAACAAGACGTTGCAATCTATTTGAAAATACAAGGCTTTTCCGAAGAAAGGAAAAGTGAAAAATGAAAGAATTATCCTTCAAAATTCAGGGCGAATTTGTGTGTCACCTGGCCCGATCCTGGTTCTGGGACGAAAACCGCGAATATGAGAAGTGCGAAGAACTTCTTCTTTCTTGTCTTATGACGGACGAAATATCCGAAGAAGAAAAGAAGAAAATTGTCGTTGAAATTCTGGAAGGCCGGAAGATCCTTGTCGGCGTGAATGAACTTGAACTTGTCGAGGATGGCGAACGGATCCGACCGCTTGCGGATAAATTCAAAGAGTACCAGAAAAAAGAAATGATCCGAAAAATCGAAGAAGACATTCAACGCCGGCCGCTGGCTTATCTGGATCCGTATTCTTGTGACAAAAATATAAATGAATACAAACCGGTTGACAATCTGGTTTTCGACGATGAACAGGACGTTCAGGAAGCCTTCGGCCGCCACTTGACGCCATATCAGGAAGTCAGATTGTGGGCCTATTCTTCCGAAAATTTATGGTATCATGCCAGCCGCCTTCTTCCTGGATTCTGGGACGAAAAGGAACGAAAGTATCTGGATAATGGCCTTTATTTAATTGAGCGGCCGAAACTTGTCTATGAACTAATCGGCGGCCCAGTAACAGATCAGAACGAAGAAAAGTTGTTCGCACTGTTAAAAAATCACTTGAAATCGCTTGTAAATAATGGGTTCGCCACCGGCGAGAAGGCGAAAGAAATCATACACCGCAATATGAAGTATGACGCGGCCATGAAAGAAATTAACCAGGAGCGCCAGGAACAGACAGAAGAAAAACCGAATTCCGATCAGTTGAATAGAACCACGTCCCCGGACGATTTCCTTTCCGAATATGGATTGATAGATCCTTCCGGCAATTATTACAGTTGTTCGTTCGCCGGACATCATACGAAAGCACATTATATTTTAAAGGCCAGGGAAAGAAAGGTTTATGATTTCGACGAAGCCCTGGACAAATTATATTCTGACGGATGGGCGATCATTCGGAACCCGGATCCGGGCGGAAGTGTATTCTTTGATTACAGAGCCGACAGACGACCAACGAAACGCCAGATCGACACCGCTTTCGATCACATGATAAGATTTAATGAACGCACACTTCCAGGAATTAAAGAATATCTTGAAAACGAATGAACCGAAGCCGCCAGAAATGGCGGCTTTCACTTTATAGTGTAAAATGTTAAGAAAATGTATAATAAATACTTGACATATTACACTATAAAGTGTATAATGTAATCAGAAGTTAAGGAAAGGCGGAAATAAAAAATGACAGTAGCAGAGAAAAGAGCAAAGAAAGCATACAAGGAAGACTTAATCAAACAGGGCATTGATAAAGAGTTAGCCGAAATCATGGCGAAGACCTTCATCGAATACCAGATTGTCAGACCGGTTGTAAACGGTAACTGTTAAAAAAGAAGGGGCGAAAGCCCCTTCCCATCAATCTTTCCCATTCGGCCCGTGTTCGCAAGCGATTAACTGTTCGCCGCAGATCGGACACCGTTCAATTCCACATTTCCAATGGTGCCAGCGGCCGGCCTGGGCGGAACATTCAGGACACACAGCACCGGTGACGCCGTGGAACTTGTCGCCTGGATCCCCGACCTTGATCCGGCGGTATGGCTTGCCGGCGAAATCGAAGGTTCTTGTCCGACATCCGCACGTCGAACCGATACGGCCGCCGCACTTCTGGCAGACCGGAAGATCCGCCGGGGTTGAATATGTGAATTCATGGACAAGACCGTTCACGAACCGGATCGACTGGACGCGGCCTTCCAGAATTTCGATCCTGTCGATTATCTGATCGACAAAATCTTTCAGAATTTCGTTGTCCAGGTCAAGGGCCATCTGGATATAATCGACGTGTTTCTTCGAAACGATTCTTTGAGCGACTAGGAACGCCGACGCCTTCCTGATGAATTCCAGGTCGGCCAGATCGTCCTTGTCGCCCGTCGCCTGGCTGGCTTCAATCTGTTTTTCATATCCGGCGATCTTATTCACAAGATCCTTTTTCTTCTTCGCGAATTCTTCTTTCGTCATGGAATCAGGATCGTAAAGATAAAGATCCGTCAACCGGTCAATCGCGGTCTTACACTTGTCAAGTTCGCGTTTCAGAATGGAAAGCTGTTCGGCCGCCGTGTAATCGTCGTCGCCGTCTGAAAGGTCAATGTCCGGCAGATACGCGCCTTTTCCGACTTCCTGGAAGGCCAGGGCGTCAAACGTCCGGCGAAGGCTTTCTTTGCTGACCTTCATATTTTCGAATTCTGGCCCTTTCAATAGTTCCTTTTCCAACTGTTCCAGGGTTTTAATGTTCTTAAAATTCTTCTGGATCCGCGCCAGGTTCGCCACATAGTTAAAGATAAACGGGCCGATATAGCTTTCGTTTACTGTCTTTGAGTTGTCGCAATCCATCATTCGCGACCGCTGGGCGCAACGGTACATTGACGGCCGCCAGCCGTTCGCCCTGGCTCTATCCTTCGACGCGATCATATTCGCGCCGCACTTGCCGCACACCAGGCGACCGGAAAAGGTGTGAACGTACTTCCTGGCCCGAAGTTCGGACGTGTCGCGGCTGGTTCCGTTTTCATCCATGATCGCGTTGCAACGGTCGAACTGTTCTTTCGTGATAATGGCCGGATGATTATTTTCCCGGACGATCCATTCGCTTTCCGGCTTCAATGGGCCACGACCGGACTCACGCAAATTATACCGGTATGTCCCGATGTAGAACGGATTTCGGATAATATCGCGGATCAGCTTCGAAGTCCACTGGCCGCCGCGCTTCGACGCGATCTGATTGTGGTTCAGATACCGGGCGATCTTCGTTGTGGAACGAACCCGTTCGTATTCGTCAAAAATAAACTGGACGATCTTCGTTTCCTCTGGATCCGGTTCCGGGAATTTGATTTCCGGGTTCCAGCGATAGCCGACCGGCATACGCGCACCGTTCCACAATCCCTGTTCCGCGCGATCCAGCATGATTCCGGTTACACGTTCGGAAGTCATGTTTCGTTCAAGTTCGGCGAAAATCAGAATAATTTTCAACATAGCTTCGCCGATGGCGGTCGAAGTGTCGAACTGTTCGTTCATCGAAATAAAAGTGACCTTGTGGTCTTTTAATTCCTGGTACATCGCCGCGAAGTCCAGAAGGTTTCGGGACACACGATCCACTTTCCAGACGATCAAGTGGGAGAATTCCCCGTCCCGGACGCGCGACATCATTTCTTGAAAATGCGGCCGATCGGTATTCTTCGCCGAATAGCCGTCGTCTTCGAAAATCACAAAATCTTCAATCCCTAAAAATTTACAGTATTCCTTTAATTTTTTACGCTGAAAAGGAAGGCTGTCTTTATCAACCTGATACCTGGTCGAGACGCGGACGTATAGGGCCGCTTTCTTTTTCGACCAGAATTTCAGGATCTTTTTCTTGTTCCTGACATAAGCCATGAAAAGCCCCTTTCCCCAGGAACCGAAAAAAGGGTATAAAAAAGAAAGCCGATTGCATTTCCTGGCCTTCTCTGCTATAATATAGGGTGCTTATTTCCAATATCAGAAGACCTTTTTCGGTTGCCTGGTATTAAAGCCGGTCAGTGATTGCAGTCGTTGACCGGCTGTTTTTATTTTATTATAAAACTACTGAATCAGCCCTTTAATTAAGGCCAGCTTGTAAATGTGCTTACAAGGTAAATGATCGGCCTTGAACGTGCCGCACTGACACATTCCCAGACCACACCAGACTTCTTCCTGGTCGTCCGGCGCCTTCATCCTGGCGAAACACTTCTTTTCACTTTCAAAGTGAACGGAAATGTTTTCTTCTTTTGCCTGGCGAAGTTTTTCTTTCTGGCCCGGTCGCTGGTGGACTTCATCGGCCCACCGGTGAAATGGCGCTTCGTCGCGTTCCTTTCTCTTTTGGCGTTTCAAGTATATGTGGATCTTCCAGGCCCATACGGCAAGGAAGACAGCCACACCGCCGACTATTACTTTCAAAATCATAATTCCCTTTCTGCTATTTATTACCAGTATCTTATATAACTCACAAAAATTATAATAAACAAGCCCGGCCTTTCTGGAAAAGGGGTGGTGCTTATGACAATTAAATACATAGATTACAACGACCGGCGTATATATGCGATCTGCTATCCGGCATTTAAGACAGTGTATTATAATTCAAATTTCGCTGGAAGAACGAAAATATATTTGTTGATCTGGTAGTATAGCTTTATAAGCAGAAGGCCGGGCGCTTTTTAGCGCCTAGCCCGTTTCCTTATTCCGATCTGGCTCTTTGGCCGGGAATTCCTTTTCCAGTTCTTCGGGCGTTTTTGGAGCGTTCACAAACGCCTGGATCAAAGAATCTTCTGAAAATCCAGCGGCGAAGTTTTCCGGGAGTGCCGCCGCACTTGGATCGACATCGCTTTCCAGGATAGCCTTCGAAATATCAAGGAAAAATTCAATCAATTCATTTCTTTTTTCTGGTTTCAGATTTACGAACTTTTCGATCGCTATATAAGAAGCGTTCGACAAATTATATTCGCTTGCCAACTGATCCAGCACGTCGGACGGAGCCGGTTTAAACATTTCACCCTTACCGTATCGAAGCCAGTCTTCGCTTACGTTGAATTCTCTTATCATTAGAGAAATGACGGAATCAACAGGATTGCTTCTTCCTAATTCATATTGCGCGATGGTGTTCCCTTTAACACCGATTCTTTCGCCGAATCTTTGTTGTGTTAGATCTAATTCTTTTCTTATTTTTTTTATTCTGTCACCAATATTCAACTTTTTCACCTCGCTTTCTGACCTGATTATATATCCAAAATTTTGTAAAGTCAATCTTAAAATATCATAAATACAAAAAACTTCATAAATACAAAAATTAAAGGTTGACAAACTTGTATTTATGAAGTATCATGTTCATAGATACAAAAAACACAGCACACACAGAAAGGAAGTGATTTCATGGGTAAGACCAAAAAAGAGTCTTTAACTTCCGAACAGATCACAGACGCTAGACGTTTATGTGAAGTAATCAAAGGCGTTCCTGGTGGTAAACGCCCACTGTTCGAAATCGTCATGCTGGCGTATATGAACGGTATGGAAGCCGGCGCCGCTTATGCGAATGACTTAGCCAAAACTGCAATGGCGGTCAGATAAAGACCGCCAGCACTTCGACATATAGCCAGGAAGCCGACTGCAATCGGCGGCAGATGTTGGAAATAAGCGAAAGGGAAAATTGAATATGGATAACTTTAGAATCTATGACACAATATTCCGGTTCAATAACGAAACCGAACGACCTTCGGGCGTATGGCGGCGGAACCAGAAATTCGTTCACGACGCGTATTTTTGGAAAATCCTTAATATGCTGAAAGACGAAGGCTTCGACGTACACCACGACGAAAGCGTTTCGAAGATAATTCGAAGGAATTACATCGAAGGAAAACGAAGGGACTTAAAATTCAAGGCCCAGCGATTCCCGGCCGGATTCGAAATTGTTTTCTATCAGGACATTGTCCACGAAAACCCACACGGCGGTTTTTATGATTTTGATAAACGGCGAAAAATGCCGTATCTGATCGGGCTTCAATATGAAAAATATATGAACCTGATTGTCAAGAAATTAAAAACCCTTGTGGAAGTCGAAGACAAATCCAGTATAAGGACAAAGACCGCGGAAGAATGGGTAAAAGCGCGATACGTTGAATCGTGCCACTATCCGCAAACCGACATGAATTTTGATCTTCACGCGCTGGACGGGCAAGGCCACGAAGGCCAGTATGGCCTGGATCGCGACGGAAAAGAAATTCACAACGGCGACGTTAAATACTTCCGTTACTGGTACGACGGCCGGGTGTATCGCGGCCGGGTATATTACGATCTCAACATGAACTGGATTGTTATTTTGAACAAAAAGGACACACGCGTTATTTCTTGTTGGGAATTATTCGACCTTGCGCCGGAAGACAATCTTCACCGGATGAAGGATCCGACGCGATCAGAAGGTTATAAAAAGCATATGGCCCACCTGGAAAAACTGAAAGCCGAAAAGACAAATGAACTTGTGATTGAGTTAAAACGCCGCGGCTATGCGGTGAAGATAGAAAGGAAATAAGCAAATGACAAGAGAAAAATTCCGGTTCGCCGGACAGACCGTGAAGGTCAGAAACGAGATCCCGAAGTTCGGCGGCGCCGACTTTACAATCGAAGACTACTGGCAGAATGTGACCGGTGGCCTTTCCTGGATGGATAGCAACGGCAACCCGGCCGCGATGATGTACGCGATCCGTACCGGTTCCCAGGGCTTTGACGTCCCGATCGACAACGAAGTCGTTTATGGAAAGATCGGTTCGCTTGGCTATCTGTTCCATGTGTCCGAACTGATTCTTCCGAAGGAAGGAGAATAAGCACATGGCACAGGAAAAGGAAATCAAGAATTTTGTTTTCAACTACACCGACGGCACAAGCGAAACCGTCGAAAAGGGTTTCTTTTGCAAGATCAAAGACGAACCAAACGGCGAAGCGACATTAAGTTTCGAAATGGTCGGCGTATCTGGAAAAGACCTGACACAAATTGTTCTGGGTTGCGTCGAGTTGGGCGCACGCCTGGGAATGTTCGACAAAAAGGAAAGTGAGGAAATAAGCGAATGAGTAACACAAAGGAAAGCGTTGTTTTGAAGTATGACGACATGGGGATCCCGTCCATCATGTTAAAGGTTGAGAACACGGCGAAGACGCCGGAAGAAGCCGACAGAATGTTCTTCGTCCGTGGCGTTGAGTATGACGCCGTATATCTTAGCCGCTTCGTGAATTGCGTCCAGAACGGCCGCGCGTATTCGTTGCCGCTGATGGATCCGAAGGTATCTATCGACATGGACGACGCGATCGCGGCTTGTAGAAAGAAGGGCGCCGGCTGGCACTTAATGACCGCCATCGAATGGAACTGGTTAAGAAAGCACACGAACCCGGATGTCCACGGGAACACCTGGAAAGGACACTATTACAATGACGAAACCGAAGTCGGAATCGAAGTCCCGAACACCTGGCGGACACTGACCGGATCCGGCCCGGCTTCCTGGTTCCATAACGGGAACAAAGAAACGGGCGTCGCTGATGTGGTCGGCCTGGTTTGGAAAATGATCGCCGGTATACGCTTAAAGAATGGCGTCTTCCAGTATATGCCCGACAACGACGCGGCGCACCCGGAAGCCGACCTTTCGGAAGGAAGCCAGGAATTCAAGGAAGTTCACATTGACGATCTTCCGTTCCCGGATCCGGTAAAGATTGGCCCAGGCGAAGACGGCTTGATGATTACAACGTCCGGCGAAGTGGAAGGCTGGGACGCGGTGAGACGCCGCGACGTGGTTGTAGATCTTCCAGCGGACAAGATCCCGGAGATCTTAAAAGACTTAGGAATCATCACCGAAGGAATGGACAAAGACGACGCCTGGTTCGCGGCTGACGCAGACCTGGACGAAGCGGTGTGTTACGTCTCTGGCAGTTGCTACAACCCTTCGAACGCTGGCCCTTCCGCGTTGTACTTGTACGACCCACGTTCGAACGTCTGGACGAACATCGGCTTCTTCTCCGCTTGTTTAGGGGAACCTGTTATCCGGTAACTGAAATCTGTATTCCGCGCGATAGCGCGTTAATTGGCCCGCAAGGGCCGGAAAGGTGGAACCATGTATAAACCAACGATCAACACGTCCTACAAGGGCGTATGCAGATTATACGAAACGTGCGGCCGTTCTGATTACTGTTTACGCGCCGCCGAAGACATTCTTTTTATTCACGGCTTCGATATTAGAAAAACGCCTGGATATGAAGATCTTACATCCGATCAGAAAGACCTGTTCGCCGCCCATTGTGTAAAGTACATGAACAGTGTCGGAATGAACACGAAGATCACTATGTACCCGAAAACGGTTCATTTCGTCCGCGAATATCAGTATTGTTCTTTCCCGGAATGGGACGAAGAAATTCAGAAAAACATTCGCTGGCAGATCGGCCGCGAATGGATCATCTTAAAAGCCAACGGCCGGACAAGGAAGTTCAAAAAGTACCTGGACGACGACAGAACCGAAGCCGACATCGACAAGACGGTCACGAAGGAATTTGAATATCTTCGCGTTGACTGGCGGCAGAATGGAACGAATGTCTGGTTCCACGTTACGGCCCCGGATGAATACTATTAAGGCGGTGAGAGTATGAAGAAAACAAACGAAGGCCAGAACGGCCAGGTTGAGAACTTAAAAAGCATTTTAGAGGGTTTCGGAATCAAAACGTCGAAGGAACTTGACGCCGCACTTTCGGAAACCCTGGACGCCCTGACAATCGGCATTATGACAGACCGCGCGATCGGGGCGAGAAATTCAGCATAAAGCAAAGGCGCAACGTCAAAGATTGGAACCCTGACACGTTGCGCCCGATGTTGGCCGCGTTTTGGACACAGCCTTTAATAATTATAGGGGAAACGTGAAGAAATGTCAATCGTTAGAAATACAAGGGAAGCCCAGTATTACATAGACGGAATCACAAAGGCAACGGATCCATTCTGGAAAGTCTATTGTACTTGTGGTTTCACATTCCTTTCGTGCATTTCAAACGGCAAGTGTCCGAAATGTGGGCGCGTGGAAGGTAAACGAATGTTAGGCGATAGAACTTTCGAAGAAGTCGTCGCGGAACGCGGACAGCCGCGGCCGCTGGAAGAATAAATCAGAATAAATCAGAGTTTATCAGAGTAAATCAGAGTTTATCAGAGTAAATCAGAGAAAAAAGGCGGTGAAACTTTGAACAGACTAGGCTTTATCGTTTTGTCAATCCTTTCCCAGAACGGGGCGACGAACAAATTATCTTCGATGTCGGTTCAGGAGATTTCCGACACGGAAGAATTCGGTTATAAGCCGAACACAATCTTCAAAAAAATCAAGGAATTCGAAGACGCCGGATATATCGGCCGCGGCTTGAAGGAAGGCCGGGCGGACACGTTCTTCATCACGGACACCGGACGGGAATTCCTGGAAGGGGCGAAGCATGAAACGAAGTGACGCCAGAACAGAAACGACAACCGGACGAAAAACGTCCGATAATACCACGAAGGGAGAATCAGAACATGAAAAATAAAATTGCTTTTGTAGCAGTCGGCCAGGCCGGCGGCAACATTGGACAGCTTTTCGAAGATCGGGGCTTTAATGTCCTTTACATCAACACGTCCCAGGAAGACCTTGACACCCTGGAACACGCAAAATATAAATACCACATTCCGGGCGGCGAAGGTTGCAATAAGAACCGCCGGAAGGCGAAACAGCTTGTGATCGACGACTTCGACCGTATCGCGGCAGAGATCGAAACCAAAATCAAGGCAGATCTGACGTTCGTTATCTTCGCCAGCGGCGGCGGAACCGGTTCAGGAGCCGGCCCGATGTTGATTGACCTTTTAATCGACGAAGGCCGCGCCATCGGAGCGATCACGATTGTTCCGGGGCAGAATGAAAGCGTGAAGGCACATATCAATTCTTACGACTGTTTTTCAGAGTTGACAGAAATCGCCGGAACGGCCGCTTGCTTCATCCTGGACAACGACCGGGCGGAAAAATTGTCAATCAATACTTCCTTCGTGGACGACTTCTGTTCGTTCTTGGAAGTGCCGGAGAAACACAAGAGCGTGAAGGGCAATATTGACAAGGCTGAAATCATGGAGACACTAAGCGCCCACGGAATGGCCCTTGTGACGTCCAGAAAGGCCCAAAATAGCGCCGAAACGATTAAGGCTATACAAGATAACCCTTACGCCCCTATCGAGGGCGACAGAGCCGTTAAATACATCACAGCGTCATTGTCGGACGGTGTAACCATGCCAGAACTGGAAAAAGCTATCGGAACCCCGATCGACACCTTTCAGACCTTCAATGACGAAGGAACCACAATTTGTTGTATTTCGGGGCTGACTTATCCACAATCGCGTCTGGATATTGTGTATAAAAAAGTGGATGAAAACAAAGAGGTGATCGAAAAGAACCTGACAGCAACCAGAGAAACCCGGATGAAGAAATCAATTAACTTCCTGGATGATCTGGAACCGCCGAAGAAGGCGGCGGAAGCCCCGAAACCGAAATCAAAACGGGACATTATGAGCAAGTATTTATAAAGGCGGTGTTTTTATGGCGGAAATTAACTGGATCAAACTTCGTGTAGATATGTTTGACGACGACAAAATCAAAATCATTCAGTCCATGCCGGAAGGCGACGCGATCCTGGTCGTGTGGATCCGTATTCTTGCGCTTGCCGGAAAATGCAACGCGAAGGGCCTTGTCTTGATTGAAGACGAATTCCCGTATTCTGACGAAATGCTGGCGACTATTTTTAATAAGCCGCTGGCAACCGTCCGCCTGGCCCTTACGACCTTCGAGAAGTTCCACATGATCGAGAGAACCGAAAAAGGGATCTACATAACCAACTTCGAAGCGAACCAGAACAGCGAAGGCATGGAGAGAATCAGAGAACAAAACCGGATCAGACAGCAGAGACAGCGCGAAAAGAAACGCGCCCTTCTGGGAATGTCACAGCCGGAAGAAAAGTCAGAACCCCAGGAAGAACCGGCGGTTTTGCCGAAAGAAGAAGCTGAAATCGTGACCGATGGCGTGACGCGTCACGTTACATCACGCGTGACAAATCGTGAAATCACGGAACAGAATAAGAATAAGAATATAGATATATATAATATATCTTCTAACGAAGATATAGTCGAAACTTCGGAAAAAAAATCCGAAGTTCCTGACCGCGAACCGGAAAAACCAAAGAAAACGGATCGGTTATCTTATGACCTGATCGTGGAAGACTTTCGAAATACCTGTCCAGCCCTTCCGGGAATCCGCGGATTGAATAATACCAGGAAAGCGAAGATCCGTTCCCTGGTGAAAGAACTGGACAAACTGAAAATCTTTCCGGGGCTTGAACCTGAAAAGAAATTACACATCATTTTCCAGGCGGCACAGAACAGCGACTTTCTTTCCGGCAGAAACGGGAAATGGAACGGTTGTTCCTTCGACTGGCTGATAAATAAAACAAACGCCTTGAAGACGCTTGAAGGCACATATCAAAACAAAGGGGGATCCGCAAATGGAAGAATCAATCCAGGAGACAATGAACAAAATGTTTCCCGACCTGATGGCACGACGAGCGCGGCGCTTGAACGGTTCCGAAGAAACGCCGGACGACCAGACACCGAAATATAATTGCCCGATTTGCCACGATAGCGGCTGGGAAATGGTGACAGGCCCGGACGGGTACGAATTTTGTCGCCGGTGCAAATGCGGAATCTTCGAACGCCAGGCAATCGAAAGAAAGCTGTCCTTCGCCACTATCCCGAAAGAGTTTGAAGGCCACACGGTCGAGAATTTCAAAACCGACTGTTATAGCACGAAGGAGAATCGCGAACTGGCCCAGATGGCGAAGGTTATTGCTTCCCGGTACGTGGAACAGTTCGACGAGATCCGGGAAACCGGCAAAGGCTTATATTTTTATTCACAGACAAAAGGATCCGGCAAAACCAGGCTGGCCGTGTCCATTGCAAACGACCTGATCCAGAAAAAGATCATCGCGGCAAAGTTCGCGACCACAATTCAAATTCTGGATCAGATAAAAGCAACCTGGGGTGGCGAATGGAAGAACGAAGAAACCGAACAGAAATTGATCCAGGAAATCGTTTCGGTTCCCGTCCTGGTGATCGACGACATCGGCGTCGAAGCCGTGAAACCATGGATCAATGAGCGTTTTTATAATATCTTAAACGGACGCATGATCGAAAAGCGTGTGACAATTTTTACAAGTAATTGCCGTATGGAAGAATTAAATTTTGACGACAGAATCATAAACCGAATTATCAAAATGGCGTTGCCGGTGCAGTTCCCGGACGAATCAATCAGAACCGCAATCGCCAGGAAGGAGAATGACGACCTTCTGGATCGTCTTCTGGGGGCGTGATTATAACGGTTGACTTCGACGGCGTGTTATCCAGTGCCGGAAAGTGGCCGGAAGTCGGGGAACCGAACGAAGCCCTGATGAACTGGCTTTCAGATCTTCGGACTGGCGGCCACAAAGTTATTTTGTGGACGTGCCGCGTCGGGGAAGCACTGGAAAGCGCGGTCGCCCAGTGCCGGGAACACGGGCTTGAATTCGACGCCGTGAACGATAATATACCAGAAATCGTTGAAATGTACGGCGTGAACAGCCGAAAAATAACGGCTGATTACTACATCGACGACAAAGCGGTCGTCGTTAAATTCGAGAAAGGGAAAGAACATGAATGAAGCAGATAACAAGATCATTGACAAGATCGAAAAGCTGATCGCCTTATCCAGTTCGGATAATGAGAACGAAGCGAAGGCCGCCATGTTAAAAGCACAAGAGTTAATGGCAAAGTACGAAATCGAAATGAGCCAGATCAACCCGGACAAGGCGAAGGAACGCCCGGTTGTGTCCTACACGTCACCGTCGTTCCGCGACGACTGGGTGGTCGATCTTGGCTGTCTGATTGCCGGGAATTTCAGGTGTCGGGCGGTTATTTCGTCAAGACGCAGATCCGGCGGCGCGTTCCGGCTTAAATTTTTCGGGTTCGACGAAGACGCACAGATCAGCATTAACATTTTTAATTATGCCGTGAAAGTGATCCGCCGGAGAATGGCGACACTTCGGGCGATTTATGCGGAAGCCGGCCGGGAGTTTGGCCGGAATGAAAAAATGAACTACGTCGAAGGCTTTAACGCCGGACTTCACCAGAATTTCGAAGACCAGAAGAAACAAAGCGAAACCTTCGCCCTGGCTTGCCTGGTTCCGGCAGAAGTGAACGCGTTTGTCGATGAAATCCCAGGAATGGAAGAATACCAGGAACGGGAATTTGAAAGAAGCCGTGAACACGATCTTCTTCGCCAGTATGGCTATATCGACGGGAAGAATTTTCAAAACGCCGGCGACAAGGAACGCCTGGCAGAATAGAAACGGGAAGGTGGTTGAATGAATTTTGTGGAATGTAAAGAAAAGTATTTTATCATTGTGGAAGGCGAGGAAAGAGCGATTATTCGAGGGACAGAGAAAGACGCCGAAAGAAAGCGAAAAAAACTTGCAAAGTACAGCAAGGGAAAGAAAATTTTTATCTTCAAAGCCGTCGAAAGAAACTGACCCGGAAGCGGAGATCTACGAAGCTATTAACCGGATTGAATTTCAGTTCGGCAAGGAAACCCACACGGTCGGCGAAGCGAACTTGTTATTCGCCTATGAAGTCGGCCTTGACCTGTTCACGGTCTATGTGATAGCCCTTTCGGAACATTACGGAGCGATTGTCTTCTACTTGCCGGAAGACCTGACAAGGGAGATCGCGCGGCACTTGCCGCCAGATGAAACATTCCAACGCTACATAGCGAATCTGATCGAACGCCAGGCCGGCCTTCGAAATATTAACACGGTTTTGAAGGGCTTCGGCATGGGTTGTGAAGCGGCCGCGGAAGCATTGCTTGAATTATCCGCCGCGGTCGGAAAAGTCATGGACAAGCCGATTGACTACCGGGAAATGCCGAATAACTGGCTGAAAATGCACCACAAACCAATGAGACGAAAAGGAAAGGGGAGAAAAAGCAAATGAACAAATGGCTGGGATCTGGCAGACTTACGGACAATCCGGTTTTGAAATACGACAGCGACCGGGCCGTATTTGCCACATTTACGATTATGTGTGTCCGGGACGGTAAAATCCCGGACGGCGGCCAGGCGGTCGATTTTATCGACTGCAAGTGTACCGGACATAACGCGGAATTCGCGAAAAACTTTTTGAGAAAAGGCAAGAAGGTCGAGATTGTCGGCCGTCTGGAATCCGGGCATTATACGGAGCCTGGCGGAAGAAAAATCTATACAAAGACTGTCCGCGTCTATGAAATCAACTTCGCCGAAACGAAGGCAGAGGAAGAAGCACGAAGACAGACCAGGGAAAACGAACAGGTTCCACCGCCGGCGCCGGAAAATAGTTCGTTTATGGACATCCCGGAAGGGGACGGGGAATTCCCGTTCCGTTAATGGACGACTTAAAATACAACGGTTCCGGTTATCGTGACGTTACGGCGGAACGCGCGATCCGAAAGACTGATAAACAGCCGCAGGAAGTAACCGATCTTGTGGAGATATTCAAGAAAATTGCAGAATTACAAGGCTATGAGATCCACGGCCGGATCGGCTTCAAGAATAAGCACACCGGCATAATTTACAAATAGCCAGGAAGGAAAAAGAATGATGGTAAAAACAATTTGCACTTGCGACCGGTGCGGAAAGACGTTCGATGAAGTAAATTCAAAGACAATCAAAATCGTTCCGGCTAGAGCGGAGAGAAAAAAGAAAAGTCAGGAATCGAAGAAAAACGGCCTGTTTTGCGGTCTTTTCGACTTTATCAACAGATACACGGTAAAAGATTTTTGCCCGGAGTGTATCGAAGAAATTAAGGGCTTTATCCAGAAAGGAGCGATCGAGAGTGAAAACAGTCCTGATAAGCATTAAGGAAAAATGGTGGAAGAAAATTTTTTCCGGGGAAAAGGAATTGGAAATCCGCAAGAACAGACCGAAGGGGATTAAATATCCCTTCCGGGTTGTCTGCTATGTGACCGGACGCGGAATCATGGGCGCGTTTACTTGCGACTATATCAAGAAAACCAACGATTACAAGGAACTTTCGGAATGTTCCGGCCTGGAACCTGGCGAATTATTCGAATACGCAAACGGGGCCAACGGAAAAACCGATACTTGTCTTTATGGCTGGCACGTCCAGGAAGGAACGCCGGTTGAATTCGACCAGGCGTTCAAGATTGACACGGCCGGAGTTACCAGACCGCCGCAAAGCTGGTGTTATATCCAGGAATACACAGCGAACCTGGTCGCGTATAGCTTCGATGGCGAGACTTACGGAGCCACCTATAACAACACGAAAGAAGCCTTGAAGGACGCGATCGCGGAATTTGAGGAATTCAAGAAATATCCACCGAAAAGAGGGATTCCGAATAAGATCTTCGTCGGCCAGTGTGAATTTTATCGTCCGTCGCTTTCAAATTCTGGTTACGACGTGATCGAAGCGGTTCAGTGCCAGGCCCAGGACGAGGGCGGCGAGTGGGCCGATGATTACCTGGACGACGCCACAAGGGAACAGATCGAAGAACTGGAAAGCGGCCTTGAAGCTGTCTTCCAGGAATGGATCCAGAAATATAATTTTTACCCGAATTTTTACACGATCCCGGCCGCGGATGTTTACACTTACGACGGCAAACAGCTTATCCAGGAAGGGGACGCGAAATGAAAGCCCTGGTTATAATGGCCGCCGCCGTGGTATTCCTGGCGTTTATCTTCGCACTGGCCGCGGCCGCGTCGTGCAAAAGCGACGATGAAAAGAAGGACGAAGATCGGGAACAGGAAGAATGGATCTTGAAGACCAGAAAGGAAAAGAAATGGAAAATCAACAGGAAAGAATAAATAAATTTATGTCCCTTATGACCGAAGCCAGCCAGGCGACCGGGATCACCTACGCGGTGGAACAGGGACAGGCGCTTGTCGTTTTTGACCTGGTAAAGAATGAACCGGTTGAACTGGAAATCGTTGTCGGAACCGAAGCAGTCCGCGAGAATGGACAGACATCGTTTACAACCTTCGACCGGTCGAATGTCGAGTAAAAAGAAAATCGGTCTGATTGATGTTGACGGACATAATTTCCCGAATATCCCATTGATGAAAATATCGGCATACCACAAGGCACGCGGCGACGATGTTTCGTGGTATCAGCCGTTATTTTCGGGACACATGGATCGGGTGTATATGTCAAAAGTATTCAGCTTTACACCGGATTATGAATATTATATCGACACCGACGAAGTAATAAAAGGCGGATCCGGTTATTGTATTTCTTTGAAGGACGGAAAAGAAGAATTCGACAAAACGAAGGACATTCCGCTTCCACCGGAAATAGAACATATTTATCCAGATTATGGCCTTTACGGAATAACCGACACGGCTTACGGATTTCTTACAAGAGGATGTCCGCGCGGTTGTGACTTTTGCCATGTGGCCGTGAAAGAAGGAAAATGTTCGGTCAAGGTTGCCGATCTATCAGAATTCTGGCATGGACAGAAAAATATAATGCTATGCGATCCGAATATTTTAGCTTGTCGGGATTGGAAAGAATTATTGCAACAGCTAATAGACAGCAAAGCAAGGATAAATATAAATCAGGGCCTAGATATTCGATTGATGACCGAAGAAAAGGCGGAAATGATCGGAAAACTTCGCGTCGAAAGCGTTCATTTTGCCTGGGATAAATACCAGGACAAAGAAGCAATCCTTCCGAAGTTCCAGCAGTTCAAGGAAATAACCGGATGGGGAGCCAGGAAAACAAGTGTGTATGTCCTGACGAATTTTGATACTACCTTCGAACAAGATCTTGAAAGAATTTATACACTTCGCGATCTGGGTTACGATCCTTACGTGATGATTTACGACAAGGAACACACGAAAGGGAGTGATCCGGTTCGGCTTCTTCAAAGGTATGTGAATAATAGACGGATATTCCGAACAATCAGCCGATTTGAAGACTATGATCCGAAAAAAGGATAATTAAGGAGTGGAAAACAAAGAAAAGAAACCAAAAAACGAAACGGAACCTTCGGGGATCCTGGATGATTACGAATGTGACGGTCAAATGTCAATTTATGACTTCCCCGAATGGCTTCCTGATAGCATAAACACGAAAGGAAAGAATGAATGAACACAAATGTTATGTTTTCCAGCAAAACGGACGCATGGGCCACGCCGAAGGCGTTCTTTGCTGAACTTGACAAGGAATTTCATTTCGACCTGGATCCGTGTGCTGATGAATTCAATCATAAGTGCGAAAAATATTATACCATCGCCGACAATGGCCTTTTGAAAGAATGGGGGGGGGCATAGGGTATTTTGCAATCCCCCGTATGGCCGGGAAATAGGAAAATGGGTGGAAAAAGCCTTTCGCACGAATGAGGATCACGGAAACCTTGTCGTTATGTTATTACCAGCGCGAACCGATACAAAATGGTTCCACGATTACATATACCACAAAGCGGAAATTCGCTTCATACGTGGTCGCCTGAAATTCGGCGATAGTAAAAATAGCGCCCCTTTTCCGTCAATGGTCGTCGTTTACGGCCAGAAAGGAAACTAGAGCATGGGAAAGAAAAATAAACGCCCGGAATATGTCATAATTTGCCGGGAATTCAATCGGGCCGCGGCCAGGATTGATATAACAGTCATAGACAAAGGCGTCACCGATCACCTGATGGACAGCCTTATAAAACTTCATTTACGCGATCCACACAAGCGTTATTTTCTGACCTTGAAAAAGGATTTTCAGATTTACGGCGCGGTTTGGAAGAAGCAGATCGAAACGATGGACATTAAGAACAATAAAAGAATTGTTGAACTGGGGGTTGACCTGGAATGATCCACGAAAAGCAGATAATAATATTTTTTATATGTGTTATCGCCGGCGCGGTGGCGTCGGCGGCCACACACGCGATCAAAGGCCGGATCAGCCAAAAGGAGTATATGAAAATGCAAAGAAAAAGGGCGTTTCGGCAATTTTTAGAATACGAAAAAAGAAAGGCAGTACATGAAGCAATGAAAAAATGTGAAATGGGCGGATACGTGCCGCCGGTAGAACCAGACAGACTTGTGATGTTACCACCGTGGCCGGCCGGAATGTTGCGGCCTTGCCTAATTGATCCAAAAGACAACCCGACGAAGGCGTGGTTCCATCGTTGGACTGAGCGAAGCGAAATTATTCCGCCTAGTCCTATGATTGGCGGACATTCTGGCGGCGTGTTAAAATATGTGCTTGCGCTTGTGGAATTTGAGGACGGCCACGTCCGCGAAGTTGCCCCGGAACGGGTAAAATTTACAGATACGGAAATTCGGGATTGCTATTTTCCTGGAAAAATGAGAAAGCGAGGGAAAGAACATGGCGAGGAAGAAAAAGAACCAGGAAAACGCGAATGAAACCGAAGATTTCAAGCCGACACCGCTAAACGATAACGATCCAGAACTTGAAACGGCTTATTTGAATTCTTATTCGGTGGAAACGAAGGATATTCCAAAAGACGCGAAGCTGATCGGAGTTATCGAAGCCCTGGCCTTCCCGGTGGAGATCTACCAGGACGCCGACGGGAATTATATTTCATGTGTACAAGAAAGGTGAGGAAATGAGCAAAGAAGAAGCGGTTCAATTACTGACCGCGGCCGGATATAAAGCGAAAGTCGAAAATTCGGTCGTGATTGCCAGGGTTGAGAATTTCACAAAGAAAGAATTTGAAAAAGTCCGAAAAATCCTGAAAGACGCCGGTTATAATAGCAGTTTCGGGATCAAGGAATCGAAAGGGGAAGAAAAGAATGTCCAGGACGAAGAATCCGCAGAAACTTAAAGCCGCCGACACGATAAAATGTCGGGACGCGGACGACGCGATCAGGATGTCCGAAGAACTTCTGAAAGCTGGGATCTATACCGATTTTCTTTATTACAAAGACGGAAAACGGGGCTTGTGGCTGGAAGTGGTGAAAGATTATGAAAACGGTTGATTTGACAAAAAGATTGTTGTAAAATAAAAGGACGGAACGCCGTTTCCGACTTCTCCGCCCACAAAACCTTTAATAATCATAGCACGAAGCGGCCGTGATTGCAAGGGGAAGTCTAATGGCGAAACCGTCTAATAACAACGAAAGGAACCTTTTTAGAGACATTGACCTTCAAATTATGTTGTGTAATGAGCGAATCAAAAATCACAGAAGGTCGATTGACAAGATCAAAAAAATGTGTGGGTGGAATGGCCCTTCTGGCGTTGGTGGAATTGACTATTCGAAAGAGTCTTCGCCTAGCACTCACATTTCTTTTCTGGAAGGGCTGGAACTGATCCAGCGCGACGAAGCGAACATCCGAACACTGACAGAGGAACGGAAGGAACTTCGCCGGAGCAAAAAGCGCGTGCAAAAGATTTATTCGAGCCTGACCGGCTACGAAGAAAAAATCTATTACAACCGCGTGATTTTGAAAGAGACACAGCAAAGAACCGCCGAAAAAATCGGTCTGTCCGTCCGCCAGGAACAGCGGATCGAAGGGGACATGAAAGACCGCGGCTTGATCTGAAAATGAAAATTTTTTGAAACGAAAATTTTTCAAAAATTTGAACCGGTTTTTGAAAGACCGAAAGTTCGAAAAACCCAGTAAATACACGGGGAAGTGTAAAAATACAATGTCGTATTTCATGTCGTGTTTTATGTCGTAAAAATGTCGTAAAAGATGTCGTGGAAATGTCGTGTTCCCGTGTGCTATAATGTGTATGTTGATAAGTGGATCAATAAGACCTTCGAAAAGGCGTCGCAGAAATGCGGCGCTTTTTTCATGCCTGAAAAAGAAAGGGGGCGTAAACGATGAACACGGTCGAACCGATCCGGGACATGGATCTTGTTATGGATCTGGCCGACTATCTGAAATCGAACAACGAAAGAGATTACGTCCTTTTTATGTTCGGAATTTATACGGGCCTTCGAATTTCTGACATCCTAAAATTTCGCGTGCGCGATGTAAAGGGGAAAGACGCGGTTTATATTCGAGAGAAGAAAACCGGGAAGGAAAAGCGTTTCCCGATAAATTCAGAGTTACGGCCAGTTATCGACGAATATATTTCCGGGAAGCGTGACTTTGAATATCTGTTCCGTTCCCCGAACTATCAGAACAAAGCAATCACACGCCAGCAAGCCTATAACATATTATCGGCGGCCGGCCGGAAGTTTGGCCTGGACAGCATAGGAACGCACACATTACGAAAGACGTTCGGCTATCATATGTACCAGCAGACACACGACGCCGTGACACTGAAAGAGATCTTCAACCATGCAGACATAAGCGTCACACTTCGGTACATCGGGATCAACCAGGACAACAAAGACAAACTGATTAAGGGCCTGACCTTCAAACATGGCCGCAAATAAAAGAACACCCAGACACGCCTTGAAGACGCGCGAAGAATGGGAAGTTCTTTTTCTTTTTGCCCTGTACTTGACACAACGGGCGCGTGACAAGTGACGGTGTAGCCTTTTGTTCGCACTATAATGAAAGCGGACGTCCACCGACCATTTGACACAATAGTAAGATATGACAAGAGAGGGGAGCGACCGACGGAGCGACCGGCCATGACGGTTTTTTGAAAAAAATTCCCGAAAAAATTTTAGGTTCTTCCGCCGGACAAAATTTTGTTGCGGGTCTACGAGGCCCAAAATCTTCCCAGATACAGAAAAAAAATAACGAAAGTTGCCGTTTCCGTTTCGGGCGGCAGAAAGGGGGCCAGGTATGGCAAAACAGGAAACAGAATCAGCGAAAGTCACGGATATAGACAGTCTGACCGTATCAGCGGCCGTCCTGGGGAATATTTTCGGAGTCACCGACCGAAGGATCCGCCAGATGGCGGAAGAAGGAATCATTGTCCGGGCGGCGAAGGGCCGTTATAACCTGGTCGATTCCTTGAAGAACTATATTCTTTCGCTGAAACTAGCCGTTGATAGCAACGACAGCGACAATCCAGACGGTGAACTGAACTTCGAAGAAGAAAAAGCCCTTCACGAAAGAGTCAAACGCCATATTTCAGAAATGAAATTGCAAACTATGAAGGGAGAACTTCACAAGGCGGACGACGTTCGCCATGTTATGACCGATATGTTATCGTCCTTCAAAACAAGAATGATGAACATTCCGGCCAAAGTCGCCCCAGTCCTGGAAGACCGCGACGCCGGTTACATCAAGGAACGCTTGACGTCGGAAGTCACGGAAGCGCTGAACGAATTAAAAGACTACAATCCGGCTGATTTTTATAGTGACGAATACGTGGAAGGTGAAGACGATGAACAAATCTGACCTTCAAATCGACTTTAAAACGGTGAAACTGTTCCGCGAGATCGCCCAGATTGTGGCGCCGCCCCCGATCCTGACAGTTAGCCAGTGGGCCGACCGGTACAGAAAACTTTCAGCAGAGTCCGCCGCGGAACCCGGACAGTGGAACACAGACCGCGCACCATATCAGCGCGAAATTCTGGACGCGGTAAACGATCCGGCGTGTGAAGAAGTGGTTATCATGTCTTCGGCCCAGGTCGGAAAAACAGAATTGATTTTGAACACGATCGGTTATTATGTTGACTACGATCCGGCGCCGATCCTGGTTGTCCAGCCTACCCTTGACATGGCGCAAGCCTTTTCGAAGGACAGACTGGCCCCGATGATCCGCGACACGCCGGCATTAACGGACAAAGTGAAGGATTCAAAATCCAGGGATTCCGGGAACACAATTCTTCACAAGAAATTTCCGGGCGGTCATATCACAATGGCCGGCGCGAATTCCCCGGCGTCCCTGGCGTCCCGTCCGATCCGAATTGTCCTGATGGACGAGACAGACAGATACCCGGCCAGCGCCGGCGGTGAAGGAAATCCGATCAAATTAGCGGAAAAACGAACAAACACATTCTGGAACCGAAAGAAAATCAAGGTTTCAACGCCTACAATTAAGGGCGAAAGCCAGATTGAAAAGGAATTTCTTTCCGGTTCACAGGAAGAATGGTGTGTTCCTTGCCCGTGTTGCGGCCGGTTCCAGCCTTACGAATGGGGGCGGATTCATTTTTCCGACGCGACAATGGAATGTTCGTTTTGTGGTGAACACATTTCCGAAATGGACTGGAAACAGCAGACCGGAAAATATATCGCAAAATTCCCGGATCGCCGCCGGAAAAGGTCGTTCCACTTAAACGAATTAGCGTCGCCCTGGAAACACTGGGAAGAAATTATCCGGGATTTCCAGGAAGCCAACAAGGAATTGAAGGAAAACGGCGATATAAACAAAATGAAGACCTTTATCAATACCAGTTTGGGCGAAACCTGGGAAGAACGCGGCAAGAGTGCCGACGACGATTCCCTTCTTTCACGCCGGGAACGCTACGAAGCAGAAATCCCGGACGGCGTTCTTCTTCTGACGGCCGGCGTCGATGTCCAGGACGACCGTTTCGAAGTGGAGATCACCGGATGGGGCCGCGGCTATGAGTCGTGGGGGATCCGGTATGAAAAGATCTTCGGCGACCTGGAAAAAGACGAAACCTGGGATCGCCTGGAAGAATACCTTGACCGGGAATTATATTTCGCAAGCGGAACGTCCCTTCTTCTGGCGTGTACTTGCATTGATACCGGCGGCCATTTCACAACACAGTGTTATAAATGGTTGAAAAAGATGGAACGCAAGGGCAAGCGCATTTATGGAATTAAAGGAATGGGCGGCCCTGGAATACCACTGATCCACAAGGTATCGACAAACAACCAGTATAAAGTGAAGGTCTTTATCCTGGGCGTTGACAGTGGAAAAGAAATTCTTATGACGAGATTAAACACGGTTGACGAAGGGCCGGGCTATTGCCATTTTCCGATTAACGTCGACCGCGGCTATAACGAAACCTATATCAAGGGAATCAACAGCGAACAGCGTGTCGTTCACATCAAGGACGGCCGCCCGGTCATTAAGTGGGTGAAGAAATCGGGAACCCGAAACGAACCGTTAGACCTTCGCAACTATTCCACCGCGGCCGCGGAAATCCTTCGTCCGAACTGGGACGTTCTGGAAGGAAAAATCAAGGCCGGTATAAACTACATGAAAAAACAGCCGAAAAAGAAGGCTACCAAAAAAACAGGCGTCGCAAGCCGCGGCGTCCAGTTGTAAAGGGGGTTGATAAGATGGCGTTAAGTAGAGTGAAACAGGAACGCCTGGAAAGACTGAAAAAGCGCTTAAATCTGTACTATGAAGCAGAAGAAGCCGTTTTATTAAACCAGGAATACGTGATCGGAACAAAAAGCCTGAAACGTGCGGACTTATCCACGATCCGGGCAACGATCAAAGACATAGAAAAACAGGTTGAACAGTTGGAAGCCGGCGGAAGGAATTTCGCCGGTCGTTTTATTCCACGGGATATTTGAGAAAGGCGGTGCAAAATTGAATATTTTCGATAAAGCGGTCGAGATTGTCAACCCGTCCGCGGCACTCCGCCGGACACAAGACCGGTTCAAATTGCAAATGATCCGTTCCTTTCAAAATTCCGGGTATGACGAGTCGGGCGCTTCCAGAAATAAAAATTCTATGCGCGGATGGCTGGCAAACAGCAAGACACCACAGGAAGACATCGACAAGAACCTTCCAACCTTGCGGCAGAGATCCCGAAGCCTTTATATGTCCGCGCCCCTGGCGGTGTCGGCCATTAAGACAAACCGAACAAACATCGTCGGTCAGGGCTTACAGTTGAAAAGCACGATCGACGGCAACTATCTAGGAATGAGCCGCCAGGAAAAAGAGCGCTGGCAGAAGGACGCAGAACGCGAATTCGCCTTGTGGGCGGACTCAAAGTTTTGTGATTCTACCAGGGTAAATAATTTCTACGAGATCCAACAGGTCGCGTGTATGTCCTGGCTGATGAATGGAGACGCTTGTGTCCTTTTAGAGTACGACAAGCCCTATAAATTTTACCCGTATGGCCTACGAATTCACCTGATCGAAGCGGATCGCATAAGCACGCCGCACCAGACCGGAAACAGCGTGTATTTGCACGCCACGGATCCAAACACCCACAACCGGATTTATAACGGCGTGGAAGTGGATGATTCCGGGAAAATCGTCGCCTATCACATTTGTAGCACCTACCCGAACAGCACACTTCGGGCGGAAAAGAAATGGACAAGGGTAAAAGCCTTCGGAGATAAGACCGGATCCCCGAACGTGCTTATGATTTACGAGACGGAACGCGCGGAACAGTACCGCGGCGTCCCGTATCTGGCGCCGGTTATCGAAGCGTTGAAGCAGTTGACACGGTACAGTGAAGCCGAAATGATGGCGGCCGTTATCAATGGATTTTTTACCGTCTTCATTACGTCGGAAAACGGGACGTCGGACATCGGGTTCGGCGGCGTTGTGGATGACGAAGACAGTGTTTCCAGTGATCCGACAAGCTATGAACTAGGCCCTGGCATGGTGAACGTCTTAAATCCGGGCGAAAATGTCGAGATTGCGGACGCGAAACGACCATCAACGAATTTCGACGCCTTCGTGACAGCCCTTGCGAAGTATGTCGGGGCCGCGCTTGAAATTCCGGTTGAACTTCTGACGAAATCCTTTACTTCCAGCTATTCCGCTTCCAGGGCGGCACTTCTGGAAGCCTGGAAGGCGTTTCGAATGAAAAGAACCTGGTTAGCGGCTGATTTATGCCAGCCGATTTATGAAATATTCCTGACGGAAGCAATCGCAACCGGACGCCTGAAAGCACCCGGTTTTTTCCTGGATCCGATGATTAAAAAAGCCTATTGCGGCGCACAGTGGAACGGGCCTAGCCAGGGAATGATTGATCCGGTGAAAGAAGTCACGGCGGCAGAAAAACGAATCAATGTCGGACTTTCAACCAGGCAGAAGGAAACCGTCGAACTGACCGGCGGCGACTTCGAAGCAAACATCGCGCAACTTGCAAGGGAAGGCGAAATGATGAAGGAAGCCGGCCTTGTATCAGTTCAGAGCGCGGAAACAATCACAGAAAAGGAGAAAAAGGAAGATGGAGAAGAAGACTAAACCGGCCCGGTTTACGAACGCCGTTCCGGCCACAGCTTCCCAGGCGAATAACAAATTCTGGAATTTCGTTGATTCCGGCGGTGACAGTGCGGAATTACAGTTATTCGGAACGATTTCGTCCGAAGAAGACTGGTGGAGCGACGATTGTGTCACATACCGGAATTTTATCAACGAATTAAAGGCCCTGGGCGACAAGAAAAACATTAACGTCCTGATCCAGTCGGGCGGCGGCGATGTATTCGCGGCAAATGCCATTTATACCGCCTTGATTCAGAGCAAAGCGACAATCACGGCGACCGTGATCGGTCTTTGCGCCAGCGCGGCGACGATTATCCTTCAGGCCGCCGGTACACGCCGGATCGCAAAGAACGGCGTCCTGATGGCCCACAATCCTAGCGTAACCCTTTACGGATCTTATACGTCCGCAGAGTTGGGAAAGCTGGCAGAAGTCACGGACAAGGTGAAAGAAAGCATTATGTCCGTATATCGCGACCGCCTGGGAAAGACGGACGATGAAATCGAAGAATTGATGAACAAAGAAAGTTGGTACGTCGGCCAGGAAGCGATCGACAATGGTTTTTGCGACGAACTGATCGAAGACAGCTTTCAGAATTCCTACACGGACAAGAATGTCCTGACAGCGAACGGGATCGGATATAATTTCAAGAATTTTGTAAATACATTCGCGCCCGATGAAGTTCGGAAGAAGGTTCAGAATCTTTCTAAAACGCCGCAGAAAGAAACCGGAACTTTTTCAAATACACCAACAACACAGAAAGGAAATAGTGAAATGGGAATGACACCAGCAACGGCGGCGCCGGCTATCCAGGACGCCGCACAGTTAAGAACTGCTTATCCAGATTTTGTAAATCAGATCGTGGAAGAAGCAATCAAGGCAGAACGTGACAGACTCAAAGACATTGATTCTATCGCGAACGGTATTCCGAACGACGTTTTGATGAAAGCGAAGTACGAAGAACCACTTTCCGCCGCAGATCTGGCCCTTGCACAGTTACGCGCAAACAACCAGGCCGGACAGAAAATATTAAACAACCTTACCGACGACCTGGCAAACTCCGGCGCTGGAAGCGTTGGAACCGTTCCGAATGTTGGAAACGACGGCGGAAGCCAGCAGAAGGCCGAACAGAGAGAAGCCAAAGTCGGCGGTTTAGTCAACGCCTTAAAGGGCGACAAGAGAAGGGGGAAATAATATGCAGTTATTCAACAAAAACGAAGGCACATTCACACCGGACGCGCTGATCGTTTCCCCTGATTTCCCGATCCTGACAGGGGGAATCGGCCTGAAACGCGGCCAGGGAGTATTGAAACGCGGAACCGTGATCGTGAAGGGAACTGACAAGAACGGCTATATCGCCGGAACAACGGTTTCTTCCGTGACAATGAAGGCGTTCGGTATTCTTACCGACGACGTGGACACCGGATCCGCCGCCGAAGGCGACAATATTCCGGCAGTATGCTATATTACCGGCCATTTCAACCGCGGCGCCGTTGCGGTTAAGGATGGCGCAACTATCGACACTTACGAGGACGAGTTGAAAGGAATCGGGATCCACCTTGCAAACGTCCAGAAATACGAATAAGGGGGTAAGAAGACAATGCCTGATTATACAACCCGTGAAATGATGGACGCGATCGACCAGACGCCGCCCGTCCGCACATTTTTACAGAAAACCTTTTTCCCTGGCGAGGAAACCCACGTCACCGAAAAGGTAGAATTTGACGTGAGAAAAGGAAAACGCGTCATGGCGCCGCTGGTAAGCCCTAGAGTCGGCGGAAAAGTAATCACACGCCAGGGCTTCCACACAAACAGCTTCACTACACCAAAAATCGCGCCGGAAAGACCGCTGACCGTCGATGATGTTTCTAAACGCGCGATCGGTGAGAATGTTTACAGTCAGAGAACACCGGAAGAACGCGAGGACGAACTTCTTTCTAAGGACATGACAGACCTGGAAGAAGCAATCGCAAGAAGAAAAGAGTGGATGTGCCGACAGATCCTCTATGAAGGAAAAATTGACGTGGTGGACGAGGAAGAAGGCGTTGACGTTCAGGTCGATTTCGGCTTTTCGAACATTACTGTCCTGGGAGCCGATCAGGACTGGGCGCTTGCGACCGTCAATCCACTTCCTACCCTTCGCCAGATCAGAAAGAAAATCATCAAGGCGACCGGAAAAGCCCCGGACATTGCGATCTTTTCTTCCGACGTGATCGAGAAGTTCACAACGAACCCGTTCGTCGAAAAAGCTATGAATATGCTGAACATGAAGAACATCGTGATTGAACCGCGTGTCGTGGATCCGGCCCTTACTTTTTACGGCCGTATCGCGGAACTTGACCTTGATATTTACACCTACGACGAGTGGTTCTTAAATGACGAGGGTGAAGACGAAGCGATGATCCCGGACGGAACCGTCCTGATGGGCCATTCCGACGGCGAAGGCCAGATCGAGTATGGAGCAGTTACCCAGATGGAAGACAAGAAGTTCCAGACTTACGAAGGACGCCTTGTTCCGAAGCAGTACGCCGACGAGAAAAACGAGGTTAAAATGCTTCGCCTGACTTCCAGGCCGCTTCCACGCCCGTTTGATGTGGAGTCCTGGGCGGTTATCTATGTAAACAGATCTTAATGAAGGGAGTGTCAACAGATGGCATACAGAACAAAAGTTGAAGTTCGGACAAATGGCAAGGTTTACGCGCCCGGATCCATTCTTCCGACCGATATGTCAAAAATCGACCTGGATTTTCTGAAAAAAAGAAAATTCATCGAGTTAGTGGAGATCGACGAGCGCGTGGCCGCCGCCGATGAAATCGAGGAAGACGACGAGGACGGGGCCGACGGCGATATGTTCGACGAACTGGCCCTTGGCGGCTATAAAAGTGCCGATGAAGTAAGAAAGATCCGCACAAAGAAGGAACTTTACGCTTACGCGCTTTCAATCGGCCTTGAACTGGGCGACGATTACGAGGAAAGAAAAGTGGGCGATCTGGCCGATGAAGTAATCAATTTCCAGGAAGAAAAAGAAGCCGAAGCCGACGCGGAGTAAGGGCCGGAGCCATGAAGTCGTTTAAGGAACAGCTTGAAAAAGACCTTGACAGTGTTTTCTTCAACATGAACGAATTCGCAGAAACCCACATGATCGACGGAAAAGAAGTCCCCATTGTCCTGGATAATGACCGCATTATCGAGTTGAGCATGGGAAAAACCGTCGAGACACGCGGAATCTTCACGGACGACATTCTGTTCTTCGTGCAGAAAAAAGACCTGGATTATGAGCCGGTCGCCGGCCAGCACATGGAATTTGACGGCGAAATGTACCCGATTTCCGATGTGAAGGAAGACTTCGGCGGCTACACCATTATTTTAACGGGGAACCAGGATTGATCGTCCAGAAAATCGAAGTCACGGGAATTGAGGACGTCGAAAAGCGTCTGGGAAATCTGAAATCGAAGGCGCCGCTGGTCGTTGCCAGGGCGATCAACCGCGCGACTACCAACGCCAAAAAGAACATGGCGAAGGAAACTTCGGGGAAGTATTTCGTTTCCAGTGGCGACGTGAAGAAAACAATCACAGTCACAAAAGCGACAAAATCCAGCCTAAAAGCCGCGGTTATTTCGAACGGAACCGGGATCGCCCTTTCAAAGTTCAAGGTAAGTCCCGGAACACCCGTCCGGTATCGCGGAAAAAACAGATCCCCAAAGGTATACAAGGCCGGAGTTGAGAAAGCCGGCGGCGTGAAGCCATTAGACGGCGATCCGAAGTCGTTTATCGCGATTATGAAATCCGGCCACAAGGGCGTTTTTACACGTACCAGCGGCCGAAGCCTTCCGATCAAGCAGTTATATGGCCCGTCTGTTCCGCAGATGATAAAAAATGAAAAAATTATGAAGGCTATTAACGACGACGCGAACGAAACGCTTCAAAAGCGAATTGACGCAGAAATCGCGAACCTGTTACGGAAGGGGTAAGAAATGCAGACAGACATTTTTTTACAGAAAGCCCTTGTCGATGAAGTGAAGGACGTTCTGAAAGGCTACACCACATTGAACAACGGGGAACCCGTGAAATTCAATGTATATCCGCAGAATTTACCGGCGAAGAAAGGGAAAAATGACGAAGATCATTTTCCTTATGTGCTGGTGTGCCTTGATGAAGAAGTGATCCAGGAAGAAGAAGGCGACAATATTTGTTCGATTTACTTCCTGGTCGGCCTGAACGACAAAAACGAGAACCGGCAAGGCCATTTTGACGTTGCAAATGTTCTGAACCTGATTTCAGAACGATTTTTGAAGAAACGGCTGATTGCAGACCGTTTCAGAATTCAATTACCGGTTTCGAAGAAGTTCCAGGAAGACGACACCTGGCCGAAGTTTTTCGGCGGTATGACGACTTTATGGGCGGTAAACAAACCGATGATAGAGGAGACAGAGTATGACTAATAAAAAAGTTATGTACATGGGGCCGACTTTGCGCGGAGTGGCAAGAAACGGATCCGTTTTCGAAAACGGACTTCCGGCGAACTTGTCCAAACTGGCAGAAAAAAAGCCCATCATTAAAAACCTGATCGTTCCGCTGGCTGAAACAGTGGAAACAAAGAAAGCAATCGACACGGAAGGAACGGCCGAAGCTGTAGCGTATGACAAGATCGCCGCCATTTCCAGAAGTGAGATTGAAAATATCCTGAAAGGAGAGTAAAAGCAATGTCTAATTACAAACATGGTATTAGAACCAGCCGTCAGGCGACCGCGATTTCGATTCCGGTCACTTCTGACGGCTGTATTCAGTGCGTAGTCGGAACCGCGCCGGTAAACCTGGCCGCCGATCCTTACGACACAGTAAATAAGCCGTTCGCGTGTTTAAAGAAAGAAGACGCAGTAACCGCCCTTGGCTATTGTAACGACTTCAAGAACTACACACTTTGTCAGAGTATTTACGCGACATTCAACATTTTTGCAGTTGCGCCGCTGATCCTGATTAACGTCCTGAATCCGAAGAAACACGTTAAGGCGTCCGTTTCAAAAACCTACACGGTTGAAGGGGGAAAGATTGTTATTGACGAAGAAGGAATCCTTCTGGATCAGTTAAATATCGCAAACGAAGGCGGAACAACGACCTACAAGGCCGATGAAGATTATGTCGCTTCTTTCACTTCTGACGGAACCGTGACAGTTTCCATCGTGAAGACCGGCGCGGCAAAATCAGAAAAGAGCCTGAAAGCGTCCTTTGTTCAGTTGGATCCTTCCGCGGTGACTTATGAAGATGTGATCGGTTCCATTGACGCGGTCACAAAGAAGAAAACCGGCCTGGAACTGGTAAATATGGTTTATCCGAAATATGGATATGTACCTTCTTTACTTCTGGCCCCTGGCTGGTCGCACGTTCCGGCCGTTGCATTGGCCCTGGACGCGAAAGCGTCTTCTATTTCCAGCCTTTTCACCGGAAAAGTGGTGATGGACGTCGATTCCGCAGAAGGAAAGGCGGATTCCATTGACAAGGTAAAGGAATTCAAGGACAACAACGCCATTTCCAGCCGCGGCGAAATTGTTATGTGGCCGATGGTAAAGGTTGGCGACTATAAACTGTACTATTCAGCCATGATGGCCGCGAATTTACAGTATTTAGCCGCAAATAATAACGATATTCCGTCCCGTTCCCCATCCAACAAGGACGCGAAGATCACCGGCTTATGCCTGGCGGACGGTTCCGAAGTTCTTCCTGATATGGACGAAGCAAACGATTATTGTAACGCTTGCGGAGTCGTTACCGCTATCAATATGAACGGCTGGAAGAACTGGGGCAATAATACCGCGGTTTATCCGTCTTCCACGGATCCGATTGACCGCTGGATCAACATTGTAACAATTTTTGACTACATTGAAAACAATTTCAAACTTACATTCTTCAAGGACGTGGACGACCTGACGAATTACCGTCTGATCGACGAAGTTGTTTCCGGCTTTAATATGCAGTTGAACGGCTTACAGGGATCCGACGACATCGCCGGCGGCGAAATCACTTTCGACCACGACGAAAACCCGATTGCAAATATCCTGAATGGCTCTATCAAATTTCACACGAAGATCGGCGGATATACACCGGCCGAAGACATTCACAATGTCTTTGAATTTGATCCTACCATTACACAGAACGCACTTGAAGGGGGTGGCGAATAATGGGCTATAAGATTCCGACAGTCTTAAACAATTTCAACAGTTACGGAGCCGGCCACAAGTACGTCGGAGTTTCCAACGAAGTAACGCTTCCGAACTTCGAATCTATGACGGAAACCATCGACGGGGCCGGAATCGCCGGCGAAATCGAAGAAGCGATCGAAGGCGCTTTCGGTTCCTTAGAAACTGAAACAACTTTCGGTAATATCAGCCGCGAATATTTCGATTTCATCACCCAGACCGGCCAGATTACTTACCGCGGATCTATGCAGGTATTAAATACCGCAACCCAGACAAACGACTTTGAAAGCCTTGTCGTAACGACAAAGGGAAAAGTCAAGGCGTTTGACCTGGGATCCTTAAAAAAAGGCGGCAAAGGCGAACCGAAAGTCACCCGTGAAGTTACTTACTGCAAGATCGCGATCGCTGGAACTACCGTCCTGGAACTTGACAAATACAATATGATCTGGAAGTTGAACGGCGTTGACCGTTTACAGAAAGTAAGAAGCCAGATCTAGGAAAGAGAGGAAATAAGCAATGACAGAGAACAAAGAGCAGAAAAGAGAAGACATGATCGGCGGCGATGAAATCGCAGTCGTTCCGGCAAACGAGGAAATCGCCGACACCCTTCTTCCGAAGAAGGAAGAAGAAGACGAGCTGATCGTCAAATTCAGAAAGCCCTACAAATTCGAGGACGACACGTTCACAGAATTAGAACTTCACGGGCTGGAAGATCTGACCGGACGTACATTGACGGCCATCGAAAAGGCTTTCAACAAGACCGGTGTATCTAGCTTCGTACCTGAAAGCACAACCACATACGCGAAGATCGTCGCTACCAAAGTGACCGGACTTCCGGCGGAGTTTTTCGAAGATCTTCCGGCCGCAGAGATCCAGAAGATTAAAAACGCCGTTGTGGGTTTTTTATACAAAGACGAGTAAGGCACGATTCCGGGGCCGACATTCAAAAAACGGCCGTCCATCTTGCGATGGCAACAAACACCGGAATAGATTTTTTCACAGATCTTCCGCTTGACGAGTATATCGACATAGCAAAGGAAGTGAGCGAAATTGGCAAAGAAAACAAGCTACGAACTGGCGCTTGAAATCGGTGGAAAAATCCAAAGTTCACTCACGAAATCGGTTAGTGGAGTTAATAACAAATTAGATTCAATCGGAAAAGCCGCAAAAACGGCCGCGAAGATAGCAACAGCCGCCTTCGCGGCCGTAAAAATTGGCGATTTTGTCAAAGACGCGGTGGACACATATTCGGAATTTAACCAGGCAATGGCCGAAACGGCCGGTATTGCCGGAGCGACCGAAGATGAATATAAACAGCTTCAAGCGGCGGCCCAGGAGATGGGAAAACGCACGACTAAGACAGCCACGGAAGCCGCCCAGGCATTAGGTTATATGAGTTTGGCCGGCTGGAACGTGAATGATTCTATTTCGGCGCTGGAACCGGTTCTTCGCTTGTCGGAAGCTACTTCGATGGATCTAGCCACCTGTTCGGACTTGGTAACTGACTCAATGAGTGCGTTGGGCCTGGGCGTTGACGATCTGACAAATTACTTGAACGTCGCTGTCCAGGCGAATAACAAATCGAACACAACCGCGCAAGCCTTAATGGAAGCGATGATCGGTTGTGGTGGCGCCGCAAAATCGGCCGGTATGGACTACAAGCAGACCGCCGCGGCCCTGGGTATCCTTGCGAACAATGGTATCAAGGGAGCGGAAGCCGGAACGGCTTTGAACTCTATGCTGGTTCGAATGACAACGAAAGACGTCGCACAGAAAGCATTTAAGGAACTGGGCGTTTCTATTTACGACAGTTCCGGCGCAATGCGGAATATGCAAGATATTCTTGTGGAATTAAACGGCGCGATGTCTGGATTGTCCCAGGAACAGAAAAACAACTACATGGCGGCAATCGCCGGCACGAACTATTATACCCAGTTCGGCTATTTGTTGGAAGGCGTCGCAGAAGGCGCAGACGGGGCCGCGTCCACCTGGACACAGCTAACGGAAGCCTTCGATAATTCCGACGGCGCCCTGGACGCAATGGCCAACACCATGACGGACACGTTACCGGGCGCAATGGCGATTTTTGGTTCGGCGGTCGATGACGCTAAAATTCGATTGTGCGAGGTATTTGCGCCACTTGCAAAGGACGCAATCAAAGGGGTTGCTGATGTGATCCCGTCGATTACTGACCGCGCGGTCGGCGTTGCACAGTCATTTTATAATACAGTCGTTCCGGCGGCGGAGAATTTCGCGAAGAAAGCAATCGCGGCCTTTAACCAGGCGAAGCCAGCTTTTGACGAAATTCGCACGAAAGCCACGGACGCATTTATTTTTTTACGTGATACGGGAATCACGGCCTTCGAGAATATCAAGGCGAAAATTGAAGAAAACAAGCCAGCGATCGACAAAGTGATCGCGGTCGCCCTGGATCTGAAAGACAAATTGTTCCAGGCATGGGAGATAGTGAAACCGGCCATTTCCCAAATTGCAACGGTCGCAATCCCGGCCGTTATCGGGGCCATGATGAAAGTTATCGGGGCCGCGGCGACAGTTTATCAGAAATTAGATGAATGGGGACTTCTTATCCCGATTATTACCGGAATCGCCGGAGCAGTTGCGGCGGTGAAGATGGTTGAATTCGCAAAGGACACTATGAACACGGTAAAAGCCGTCAAGGCCCTTGTGGTAGTGTTTGGCGCGGAAAAGAAAGCTATGATCGTGAACCTTGCGTTGAAAGCAAAGGACAGGCTGGAAACGGCCTATCTCTACGCATTATACGCAAAGGACGCAGTTGTTAAGGGAATCAGCACAGCGGCCACATGGGCGCAGACGGCGGCCTTGACAGCCTGGAACGCGATTTGTGCGGTCGGAACGGCCGTTACTTCGGCGCTGGGCGTGGCTTTCGCATTTCTAACAAGTCCGATTGGACTTGTATGTGTGGCAATCGCGGCGGTTATTGCGATCGGCGTGTTGCTATATAAAAACTGGGACACCGTGAAAGAAAAGGCGTCACAGTTGGGCGACTGGATCGTCGGCGTATTTAACAACCTGAAAGAAAAGGCTTCGGCCGCAATTCAGGAATTCGCAGACAAATTCCCGGTTGCTTTTGCGTTCCTTTCGTCTGTATTCGAAAGTTGGAAACAGACGATCACAAATATCTTTTCGGGCGTGAAACAGGTCTTCCAGGGCGTCGTTCAGTTTATTAGCGGCGTCTTCACGGGTGACTGGTCGAAGGCCCTTGACGGACTGAAAAATATCTTTTCAGGTGCATTTCGCGCCCTGTCTTCGCTGGCGCTGGCGCCCCTGAACGCGCTGAAAGGCGTCGTCGCGGGTGCTTTTAACGCGATCGACACAGCGACAGGCGGAAAGTTATCTGTAATCAAAAACAAGGTTTCAGACGCGTTTTCGTCCATCAAAAAAACAGCCGGATCCATCATGCAAGCGGCGAAAGATACGATTTCTGAAAAGCTATCGAATATCAAGTCCGCGTATGAGGAACACGGCGGCGGAATTAAGGGAATCGCCGCGGCGGCAATCGAGGGCGTAAAAGGCTACTACACGGCCGGATATACCTTCATAGATAAATTAACGGGCGGAAAATTGACCGCGATCAAGGAGAAATTCTCCAAAATCTGGTCGCAGATTTCCGAAAAGGTAAGTGAAGCCTGGACGACGATAAAAAATATCGTGAAAGTCGGGGTTATGCTGATCGGCGAAATCATTTCGGCCGCTTTTCAGATTATCACGCTTCCGTTCCAGTTTATCTGGCAGAACTGCAAGGACACGATCCTTTCAGCCTGGGAGTTTATCAAATCAACCGTTTCGGACGGAATTCAGAAGGTCAAAGACACGATTTCGTCTTTCCTTTCTCCGATCGTAAACGCGGTTTCGGGCGCCTGGTCGTCCGTAAAATCAGCCACAAGTTCGGCCTGGTCGGCGGTGAAATCCGCGACAAGTTCAGCCTGGACGGCGGCGACCGGTTATATTTCCGAAAAAATTAACGGCGCGAAACAGGTTGTTTCGTCCGTGACTTCAACGATCAAATCAACCGCTTCGGCGGCCTGGTCGTCCGTAAAATCAGCCACAAGTTCGGCTTGGTCGGCGGTATCGTCGGCAACAAACACAGCCTGGACGGCGGCAAGCGGCTATATTTCGAACAAAATTAACGCCGCGAAAGCGACCGTTTCTTCGGTTGCTTCATCCATTCGATCAACCGCTTCGGCGGCCTGGTCGGCGGTATCATCCGCGACAAATTCAGCCTGGACAACGGCGACGGGTTATATCTCAAACAAGATTAACGCCGCGAAAGCGACAGTTTCTTTGGTTACTTCGTCCATCCGGTCAACCGCTTCGGCGGCCTGGTCGGCGGTGTCGTCTGCTACAAGTTCAGCGTTTGAAAATGTCCGGGCAACTATGAGCAACAAAATAAACACAGCGAAGGCGAATGTGTCGTCGGCATTATCGGGAATCCGTTCGGCCTTTTCTTCCGGCTTATCCGCCGCGAAGAACACGGTCACAAGTATTTTCGGGAATATCGTGTCGGCGATCAGTGGAAAGATGGAATCGGCGAAAAACGCCGTATCAAACGCGATCGGCGCATTAAAAAGCAAATTCAACTTTTCCTGGAGCCTTCCAAAGCTGAAACTTCCGCACGTTTCTATTTCGGGCGGTTTTTCAATCAATCCGCCTTCTGTTCCCCATTTCGGGATCAGTTGGTATAAAAACGGTGGTATTTTAGACAAACCGACCATCTTCGGGGCAAGTGGAAACAACCTTTTGGGCGGCGGAGAAGCCGGCAAAGAAGCGGTTCTTCCGCTGACTGAATTGTGGTCGAATATGAAATCCATCGTCGCCGGAGTCGTCCAGGGCAACCAAAACGACGGCGCGGCTTCTATTTTCGACAGAATGAAACAGCTTGTCGGAATCCAGAGCAACGGCCAGCCGGCGGAATCAGTCACGAAACAGCTTTACAACAACGTGACAACCAGCAACACAACCAACAAAACGAAGGAAGATAATTCTTCAACGGATAGTTCGAAATTTGTCTATTCGCCTTCGGTTGTGATCCAGGGCAACGCAAGCAAGGAAGACGTGAACGAAGCCCTTGAAATGTCACAGCAGAAGTTTAATGAAATGATGGACAGATGGAAGAAGGGGAAGGAAAGGACTTCATTCGCATAAAGAAGGGGCCATGATATGGACGAAAAAAGATACTACACAACCGTTTCTGGCGATATGTGGGACTCTATCGCCTACGCTTTTTATGGCGACGTGAAATACATCGGCTTACTGATGGACAGCAACCCCCAACTTCTGGACATTTCCGTGTTTTCCGATGGCACTCCGGTTTATATCCCGGAGTTGCCGGAAGAAAGCGACGAAGACCTTCCAGAATGGAGAGTGTAAGCCATGCAAGCGCGACAGTCTTATGTTTCCGTGAAATACAACGGAAAGGACATCACAAAGAAAATAACCGATTATACAGAAGGCTTCGAGTATGTGGACAACGCGAGCGGTACGGCCGACACTGTTTCCTTGAAATTAAACAACCGAAGCGGCGTCTGGTGGGGCGGCTGGATCCCTATTCAGGGCGACTATGTGGAAGCTACCATCAAGACAACAAACTGGAACAAAGAAGGCGACAACCGAAGCCTGAATTGCGGTTATTTCCTGATTGACGACCTGGGATATTCCGGGCCGCCGCAAATTGCCACGATCGGGGGCATAGCGACACCGATCAACACGGATTTCAACGTCACGAAGAAATCGAAGACCTGGAAGAAAACATCAGTCAAAGGAATTCTTTCGAGCATTGCCGCAACGGCAAAGATCGGCTTGTATTTCTCCGGCCAGGACTATTCGATCGACGAAATGGAGCAATCCGACCAGACGGACGTTGAATTCGCTTTCAGTCTTTGCGCGTCTTACAACCTGGCTATGAAATTATATAACCGGAAAATGGTTGTATTCGATCAGACGGACTATGAAAAGAAGGCGGCCAGTCTTTCACTTGACCGGTCAAAATGTTCTTCCTGGTCGGCCACTAAGAGCATGACGCGGCTATATGACGGCGTTCAGATCTGCTATACAGATTCTAAGAAAAATAAGACGCTGAAATATAAATTTATGATGAGGAACGGATCAAGGATCCTGAAACTGAATGAAACCGCGGAAAGCCTTCAAGACGCGGAAATCAAGGCGAAGGCGAAACTGTTAGAGCATAACAGAAAATGCCAGTCTATTAACGTGAAAACAAGGGGCGATGTGAAGTATATCGCTTGTAAAAATATAAAAATGTCCGGCTTCGGCAAACTGGACGGGAAATATTATATTGACACCGTGACACACACAAAGGACGCCAGCGGCGGTTATACCGTAAGCCTTGATATGCACCTATGCGTGATTGTAAACGGCGTCACAGTTGCGACCGTGGAGTCCGGGAACACTACAAAGAAAGCCGCCAGCAGTTCCACGAAGGCGAAGACCTACACTATTGTAAGCGGCGATACCTTGTGGAGAATTTCAACAAAATTCCTGGGATCCGGTGCTAAGTATATGCAGATTTATAACACAAATAAATCGACTATTGAGTCGGCCGCGAAATCACACGGAAAATCATCGTCAAGCAACGGTCACTGGATCTGGCCGGGAACAGTCCTGACGATTCCAGGATAAAGAAAGGGGACGCATGAGCGATATTATAAGAGTTGGCTATATTTCGGCGATTAACTACACGGACGGGACGGCCCAGGTCGTCTATAAAGACCGTGACAATGCCGTTTCGCCGTATATGCCGTTTTTCTCAAATGAATTTGATCCGCCACCGGTTGAAACCCTTGTGTATGTGGTACACCTGGAAAACGGCGGAACGCGCGGCGTGATTCTTCCGCCGCCGTATGCAGAAGGAAACCGGCCGCCGGAAGGCGTCGCCGGGATCTGGCGAAAAGATTTCGGGGACGGAAGCTATATCCGGTACGATAAGAAAGCGAAACGCCTTGATGTGGTATCGGATAGCGTGAACGTCGAAGGATTGAATGTTTCCGGGAATCTGACGGTCGGCGGCAATGCAACCGTAACTGGCAAGATCAGTGCCGGAAGCATTTCGGCAAAATCAATCAGCACGACCGGAAATGTCCATGTGGGCGGCAACCTGACCGTTTCCGGCAGTTATCCGACATAGGAAGGGCGGTGATGTAAATGATCGGATATTTCGGGGACATTATCTTCGAAACCAGCGACAAGAAAATCTGCAATTTCAATGATTTCAAACAGGCCGCTTCCGCGAACTATTCCGAACACAGTCGTTACCGGAAGAAATCGGAACGGGAATTCATCGGCCCGAACAACGAAGGCGTGTCGTTCACAATGAAGATCCGCGCCGGTCACGGTGTACGGCCCCGTATTATGAAGGACAAACTGATAAAGTATTGTGAAAGTGGAAAAGTTTGTCCGCTAGTAATTGGCGGCCACAAGATCGGCGGCGGAAAGTGGACGGTTGATTCCATCGACGCAAACTTTAAGGAAGTGTGGAACCGCGGCGAACTTGTTTCCGTCGAAATCGCCGTAACGGCCACGGAATACTATTAAGGGGGCGCGAACGATGATTGAAATTGACGGCGTACAAATTGTAATGAATAGCGAAGTGGAACTTTCCCTTCGTCAAGAAATCATGGAAAAGGTGTCTTTTATTTTATCCGTTTTGAAAGGCACTATTCCGATGAACCGGGAAGTCGGGATTGATCCTGATGTTATATCGGCGCCGGCCTACCAGGCCCAGAACCTTTATACCATTTCGGCGATCGAAGTTGTCGAAGAATTCGAAGATCGCGTTTCGGTCGATGAAGTCCGGTTCGAAGCAAATGGAAACGGAAATTTAATTCCGAAGGTGGTGCTTGTATATAATGGCTGATGAAATCCAGAAACTATATGATCTTCCCGACGTATCGTTCATAGACGACATTACATTCGATCAGATCTTGAATGAAAATATTACAAACTGGCAAAATGAATATGAACAGGAAACCGGGAAGAAAAAGATCCTTCGCCCAGGCGATAAAGAATACATTCAGTTAAAGATTGAAGCCGGCCAGTGGTTCCAGATGTATAAACAACTTGACTTTGCGGCAAAACAGAACCTTTTGAAGTATTCAACCGGCGATTTTCTGAAACATTTAGGATCCATGAAAAAGACCTTTATCAACGAACCAAAGGCGGCAGTCACAACGGTTCGTTTTATTTTGTCTGAAATCCGCCGCGAAGTGGTTTATATCCCGGCCGGAACCAGAGTCACCGCCGGGGACGGAATTTATTTTGCGACCGACGACTTCGCAGAGGTCACGGCCGGCGCGGATCATATCGACGTCGATTGTACGTGTGAAACGGTCGGAACGGTCGGGAATGATTATATTGTCGGTCAAATTGAAACCCTGGTCGATCCGGTTCCTTATGTGGCCGAAGTTACAAACATAACGAAGTCAGAAGGCGGAGCCGGAGAAGAAACGGAAGAAAACTTCCGTGAACGAATTTTCCTGGCTCCGTCGTCCTATTCCACAGCCGGCCCGTCTGACGCTTACGAATACTGGGTGAAACAGTACAATTCGGCGGCGATCGAGGATGTGAAGATCTACGAGCCGGAAGACGCGGTTGTGGACATCCGAATTCTTCTGAACGGCGGAGAATTACCAACACAGACGTTTTGCAACGGCTGTCTGGCATATTTGAAAAACAACCCGATTATTCCGCTTACAGACAAAGACCAGATCGCGCCGCCTGACGTCGTGAAATATGATATTAAGGCGACTTATTATATTGGCCGAAGTGACATTAACAATCTGGCGGCCATTAAGAGTGCGATCGAAGCCGCAAAAGATACATATATCGAGTGGCAAAAAACAAAGATCGGCCGGGACATCAACCCGGACACCCTGACAGAATTTGTCAGAGCCGCCGGCGGAAAGCGCGTCGCTATCGAATCCCCGGCGTTCCAGGTTGTCCCGGAAACATCCGTCGCCCAGGAAAGAACGATCGAATTCATTTACGGTGGCGTTGAAAATGATTAGCCTTCACGATTACCGGACAGAAGACGCGCTTCCGGCAGAAATGAAGACACCTGAACGCCTGGCTTCGTGCCGGGTGTTTGATATTCAGAAAAAGAAATTCATGGAACGGTTGCGCCGGGTGTATATCTGGGCGGATCTGGATAAGGTCGAAGACGACAAGCTGGACTTCCTGGCAGTTGAAAGCCGTGTTCTGTTTTATAACACGTCGCTTTCGCCGGAAATCAAAAGAAGTCTGATCCGAAATTCGATTTACTGGTACATGAAACTAGGAACCAGCCAGGCCATGACAGAAATGATCGACACCGTGTTCGGCGACAATAACACATCAGTCGAAGAATGGTACACATACGCCGGAGCGCCTTTCCATTTCCGAATTGCAGTCGGAACGGAAGTGACGCAGACTTCCATAAAAGAATTTCTGAATTATTTGAATAAAGTTAAAAATGCGCGTTCCCGTTTCGATTACATGGCTTTTCAGAACGGGATCACGCTTAAATTTTTCGATAAATCAGAGTACCAGACGTTTTTCTATACCTTTTGCGGTGATTTCGAGTGTGGCACATATCCGGCGGCCGCGGTTGGATTTATCCCGACCGAAGTTCAGCTTTCACTTGAAGCAGAGGGAGAAGAAGCGTTCGCAGAGTACACGCCAGCCGGAACCACGCCGGACATTTCAACCGGCTTGCATTTATCCGAAGTTACAGTCGATCTTGAAGGCGCCACCGACGGACAGACAATCGTTTATCCGACGGACAGCGACCAGGAAACCGGTTCTTATCCAGATCCGGCGACCGGTCTTGTGCTGGCGGAAAGCGGCGTTTCCGTCGCGCCTGAAAGCGAAGGACTTAACTTATATTATGACAGCACCGCGGAGAAATACGCCGCGGACGAAGAATGAAAGGAGATCGAAACAGCATGACAGAAGGAAACTATATTCCTTTAACGGACGAAGCAATCGACGACGTGAAGGAATATCTGAAAAAGGTTGTAGCTTACGCGGAATACCGTTCCGGGAACACCTGGACAAAAATTCCGATCGACCATGTGGAAACTTTATCCGATGGCCGGATCGCGATCTATGTTATGTTCGATCATAACGCCCCGGATTCTATTACAGGAATTCGCTTCTATCATCGCGGCGGCTTCTTATGGGCCGGCGGTAACGAAAGCCTGAACAAAGAGGAATTCGACGAAGGCGTCATGTATCGTTATACGATCAAAATTGTACAGTCTTCGGGGAATGAGTAGAAAGGAGCGATAAAAGATGTATATTCCGGTTTTTTGGAAAGACCGAATTGTCCAGTACCCTAGACGGGTTTCCGTCGTGGATCTGGGAAACGGTGTGAAAGAATGGACGCCGGCCCCTGGTGAGATCCACCAGAAAGGCACACAGCAGAGCGCGACCAACTTCGGAAACGAAGACATGGGAATCCTGGAAGGAAACCTGATCGCGGCCACGAACGCCATTCACCTTCGACTTATCCAGGAATCAGTTGACGATCTTCGCGGCCAGGTATTAACGGCGACACTCACAAATTCGCTGAAATATCCGGCGACCAATTCCGCGAAGACGATCACCCTTCCGAAGATTGTCAATAAGACCGATTACAAGGTCGATATTGAGGTCGCGGAAGCGGACGGCCCGGTCGAGTATGCAGAAGTATTCGACAAGGCCCTGAACGCCTTTAAGGTGCGTTACTATGGTAGCGCCAAAAATGTAACATTAAAACTTCATGTAATCGGGGGACTGTACTAATGCCAGCAAATGTAATTATTAAATCAGACGAAAGACGCGCCCAGGAATCCGCGATGTTACGCGCCTTCGGTGGCGGCCACGAAGGCAATTCAGCCGCCCAGAATCGCGAATACGCGGAAGAAATCAACGCGCGAATGAATGATGTAAAAAGAGAGGTGGGAATGAGACGATGAAAATTATCGAAGCAAACGAAGGCCAGAAGATTTCCTATTCCACAACGAAAACCTGGCTGAACGTCGGCGATCAGATCATGCTGAATCTGAAAAAATACGAAGCCGACAACGACGTCCATATCGACATTACTTCGGATATGGCCGGCAACCTGGAAACCGGTGTCGGTCTTCTTTATGTGGCACAGGTGGACATTCCGGCCAGAGCCTACACAGAAGAAGAAATCCCGAACCCGGACTATTCCGAAGAAACAGAAAACAGCCAGAAAACAATTATCAAGCGCGATCCGGTTCCGTTCTCTATGGACAACGTGACCTTGACACTGTTCGCGCTGAAAGAAGGTGTGATCTATGAATAATTACCAGTTTGACAGCCTGAAATTCGCCACGGAAGGATTGACTGGCGGCGGTTGTACCATTATTTCGGACGTCAAGGGCCTTCCGTCCTTTATGATCCCGTTTAATAAGCGCACAAACGCCCAGTTATTCGACGGCGGAAGCGAAAAGACGCATTCGGCCTTTGTGGTTGACGATGTGGAATACAAGCGCTTCTTTTTCAGCAAATTTATTAACTGTATTGTGGACGGCCTGGCCTATTCCTGGCCGCTGGTGGATCCGAAAGCGTCCATCAATTACGACGCGTCACACGCGGCTTGTAATGCGAAGGGAACGGGCTGGCATTTAGCTTCAATCCCGGAACGTGCGGTCATTAACCATTTGATCTATAAATCCGGTTTTATTCCGCGCGGAAACACCCAGTACGGAAAACACCACACATACACCTATGAGGTGGGCGAGACAACCGCAACCGAAAGCGACGGATCGGGCGGAACAAGAACAACCAGAACCGCGACCGGATCCGGCCCGGCGACCTGGTTCCATGACGGAACGCGAAACGGTATCGCCGACTACGTGGGCGACGTCTGGAAATGGATGTCCGGCCTTAGAATTTACAAAGGCGAAATCCAGATCTTCGTCGGCAACCTGGCCGCGAAACAGGTTTCACACCTTGCCACGTCCACATATTGGAAGGCCATTCTTCCGAATGGTAGCCTGGTAGAACCTGGAACACCTGGCACCTTGAAATATACAAAGGATTTCAAGATCGCAACCGATACCGGCGCGTCCGGCAGTACCTACACGGCAAACTTCGGAAATCTTGTGGCCGGAACCGGCGTGACAACGATCCCGGAGATCTTGAAGGAATTATTCCTTGCACCGGTAAGCGGCGTCACACATACCGGCGCTTTTTGGATCGACAACCAAGACGAGCGCTTGCCGGTTGTCTCTGGCGGTTACAGCAACACTTCGGCCGCTGGCCCTTCCGCGTTGAACTTGAACTACCCACGTTCGAGCGTCTGGGCGCGCCTCGGCTTCTTCTCCGCTTTTATGGAGTTGGAATCTGCAATCTGATAGCCGTGTTCTGTTTGGGGCTACGATAGTAGCCCCTATATTTTTGAAACACAAGAAAGGATTGCAACAATGGGAAATATGCGAAGATACGGGGCGCCAGGAAATCCCGAAACCGACGAGGGACGGGAACAACGAAGCGGCCTGATAATTCTTCAAAGGTCAAAAGACCTTATGAAATATCTGTACACTTCTTTTGTGAAATATCCCAGAAGTGAAAAGCTGGGTTTTGTGGCGGACTATAAAAAGTGTCTGTTTCAATTCCTGATTCTTATAATCACGGCACAAAAGAAGTATTTCAAGAAAACGACACTTCAAGACGCGGACGTTCAGCTTGAATTATTGCGAATGTTCAATGATTTGCCGTATGACATGAAATTTGTAGACGAAAAGCGTTACATACTGGTTTCAGAAAAGTTATGTGAAATTGGGCGGCTACTCGGCGGCTGGATCCGATCACAAAAGGAAACCAGCACAAACACCGGAAAATAATTTCCGGCAGAGGGAACAGGTCAAAAACGCTTGCCGATTGTCTCTGGCAGTTACAACAACACTTCGAACGCTGGCCCTTCCGCGTTGAACTTGAACAACCCACGTTCGAACGTCAGGACGAACATCGGCTTCTTCTCCGCTTATCCTTTTAGCCAGACGGGAAAGTTTACGGACTTTTCACAGTGCAAGAAAGGGAAAAGGGATCTGTTTCAGTTCCGGCCATAACGCCGGAGAAATTAAATTTGCTGATAATGCGGTTAGTACCTGGCGAAAGCCAGTGAAGGGCGTAACGATCAGCGCCGCGCCCACGCCGAAAGCAAGGGCGCACAATTCCAACGAAAGGAATTAACCACAATGAAGACTTTCGACATTACGCACGAAGAAATCATCGACCCGTCGAACCTACTTGAAGCGGATCGCAACGCTTCCCAAGGCAAGCACAACCGCGACGAAAACTTGAAATTCTCCGCGCATAGGGAAGAAGAAATCATTGATCTCACGAATCGACTAACATACCACCCGAAAGACGGGATCCCAGGGAATCCGCTTGAATCGTCCTATCGTGTCGGTAAGTACCGCATGAAACAGATTTATGAGCCGAAGCCCAGAATTATCATGGCTTTACAGTACCGGGATCGTGTCGTTCAATGGGCGTATTACCAGAAACTAAACCCTTTATTCGACCGGCAGTATATAACACATAGTTACGGTTGCCGGAAGGGTAAGGGAACCGTCAAGGCAAGAAAACAGTTACAGATCTGGCTTCGGAAGGTCAACCGGAGTCCGAAACACTGGTACGTCTTAAAACTTGACATTGCAAAATACTTTTACCGCGTCGATCACGAAATCCTTATGAAGATCTTGAAAAAGCACATCAAGGACGAACTGATTCTTCGCGACCTGGACAAACTGATAAATTGCGAACATACCGCCTTCGGCCTTCCTTCCGGCGTCCAGCCGGAGTTGTGCAAACAAGAAGACTGGCTATACAATCGCGGTATGCCGATCGGAAACCTGACAAGTCAAATGTTCGCGAACATTTACTTGAACGAATTGGATCAGTTTTGTAAACACGTTCTTCATATCGAAAAATATATTCGGTTTGTAGACGATGTGATCGCACTTTTTGACAGTAAGGAAAAGGCGTTCGCGGCAAGGGATGAAATCGAAAGATTTCTGAATGAAGAATTGCACCTTGAATTAAATAACAAGACATCAATCCGACCGGCTTATCTTCCGGTAACATTTGTCGGCGCCCTTATTACGCCGCTGACAATCCGCGTTCGAAAATCGACACGACAAAGAATGTATCGCCGGATCCGGTTCATTCAGAAAATGTTTGAAATGGGCCAACTTGCATGGGAGAAAGTCAACAACACTATGCAAAGTTATTTCGGCCTGATAAGCCACTTCACGGCCGGAAACCTTCTCCGAAAGATTATCGACGAATTTTCTTTCCGGGTTCCAGATAACAATTCATAGCCTGGCGTTTTGCCGGGTTATTTTTGTCTAATAATCAGGAAAGGGGGTTCACGGTATGGAAGCAGAATTTGAAAGAGAAGTTCTTGATCGACTTATCAAGATTGAAGGAAAACTTGACGGTTACAATAACGCAAAAGTCAAGACCTATGAGAACGAAAAAGAAATTCTTCGAATCAAAAGCGATCTTGAAGACGCCCAGAAGACCGTCACAGATCTTACTGAATCGAATAAATGGCTTTTCCGAACTGTCGTGGCGGCTATTATCGTCGCGGCCATCGGACTTTTAACAACCATTGTTCGAACCGGCGTCGGATTATAACTGAAAACTATTTTTACACCAGAAGGGAGAAAAACAACATGAACATTGAATTTATCATCGAAAACGCTTCAAAAATTATCCTGATTGTGGCCGCAATCTGTACATTGATTTCGGTTATCACAGAGTTTACAAAGGGGATCGGCTTCCTGGACAAGATTCCGACAAAGTTCCAGGTTCTTATTCTGTCCCTTGTAATTTGCGTGATCGGCTTCTTTGCTTACCTGTCTTACGCGTCAATCGCGTTCGTGTGGTATTACCTGGTAGCCGTCATTTTCGCGGCGTTCATCGTGGCGATCGTGTGTTGTAAGGGCTGGGACTATTTGTTCGAGATCTGGGCCAGATTTTACAGAAAGAAGGACTAATCAATGTCGGAAAAAGATTTTGTTACCAAAATCGCGCCGTATGCCATGAAAGACGCGGAAGCAAGCGGAATACTTGCTTCCGTAACAATGGCACAGGCAATTTTAGAAAGTGGTTACGGCTCTACTGACCTGGCCGTGAACGCGAACAACCTTTTCGGAATGAAGTGTTCTTTAAGTGGGAACACCTGGAAAAGCGTCTGGGACGGTACTTCGAAATATACGAAGACCACAAAAGAACAGAAGAAGAACGGCGAAGAATATTCCGTCGTTGCCGATTTCCGCGCATACCCGGACATTCAGGCCAGTATAAACGATCATTCGCTTTACTTGCTGGGCGCCATGAAAGGAGCCGCAAAGCGGTATGAAGGACTTTCTGGCGAAGCAGATTACAGAAAGGCGATCCAGATCATCAAAAACGGCGGCTACGCCACCGACGTAACATACGTCGAAAAGATCTGTTCCATCATTGAACGATGGGAACTTCACAAGTACGATGTAAAGGAGAGTGAAGACAAAATGAGTATTGAAATCAAAGAAAATCTTTTAACAAACAGCCCTTGTTATAGGGACGGCCGCAGAATCACACCGGCCGGCGGTATGCTTCACAGTATCGGTTGTCCACAGCCAGATCCGAAGGTTATCGCGAATAATTTTTCCGTTTCAACGGGCGCGTGTGTCCATGCGGTCGTAGGAAAAGCCGCGGTCGTTTTACAGCTTTTACCGTGGAACTTCCGCGCCTGGCATTGTGGATCCGGTTCGAAGGGAAGCGGAAATAATTCACTTATCAGTATCGAAATGACAGAGCCGGCAACCATCAAATACACGGGCGGTTCTTCCTGGATTGAAACAGGCGACGGAAGCAATACGAAGGCCCATGTCCTGGCAACCTACGCGAACGCTGTCCAGTTCTTCGCGTACATCTGCAAGAAATACGGCTTCAATCCTGAAAACAGCAATGTTTTAATGAGCCACCGCGAAGGCCACGCGAAGGGAATCGCTTCGAATCACGGCGATCCAGAACATATCTGGAACAAATACGGTCTGACAATGGATCAGTTCCGAAAGGATGTTAAAAAGGCAATGTCCGGCCAGACCGTCACAACCGTTCCTTCCGCGCCAGTAGACAACACCAGCGACGACAAGAGCAACCAGAAGATTAACGCCCTGAACGGAACTGTTACGGTCATTTACAAGGGCGCTGACGGCCTGAATATCCGAAAGGCGCCTAGCTACACAGCCGCCGTCGATCAGATCGTACACGAAGGCGTGTTCACGGTTGTTGGAATTTCCGCCGATGAAAAGTGGTACAAGCTGAAAAGCGGCCTGTTCATTACCACGATCCCGGATTATGTTTCCTTCAAGGCCACCCAGGAACAGAAGGAAAGCACAGCCGGAACCGGCTATTTCCGTGTTCGTAAGTCCTGGGACAAGGCCGACACCCAGATCGGCGCCTTCAAGCAGAAGGAAAACGCGATCGAACTTTGTAAACAGAATAGCGGTTACAAAGTCTTCGACAATTCAGGAAAAGAAATTTATCCTTGCGTTGCCGCCGCGAATGAATCCTTCGTGTTCCGCGTGAAGATTCCTGATTTACGGATCAGAAAAGGCCCTGGCACAACTTACGACTACCACAAGAAAAACGGCCAGGCGGTACACACTGGCGTCGGATCCTTTACCATCGTAAAGACGAAGGAAGGCCCAGGTGCGAAGTTGTGGGGCTTGTTAAAGTCCTACGCGACGAACGAAGACGGCTGGATCGCCCTTGACGATGAATACGGTTCACGGGTGTAATACACTTTAGAATTTTGAATTTATAACAAATATTTACAACTTACACTTTACAGTTTATAAAATGTATGATACAATGGGCGCAAGGGAAGGGGGTATAAGGGGGAAACAAAATCCCCGGCCGATTCCCAGGCAGAACAGGCGGCGCGGAAATGCCCGTCTGAACGCGCCAGCCGCCCAGATTTGCGTTTTAATGCCGTAAGTGGACAAATACACAATAAGCCCCGGAAAATCCATTTCCGGGGCTTTTATGCGTTTATGGGATATATTCTGATATTCTCTGACAAACTCTGATTTATTCTGATTTACTCTGATCCTTCTTTTTCAGGGCGGCGTCGTTCACAATTTCGATGAATTGTGATTCCGGAATTCCGGTCGCCTTCGAAAATAAATCAATATACCGGCAATAATCGGCGTGACAGCGTTTGAAGTCTTCCTTGTCATCCGAAAAGATCGCCTTTTCCATTTTCTCATACGCGCCCACCGTCTTTTCGACGGCGGCTTCAAATGCTTCTTTCCATTCCATGATTCTTCCTTTCCAGGCGGCCGGCCTGGCCGCCCTGTTCTTATTATGCTAATATTTCCGAAGCTACTTGTCTATAATGTTTCTGAATTGCGGTTGATGTCTTCACAGTCTGACTTTCTTCGCCGTAGTCCCAGGCTTCGCGCTGGATCCGATCGGTGAGATCTTCGGCCATTTGGTTAAAGTAGGCGGCAACTTCTGAACGGTCGATTTCGGTTCTGATTTCGATTGTCGCGTGTTCTTTATTCCAGGTTCGCGCTTCGGCGGCCTTGAATCGGTCGCTGATGAAAATTCCGATCGGCCAGAAACAAAGGTTGTGCTTCGCCTGGCTGATTTTGCCGCGCTTTGAAATCTTGCGAAGACTATGATCGGAGCCGCACCAGTCAGGATCCCCGGCGGAGTGTTCCACGAAGTAAAACCCGTTGTCGTTCTTGAAGAAGGCGTCCTTGATTTCCACAACCATTCCTGTTTTGATTTCCATTCCGTTTTTATCTAACATTTTGATTACCTCTTTTCTTTATCTTATGTTTATATTATACACTATAAAGTGTAATATGTCAAGAATAAATGTAAAGAAAATGATTAAAAACAGAAAGAAATATTTTCTATAATACACGGAAAAGTGTAAAAGAAAAGGGCCTTCCGGCCCTTTATAATTCGGTGACATATTCCATTCCGTCGAAGCTGACGAAGCCGCCGGCGTCCAGGATGGATTGAAGCGCCTTCTTTCCGCCACACGGAATATAAGGAACCAGGATCCCGAACTGGTCGCGGTCGTTACTGAAAGCGATCCAGCCCTTACCGGCTTCATAGAGCGCCCAGCCGGTCACGACTCTAGCAATCTTGTTTGTTCCGAATTTTGTATTTTTAAGTCTTTTGATTTCCATATCTACCACCATTTTAACCTTTCTACTGGATGTTTATTTCCTTTGCTTTATGATATTATAATACACTATAAAGTGTAAAATGTCAAGTATAAATGTAAAGAAAACGATTAAAAAAGAAAGAAATATTTTCAACTTGACATTATAGAGTGTATAAAGTAAAATGATACACACAACAGAAAGGGGTTGATCGAATGGATATGAACACGGCGGAAAAGATCCGCTTCCTGGCTGGCCGTCGAAATATGACAATGGGCGACCTGGCGGAAGGAACAAACCAGACGCGACAGAATTTTTCCAACAAAATGACGCGGTGCAATTTTAAAGAATCCGAACTTGCGGAGATCGCCGGCGTCCTGGGTTGTGAATTGAAAATTGTATTTGTAGACAAACAAACAGGCGATGAAATTTAACGAAAAAGTAAGACATGAAAGGAAAAGTTTATGTATAATAAAATAGATTTGCGCGAAGTTCCGGCTGAAAGGCTGAAAGAAATTAGTCTGGATCTGGTAGACATTGACGTCAAGGCGCCAGAATTCGAACCGAACAGACAGTTCTATTTCATGGCAAAAGCCAGGGACTACGTGAAGCGGAAGTCCGCCGAATTAGGACGTCCCATGACCTTTTTTACTCAAACATTCGGGTGTCAGATGAATGCCCGCGACTCAGAAAAACTTGTCGGAATACTCGAGCAGATAGGCTACGTGGAAGGAACTGATGAGCACTCGGATTTTATTGTATACAACACCTGCACCGTACGTGAGAATGCTAACAATAAGGTGTACGGCAGACTTGGATATCTGCAGAACTACAAGAAAAAGAATCCTTTTATGAAGATTGCTCTCTGCGGCTGCATGATGCAGGAGCCGGAGGTTGTTGAAAATATCAAAAAGCACTATAAGTTTGTAGATATCGTATTCGGAACCCACAATATATTCAAGTTTGCAGAGATTTTGTGCAACAATATCGAGTCAGGCTCACAGGTGATTGACATATGGAAGGATACCAATCAGATTGTCGAAGATCTGCCGGTGAAGAGAAAGTTCTCTTTCAAATCAGGTGTAAATATCATGTTTGGCTGCAACAATTTCTGCAGCTACTGTATCGTGCCATATGTAAGAGGACGTGAGAGAAGCAGGGAGCCTAAGGATATCATAAGAGAGATAGAAAAGCTTGTTGCAGACGGAGTGTGCGAGATAATGCTTCTCGGACAGAATGTCAACTCATACGGTAAAACTCTTGACAATCCTATAACCTTTGCAGAGCTTCTTCGCGAGGTTAATAAGATTGAAGGACTTAAGAGGATTCGTTTTATGACATCTCATCCAAAGGATTTATCAGATGACCTGATTATGGCGATAAAGGAGTGCGACAAGGTGTGCAAGCATATGCATCTGCCGCTTCAGTCAGGTAGCTCAAGGGTGCTTAAGGAGATGAACAGGCACTATGACAAGGAAAAATATCTAGACGAGGTAAAGAGACTTCGTGAGCAGATTCCTGATATTGCAATCACAACTGATATCATTGTGGGTTTCCCGGGAGAGACTGAGGAGGATTTCCTTGAGACAATGGATGTTGTCAAGCAGGTCAGATATGACAGTGCTTTTACATTTATTTACTCAAAGAGAACAGGCACACGCGCAGCTACCATGGAGAATCAGGTGCCGGATGATGTGGTTAAGGACAGGTTTGACAGGCTCTTAAAGGAGGTTCAGACTATCTCATCAGAAAAGGCAAAATGCTATGAGGGCAAAGTGGTGCCGGTACTTGCAGAGGAAATGGATGACCAGAAGGACGGCTATGTGACCGGACGTATGGACAATAATTCAATCGTACATTTTCCGGGTACCGAGGATATGATTGGAAATATCTACAATGTGAAGCTTGATGAGTGCAGAGGCTTCTACTATATGGGAGAGATAAAAGAGGATGCGTAAGCGTTTTGGCAGAAATGATATAATCCTGATATCGGTTATTGTAATTATCTCTGTCGCTCTGCTTCTTATATGGAAGCTTGTATATTTAAAGGGGCAGGATACGGATAGCGATGCATGTGTCGAGGTGACTATCGATGGAATGGCCTATGGCACATATCCGCTTTCAAAGGATGATACAATTGAGATAAAAAACGGCGATGGCGATGTTACTAACACCCTTGTCATAAAGGGCGGTGTGGCGGATATGACCTCTGCCGACTGTCCGGATCATCTGTGTGTGAAGCAGAAGGCGATATCCAAGGAGGGAGAGTCGATTATCTGTCTGCCGAATAAGGTTGTTGTGACGGTAAAAAGCGACACGAAATCCGATATAGATTCGATATCCAAGTGATACCCGAACATTTTTATAGAAAGAATGAGATAAATGAAAACCAGAAAGATTGCATATCTTGGTATGCTTATGGCACTGGCACTGGTGCTAAGCTATGTTGAGTCACTTATACCGTTTGCGGTAGGCATACCGGGAGTGAAGCTTGGACTTACAAATATAGTGACAGTGATCATGCTTTATATAGCATCACCCATGGAGACATTTCTGTTATGTGCATTCCGTGCGGTGCTTTCAGGCTTTATGTTTGGAAATGCGTTCAGCATCATATATTCACTGGCAGGCTGTATACTAAGCTTTATCGTTATGTACCTGCTTAAGAAATCAGATAAATTCAGTTCGGTTTCAATAAGTCTGGTCGGTGGAGTGTGTCACAATATAGGACAGATAATAGTTGCGGCTATAGTTTTGTCAACCTACAGCGTAGTGTATTATATTCCGGTGCTTCTTGTGGCAGGATGCATCACGGGACTTGTGATTGGAACAGTAGCTTCACAGGTGCTTTTGAGGATTTCTGACAGCTTTCATGTATAGTTTTAATGGGCTGTAATCTACGTATATTTAATAACAAAAGGAGATGCTGCTGTTTTATGCCTGTGTGTCAGGCTACAGTCGAAACAGTAACAAATGGATTCAATGTATGCATATATAAAAGGAGAGCTTGCAGAAAAAAATATAGACAGCATTGTAGTGGAGGCTGCAGGTGTAGGCTATCTCATTTACATACCGACGCAGTATTTTGATATGCTGCCCGACGAGGGAGAGGATGTAAAAATTTACACCTACCTGTGTGTCAGGGAGGATGCCATGATACTTTACGGTTTTTTGAGCAAGGATGATCTTGAAATCTTTAAGCTATTGATTACAGTCAGCGGAATCGGACCAAAGGGCGGTCTTGCGATTTTGTCAACTCTGTCTGCCGATGATTTGCGTTTTGCGATTCTATCGGGCGACTCAAAGGCTATATCAAAGGCACCGGGAATAGGTGCAAAGACGGCTCAGAGAGTGATACTTGATTTAAAGGACAAGCTGTCGCTCGAGGATGCATTTGAAAAGAAGCTTGAGAACCAGGCGTCCGGTGCTGCTGTATCCATGAACAGCTCTGTGAAAAATGATGCTGTCATGGCGCTTAATGCGCTTGGATATTCGTCTACTGAGAGTCTTAAGGCAGTGTCCAAGGTTGATATCACAGAGGATATGGATGTAGAGGATGTGCTGAAGCTTGCGCTCAAAAATATGGGCTGATTGATAAAAGCTGTAAGCTTAAAACAGAAACGGGGAACAAAACGTGAAAAGAGTAATTTCCACACAATTGCAGGAAGAGGACATAAAGATAGAGAAATCCCTGCGTCCTATGTATTTTGATGACTATATCGGTCAGCAGAAGATAAAGGACAATTTAAAAATATATATTGAAGCCGCAAAATCAAGGGGCGAGGCGCTCGATCATGTGCTGTTTTACGGACCTCCGGGGCTTGGAAAGACAACACTTGCAGGAATCATTGCAAATGAGATGGGTACAAAGATAAAGGTGACCTCCGGTCCTGCAATAGGTAAGCCGGGAGAGATGGCAGCCATACTCAACGGACTTTCTGAGGGAGATATACTGTTTGTCGATGAGATTCACAGATTAAACCGTCAGGTGGAGGAGGTGCTCTATCCTGCCATGGAGGATTACGCCATTGATATCATGATTGGAAAGGGCGAGTCTGCAAAGTCAATCAGATTCAACCTGCCAAAATTCACACTTGTAGGTGCAACAACGAGGGCGGGTATGCTTTCGGCACCTCTTCGGGACAGGTTTGGCGTGGTAAATCACATGGAGTTTTATACTGTCGATGAGCTAAAGCATATTATCGTCAATTCAGCAAAGGTGCTTGGAGTTGAGATAGATGACAAGGGAGCCTACGAGATGGCGCGTCGTTCAAGAGGTACCCCAAGACTTGCAAACAGACTTCTAAAGCGTGTCAGGGACTTTGCGCAGGTCAAGTATGACGGCAAAATCACCTATGATGTGGCAAGCTTTGCACTGGATCTTTTGGAGGTTGACAAGTACGGACTTGATTTAAATGACAGAAATATACTTCTCACTATCATTGACAAGTTTGCGGGAGGACCGGTGGGCCTTGATACGCTTGCGGCGGCAATAGGTGAGGATGCCGGAACCATTGAGGATGTTTACGAACCGTATCTTGTGAAGAACGGCTTTATAAACCGCACACCAAAGGGGCGAGTGGCGACAGAACTAGCCTTTGAGCATTTTGAGAGAAAAAGGGCTTAAAGTTGCAATTTATATCTATAAGGCATATAATAATTAAGTATTTGATATTGAAATTGATAGTAATAGTAATATTAATACTAATATAGCTGGTTTGAATAAATGTGAAAACGGAGGATGATTAAATGTCTGCAAAAACAAATGCCGAGGTGGTAATAGACGGAAAGGTTTACACACTGTCAGGATATGAGAATGAGGAATACTTACAGAAGGTTGCGGCATACATCAACAACAAGATTGCAGAGTTTGATGATATGGATGAGTATAAGCATCTTCCGGGCAATATGAAGAGCACACTTATCGAGCTCAATATAGCGGATGATTATTTCAAGGCAAAGGCACTTGTCGAAAAGCTTGAGGGTGATATAGAGAATAAGGATAAGGAAATATACGATTTAAAGCATGATTTAATTTCCAATCAGGTAAAGACCGAGAATGCCGAGGCAAGCATGAAGGAGCTTGAGGCACAAAACAAAGAGCTTTTACTCAACAAGGCGAGACTTGAGGCAACACTTGAGGAGTCGCTTCTTGATGGAAAAAAGCCTGTTAAAAAATCTGCACATGCTTCCAATGGGGCAAATGACAGTAGCGATAAATAGCAATAAAAGGGGAACAGTTATCGTACACTGTTCCCTATTTTATTGCAGGTTTATATAATATTAAATGAGCATCTATATGAGGAAATATATGAGAAATAAAGATTTTGAACTGCTTGCACCGGCAGGAAGCCTTGAGATACTTAAGGGTGTGATAGAAAGCGGCGCCGATGCTGTGTATGTGGGCGGAAGCATGTTTGGAGCCAGGGCATATGCCAATAATTTCACAGAAGAGGAGCTTTTAGAGGCAATTGATTTTGCGCATTTACGAGGAGTAAAGGTGTATCTGACGGTCAATACGCTGATTAAAAACAGTGAGTTTTCAAAGCTCTACGACTACCTGCTTCCATACTACAAAAGAGGACTTGATGCAGTGATAGTGCAGGATATTGGAGTGGTGAAGGCTATCCATGAGTATTTTCCGTCAATGGAGATACATACGAGTACACAGATGACGGTAACGGGAGCTGACGGAGTGCGCTTTCTTTCACAGTTTGGAGTGACGCGTGTGGTCATGGCAAGGGAGGTTTCTCTTGCCGAGATGAAGCGCATACATGAGGAAACAGGCATGGAGCTTGAAGCCTTTGTTCACGGAGCATTGTGCTATTCGTATTCCGGACAGTGCCTTTTCAGCAGTATTTTAGGTGGTAGAAGCGGAAACAGAGGCCGCTGTGCACAGCCGTGCAGACTGCCGTATACCGTGGAGGGCAAAAAGGATGAATACATTTTAAGCCTTAAAGATATGTGTGGTATAAAGGCTCTTGACAAGCTGCATGATGCAGGTGTTTATTCGCTCAAGATTGAGGGGCGTATGAAGCAGCTTGAGTATGCATGCGGAGTGGTAAAATACTACAGAAACTATATTGACAGCAAAAAGCCTGTTAGCGATGCTGATTATGACAGGATAAAGGCACTTGGAAACCGATGTGGTTTCACAGACAGGTATTATTTTGACCACAATGGCTCTGATATGGTGACTTATGTGAAGCCTAATTTCGTTTCAAATGCTGCAGAGCCTTCGCCTGAAAAAAGAAAGCTTTCGATAGAGGGAGAGCTTGTTTTAAGAGAGGGAGAGCCCGGAAGCCTCACTGTAAAAAGAGGTGATGTGACATACAAAGCTTCAATAGAACCTGTCAGCGCCGCACTTAAGGCACCGCTTGATAAAAAAGCCGCTATCGACAGGATAAACAAAACCGGTGATACAGACTTTGAGTTTTCACATATTAAAGCTCAAATCGGAGAAAACGTCTTTGTGCCAAACGGAGCACTAAATAAGCTGCGGCGTGATGCAATTTCAGGGCTTTGTGATAAGCTGTTGAAAAAGTATTACAGGGATGATGCACGATACGCTGATATGTCAAAACTTACAGCACTTCCTGAGCATGTCGTAAAAAGTGATGCAGCACATGATGAAGCTATAAATGATTACACCACCATATGCTCGTGTATGACACGCGCGCAGCTTGATACACTTATTGGCTATGAATGCTTTGACGTATTTTATCTGGATTTTGACATGTATGACAGGAATACTCTGATACAGCAGTTTGCAGATGATGTGAAATGCCTTACAAAGCGAAATAAAATAGTGTATCTCATGCTGCCTACGATATTCAGGGCTGATTCATCGGATTATTTTGTATCTATCGCAAAAGAGCTTGATAAGGTAAGCTTCGAGGGCTTTGTGGTGAAAAACTATGAGGAGCTTTATCTGACAGAAAATCTGTTTACAGGGAAAAAAGTTATTTTAGACCACAATATGTATACCTTTAATGATGTTTCAAAGAGTGCTTTTTTTGAGCACGGAGTAAGTGGTGACACAGTGCCGCTTGAACTCAATTCAAGGGAGATTATGCATAGAAACAATATAGGCTCGCAGATGATAGTCTATGGATATTATCCGCTTATGACCACCGCCAATTGTGTGCACAAAAACACAAAGGGCTGTGATAAAAAGCAAAAGCTTATATATTTAAAGGACAGATACAATAAATCTTTTGCAGTTTGTAACAACTGTAAGGAGTGCTATAATACAATATATAATTCACTGCCTACCATGCTCACAAAGAACATAAGTAAGCTTAAGGAGGCAGGTATCAGAAGTTTTAGATACAGCTTTACAATCGAGAGTCCAAAGCAGATTAAGGCGGTTATGGATGATAAGGTAGCTGAATATACAAACGGACATTACAAAAGAGGAGTAGAATAACATGGTACATCTGATAGTACAGCTTTCCAAGTATATTATGATAATACTTTTTCTCATATATACTTTTTTATGCTTTCATTTATTCAAGTATCCCGACAAGCCGAAAAAGCAGAAGCATATATATAATCTGCAGAGATTTTATATGTTTCTGATTCATTTAGATGGTTTTTTGGTGCTCTTTGTCACGACGATGGATACAAAGATAATAGGATTTTATATAGCACAGCTTGTGCTTTTTGAATCAATTTACCTGATTTATCATAAGTTTTATAAGAATGCCTCAGAGCTTGTGCTAAACAACATGGTGATGATGCTTTGTATTAGCATGATTATTCTAACGAGAATTTCGTTTGACAAGGCATTAAGGCAGTTTGTTTTTGTACTTGCCGGAACAATATTTGCGTTTTTAATACCGCTTATCATGCAAAAAGGCACGATGTTTCGAAAATTGACATGGACATATGCCGGTGTGGGAATACTTGGTCTTTTGTCAGTGCTTGTGGTAGGAGTGGCGAGCAGAGGAGCAAAGCTTTCTTTGACATTTGGTCCTGTTTCAATTCAGCCATCTGAGTTTGTAAAGATACTTTTTGTGTTTTTTATAGCATCCATGCTGTATAAATCAACTGATTTAAAGCAGCTTGCCATAACAAGCGGCGTATCGGCAGTGTTTGTGCTGATACTTGTTGCATCAAACGACCTCGGTGGAGCGCTTTTGTATTTCTTTACATATCTGGTCATGATTTATGTTGCGACAAAAAAGTTTTATATTTTTGCCGGAGGACTCGCGTTTGTGGGACTTGGAATGTACGCTGGTTATCATCTGTTTTCACATGTGAAAAACAGAATTGTTGCATGGCTTGATCCTCTTTCTGTCATAGACAAGGCCGGCTATCAGGTGTGTCAGTCGCTCTTTGCCATAGGTACAGGCGGACTGTTTGGCTTTGGACTGGGGCAGGGTCTGCCAAATAAGATACCTATTGTGTCTAAAGACTTTATCATAGCGGCTATCTCAGAGGAGATGGGCGGTATATTTGCTGTCTGCCTCATTATGGTTTGTGTCAGCTGCTTTCTTATGATATTTAATCTTTCCATGCAGATGAAGGATGCATTTTACAAGTATGTGGCGTTGGGACTTGGCAGTGTGTATGCGCTTCAGGTGCTTTTAACTGTCGGCGGCTCAACCAAGTTTATACCGATGACCGGTGTGACGCTGCCGCTTGTGAGCTACGGTGGCAGCTCGCTTCTATCTACGATGATTATTTTTGGAATGATACAGGGCATGTATATTATGCAGGCATCCCCTGAAAAAAGGAGAAAAATAGATGACAAGAGACGAAAGGACCATGAGACAAAAAACAGACAAAAGCAGACAGCTAAAGAGCCGGGGGCGCAGGGAAGTCAACAGAGAAGGAGAAAACCGGCAGCAGGCGGCAAAAACAGCACGAAGACACAGAAATAGAGAGTATGCGGTTGTTACATATTTTTTCCTTATAGTTTTTGTTGGATTGATAGGTTATTTCTTATATTTCCAATTTGTAAAAAGCGACGAATTCATCAACAGCCCATACAATTCGCTGCAGGATCTTTTCTCTAAGAATGTAGTGAGGGGCGAGATACAGACTAAGGATGGACATGTCATAGCACAGACAAAGGTCAGCTCGGATGCATCTGAGACAAGGGAATACCCTGACGGCAGGATGTTTGCGCATGTAGCGGGCTTTGCCGTAAATGGTAAGGCCGGGCTTGAAAAGCAGGAAAATTTCTCATTGCTTCGCTCACATGAGTTTTTCCTTGACCAGATAGTAAATGATATAAGCGGTAAGAAAAATACCGGTGATAATGTCATAACCACACTGGATTACGAAGCACAGGCGGCTGCATACAATGCACTTGACGACTATGAAGGTGCTGTCATTGCAATTGAGCCGAAGACAGGAAAGATTGCAGTTATGGTGTCAAAGCCTGATTATGACCCAAATACCATCGCAAGTGACTGGGAGAGCGTAAACGGTGAGGGCAGCACTTCTCTTTACAACAGGGCAACACAGGGACAGTATGCTCCGGGCTCAGTGTTTAAGATTTTTACAGCACTTGAGTATTATAACGAAAATCCGTCTACATACAACGACTACAGCTTTGATTGTGACGGCAGTATTACAAAGGAAGGCTTTACAATCCACTGCGCCGGCAATAAATCACACGGACAGGAGGACTTAACAAAGTCGTTTGCCAAGTCGTGCAACTCGTCATTTTCCAATATAGGTCTTTTGGTGGATAACAATAAGCTTAATACCTTGTGTGACGATATGCTTTTCAACAAGAATCTGCCTATAGCATTTGATTCAAAAAAGAGTAAATTTGCACTGGATAACAATGCTTCGTCAGCTCTGACCATGCAGACCACGATAGGACAGGGAAACACGCTTGTTTCACCGCTTCACATGTGCATGATTGCCGGTGCAATCTGCAATGATGGAAATCTGATGAGGCCATATCTGGTAGACCATACGGAAAATGCGAGCGGGGCGCTTGTGGAGCAGAATAAACCGGCTTCATACAAGCAGATTATGTCAAAGAATCAGGCAGCTTTTCTCCAGAATCTTATGGCAGCAGTGGTATCTGATGGAACAGGCGCAAAGCTAAGCAATCAGAGCTATGAGGCCTTTGGAAAGACCGGAACTGCCCAGGTATCAGATTCTACTGACCAGACCAATGCCTGGTTTGTGGGCTATGGAAAAAAGGATGGCTACAATGATCTGGCAATCGCAGTAGTTGTGGAGGATTCGGGTGCCGGAAGTACATATGCGGTGCCGGTGGCAAAAAAGGTATTTGATAAATATTTCAATGAATAGGCTTGTTGCACTTTTTTTAGAAGTAGGTTATACTTAAGTGTAATGACAGACGTTATCGTTCATATTTCACTTGAACTGACAGATAGCGTTTAAACCACACTTGGAGGAATGGCAATGATAGAAGCAACGAGCTGTGGCGGTGTGGTAATCTTTCGTGGCAAAATATTACTCTTATACAAGAACTACAGGAACAGGTACGAGGGGTGGGTACTGCCCAAGGGAACTGTGGAATCTGATGAAGAGTACAAGGACACTGCAATCCGTGAAGTGAAAGAGGAGACTGGTGCCAGTGCAACGATAATCCAATACGTGGGTAAGAGCCACTATTCTTTTACCGTGCCACATGATACAGTGGAAAAGGATGTACACTGGTATCTTATGATGGGCGAAAGTTATTATAGTAAACCGCAAAGAGAAGAGTATTTCATGGATTCAGGGTTTTATAAGTATCACGAGGCATATCATCTGCTCAAGTTTGCAAATGAGAAGCAGATACTTGAGAAGGCTTACAATGAGTACCTGGATTTAAAGAAAAGCAATTTATGGGGGACACACAAGTATTATTAGTATTATTAAAAAGCAGTTTTAAAAACTGCTTTTTGAGGTTTTGGAATGAAATGGTATGAGGATTTATTTGTAGGAGAGTCTGTTACCGGAAAGATAAAGAAAATCAAGTGGAAGATAGAGCATAATGCCGGCATGCTTCACACATACATCATCACGTTTCCGTCAAATGAGGAAAATCTTTTGGATATCATTCCGACAAGAGAATTGCTGCAAAAGGGATATCCTAAGAAGAATCTGCACATAATCGCAGTAGCGGGTAATTATGATGAGGCACTTTTGCTGGCCTGTGATATTGTTAAGGAGACATACGAAAATACAGGTAAAACTGATGTGAAGAGCTATTTAAAGAGCAGACGGAGGAAATAGATAGATGATATTTACGATTTTAAAGGTCATAGGCATCATACTCCTTGTAGTGCTTGCTCTTATACTTACAGCGCTGTTTTGCGTACTGTTTGTGCCGGTCAAGTACAGGGCTGTCGGAAGCTTTGACAATACAGACATAAGAACAAAAGCACATGTGTCATGGCTTTTTCATTTGTTTGCACTGCATATAGAGTATGCACAGGAGACTGACGGATATATAAGATTTGCTTTTGTGAAGAAGAAGCTGTTTGATAATTATGAGGCTTTGGATGATGACGATATGGATGATGCAGCTAAAACTGAAACAGAAGATAAAGTCAGTGAAAACACCGGAGATGAGCATAAAATACCGGCAGATGAGTCAGAACACATCACAGATGAACAGGCAGAGGATGAATGCACAGCACGTACGCATAATGAGTACAGGTCAGTAACTGATGAGAATCAGCATATAAAACAACAAACAAAGCTCACACATCAAAAAAGGTATAAAAAGCCACACAAAAAGTCACATAAAAAGCAATTTAAAGATAGGTCAGATAAAATAAAAAACTGTATCTATAAGCTAAAAAGAGAATACAGTGATGAGAGAAATAAAGCCGCTTTTTTACATCTGAAAAAAGAGCTTTTTATCATTCTTAAAAGAATATGCCCAAGGCTGCTTAAGCTTACAATGGTTTATTCAACCGGCTCGCCGGATACAACAGGTATTTCATTGGGGATTTTAGCATGCTTTCCTGTCGGCTATACAAACAGATGGCGGATTACACCTGATTTCGAGAGTGAAAAGCCGTATGCAAAGGGCAGCTTTGATATAAAGGGGCATGTGATAGTAATAAGTATTTTAGCGGCAACACTTAGAATTTTATTTGATAAAAATTGCCGCAGATTATATAATAGGATAAGCAGATAGGAGGAAGATATTATGGCAGATAATAGTTTCAATAACACAGTAGAGTCACTTTTCAAGGGGATGGACAGCTTTATCACTACAAAGACGGTGGTTGGTGATGCGATTCATATAGGGGATACTATCATACTTCCGCTTGTGGATGTGTCGTTTGGAGTGGCAGCAGGAGCATTTTCGGCAGAAAAGAAAAATAACGGAGCCGGCGGTATGGGCGGAAAGATTCAGCCAAGTGCAGTGCTCGTTATCCAGAATGGACAGACGAAGCTTGTCAATGTAAAGAATCAGGACGGCATGACCAAGATACTTGATATGGTGCCGGACATTGTAAGCCGTTTCTCAAAGGGGAAAAATGATGACCTTAATCTCGACGATGTAAAGGTAGACGATAAAGAGGACGATAAGCAGGATTAATATCATATATGAGAGCAAATAAAAAGGACATCCTAACGGATGTCCTTTAAAATTCAAAAGATTCAAAAATAAAGACTAAGCTCTCTCAACTTTGCCAGATCTTAAACATGAAGTACATACATATAACTTCTGTGGAACTCCATTGACCTTGCAAGAAACCTTCTTAATGTTTGACTTCCAAACATGATTTGATCTTCTATGAGAATGGCTGACATTATTTCCATAATGAACACCTTTTTCACAAATTGCACATTTTGCCATGATATTGCACCTCCTTGCATTTCACTAAGCTTACCATACTCTTAAGCTCACAACAAATGTATTCTATCAGATTAAAATAAAGAATGCAAGGATAAAATATAAAAATATTTGCTTTTTGTGAAAAAAAAGGTATAATAACATTAGCTACGTCACAATATGATGGAGGTATATATTATGAAGGGACAGATGGATACCCAATATGGACAAATTTTAATTGATACAGATGTTATTGCAACCTATGCAGGCTCTGTAGCTGTAGAGTGCTTTGGAATAGTAGGCATGGCAGCGGTCAACATGAAGGATGGTCTTGTAAAGCTTTTAAAGAGAGATTACCTGAACCATGGAATAAATGTAAAGGTAGATGAGAACAACGAAATTACGATTGATTTCCATGTAATAGTAGCGTATGGTATTTCGATCGGCACTGTTTCGGACAATCTTATCGAGACGGTTAAGTACAAGGTTGAGTCATTTACAGGAATGAAAATTGCAAAGATCAATATTTACGTTGAGGGCGTAAGGGTAATTGATTAAGGAGGACTACAAAAAGTGGAGATCACAAGCATTAATTCAAAGCTCCTTGCAAGGATGTTTCTTGCGGGAGCCAAGAATCTTGATTCAAAGAAAGACTGGATAAATGAGCTGAATGTATTCCCGGTACCGGATGGTGATACCGGAACAAATATGACAATGACAATCATGTCTGCGGCCAAGGAGGTCAGCTCACTTACAAATCCTACCATGGCAGAGCTTGCAAAGGCTATTTCATCAGGCTCTTTAAGAGGTGCCAGAGGAAACTCGGGTGTTATCTTATCACAGCTTTTCAGAGGCTTCTGTAAGGTTATAAAGGAATACGATGAGATAGATGTCACTATTCTTTGTGAGGCATGCCAGAAGGCGGTTGAGACAGCTTACAAGGCAGTTATGAAGCCAAAGGAAGGAACTATCCTTACAGTGGCAAAGGGCGCAGCAGAAAAGGCTCTGGAGCTGTCAGACGAAACAGAGGATGTTGTCACATTTGTTGAAGGGGTTATAAAGCAGGCTGAGTATGTGCTTGACCAGACACCGGAGATGCTTCCTGTATTAAAGCAGGCAGGTGTTGTTGATTCAGGCGGACAGGGACTTGTTCAGGTATTAAAGGGAGCATATGATGCTCTTATCGGCAAGGAGATTGATTATACAATCGAGGGCGCACCAACAGGAGCAGCTCCTGCAAAGATTTCGGCTGAGACAGAGGCAGAGATTAAGTTTGGTTACTGCACAGAGTTTATTATTGTACTCAATGCGCCAATGTCAGACAATGAGGAGCACGCATACAAGGCATTCCTCGAGTCAATCGGTGACTCTATAGTCGTTGTAGCTGACGATGAGATCGTAAAGACTCACGTACATACAAACGACCCTGGACTTGCACTGCAGAAGGCACTTACCTTCGGCTCACTCAGCAAGATAAAGATCGACAATATGCGTGAGGAGCATCAGGAAAAGCTCATCAAGGATTCACAGAAGCTTGCAGCACAGCAGAAGGCTGAGGAAGAGGCTTATGAAGCTGCTCAGGCTGATGAAAAGACAAATAACATGCCTGCAAAGGAAATGGGCTTTGTATCTGTTTCGATCGGAGAAGGCATGAATGAAGTGTTCAGAGGCCTTGGAGTGGACTATCTCATAGAGGGTGGTCAGACCATGAACCCTAGCACAGAGGATATGCTCAACGCTATCGAGCATGTAAATGCAAAGACAGTATTTATCCTGCCAAACAACAAGAATATTATCATGGCTGCAAACCAGGCAGTAGACCTTGTTGAGGATAAACAGATTATTGTTATCCCTACAAAGACTATCCCGCAGGGTATCACAGCACTCGTAAATTATATCCCTGACCACAGCGCCGAGGAGAATAAAGAGCAGATGATGGCTGAGATAGAAAATGTCAAGACAGGACAGGTGACATATGCAGTCCGCGATACTGAGATTGACGGAAAAACCATCAAGCAGAACGACTTCATGGGAATCGGAGACAAGAGCATCCTTTCTGTTGGAACAGACTTAAAGGCTACCACACTTGAGATGGTAGATGCCATGGTAGATGAGGATTCAGCGATTGTCAGCATCTATTTCGGAAGTGATTCTGATGAGGACTCAGCTAATGAGCTTGCGGCAGCAATCGAAGAGAAATATCCTGATGTAGAGGTTGAGGTCAACGATGGCGGACAGCCAATCTACTATTATGTTATTTCTGTAGAGTAAAGCCTTTTAAAGAATATAAATGATATTTATTATATTTAGGAGCAAATATGGATATAGCTTCACCGATTACCGCGGTTAAGGGAATCGGGGAAAAAACACAAAAAGCATTTGCTAAAATGGGAGTATACACCGTTGGTGATATACTCCTTCATTTTCCCCGGGATTATGTAAAGTTTCCGGAAATAACGGATATTGATGAACTGAATAATGTAAACGTAAGCAGCACCTATGCCATCCATGCTGTGATTAAAAAGGCACCTGTAGTGAAAAATACAGCGAGAATGCAGATTACATTGCAGGATATCGGCTCGCCAGGGCATATGATACAGCTGGTATGGTACCGTATGCCATATCTTAAGGCACAGCTTGTGCAGGGGAGACATCTTATATTTTACGGACATATTAAGCCAAAGGGCGGCAGATATGTCATGGAGCAGCCTGTGGTGTATGAGGTGCAAAAGTACGAGGCTATACGCGATACACTGCAGCCTGTGTATTCCGTGACAAGCGGTGTGACAAACAATCTGATAGTGAAGACGATAAAGGAGACTCTGTCACATGATACACTGCTGTCAGATTACCTGCCTAAGGATATAAGGCACAGATACGGCTTTTGCGAGTATAATTATGCCATGAAGCAGATACATTTCCCTGATGACTTTGACGCTCTTGTGGAGGCAAGAAGACGGCTTGTTTTTGATGAGTTTTTTCTCTTTATCATGGGCATGCGGTATCAGAATAAAAAGCAGCAGAAGGACAAAAATGAGTTTGAGTTTACGGATGATGCTTTTATAGACGGACTGATTGAGAAGCTTCCGTATGAGCTGACAGGCGCGCAGAAGAAGACGATAGATGAGATAAAGCAGGATATTAAAAGTCCTTATGTGATGCAGAGGCTTATTCAGGGCGATGTGGGCTCAGGAAAGACGATTGTTGCTTTTCTTCTTATGGCGTGGGCGTCAAAATGTGGCTATCAGTCTGCAATTATGGCTCCGACGGAGGTCCTTGCAAACCAGCATTACGAGACGTTTTGCTCACTTGTTGGTCAGTTTGGACTTGACAGTCCTGTTGTGCTTCTTACCGGCTCCATGACGGCAAAGCAGAAAAGAGAAGCCTATGCGCGCCTTGAAAACGAGAAAAATGCGCTTATTATAGGCACTCATGCGCTCATACAGGAGAAAGCGGATTTTTCCAATCTGTCGCTTGTTATCACAGATGAGCAGCACAGATTTGGAGTGAAGCAGAGGGAGAGCTTCTCGGATAAGGGTAGAAAGCCACATATACTTGTGATGAGTGCCACTCCGATACCGCGTACGTTAGCAATAATCATATACGGTGATATGGATATCTCTGTCATAAATGAGGTGCCTGCAAAGAGACTTCCCATCAAGAACTGTGTGGTTGGCACGGCATTCAGGCCAAAGGCCTACAGCTTCATCGAGGAGCAGGTGAGAGCCGGCCATCAGGCGTATGTTATATGTCCTCTTGTGGAGGAAACCGAAAACTCGGAAGGGGAAAATGTCACAGACTATGCAAATGTGCTTAAAGCGGCACTGCCAAAGGATATCACTGTAGATGTGCTTAACGGCAGGATGAAGAGCAAGGCAAAGGATGAGGTGATGCAGCGCTTTGCAAATAATGAGTCGCAGGTGCTTGTGTCCACAACAGTCGTGGAGGTTGGTGTAAATGTGCCCAATGCAACTGTAATGATGATAGAAAATGCAGACAGGTTTGGACTTGCACAGCTTCATCAGCTAAGAGGCCGTGTAGGCAGGGGGGATGCACAGTCGTATTGCATTTTCATCAATTCGTCAAATTCAAAGAAATCAAAAAAACGTCTGGAGATACTAAATAAATCAAATGATGGCTTTTATATAGCAAGTGAGGATTTAAAGCTCAGAGGTCCCGGGGATTTCTTTGGAATCAGGCAGAGTGGAGACCTTGCGTTTGCACTTGCGGATGTGTATCAGGACAGCGATGTGCTAAAGGAAGCATCTGAGATGGTGGATGAGGTGCTTGAGGCAGACCCGGCGCTTTGTACACCGGAAAACAGAATACTGAAAAAGAAAATGGATGAATTTGCAAAAGAACAATTAAAGAGAATGAATCTGTGATGAGCTTAAATGGCTAAAATAAAAGCTGATATAGCATGCAGGACTATGCATGTGTATATCAGCTTTTTACTTTAAGCGTTTTTGAATGGTTATGAAATTGTTATGAAATAAGTATAATCTGCTTACTCAATCTGCCTGATATCGGATATATCCGGGTGAATCGTGAGAGAATAGTTTGTGTAATACACGACAAAGCCGGCTGCGGCACCGTTTGGCTTTTTGACATTTTTCTTTTGCAGATAGTCTATCTCTACCTTGTCGGCATTTTTACCCTTTGAGTAGTAGCCTGCGAGCTTGCCGGCCTCCTCGAAGGTACTGTCCGGAAGCTCTTTGTTTTCAGCCTTTACGATGACATGTGAGCCCGGCATGCCCTTGGCATGGAACCACCAGTCATTTCCTGTTGCCAGCTTGAAGGTGAGCTCATCGTTCTGGTAGTTGTTTTTGCCAACATACATATCAAAGCCGTCTGATGAGATATAGTGGAAGGGTTTGCTCTTTACCTTCTGTTTCTTTGAACCCTTTCCTTTTTTGATAAAACCGTATTCTATCAGCTCATCCTTTATCTGGACGAGGTCGTCAGCGCTTAAAGCGATATCCAGTGAATTCTGAATTGATTCGAGATGGTCTATCTGACCTTTTGTTTCAAGAATCAGTTCGTTCAATGCTTCGGCAGTACGTTTCATCTTTCCGTATTTGTCAAAGTATTTCTGCGCGTTCTCGGCAGGAGTTTTTGTGTTGTCGATAGGGATTTTGATGATTTTGTTGTCATCATAATAGTTTGCAGCTTCAAGAAACTTGTCGTCCGGTGTAAGTCCGTAGCCGAATGCGTTGATAAGCTCGCCGTACACCTTGTACTTTTCGCGTTTTTCAGAGTCCTTAAGCTGCTTCATCTGCAGGGAATATTTCTTCTGGTTTCGCTCCAGGAGGGTATTTACGTGTTTTCTCAGGTCGGCTGACTTCTGACGTATACGTGTATAGGTGTTTCTCTCAGAGTAGTAAAGCTCTAAAACCTCTGATATAGATTCATATTTTGTGACCGTTAAATCGCTATACTGAGTCAGCTCTATTGAAGAAAATTCCTTTGGTTCATTGCCGTCACGCACGATATTCGGCGTAAAACGATTATTTTTTATGTCCTCCATCATCCATGTGAAGTTGCTTCCCAGGTGCAAAAGCTCATCGTGTGAGTAGGCAGCTACAGGGGAGTCCGCGTCAAGGCCTGCCCTGTGAGCCAGCTCATTTGCCACAAGTGGGCTGATGCCGGAAAAGGATGAGTAGATAGCCTTTGAAACAGTAAGCGGCTTTGCTGATATAATATCCACAAACTGCTTCGAATCTACAGTCAGAGGATTATATTTATCCTCCTGTGTCGCGGGGATTTTGTAGGCTCTGCCCGGAAGCACCTCACGCACAGAGCTTACGGATGCGGGAATACGCTTGGCACTGTCTATTATCGTACCATCGGAGTCGGTAAAGATGATGTTTGAATATTTGCCCATCAGCTCGATAATAAGCACCTTGTGGCATAGATCGCCCATCTCGTTTAAGTGCTCGATTTCAAAGTTTATGATACGCTCCATGCCCGGCTGGTAAATCTTTGTGATGCGTCCGTTTGCTATATGCTTTCTTAAAACCATGCAAAATGTAGGGGCAGTGAGAGGGCTTACCTTATTTGTGGGTGTCAGGTAGATGAATGGAAGCGATGCACTTGCAGACATCGAAAGCCTGAACGAGCCGTTTGGTCCCTTTAGGGTAAGAAGCAGCTCATCTGCCTCAGGTTCTGCGATTTTACTGATTTTTGAGTTTAGTATCGTGCTGTTTAGCTCTGCAACTATATTTGAAATGACTATTCCGTCTAAAGCCATGATGTTCCTCCTTATTTCCTGTAAATATTCTAAGTTGCTGAATATTTATAATCATGAATATTTATATTATAATATATTTGACGAAAATCTCAAGGAGTTATATAATAAACTCATCTATGCATATGCGAAAGGAAAAATTATGATTAAAAGTATGACCGGCTTTGGCAGATACGAGTACGCAGATGCAAGCCGTAAGATTACAGTTGAGGTAAAATCTGTAAATCACAGATATCTGGATGTCAATATCAAGATGCCTAAAAAGCTCAATTTCTTCGAGAGTGCAATAAGGACTCTGCTTAAGGAGTACATAGAGCGAGGCAAGGTCGATATTTATATCACATATGAGGATTTTACAGAAAATAATCTCTCATTGCAGTATAATAAGGCTCTCGCGGGAGAATATCTTAAGTATCTGAATCAGATGGCGGAGGAATTCGGACTGGAGAATGATATAAGAGTGAGCACGCTGTCGAGATATCCTGAGGTATTTGCGATGGAGGAGCAGCCTGTAGATGAGGATGAGCTGTGGAGCAGTCTTGAGAAGGCTCTTCGCGGTGCATTTGAGCCATTTGTTGAAAGCCGCGTGCGCGAGGGAGAAAATCTTAAAAAAGACCTTTGCGAAAAGCTCGATAATATGGTATCATATGTTGATTTCATTGAGGAGCGTTCGCCACAGATTATTATCGAATACCGTGCGCGTCTTGAGGAAAAGCTAAGAGAGCTGCTTGCAGACAATCAGCTTGATGATTCAAGAATAGCCCAGGAGGTCACTATTTTTGCGGACAAGATCTGTGTGGATGAGGAAACAGTCAGGCTCAAAAGCCATATCCTTTCCATGAAGGATTCACTAAATGCCGGTGGCAGTGTGGGAAGAAAGCTTGATTTCCTCGCACAGGAGATGAACCGTGAGGCGAATACCATCCTTTCAAAGTCCAATGATCTTAAGATTTCTGACACAGGCATCAGTCTTAAAACTGATATAGAAAAGGTCAGGGAACAGATTCAAAATATTGAGTAATTTTAGGAGATTGTGATGAGTAACACAGGAAAATTAGTTGTTTTTTCAGGCTTTTCGGGTTCCGGAAAGGGTACTATCATGAAGGAACTTATGGCAAAGCATGGTGATGATTATGCACTGAGCGTATCAGCCACGACCAGAGGTCCAAGGCCGGGTGAGGAGCATGGCAGAGAGTATTTTTTTATCTCAGAGGAAGAATTTGAACAGATGATAAAGGCAGATGGACTGCTTGAGTATGCCAAGTATGTAGATCATTACTACGGCACACCAAAGTCATATGTCAATGAGCAGCTTAGCGCCGGAAAGAATGTGATTCTTGAGATAGAAATCCAGGGAGCTTTAAAGATAAAGAAGCAGTTTCCTGATACGGTGCTTATGTTTGTGTCAGCGCCGAGTGCAGATGAGCTTAAGGACCGGCTTGTAGGAAGAGGCACAGAGACAAAAGAGGTCTGTGCACAGAGACTTTCAAGAGCATATGAGGAGTCTTTAGGCATAGAGAAATATGATTATTTAGTGGTAAATGATAAGCTTGACGATTGTGTAGAGCTTGTGAATGATATCATTCACAGCTCTGACGACACAAAAAAGAATCAGGACTATCTGGTATCATCAAATATAGATTTTATAAATAAAATGAGAAAAGAGCTTTTAAGCTTTTCGAAAGGAGATAAATAATATGATACATCCATCGTATGTAGAGTTAATGAAGGTAGTAAACAACAATGTAGAGATAGGTGAAGAGCCGGTAGTAAACAGCCGTTATTCTATCGTTATTGCTGCAGCAAAGCGTGCACGTCAGATTATTGATGGTGCAGAACCACTTATCGCACGCCCTAAGTGCAATAAGCCATTATCTATTGCTGTAGAGGAGCTGTACACGGGAGCTGTCAGAATCGTCTCAGATGATGAGGATTTAAACGAAGGCGAAGAGGCTTAATCTAGGAGGGGAAAGGCTGTTTTGTCTTTCCCTTTAATTGTAAATACTTACATTTGAGAGGTACTATGAAATTATTATTTATTTCGCTTGGATGCGATAAAAACCTTGTGGATTCAGAGTATATGATAGGCATGCTTGCAAATGACGGCATTGAGATGACCGATGATGAGACGCAGGCTGATATCATTATCGTAAATAGCTGCTGCTTCATAGGTGATGCAAAGGAGGAGAGTATCAATACAATTCTCGAGATGGCTCAGTATAAGGAGACAGGCAAATGCAAATCACTTATTGTGACAGGCTGTCTGGCACAAAGATACAAGGATGAGATTTTTAAGGAAATCCCAGAGGTTGATGCCATACTTGGCACCAATTCATATGATACTATAGTTGAAGCTGTCCATGAGACACTTGAAAAACACAGATACAGCAATCTGCACACCTTAGAGGGACTTCCCAGCATAAAGACAAAGCGTATTGTCACCACAGGAGGGCATTTCGCTTACCTTAAGATAGCAGAGGGGTGCAATAAAAACTGTACCTACTGTGTCATTCCATCTGTCAGAGGCCGTTACAGAAGCGTGCCGATGGAGGATTTGATTGAGCAGGCGAAGAGCCTTGTGGAGCAGGGGGCAAAAGAGCTTATACTTGTTGCCCAGGAGACCACACTTTACGGAGTGGATTTGTATGGTGAGAAGTCACTTCATAAGCTTTTGGATGAGCTCAACAAGATAAGCGGGCTGTTCTGGATAAGGATTATGTACTGCTATCCTGAGGAGATATACGATGAGCTTATAGAGTCCATGATAAAGGATGAGAAGGTATGCCATTATCTGGATATGCCAATCCAGCACTGCAATGACGATATTTTAAGGCGCATGGGCAGAAAAACAACAAAGGCTGAGCTTATGGAGCGTATCAGAATGCTGCGTGAGAGAATACCTGATATCACACTAAGGACCACACTTATATGTGGCTTCCCGGGTGAGACACAGGATAATCACGAGGAGCTTATGCAGTTTGTAAATGATATGGAGTTTGACCGTCTGGGAGCCTTTACGTATTCTCCGGAGGAGGGCACAAAGGCAGCTGCAATGCCTGACCAGATAGATGAGGATATAAAGGCTGACTGGCAGGCTGATGTCATGGAGCTTGAGGAAGAGGTTATTTTTGATAAAAATGAGACACTAAAGGGTAAAGAATTATATGTTTTCATAGAGGGCAAGGTGGCTGATGAAAATGCTTATATCGGCCGTACATACAGAGATGCACCGAATGTTGACGGATATATATTCATCAACACTGATGAGACACTTATGACCGGCGATATATGCAAGGTTATGGTGACCGGTGCGTATGAATATGATTTGATAGGAGAACTTGTAAAATGAATTTACCAAACAAACTTACAATCTTAAGAGTGATACTTATTCCGTTTTTTGTATTTTTCCTTATTTCACCGTTTTTTGACGGATACGGAAATTATATAGCACTTGCGATATTTATCATTGCAAGTCTGACTGATATGGCTGACGGAAAAATTGCAAGAAAATACAATCTTGTTACAAATTTCGGCAAGTTTATGGATCCGCTTGCAGACAAGCTGCTTGTGTGCTCTGCAATGATATGCCTTGTTGATTTAAAGCTTATCCCTGTATGGGTTGTGCTTATTATCATTGCAAGAGAGTTTATCATAAGCGGCTTCAGACTCGTTGCATCAGACAATGGAATTGTCATTGCAGCAAGCTACTGGGGAAAGTTTAAGACAACATTCCAGATGCTTATGGTTATTGTTATTATTTTTAATATCAATCTGCAGCTTGGCTGGTTAAATATCCTTGGAACAATCCTCATTTATGTGGCACTTGTACTCACAGTTGTTTCGCTTATTGACTATATCGCAAAGAATAAGGACGTCTTAAAGGACCAGAAATAGACTATAACAGGGAGAAAAGTATGAGAATAATAGCAGGAACGGCGAGAAGCCTCCCTCTAAAGACTATTGAGGGAAAAGATACAAGACCGACTACTGACAAGACGAAGGAGACTCTTTTTAATGTCATGCAGTTTGATGTTCCCGGAGCATATTTTTTAGATCTGTTTGCGGGAAGCGGACAGATAGGGCTTGAAGCGTTAAGCCGCGGTGCGGCCTATGCTGTATTTGTGGAGAATTCAAGAAAAGCTGCTTCATGCATCGAGGACAATATCCATTTTACAAAGTTTGATAAGGTCTCAAGGCTTATGATGACGGATGCTGTCACGGCAATACGTACTCTTGAGGGCAAATACAAATTTGATATCGTGTTTATGGACCCGCCATACAATAAGGAGCTTGAAAAGGAAGTGCTTATTACACTTTCGGACAGCGATATATTAAAGGATGATACACTTATCGTGGTTGAGGCTTCAAACGATACTGATTTTGATTATCTCACAGAGCTTGGATATGAGATAGTCAAAGAAAAAATTTATAAGACAAACAAGCATGTTTTCATAAAGCGTGCATAGGAGATACAATATGAAGGTAGGAATTTATCCGGGAAGCTTTGATCCGGTGACATTTGGACACCTGGATATAATAGAGCGTTCAGCAAAAATAGTTGACGAGCTGGTTGTCGGAGTACTCAATAATAGTGCAAAAAACTCGTTGTTTTCTTTGGAAGAACGTGTTAGTATGATAAAGGAAATGACAGCACACATACCAAATGTCAGGGTAGGGTGCTTCGAAGGACTTTTAGTTGACTACATGAAGAAAATCAATGCAACAATCATAATAAGAGGATTGCGTGCAGTGACAGATTTTGAGTATGAGCTGCAGATTGCACAGGCTAACGGAGTGCAGAATCCGGAAATAGAGACGGTTTTTCTCACCTCGAGCCTCAATTATTCATATTTAAGCTCTACAATTGTCAAGGAATTTGCATCATACGGAGGAGATATATCAAAGTTCGTACCTGAACAGTTCATTGATAGAATTTATGCCAAATACAATATTACCAGGTAAGGAGACAGTATTTATGAGCAGTAAAATGGAACAGATTATTGAAGAAATCGAAGACTATATTGATGGCTGCAAGCCGTCACCTATTTCAAGAAACAAGATTCTTGTCAATCGTGAACAGTTAGAGGAGCTTCTTTCAGAGCTTCGTACAAAGACTCCTGAGGAGGTCAAGAGATATCAGAAGATTATCAGCAATAAGGAGGCTATCCTTGCTGATGCACAGGCGAAGGCTGATCAGATAATCGCGCAGGCTCAGATTCAGACAAATGAGCTTGTCAGCGAGCATCAGATTATGCAGCAGGCATATGCTCAGGCGAATGAGGTAGTGCAGATTGCAACAAAGCAGGCACAGGAGATACTTGATAGTGCCACAAACGAAGCAAATAATCTCAGAATGAGTGCCATGGCATATACGGACAGCCAGCTTAAGAGCATTGAGGACATCTTAACAGGTTCTATTGAGACTTCAAAGGCCAGATATGACAGCCTTATAAGTTCACTGCAGCAGTTTGAGGATGTTGTTGCAGCAAACAGAGCAGAGCTTTTCCCACCGGAAGAGAATGGCGATGAAGCTGCAGGAGCAGAGTCGTCTGACAATGAGGCAGCTTCAGATACATCTGATGATGATATAGAAATCACCAATATTTCCGATTCAGATGAGGATGCGAAATAGGATAATACATAACAGGCATGAGAGTATGCTCATGGCTGCCTTAAGCAGTATGTATCTGTAAAGCCTAAAGCCTGTATCCCGGAATATTGATTTGGTCTGGACCATGCATGATACACCGCCAAATGACAGAAGTGCAATGCACAGCACTATTGACAGGGTGCGTGGGATGCATAGACCGCAGACTATGCCGATACCGTTTGTGGTTTCAAAAAAGGCACCTATTATGTCTGCCGACAGTGGCATGCTGCAGTCAGCCTTTTGGGCAATGGTCTGTGGGATACGTGAGACTATAGAGAACAATACAATATATCCACAGAGTTTTATAAGGGTTTCAAACCCTTTCATTATTCCGGCATCAACGATTTGCATGTTAAGCTTAAATCCTTGAGCCGGGATTTTTTGTGTTAAGCTTCTTTTTTTGTTTATCGAAAGCATAGCTATCATTCCTATAGCAGATGGCAGATAAAGTGACACAAGATAAATGCTATAGTGGCTGCATATGTTAAGTTGCTCGGACAGTGCATAGGTAATGATAAAGGGAAGGCTGAAATGGTTTGCCAGTGCACTCAGTATTTCCCTGTGATTTTTATCTATGTATCCTTTGGAACAAAAATCTGCTGTGAGCTTTGCTCCTATCGGGAATCCAAATATTATGCCTATTATGTATGTAAAAAGCATGATATGCTTTTGGGGAATGTTTTGCAGCACATTTGTTGAGATAATCAGGTTAGATAAAATCGTAAATATAAACAGAAGCGGAAATATCTGGTTGAACCATAGCATAATGCCTGCTTTAGCGCACGTACTTACCTGTGCCGGAAACAATATGTAATAAATACAAAATAGCAGTATAAAAGCGATAAAAAGTAATTTTTTAAGTTTGTTTTTACTCATGTGACAGTATATGTGGAGAGAAATATCAATATGATTCGATTAGATAAATTTTTATCAGAGATGGGGCTTGGCACACGCTCTGAGGTAAAAAAGCTTATAAAGACCGGACAGATAGCCATAAATGGCACGGTGGCCGCAAAGCCTGAGACAAAGGTAGATACTGATGCCGACGAGGTATCAGTTAACGGCAGAATAGTTAAGTATCAAAGGTATGAGTATTACCTGTTTAATAAGCCCTCAGGCTGTGTTTCTGCGACCTGTGATAATGTGCATGAGACTGTCATGGACTATATCACGGATGCTGTGCATGATGATCTGTTTCCTGTCGGAAGGCTTGATATAGACACGGAGGGGCTTTTACTTATCACAAATGATGGAGCACTTTCGCACGAGCTCTTAAGTCCTTCAAAGCACGTGGCAAAGACTTACTACGCATGTATTGATGGTGAGGTGACTTGGGATGATATCATCAGGTTTAAAGAGGGCATTGATATAGGCGAGGAAAGACCTACAAAGCCTGCGGAGCTTGTTATTAAAAAAAGTGGCAGCGTATCCGAGATTGAGCTTACGATAACAGAAGGAAAGTTCCATCAGGTCAAGCGGATGTTTGAGGCGCTTGGAAAGAGGGTAATCTATTTAAAGAGAATATCCATGGGACCGCTTAAGCTGCCTGATGACCTTAAAACAGGGACTTACAGAGCTTTGACACAGGCTGAAACGGATATGCTTATGCAGATAAAATCCGGCAAATAAAATAATTTTTAATTATGAGGTATGATATGAGTAATGGTTTTTTACCAATTTCAAAACAGGATATGATAGATGAGGGCATTGAGCAGCTTGATTTTGTGTATGTCTGCGGTGATGCATATGTGGATCATCCGTCCTTTGGACATGCAATAATTGCAAGGCTGCTGCAGGCACATGGCTATACGGTCGGCATCATTTCACAGCCCGACTGGAAGGATGATGAGTCTATATCCATACTCGGAGTGCCGCGCCTTGGCTTTTTGGTTTCGGCAGGCAATATGGACTCAATGGTAAACCATTATTCGGTTTCAAAGAAAAGAAGAGCAAAGGATTCATTTACACCGGGTGGCGTGATGGGAAAGAGACCTGATTATGCGACCGTTGTGTACTGTAACCTGATACGCCATACTTATAAAAAAATCCCTATCATAATAGGCGGCATCGAGGCGAGCCTTAGGCGCATGGCACATTATGATTACTGGTCAAATAAAGTCAAGCGCTCAATTCTTTTAGATTCCGGTGCGGATCTCATCTCATATGGCATGGGAGAAAGAAGCATCATTGAGATAGCGGATGCGCTTGCCAGTGGTATGGATGTAAAGGATATCACGTTTATAGATGGTACCGTGTTCAAGACAAAGGACAGGGATATCATATATGATGCGATTGAGCTTCCGGATTATGACGTTATAAAAGAGGACAAGAGGGAGTTTGCAAGGAGCTTTTACATACAGTACTGCAATACTGATCCTTTCTGCGCAAAGAGGCTCATAGAGCCATATGATAACTCTACGCTTGTGGTGCAGAATCCACCGCAAAAGCCACTGTCGCAGGAGGAGATGGATGAGGTTTATGCACTCCCTTATATGAGGACTTATCACCCAAGCTACGAGGAGGCAGGCGGAGTGCCTGCTATAAGCGAGGTGAAGTTTTCTCTTATCAGCAACAGAGGCTGCTTTGGAGGATGTAACTTCTGTGCTCTGACCTTCCATCAGGGCAGGATAATCCAGACAAGAAGTCATGAGTCAATCATAGAAGAGGCAAAGCTTATCACACAGGATAAGGACTTTAAGGGCTATATCCATGATGTTGGTGGTCCTACAGCCAATTTCAGGCAGCCGGCATGTAAAAAGCAGCTCACAAGGGGTGCATGTCCTACAAAGCAGTGTCTGTTTCCTAAGCCGTGCAATAACCTGATTGTTGACCACAGCGACTATATACAGCTGCTTAGAGAGCTTCGTGCACTGCCAAATGTAAAAAAGGTGTTTATCCGCTCAGGCATCAGGTTTGACTATCTGATGTATGACAAAGACAAGACGTTTCTTCGTGAGCTGTGCGAGTATCATGTCAGCGGACAGCTTAAGGTGGCTCCGGAGCACATCTCCAATGCTGTTTTGAGCAGGCTTGGAAAGCCGAGTGTAGAGGTGTACAACAGCTTTGTGAAGGCATACAAGGATATGAACAAAAAGATAGGCAAGGAGCAGTATCTTGTGCCTTATCTCATGTCTTCACACCCGGGCTCAACGCTTAAGGAAGCGATAGAGCTTGCAGAGTATCTGCGAGATCTGGGATATATGCCGGAGCAGGTGCAGGATTTCTATCCGACACCGTCTACCATCTCTACATGCATGTACTATACAGGACTTGACCCGGCAACACTTAAGCCGGTGTATGTCACAACTAACCCACATGAGAAGGCTATGCAGAGGGCGCTCATCCAGTACCGCAATCCAAAGAACTATGATCTCGTGCACGAGGCACTTGTGAAGGCCGGCAGGGAGGACTTAATCGGATTTGACAAAAAGTGCCTGATAAAGCCTAGGAAAATGCATACTGATGGCGGCTGGGACAAAAAAACTTCTAAGTCTGATAAAAATTCAAACAGCAGCTATGGCAGCGGCAAGAATGCAGGTGTAAGGAAAAACTTGAAAAATGCGACAGAGCGAGGGAAAAACGGAAGCGGAAGTAACACCGCAGGCACAGCGCACAAAAAGAAAACAATCAGAAACGTCCACAAGAAGAAAAGATAGATATACAAGATAAAGGCTATGAAAGAATTTAAAGCAGGTAAAAACGAGGCAGGCCAGAGGCTTGACAAATATCTTAAAAAGATACTTCCAAACGCATCAATGGGCTTTATTTACAAGATGCTCAGGAAGAAGAATATAAAATTGAATGATAAGAAAGCGTCAGGAACAGAAATTGTGTCAGTTGACGACAAAATCAAGATTTTTCTGTCAGATGATACATTTGCTAAGTTTTCCGTCAATGAGGACAGTCTGATGAAGGATTTCAAGGCACTCGGTGCACTAAAGCCTGACGGACTTGGTGTGGTATACGAGGATGATGACATACTGGCTGCAAACAAGCCTGTCAATATGCTGTCGCAGAAATCAAAGGAGACTGATATTTCTGCAAACGAAAGACTTATCGGATACCTGATAAAAGAGGGAAAGCTTGATTTTGACACATATAAAAGCTTTAAGCCATCGGTGTGCAACCGCCTGGACAGAAATACATCGGGGCTGATTCTGATGGGGAAATCGCTTCATGGACTGCAGTACCTGTCACAGGTGCTTAAGGACAGAACCGCAGAAAAGTATTATATGACGCTTGTTGCAGGAGAGGTTGATGAGCCTATGACCATAGAGGGCTTTCTGACAAAGGATGAGGCTGCAAATAAGGTGCAGATAACCAAGGAGCCCATAAGTGATGAATCACTGCCAATAAAGACTGCCTACAGGCCTCTTAAGACAATTGAGATGAGTGCTTCGTGCCATAAAGCAACGCTTCTTGAGGTGCATCTGATTACCGGAAGAAGCCATCAGATCAGGGCACATCTGTCATCGATTGGTCATCCGATCATAGGTGATATGAAGTATGGGGATAAAAGGATTAATGCTTTTTACAAAGAAAATTATCATGTGACCAGCCAGCTTTTGCATGCGCATCATGTGATTTTGCCTGATGGCAGATATATAGAGGCGGCTTTGCCTGACATATGGAGCAGGGTGGGGCTTTAATCCCGTCATTATTTACTTTACGTCGCATAGCTTACAGTATTAAGGAAGATAGAAACAATATGGCAACCTGGAATTCAAGAGGCTTAAGAGGCTCGACCTTAGAGGACATGATAAACAAGACAAATGAAAAATACAGGGAGAACGGCCTGGCGCTCATACAAAAGATTCCCACTCCGATTACACCTATAAAGATGGAGCCGGAAACCAGACACATTACACTGGCATATTTCGAGCAGAAGAGTACGGTTGACTATATTGGCGCTGTACAGGGAATCCCGGTATGCTTTGATGCAAAAGAATGTAATACCGACACGTTTCCCCTTGCCAATATACATGAGCATCAGGTAGAGTTTATGAGATGCTTTGAAAAACAGGATGGTGTTGCATTTATCCTTATATCGTACACACACAGGAACGAATACTATTATCTTACGTTTAAAAAGCTGACAGAATTCTGGGATAGAGCTGCAGAAGGCGGCAGAAAGAGCTTCCGCTATGAGGAGCTTGAGCCGGCATTTTTCCTCCCGGAAGTGCCCGGAATACTTGTGCCGTATCTGAACGCACTTCAGCTTGACTTAAATTGCAGGGCTTGACAGTATTACTATCGTATGGTAGCATATTACCATGATAACACTTTACTACATGAAAGCGAGATTTTACACAATATGGAAAATCAATTATTACACACTCCGGATGGAGTAAGAGACATATATAACGGAGAATGCAAAAAAAAGCTGTATTTGCAGGATAAGCTGCACCGTACACTTTTAAAATACGGATATCATGATATTATGACACCTACGTTTGAGTTTTTTAATATTTTTGGAAGCGATGTCGGAACAACCCCTTCAAAGGATTTATACAAGTTTTTTGACAAGGAGGGCAATACGCTTGTCCTTCGTCCTGATTTCACACCTTCTATTGCAAGAAGTGCGGCTAAATACTATATAGAGGACGATATGCCTGTCAAGCTGTGTTATCTTGGCAATACTTTTATCAATTCATCGGATTATCAGGGCAGGCTCAAGGAAAGCACACAGTGCGGTGCAGAGCTGATAGGTGACGGCTCTATCTCTGCAGATGCCGAGATACTTTCGATGACAGTTGAGTCGATGCTTGAGAGCGGACTTAAGAATTTCCAGATTTCAGTCGGACATTCGCAGTTCTTTTACGGTCTCACAAAGGCAGCAGGGCTGTCAGGAGAGCAGGAGGAAAACCTAAAAGAGCTCATAGCAAATAAGAATTTCTTCGGTGTGGAGGAGTTTGTTGACAGTCTTTCAATGAACGACAAGCTAAGGAAGCTGTTTGGACTATTGGACAATTTCGATTTACAGGATGAGCAGCTTATGGAGGCTTCAAAGCTTGCGAAGGGCTATGATGAGATATTATCATCTATTGATACTCTGCTTAAGCTTAGAGATTACTTAAAGGCATACGGCATCGAGAAATATATTTCGTATGAGCTTGGACTTATCAGTGACTACACATATTACACAGGTATTATTTTCCAGGGCTACACATATGGTACAGGAGAGCCTATTGTAAAGGGAGGCCGTTATGACAAGCTGCTTTCACACTTTGGAAAGGACGCTGCTGCAATCGGCTTTGCAATTGTTGTGGATCAGCTCATGGCAGCATTAAGCCGTCAGGATATTGATGTGCCTGTCATTGAGAATTCATCACTTATAGTATTTGAGGAGGCTGCATACCATGCGGCAATCAAGCGCTCTATGGAGCTTCGAAGAGATGGAGTAAATACACAGATGGTGCTTAAGGACAAAAATAAAACGAAAGAGGACTATGCTTCATATGCGGTAGACAACCGTATAAACAGAGTAGAGTTTATAGAGGAATAAAAGATGAGTGATGACAGATATTTAACCTTTGCCCTGGGAAAGGGCAGACTTGCAAAGAAGACCCTGCAGCTTTTTGAGCAGATAGGCATCACCTGTGAGGAGATGAAGGATACGGATACCAGAAAGCTGATTTTCGTAAATGAGGAGCTTAAGCTTAGATTTTTCCTGGCAAAGGGACCTGATGTGCCTACATACGTGGAGTATGGCGCTGCCGATATAGGTGTGGTAGGAAAGGATACCATCCTCGAGGAGGGCAGAAATATATACGAGGTGCTTGATTTAGGCTTTGGAAAATGCCGCATGTGCATATGCGGACCGGAGAGCGCAAGGGAGCTTTTGCAGCATCATGAGCAGATAAGAGTTGCCACCAAGTATCCTCATATCGCAAAGGATTATTTCTACAATAAAAAGCATCAGACGGTAGAGATTATAAAGCTAAACGGCTCAATAGAGCTTGCTCCGATTGTTGGACTTTCAGAGGTGATTTGTGATATAGTAGAGACCGGAACTACACTTAAGGAGAACGGACTTACCGTGCTTGAGGAGGTCTGTCCGTTGTCTGCGAGGGTTGTGGTAAACCAGGTCAGCATGAAGATGGACAATGAGCGTATCACAAAGCTCATAAGTGATTTGAAGACTGTTATCAAATAGCGTATAATTTATATCAATACATGATTTTAGACGGAGGCTGTAATGAGAATTTTAAAACTTACAAAGGATTCACAGAAAAACATATTGGAGAGCCTGCTTAAGAGAAGCCCTAACAACTATACAGAGTATGAGAGCACGGTAAATGAGATTATAAACAATGTAAAGGAAAAACGTGACAAGGCTGTTTTTGAATACACAAAGAAATTTGATAAAGCGGATGTGGATGCATCAAATATCCGTGTCACAGAGGAAGAAATAAAGGAAGCATATGAGCTGGTTGATGAGAAGCTTCTTGCCGTTATAAAAAAGGCTCTTGTAAATATCAGAAAATATCACGAGAAGCAGCTGCAGAACTCATGGTTTACAACAGAGGACGGCATCATTTTAGGACAGAAGGTCACACCTATAGCAAAGGCAGGAGTATATGTGCCGGGAGGCAAGGCTGTTTATCCTTCATCTGTGCTGATGAACGTGCTTCCTGCAAAGGTAGCAGGCGTTGAAAAGATAGTTATGTGTACACCATGTGGAGCTGACGGCAAGGTATATCCTTCCACACTTGTAGCCGCAAACGAGGCCGGAGTAGATGAAATCTACAAGGTAGGCGGTGCACAGGCTATCGCTGCAATGGCATTTGGTACAGAGAGTGTGCCAAAGGTAGACAAAATTGTTGGACCGGGAAATATCTTTGTTGCCCTTGCCAAAAAGGCTGTGTTTGGATATGTCAGCATTGATTCAATCGCAGGTCCTAGCGAGATTCTGGTGCTTGCAGATGAGACTGCAAATCCACGCTATGTGGCAGCAGATTTACTCTCACAGGCCGAGCATGATGAGATGGCATCAGCTATCTTGATCACAACAAGTGAGGAGCTTGCAAAGAAAGTATCAGAGGAAGTTGATAAGTTTGTTGAGGTCCTCTCAAGAAAAGAAATCATCGAGAAATCTCTTGAAAACTACGGATATATACTTGTTGCAGAGGATATGGATGAGGCAATTGATGCAGTAAACGATATCGCTTCAGAGCATATGGAGATTGTCACAAGAGATCCTTTCTCAGTCATGACAAAAATCAAAAATGCAGGAGCAATCTTTATCGGAGAGTACTCATCAGAGCCTTTGGGAGACTATTTTGCAGGACCAAACCATGTTCTGCCTACAAACGGAACAGCAAAATTCTTCTCAGCCTTATCTGTAGATGACTTTATCAAAAAGTCAAGCATCATCTCATATTCAAGAGAAGCACTTGAGAGAATACATACAGATATTGAGCAGTTTGCAGAGTGTGAGAAGCTTACAGCACATGCAAATTCAATCAAGGTTAGATTTGAGGATTAGTCAAAGGAGTAAGAAATGGCAGATAGATGCGCTAAGCTTAGCAGAAAAACAAAAGAGACTGATATTTCGGTCGGTTTAAATATAGACGGAACCGGAAAATCAAATATAGACACAGGCATAGGCTTCTTTAACCATATGCTGGAGGGCTTTTCAAAGCATGGTTTTTTTGACCTAGATATGACATGCGACGGTGACTTAAATGTGGACTGTCATCATACTATAGAGGACTGCGGCATAGTGCTTGGTAATGCCATAGCACAGGCTGTCGGAGACAAAAAGGGCATAAAGAGATTTGGAAGCTTTATTTTACCGATGGATGAGGTGCTTGTACTATGTGCCATTGATTTATCAGGCAGACCGTACCTGCAGTTTGACGGTGAGTTTACCTGTGAGAGAGTCGGAGATATGGATACAGAGATGGTGAGAGAGTTTTTCTATGCCGTTTCTTACTCTGCTGCGATGAACTTGCACATAAAGGTTTTGACACCGGGAAATAATCATCATATGATAGAAGCTATGTTTAAGGCATTTGCCAAGGCGCTTGACGATGCCTGCACCTATGATAGCAGAATAAAGGACGTGATGTCCACGAAAGGAAGTTTGTAATTTGACTGGTTTTAAGAACATCGTTGCTACACTGTATTTAAAGAACGGCCAGGCCGTGAAATCAGCGTCAGATATGACAGTAATGGGCGACGTCTACAATCTGTGTCAGCTCTACAATGACAGTGGCATAGACAAGATTATTATTTTTGATCTTTCAACTGATGATGATGAGCATGAGAAAAACATACATACGATAGAAAATATCAACAGAAATATCGACATAAAGGTGTGCGCAGGAGGCAATATCAACCGCATAGAGGACGTGAAAAAGCTGCTGTATGCAGGATGTTTACAGGTCATCTTCAATGCCACAAAGGATTCAAGCCTTGAGCTTGCAAATGTGGCAAGCGAGAAGTTTGGCAAGGATAAAATTCTTTTGTCAATCAGCAATGTAGACTATATTTTCAAGCATCAGGAGGAGATAGAGGATACCTTTCATGAGCTTTTGGTCTTGAATATAGATATAATAGATGCGCTTGAGAATCTCACATCCACACCGTATGTGGTCTATATGCCGCAGTTTGACATGGATAAAATAATTGATGTCATGAAGCGTGAAACACTAAGAGGAATTGCCGGAGAGTTTATCAATGATCCTGAAAATGATATCATGGCGATAAAGACAAAGCTTTCTGACGGAGGAATACTTGTTGACAATTTTACTCCCGACTTAAAATGGTCTGATTTAAAGCTTAATTCTGACGGCATGGTGCCTGTCATAGTGCAGGATTACCGCAATGAGCAGGTGCTCATGCTTGCCTATATGAATGAGGAGGCCTTCAATGTCACGATAAACAGCGGCCGCATGACCTACTGGAGCAGAAGCCGCAATGAGCTTTGGACCAAAGGACTTACATCAGGACATTTACAGTACGTAAAGTCTTTGACAGCGGACTGTGATTATGATACTATCCTTGCGAAGGTTTCGCAGGTGGGAGCTGCATGTCACACAGGTAACAGGACCTGCTTTTTCAATAATATCGTGAAAAAGGAGTATGTGGAGAAGAATCCACTTACAGTGCTTGAATCAGTCTATGCGGTGATAGTTGACCGTATGAAGAATCCAAAGGAGGACTCGTACACCAATGCTGTCATGGAAAAGGGCATAGATGAGATATTGAAAAAGCTCGGACACGAGTGCACTGAGATTATTCTGGCAGCCAAAAATCCGGACAGTGATGATTTGAAGTTTGAGATATCGGACTTTATGTACCACTGCATGATTCTTATGGCTCAGAAAAATATCACATGGGCAGAGATAGCAGGGGAGCTGGCACAGCGATAGCCTTAAAACACTATAATTATTTAGAGGAAATTATATGAGAAAACTAGCTTTAAGTGATGAGATACTTATGAAGGTAGACAAACCGGCTAGATATATCGGGAATGAGTTCAACTCAGTAATGAAAGACACATCGCAGGTAAATATACGTTTTGCGATGTGTTTTCCTGATGTTTATGAGATTGGTATGTCACATCTGGGAATCCAGATATTATATGATATGTTCAACCGCATGGATGACGTGTGGTGCGAGAGAGTTTATTCTCCGTGGCCTGATCTGCATGAAATCATGAAGCAGGAGAATATACCGCTTTTCGGACTTGAGTCACAGGAGCCTATAAAGGACTTTGACTTTGTAGCCATGACTCTGCAGTACGAGATGTGCTACACAAATATTTTGCAGATACTTGACCTCGCACAGATTCCGCTTCGTTCAAGGGACAGAGAGGATGGCTGTCCTATTGTGATTGCAGGCGGTCCTTGTACCTACAATCCGGAGCCGATTGCAGATTTCTTTGATATATTTTATATCGGAGAGGGTGAGACACAGTACGGCAATCTCTTTGAGCTTTATAAGAAGGCAAAGGCTGATGGTCTTTCAAGGGAAGAGTTTTTACATGAGGCTGCAAAGATTGAGGGTCTTTATGTACCTGCTTTGTATGAGGTGGAGTACAATGAGGATGGAACAATCTGCTGTATGAAGCCTAAGTATGATGATATTCCTGTAAAGATAAAAAAACAGGTGCAGGTAGATTTGACGAACTCAACTTATCCGGAGGCACCGGTTGTGCCTTTTATCAAGGCTACGCAGGATAGAATGGTGCTTGAAATACAGCGTGGATGTATAAGAGGCTGCCGTTTCTGTCAGGCCGGTATGATTTATCGCCCAAACCGTGAGAAAAAGGTTGACCACCTAAAGGACGTTGCGGCGGCTCTTATCAAAAATACAGGACACGAGGAGATTTCTTTAAGCTCCTTAAGCTCATCCGATTACAAGGAGCTTGATGAGCTTATCACATTTTTGCTTGATATCTGTAAGGAAAAGAAGATAAATATCTCCCTGCCTTCACTCAGAATTGATGCGTTTTCGCTCGATATCATGCAGAAGGTGCAGGATGTGAAAAAAAGCAGTCTGACCTTTGCGCCTGAGGCCGGTACACAGCGCCTTAGAAATGTCATTAATAAGGGCCTTACCGTGGATGATATAATGAACGGCTCAAAACAGGCATTTGAGGGCGGCTGGAACAAGGTGAAGTTTTATTTCATGCTCGGTCTGCCTACAGAGACAGAGGAAGACATGAGGGGCATTCCTGAGCTTGCAAACGATGTTGCGGCATTGTACTATGATACCGTTCCAAAGGAAAAGAGAGCCGGAAAATGCCAGATTACGATAAGTACATCATTTTTCGTGCCAAAGCCTTTTACACCATTCCAGTGGGCGAGAATGTATGAGCCTTCTGAGTACCTGGGCAGAGCCAAAATAGTAAATGACCATGTAAAGGAACAGCTCAACAGAAAGAGCATCAGATACAACTGGCATGAGGCTTATGTCACTGTGATAGAGGGCATACTTGCAAGAGGCGACAGAAGGCTTTGCGATGCTATAGTAAAGGTATACGAAAAGGGCGGATATTATGATGCATGGACAGAGTATTTTGACTATGACAGATGGATTGATTCGATAAAGGAATGCGGACTGGATCCGGATTTCTACACGATGAGAGAAAGGCCTTTAGATGAAGTATTCCCATGGGATTTTATCAATATAGGTGTGACAAAGCAGTTTATGATAAGAGAGTGGGAGACAGCCCATAAGGAGACAGTCACTCCTAACTGCCGCATGAGGTGCTCTGCCTGCGGTGCAAAGAGCTATGGAGGAGGTGTCTGCTATGAAAATTAGAGTGAAGTTTAAAAAATGGGGCTGCATGAAGTTTATAGGACATCTCGATATGATGAGATACTTCCAGAAGGCGGTCAGAAGGGCAGATATTGATATCCGCTACTCAGAGGGGTATTCTGCTCACCAGATAATGTCGTTTGCGGCTCCGCTTGGAGTGGGCATCACAAGTGATGGTGAGTACTTTGACATAGATGTAAATACAACAGAGTCTTCAGAAAAAAGCATACAAGCTTTAAATGCCCAGATGGTGGACGGAGTAGAGGTGACAGGCTATGTGCTTCTACCGGATGATGCTAAGAAGGCTATGTCGCTTGTTGCGGCTGCAGACTATGTGCTTAGCTTCAAGGAGGGCTATGAGAGCCCGTACACCATAGAGGAGTGGAAGGAAGCGATAGATAAGCACTTTTTTGACGAGTCATCCTTTGTTGTGATGAAAAAGACTAAAAAGAGTGAGAGAGAGGTAGATATAAAGCCTCTTGTATACAAGCTTACAGTCATGGAAAATAACGAAAAGCCTGAGTTTTTCATGCAGGTATCAACAGGAAGCATTGACAATATAAAGCCTGAGTTTGTGCTTCAAGCCATATACGAAAAGTGTGGCCTTGATTACAATCCGCTTGCCATACAAATCCACAGGCAGGAAGTGTATGCAAGAAAAGACGATGGAACACTCATTTGTCTGCTTGACATGGGAGAAGAAATCTCATAATGAACAGAATTATTCTGACTAAAACAGTAAAAAATAATAAGACATACACAGTGTATGCACTGATGGATGAAAACGGAAATTATAAGGATTTCCAGCTCCTTCCCGAGAAGGATACGATAATAAACAATATATACGCGGCAAGGGTAAATAAGATACTGCCGGGCATAAATGCGGCATTTGTGACCATTGCGCAGAATAAAAGCTGTTATCTTTCGCTAAATGATGCAAAAAATCCTGTATACACAAACAAAAAATCAAAAAAAGCAGGTTTGTGTGAGGGTGATGAGATACTTGTGCAGGTCATAAAGGATGCGCTAAAGACAAAGGATCCGGTGGTCACAACAAAGCTTTCTATATTCGGAAGCAATGTGATTCTCACCAATTTTGATACACAGATAGGTGTTTCATCGAAGCTGGATAAGGAAAGGGCGGCTCTTTTACGTAAGGCTGTGCTTTTAAGTTGTGCAGACCACGAAAAAGAGGGCTATGGCATCATAGTCAGAACCAATGCCAAAAATGTGGAGGATAAAGCTGTTTCGCAAGATGCGTATTCTGTAGCACAGAAATACAATCAGATAATAAAAAAGGCACCGCATCAGGCGCTCTATTCATGCGTATATCATGGGATGAGCGATTATCTGCTTTTAATGAAGACAATTGATTTTGCCACGGTGGAGTGGATAAAGACTGACTGCGATGACATATATGACAGTCTTCTTACAGAGTACGGCATATATGACCATGCTCCTGAAAAGATAATGAGATATGACGATTCAGCTATCAGCCTGTCAACACTCTATGGCATAAGAGGGCTGATTGATAATCTGACCTCGCGCAGGGTATGGCTGGACTGTGGTGGTAACATCATAATAGAACAGCTTGAGACACTTACCTTTATAGATGTAAACAGTGCAAAGAATATATCGTCGGGAAGCAATAGCATATTAAAGACCAATATGGAGGCCGCAAAGGAGATAGCCAGGCAGCTTCGGCTCAGAAATATCTCCGGCATGATAATAATTGATTTTATCAATATGAAGTCTGAGGCATCAAAGGATACGCTTATTGAAGCGCTCAAACGGTATATAAAGGACGATAATACAGTCTGTTCCTTTGTGGATATCACGAAGCTTGGACTGGTGGAGCTGACAAGAAAAAAAGTCCACAAATCTCTTAAACAAATTTTAGAAAAAACACTTGACGAATAGATGGCTCTATGCTAATATACTGGAGTATGCCGCACAGTGAGGTTTAAGTTTGCGACTTTCGCAACACCGTAACTGGCGAGTAATGATAAATAGGAGGTGCCATATGTACGCAATTATAGCAACAGGTGGTAAGCAGTACAAAGTATCTGAAGGCGATATCATTACCATTGAAAAGCTTGGCGTTGAAGCTGGTGAGAAGGTTACTTTTGATCAGGTTTTAGTTGTAGGCGGAGATGATCTCAAGGTTGGAGATCCAACAGTTGCAGGTGCAACAGTTGAGGCTTCTGTAGTTAAAGAAGGCAGAGCTAAAAAGGTTATCGTTTACAAGTACAAGAGAAAAACCGGATATCACAAAAAGAACGGACACAGACAGGCTTTCACACAGGTTAAGATTGAAAAAATTAACGGATAATGATAGCTATAACCGTTTATCAGAATTCAAAAGGACATAAGATAGGCTTTAAGTCAAAAGGACATGCAGGTTTTGCAGATTCCGGTTATGATATAATCTGTGCCGGGGTTTCAGCGCTGGTGATTAACTTCATCAATTCTGCTGAAGAGCTGTGTCATGCTGAGTACAGCCTTGATACAGACGAAGAGACAGGTATGATTGACTACAGACTTGACAAGCCGGCGACAGGTGATGTTGCACTGCTTATGGATTCCATGATTCTGGGACTAAAAGGAATACAAAGAGACTATGGGAATGAGTACATCATTCTAGACTTCAAGGAGGTGTAAGACATGTTGAATATGAACCTTCAGTTTTTTGCTCATAAAAAGGGAGTTGGTTCTACAAAGAACGGACGTGACTCTGAGTCTAAGAGATTAGGCGCTAAGAGAGCAGACGGACAATTCGTAAAAGCTGGTAATATTCTTTACAGACAGCGTGGTACAAAGATTCACCCTGGTACAAACGTTGGTATCGGTGGAGATGATACATTATATGCTAAGGTTGATGGCGTATTAAGATTTGAGAGAGTTGGAAGAGATAAGAAACAGGCTTCCGTATATCCAGTAGTGAACGAATAAGATTTAAACCCCGACTTTTACTAGCCGGGGTTTTTATGTTGTAAATTAGCAGGAATATTGATTTATTTTATTATTACTGTGTCTTATATAGATATAGCATAGTAATGATTTGTCATAAAGTATACTGAGTGTTTTATGCAGACATTCAGCATGAGGTGGAAAATTATGTTTGCAGATCGTGCAAAAATTATCATAAAATCAGGAAAAGGCGGAGATGGTCATGTATCATTCCGCCGTGAAAAATACGTGCCGAACGGTGGTCCGGACGGCGGTGACGGTGGAAAGGGCGGAGACGTTATATTCCTCGTGGATAAGGGAATCAACACCCTGACAGATTATCGTCACAGAAGAAAGTTTGCAGCAGAGCCCGGACAGGAGGGCGGCAAAAAGAACTGCCACGGAAAGAATGGTGAGGATCTTATACTTAAGGTGCCGGAGGGTACACTCATAAAGGATGCAGCAAGCGGAAAGGTCATAGCAGATATGTCCGGTGACAATACAAGGCAGGTGATCCTGCGCGGAGGAAAAGGCGGTCAGGGCAACCAGCACTATGCCACATCCACCATGCAGGCTCCTAAATATGCACAGCCGGGACAGGATGCAATAGAGATTGAGGTACAGCTTGAGCTAAAGGTGATAGCGGATGTAGGGCTTGTAGGCTTTCCAAACGTAGGAAAATCAACACTTCTGTCACGAGTTACCAATGCACAGCCAAAGATTGCCAACTATCATTTCACCACATTACAGCCAAATCTTGGTGTGGTTGATATGGATGAGGGTTTTGGTTTCGTAATCGCTGATATCCCGGGGCTTATCGAGGGAGCATCAGAGGGCATAGGACTCGGTCATGAGTTTTTGCGTCATATAGAGCGTACCAAGGTCATGATACACATGGTTGATGCTGCCGGTACTGAAGGCCGTGATCCGGTTGCTGACATCAAAGCGATAAACAAGGAGCTTGAAGCATACAATCCACAGCTTCTCAAAAAGCCACAGGTCATTGCCGCCAACAAAATAGATGCCATAGCAGGAGACGAAAATGAGGTAATTTCGGCCTTAAGAGCCGAATTCGAGCCACAGGGCATAAAGGTATTCCCGATATCCGCAGTAAGCGGTAAGGGCCTTAAGGAGCTTTTGTACGAGGTGAAGAACCTGCTTGCAAATTGTCCTAAAGAGGTTACTGTATATGAGCCGGAGATTGATCCTGCACTTTCATTCTTTAAGGATGAGCCGTATGCGGTTGAGGTGGCAGCCGATGGTGCATATGAGATATCAGGTCCAAAGATTGAGAAAATGCTCGGATACACAAATATGGACTCAGAGAAGGGCTTTGCCTTTTTCCAGAGATTTTTGCGTGAGCAGGGTATCATCAAGGAGCTTGAAAATATGGGCATCGAGGATGGAGATACTGTCCGCATGTATGATTTCGAGTTTGATTATTACAAGTAAGGAGAAGAGTATATATGAATTTATCAAGTAAACAGCGTGCATATTTAAGCAGCCTTGCAAGCACAATTAACCCTATTTTCAATATTGGAAAGGCATCGCTTACTCCGGAAATCATCGAGGCTCTTGATGCAGCACTTGAAAAGAGGGAGCTGATCAAGGTCGCAGTTCTTAAAAACTGCATCGATGATCCAAGAGAGATTGCAAGTGTAATCGGTGAGAGAACACACTCAGCAGTGGTTAAGGTAATAGGCAAAAAAATGATTTTTTACCGTCCTGCGAAGAAAAATCCAAAGATTAAGCTTCCGGAATAAGCTATGAAAACAGGGATTTTTGGTGGGGCATTTGACCCGATACACAAAGGTCATATATACATGGCACGAAAGGCGATGGAAGAGTATTCTCTTGACAGGATTCTGCTTGTTCCGTCAGGTCACTCGCCGAACAAGACTGAGAATGCAATGACAGCATTTAGCCACCGGTACAATATGTGTAAGCTGGCATCAGAAGCAGTGCCCGGTATTGAGGTGTCTGATATTGAGATAAAGGATGAGTCCACCAGCTATACGTATGTGACACTCCAAAAGCTAAAGCAGCTTTATCCGGAGGATGAACTGTATTTTATCATGGGTGGAGATTCGCTTGACTATTTTGAAACATGGATGAGACCTGATGTCATAGCCCGGACAGCAATTATTCTTGTTATGGTGAGGGAAAATTTTCCAAAGCAGCAGATGGAAGAAAAGATTGCACATATCAAAAAACAGTTTTGGGCAGATATAAGACTTTTAAAGTGTGACAGGATGGATGTGTCGTCTACTCAGGTCAGGAGACTGCTACGTGCCAAGTCGCAGGCAGACGGGTATAGGAGTCCTAAAGGAGCGGAAATGTTTCTGGATGCTGCAGTTATGTCATATATACAGGCTAATAATTTATACAGGTGATAGAGTATGGAAGTAAAAGAAATAAAGAAAAAGCTAAAGAAGAGCCTTGATAAACAAAGGTATCAGCATACACTCGGAGTGATGTATACTGCCGGCTGTCTTGCCATGGCAAACGGCTATTCGATAGAAAAGGCAATGCTTGCAGGCCTGCTTCATGACTGTGCCAAGTGTCTTTCGACTGAAAAGAAAATCGGACTCTGTGTAAAGAAAAATATAGACATAACAGAGGTAGAGATATCAAACCCGGGTCTGTTACATGCAAAGGCAGGCATGGTGCTGGCTGAGGAAGAGTATGGCATTAAGGATGCGCAGATACTGCATGCCATAAGAGTTCATACTACAGGAGAAGCAGATATGGGGCTTCTTGACAAAATACTTTTTGTGGCAGATTATATTGAGCCAAACAGATGTGAAGCACCTAGGCTTGAAGAGATAAGAAAGCTTGCTTTTTCAGACCTTGATAGGACTGTTGCAGAGATATTGTATGATACAATCAATTTCCTTAACACAAAGAGTGGAGCAATAGATCCGACTACCCAGATTACTTACAATTATTATGCTAAATACAGAGACAACAGGGAGGAATAACTGCTATGCAGACAATCGATTTAGTTAAAAAGATAGTGGAAGCACTTGAAGACAAAAAGGCAGAGGATATCACAGTTCTCGACATAGGAGAGGTTTCTTCTATAGCAGATTACTTTATCATTGCAAACGGAAACAATGCAAATCAGCTCACAGCTATGGAGGATGCTGTGGATGAGGCTATGTATACAAACGGAGTGCATCAGAAGCAGGTAGAGGGAACAGGCAACTCTACATGGATTCTCATGGACTATCAGGATATTATCGTGCATCTGTTCTCTAAAGAAGACAGACAGTTCTATGATCTCGACAGAATATGGAGAGATGGAAAAGTGGTGGATGTACATTCACTGTAGTATTTATTCTATGATTAAGGAATTATAAATCGAAACCGGTAATTTAAAATATCGCACCCATATGCTGAGCTGTTTAGCTTAGCATATGGGTGCGATATTTTTGCAATAAATATTAGAAGAAACGAAATACTCCAAACACTTTGCCGAGTATTTCACATTCAGGAACTATGATTGGATCCATTGTGTCATTCTCCGGCTGGAGGCGAATGTGACCATTCTCTTTATAGTAGGTCTTTACGGTAGCGGAATCATCTATAAGTGCTACAACCATGTCTCCGTTTGAAGCATCACTTTGCTGCTCGACGAGGATATTATCACCGTCGAAGATACCGGCATTAATCATGCTCTCGCCCTTGACTTTAAGCATAAATGACTGCTTATTTGGCATATATTCAGCAGGAACGGGAAAATAGGTTTCGATATTTTCCACTGCGAGTATCGGCTCACCTGCGGCTACACGACCGACCAGAGGGACATTAACCATCTCGCGGCGCTGTAAACCAAAGCTGTCATCTATAATTTCTATAGCCCTGTTTTTGGCAGGATCTCTTCTTATGTAGCCCTTTCGCTCAAGTGTCTCGAGATGAGCATGGACGCTGGATGTGGACTTTAAATGTACACCTTCGCAGATATCACGCACTGATGGCGGATAGCCCCTGTTTAAAATCTCACTCTTGATAAACTCCAGTATCTCTTTCTGCTTGTCTGAAATCTTTTCTAATGCCATAGGTAAATCCTCCATGTGAATATTTAAATAATATAATGATATGAGGGTCAAAAGGTATTTTGCCTCTTTGTTCATAATTATAATAAAAAAATTTTATTTTAAAAAATTATATCATAAAACTAAAATAAACGCAAACATATATTCCGAAATTTTGTTCGTTTTTCTATTGACAAACGATTGTTCGGGATGTATTATGTAATCACAACAACAAACAGATGTTCGAAAATACAAGAGGTGGTTTTATGAGAGAAAATACTTTATCAGGTAGAAGAAAAATGTTTGGATGGACTGCTGTTGCATTTATATCAGCTGTCATTATATTGTGCGGCACTATTCATATTTTTGCCAGTTCTGGTGACAGCAGGCCTTATAACAAGTATTATACCAGCGTCAGGGTTGAGGAGGGCGACACTGTCTGGAGCATTGCCGATAGATATATTGCCGACAGTCAGGTGAGCAAAAGAGATTATGTAGATGAAATTTGCAGGCTCAATAGTCTTACAGATGGCAATGTCCGCAGTGGCGATTATATAGTTGTTTCATATTATTCTCAGGATATAAAGTAACGTTTTCTTGCTAAAATTTCCTGTTTCTTATATAATATAGGTTAATTGCAGCGGATTTGGGTTATAGTATCTATAGCTTATCCGTTTTTGAAACAGGAGATTGGATATTTATGTTAAAACTATTTTTTGTTATATTTGCAAATTTTCACAGAGCGCCGTATATTGTTCCCAAAATGAGATACATGGCTGATCATCCGCAGAAATATTCAGAAGCGGAGAGATATGATATGATGCGGCACTGTATAGATTTAATGAATAAATCGGGAAAAATTACAACAGAAGCATATGGTCTTGAGAATCTTCCTGAAACAGGCGGCTATATCATGTATCCCAACCATCAGGGAAAGTATGATTTACTGGGGATTATTACTACACATGACAAGGTACTGTCGTTTGTTATGGATAAGCAGAAGTCGCATACAATGCTTGTCAGGGAATTTGTGGATCTGGTTCAGGCAAAGCGTTTAGAGAAAGATAATCCAAGGCAGGGGCTTACTATAATCAATGAGGTAGCTAAGGATGTGAAAAACGGCAAGAGATATGTCTTGTTTCCGGAGGGTGGCTATAAGTTCAATAATAAAAATAAAGTGCAGGATTTTAAAGCAGGAAGCTTTAAGATTGCATTGAAATCACATGTTCCTATTATTCCGATAGCTCTTATAGATTCATATAAGGTGTTCAACAGCTTTCATTTCGGCCCTGTTACAACGCAGGTTCACTATTTAAAGCCTATTGAGTATGATGAGTACAAGGACATGAAGACGAGGGATATAGCTACACTGGTCAAGGAGCGTATAGAGGAGAAAATCAAAGAAATACTTGGTTAGAGTCAACTTTGATTATTATATAGTATTATTATGAAAGACAAAGCTTATTACGAAGACGTAAATATAAAAAATGAATTAAAGCTCAGAGATATGATACAGAAGCTTCCGAAGTTCTGTATGGATTTTTTTATCGGAATAGATGCGGATAAGTCCTCAAGAACCAAGATAGCGTATGCATATGATCTACAGACCTTTTTCGAGTACATGAAGAGTGCCAATCCATCGCTTAAGAAATATGATATAAGGGACTACCCTATATCTCTGTTAGATCAGATCAGTCCTTCAGATATTGAGGAATATCTGTTTTATCTAAAGTATTATGAGAAGGATGGCGTCGTACACACCAATGACGAGAGAGGCATTAAGCGAAAGCTTGCATCACTGCGCACTTTTTATAATTTTTATTTCAGGAAAGAGTTTATAGATACCAATCCTGCGAGCAAGGTAACCCTTCCCAAAATACATGAGAAGAATATCATTCGTCTTGATACTGATGAGGTCGCACAGCTTCTCGATGAGGTTGAGTCAGGAGACAGTCTGTCCAAGAACCAGCAGCGTTTCCATGAGAAAACAAAAGTTCGTGACCTTGCACTTATGACACTGCTTCTTGGAACAGGTATCCGTGTATCTGAGTGCGTGGGGCTGGATATGGATGATGTAGATTTCAAAAACAATGGAATCAAGGTGCACCGAAAGGGTGGTGCTGATGTGATTGTTTATTTTGGTGATGAGGTACGTGATGCACTTCTTTCGTACTGGGAGGAGAGAAGCATAATTACACCTGCCGAGGGGCATGCTAATGCGCTTTTTCTCTCTTTACAAAGGAAGCGTATATCTGTACGTTCTGTTGAGAATCTGGTAAAAAAGTATTCGAGACTCGTAACAACTGTTAAGAATATTACTCCTCATAAGCTTCGTAGTACATATGGCACAACACTTTATCAGGAAACAGGTGATATCTATCTTGTGGCGGATGTTCTAGGGCACAAGGATGTAAATACCACACGTAAGCATTATGCAGCCCAGGAGGACAGCAGGCGTCGTGCGGCAGCCAGGGTAGTACATCTGAGGGAGGATTGATTATATGTCTGATAATATAATCACAATTACAGATTTTATGGACCCCAATCTGGATGTGTATGCCAGATTGACGGAGAATCAGCTTTTAAACAGAGCCAATCCAAAAGAAGGGATGTTTATAGCTGAAAGTCCAAAGGTGATAGAGAGGGCACTTGATGCGGGATGTGAACCGGTTTCTCTTCTGATGGAGACAAAGCATGTAAATGGCGAGGCAAGAGGCATTATCGAAAGATGTCAGAATATACCTGTATATACTGCGTCATTTGATTTGCTCACAAAGCTGACTGGCTTTGCTTTGACCAGAGGCACACTCTGTGCTATGTACAGGCCGAAGCCAAGGTCCGTCGAAGAGGTGTGCAGGGACGCAAGAAGAGTTGCGGTGCTTGAGGATGTGGTAAATCCAACCAATGTCGGAGCTATATTCAGGTCAGCGGCAGCACTGCATATGGATGCGGTGCTGCTCACTCCTGCCTGCAGCAATCCTTTGTACAGGCGTGCAATCAGGGTTAGTATGGGAACTGTGTTTCAGGTGCCATGGGCATATTTTCCCAAGTACAATGTCGGCAGTGACAACACTTTTCCAGATGCTTCATTGCATGATAAGTGTGATAGCCGTGACAAAAATTGCAGCGACCGAAATAGCAGTGTTTATAAATACAATATTGATGTGCTTCATAAGCTTGGATTTAAGACTTGTGCTATGGCGCTGACTGATGATTCCGTGAGTATAGATGACCCTGTGCTTCACTCAGAGGAAAGACTTGCAATAGTGCTCGGCACTGAGGGAGATGGTCTTCATGAGCAGACTATAGACTCCTGTGACTACACTGTAAAGATACCAATGTCACATGGCGTCGATTCTCTAAATGTGGCTGCTGCCAGTGCAGTGGCATTTTGGGAGCTGGCTAAATAGGCTGATGAGAGTGCTTTATATTGTAAATTTTGACATTTTCGTCAGCACTGTTTCTAACTTCAGTTCCTTCGCATACGCATCCGAGTGGTAAATCCGCATAGTTTGTGCTATCGCAGAAGGCACTTTGGCGGCTGCAGTCAGTTTTATCATCTGATATGCCGCAGATGTTGGATTTATTGGTATGATACTGTTTAAAGTTTTGCCGGCTGTAGATATTCTGGTCGGTATTATGTGTATTGGCATTATATATACCTGTATTACTCATGAATAGTCCTCCTGATTTATGCTTGTTTATTTGCTTTTTGTTTATTTGATGTTTTAATTAAATTTTTATTTGCAGCTATCCTGAATATGCTGAATAGTTACTGTTATTTTTCATCCTAAGTATGAGTTTAGCATGTGCTGTGAGTAATTATTTTATGTATCTTATTTTTAATTGCGATTTCGGTTAGAGGTTTTTTTAATTAAAATTGTGGCAATCATAAATATAATTTACACCTTTGTACATAATAATGCTGACAGGAGGTGTCTATTAAATGATTCTAACAGAAAAAGAAACAAACGCTATTGAAGATTTAAAAACACAGGAACAGGCATGCATAGAGAAGTATACCAAATACAGCAATCAGGCAAAGGATCCGGTGCTTAAGGAGCTTTTTGAAGAAATAGCAAGGGATGAGCAAAAGCATTTTGACTCTTTGGATCAGGTGATTAAGGGAAAGGTTCCGTCAGTTGACTGCAATGATTCTAAGGGAAAGAATTATAACCCTGCTGCAACATATGATTCGCTTGGCAATTCTGAGGAAAAGAAAGCTGACTGTTATCTGGCTACGGACTGTATAGGAACAGAAAAGCTAGTATCCGGCGAGTACAATTCCGATGTATTTGTATTTGGAAATTCGGATATCAGAAAGCTATTGGCAGATATACAGATAGAAGAGCAGAATCACGCTGAGATGCTATGGAAGTACAAAACTGCAAATGGTATGGCATAGATAAAATATAAAACCATAGAATTTAGTGCAAAGTGTAAAACAGGACTGCCTGAATATCGGCAGTCCTGTTTTATAGGTTTAGTTTCCTGTTGGAATAAAAGGTCTGATTGCACCTGCAAGCTGAGAAACCGGCATACTCTGGAGCCATACACGGCCAGGTCCGGTGACAACGGTGTTGAATAATCCTTCACCGCCGAATACCGCATTTTTGATACCCGGAACAGTCTGAATTTCGAGCTGGCAGCTTCCTGTCATAGCGGCTAAGTATCCGGTATCAATCACAAGCTGTTGACCGGGTGCAAGCTCGTATTCCTTTATGTGGCCGTCAAACTCTAAAAATACCAATCCGTTTCCTGACAGACGCTGCATGATAAAGCCCTCACCGCCGAAGAAACCTGCTCCTATTCTTTTTTGTAAAAATACGGACAGCTCAACTCCTGAGGTTGAAGCAAGAAATGCTGATTTCTGGGCAATTATCTCCTGTCCCGGTGCAATCTGGAAGGGTCTGATGCATCCTGGAAAGCATGATGCAAATGCTATCATTCCCGGACCACCCATAGATGTGTAGCGATTTTGGAACATACTCTCACCTGAAAATGCACGGCCAAACATTTTGCCGATGCCTCCATTTGATGTAGTCTCCATCTTCATGTTTGGAGTCATCCATGACATGGCACCTTTTTCGGTAATCATAGTCTCGTTTGCCTCAAGGTTGCAGATCACAACCGGTAATGGCTCTCCCTCAATATTGTAGTTCATAAATATCCTCCTTTAGTCAAAAAAATGGTTTGTAGAAATTTTATATCTATAATTCTAACACAGTAATACGTCACTTGACAATATAATTCATAAATGTACACGAAAGCTTATAAATGAATACAAATTGCCTAATGAAATACATTTTAGGGAGTGCGGTGTTCATATGATCTTGACTGAAACTATGTGGGAAAAGTCACAGACAGACTTGTTTATTTTATAAATATGGTTTAGAATAATACGGTTATTGTTGGATAAAAATGGTAGTAAAACTATATGTCATATAAATTGTAACAAAATAATTATATCCAATTTATAACATGTAAATAACATATTTAAGGAGACAACATAATAATGAGATTTGTAATACAGCGTGTAAACCATGCAAAGTGCACTATAGATGGAAATATAACCGGCAGCATAGAAAAGGGACTGTGCGTTTTGATAGGCATAGCAGAGACAGACACTAAAGAGATTGCTGATAAAATGATCAAAAAGCTTATAAACATGAGAATTTTTGCCGACGAGAATGACAAGACAAATCTTTCGATAAATGATGTAGACGGAAAGCTTTTGCTTATATCGCAGTTTACGCTTTATGCAAATTGTAAGAAGGGCAATCGTCCTTCATTTGTGGAGGCAGGAAGTCCTGATATGGCAAACGAACTTTATGAATACTGCATCAGCGAGTGTGATAAGGCAGTTCCAGGAATACAAAGAGGGGTGTTTGGAGCCGATATGAAGATAGAGCTTGAGAATGACGGACCATTTACGATTGTACTGGATTCGGACAAGCTGTAAAAGATATAAGTATGAAAGGCATTTTTATGGAACAATCATTTCTGTTCACAGTTTTTTGGAAGATATTAATGAGATAATCCGTGAGGCTGATTCAAGGATGTATGAGAAAAAGCGCTCTATGAAGCATCGGAAGGCTTAGTGCATTTCACCCAATCATCGATATTACCGTTTTGAATAGCAGAGAACAGCCTCTTTTTGACACCCGGATTTTCCATATTGAGCTGTCTGACAAGCTGCTTTACATATTCGCGCCGCGTGTGGCCGTCGTAAGGGCATGGATTCTTGCACACCGGCAAATTGTATTTATTCTTAAAGCCCTTCACATCTGACTCGCCAACATACATAAGCGGACGGATGATGGTAAGCCCACTGCCGTCCAGCTGTGTAACAGGCGCGAATGAATAAAACTGTCCCTCATATAGCAGGGAAAGAAACATAGTCTCTATAATATCATCCATATGGTGTGCGTATGCTATTTTATTGCAGCCGACAGACAGCGCAAAATCATTCAAAGCTCCCTTTCTAAGCTTTGCACACCATGAGCAGGGACTAGCCTGATTCTTAGATTTCTCAAGAGATATTCTTCCAATATCAGTTTTCACCACATAAAACTCCACAGAGAGCTCATCGCACAGCGTCTTCACAGGCTCCAAATCAAAATCCTCATATCCCAGGTCAACCGCAATCGCTACAAGCTCAAAGGGCACAGGATAAAAGCTTCTGATGCCGGAAAGCGCATAGAGCAGTGTGAGAGAATCCTTTCCGCCTGAGACACCGATGGCGATTTTGTCATTTTCAGTTATCATATTGTAGTCGTCAAGGGCCTGACGGACCTTGCTGTATAATTTTTGTAATTTCATGGTAGGTATTATACTACAAATCTGTGAAAAAACAAAGTTTCGAGTTACGATGGCAGACTTTGGGACTCGTAATGTAATAAGCTATAGCCATCATAAGAAAGATACACAAAATGACTTTCTTATGATGGCTCATTTTTTAATTTACATAAAAAGAGGACAGGCAAAAGGAAAGATTGTGTTTGTGACTGATGACGGAATGATTTGCAAAGTAATCAGTATCGATAAGGACAAGCCGATGATAGTAGAAGAGGACGAGGTGAGTGGTAAAAATTTGTAAAAAGACTGTATGACTCAAGTACTATGTGGTAAAATATTAGTAAGTATGGAGGAAATATGGGGAAAAGGAAGAAACCTAAAAAAATAATTATCAAAGCAAACTCTATTTCAAAAAAGAAGAAAGTGTCAGAGTGTTGTAGATGTAATAAAGATAAGAAAATTGAAAAATTGTGTGTTAGATGTGGAAATAATCCAGCTTGGTTAGATTATGCCTTCTGTTATGATTGCTATTTAAAACAAATAGAAGAAAATAAGGAAAAGATAAATAATTATTGGCATGGTGGTACTGGCGAAACTCTATATTGATCTGATTGCTATTATTCCGATAATAGAATATAATATTCTTATTATGGAGGTTTCAATTATGGAGTATTTAACAGCAACAGAACTTTCAAAGGTATGGAATATTTCTACTAGAAGAATAGGAGTTTTATGTACAGAGGGAAGAGTTGACGGTGCGATTAAAAAAGGAAAAATGTGGTTGATTCCTGATACTGCACAGAAGCCAGCAGATGCAAGGTATAAGAAAAATAAGCATAATGCATAGAACAAACGAAGGAGGCAAAAGAAATTGGAAATAATAGATAATGTCAACAAGACACTGAAAGAAGATTTGACAACTGAAATACATAAGGGCAGTAAAGTTTCTATTGCTGCAGCCTGCTTTTCTATTTATGCATTTGCTGAGTTAAAGAAAGAACTTAAAAATGTGGATGAATTACGCTTTATTTTTACATCACCAACATTTATTAAGGAAAAAGCAAAGCGCGAGAAAAGAGAATTTTATATACCAAGACAGGAACGTGAGAAAAATCTGTTTGGTTCAGAGTTTGAAGTTAAGCTTCGTAATGAGATGACACAGAAAGCTATTGCAAAAGAATGTGCGGAGTGGATTCGTAAAAAAGCAGTGTTCAAGTCAAACGTGACAAATGAAAATATGATGGGATTCATCAATGTAGATGATAAGAATTATATGCCATTAAGCGGATTTACAACAGTGGATTTAGGATGTGAACGCGGAAATAATGCTTATTATATGGTTCAGAAATCAGAAGCACCAATGAGTACAGCATACTTGCAATTATTTGAACAGATATGGAATGATTCATCAAAACTTCAGGAAGTGACAGATGAAGTGATAGAGAATATCACAACGGTTTATAATGAAAATTCCCCGGATTATCTGTATTTTGTAACACTATACAACATTTTCAATGAATTTCTTGAAGATGTTTCGGAGGATGTCTTGCCGAATGAGGCGACAGGATTTAAAGAAAGCAAGATATGGGGGATGCTCTATAATTTTCAGAAGGATGCTGCGTTAGCAATTATCAATAAACTGGAGAAGTATAACGGATGCATCCTGGCAGATTCAGTAGGTTTAGGAAAAACCTTCACTGCTCTGTCTGTAATAAAGTATTACGAGAATAGGAATAAATCTGTGCTTGTATTATGTCCTAAGAAACTGGCAAACAACTGGAATACATATAAGTATAATTACATCAATAATCCGATTGCAGCCGATCGGATGCGTTATGATGTCTTATTTCACACAGATTTAAGCAGAGAGTCAGGAAATTCCAATGGTATGGATCTAGATATGGTAAACTGGGGAAATTATGATTTGGTTGTCATTGATGAATCACATAATTTCCGTAATGGTGGCAAAATATCCGGTGAGGATGAGAAAGAAAACAGATATTTTAAGCTTCTTAATAAGGTTATACGCAAAGGCGTTAAGACAAAGGTGCTTATGTTATCTGCCACACCGGTAAATAATCGCTTTGTAGATCTGAAGAATCAGATTGCCCTTGCTTATGAGGGAGAAAGCCAGTTACTAGACGAAAAGCTGAATACACATAAGAGTATTGATGATATTTTCAAGCAGGCACAGACTGCCTTTAATACATGGAGTAAGTGGGAACCGGAGGATAGAACTACAAGCAAACTTTTAAGAATGCTTGATTTCGACTTCTTTGAACTGCTTGATAGTGTAACGATTGCACGTTCAAGAAAGCATATTCAGAAATATTATGATACATCCGATATAGGAACATTTCCAAAGAGAAATACACCTATATCAAAAAGACCGGGCTTGACAGATTTAAGCAAGGCAATCAATTATAATGAGATATTTGAAGAGCTGAATCTGCTTAGATTATGTATATATACACCAACGGATTATATCCTGCCAAGTAAATTAGCAAAGTATAAGAATGTGTATGATTCAAATCATGTAAGGGGAGGTCTTACACAGTCTGGTCGAGAGCAGGGAATCAGGAGATTGATGTCAATAAACCTTATGAAGCGAATGGAAAGTTCGGTATATTCCTTCAGGCTGACATTAAAACGTATCAACGATCTTATTACCGATACCATAAAGAGCATCGCAGATTTTGAACATGGCTATAATAAATCCACATTGAATTTAAATGACATTACAAATATGGATTTAGATGGGGATGATCAGAATGATGATGTGTTTGCAATTGGAAAGAAAGTAAGAATAGATATTGCAGATATGGATTATAAGTCATGGAGACGCGAGCTGGAAAGAGATAAGGAAATACTGGATTTTCTTCTTGCGATGATTGCAGATATAACACCTGCTCATGATAGCAAATTGCAGACCTTATTTGATGTGATAGATGAAAAGCAGCAACATCCTATCAATACCGGTAATAAGAAAATAATCATATTTACTGCTTTTGCAGATACAGCGAATTATCTGTACGATACAGTAAGTGTGTATGTGAAGAAAAAATATGGATTGGACACAGCAATTATTACAGGTTCAGTAGATGGAAAGACTACGATCAAAGGTTTGAAAACAGACCTAAACACAGTATTAACATGTTTTTCTCCGGTATCTAAGGGAAAAAGTCTGCTATTGCCGAATGAAAAAGCCGAAATAGATATTTTGATAGCAACGGATTGTATATCGGAAGGTCAGAATCTACAGGATTGTGATTATCTGATTAATTATGATATACATTGGAATCCGGTTCGTATTATTCAGAGATTTGGACGAATAGACCGAATTGGAAGTAAAAATGAATGTATCCAGCTTGTAAACTTCTGGCCCAATATTACATTGGATGAATATATTAATCTTAAAGCCAGAGTGGAAACTCGAATGAAAATCGTGGATATGACAGCTACGGGCGATGATAATGTCCTTAGTCCGGAGGAAAAGGGAGATTTAGAGTATCGAAAACAGCAGCTCAAGAGGTTACAGGAGGAAGTGGTAGATATTGAAGATATGTCATCCGGAATATCAATTATGGATCTTGGATTGAATGAGTTCAGATTGGACTTGCTTGATTATATTAAGACACATCCTGAGATTGAAAAGGCACCGCATGGAATGAATGCTGTGGTAAAAGCAACGGAAGAATTGCCGGCTGGTGTAATATATGTGCTTAGAAATATAAAGAATGAGATAAATATTAACAGTCAAAACAGGCTGCATCCGTTCTATATGGTATATATGTCAGAAGAAGGAGAGGTAATCATAGATCATCTTTCACCAAAGGAAATGCTGGATTCATTCAGACTTTTATGTAAAGGAAAAAAGGAACCGGATAAAGAATTATGTGCCCAATTCAATGATGAAACAGATGATGGTCGGAAAATGGGAAAATATTCGGATTTGCTTGGAGATGCCATTGCATCTATCATTGAGTTGAAAGATGAAAGTGAGATGGACAGTTTCTTAAGTGGTAAGCAAATGAGCTTTTTATCTGAGACTATAAATGGATTAGATGATTTTGAGCTGATAAGTTTTCTTGTCATAAAGTAGGGGGTGTTTACATGTTTGATTTGCCTAAAACATCTGAAATTAGGAAGCCATTACATAAAAAACTTATCTATGAGAAATATGCAGCAGAATTATCAGGAAATAAAAAAGATAAGTTTGATGCGGATATAAGCAGAATGATTATTACCAATGAGATATCAGAAGCTTCTGTGAATATTAAGGCAACGGAAGAGATATCTGCTATATTTGTTCTTCAGGTGGAACTGAAAAGAAAAGAGTATGATGATAAGAATATTATTATGATATCAAAACTCTTTGGGCAAAAGCTGCTGATTGTGTTGCATTATGAAAATGCATACCAGCTTGCAATATACGAGACACGCTTACTTAAAGCAGACTGGAAGAATGAAGGAGAGATTTCTTTAAGGTTGAATGGTCTTGACTTAGGGAGTGTATGGGATAATTTTGTTACACAGGTATCAGGCATTAATGTGCAGGATGGAAATACACTGGTAGAACAGATAAATGTGGAGGCTGAAAAAGAGAAACTCCGAAAGCAGATAACTGATTTGGAACTTAAGGCTCGCAAAGAAGTACAGTCAAAGAAAAAATTTGAGATGGTGCAGAGAATACAACAGTACAAAGAAAGGTTAAAAGGTATATAGATAATGGCAGATAAATTAAAGATGCAGACAGAAAATTTAGCAGATAAAAATTTTGAGTTGCTTTCAAAAATGTTTCCTAATGCACTTACGGAGACAATTACAGGTTACGATGATGATGGAAAACCAATTGTAGAGAGAGCAATTGATGCAGATGTGCTGAGGCAGGAAATATCATGTAAGGTTGTAGAGGGAAAGGATGAAAGATATCAGTTTACTTGGCCGGATAAGAAGAAGGCGGTATTGCTAGCCAATACACCGATTGATAAAACGCTTCGTCCATGCAGGGAAGAAAGTGTGGACTTTGATAATACAGAGAATCTTTATATTGAAGGCGATAATCTTGAGGTTTTGAAGTTGCTTCATGAAACATATCTGGGAAAAGTAAAAATGATATATATAGATCCTCCATATAACACCGGAAATGATTTTGTGTATGAAGACGATTTCACACAAAGTATGGATGAGTATCGGGAAAATAGTGGACAATTTGATGATTATGGCAATCGTTTGGTTAAGAATATGGATAGCAATGGACGATATCATACAGATTGGCTAAATATGATTTATCCAAGACTTAAGTTGGCTAAGGATTTGCTTACAGATGACGGCGTGATTTTCATTTCAATTGATGATAATGAACAGGAAAATTTAAAGAAATGTTGTGATGAAATATTTGGCTCGGGTAATTTTGTCGCACAGTTAATTTGGGAAAGAGCGTTTGCACCTAAAAATGATGCAAAGTATATCTCTAATAGCCATGATTATATTTTGATGTATGCAAAAAAAATTAGTGATTTTGTCATAGGAAGATTGCCAAGAACAGAAGAGGCTAATGCAAGATATTCGAATCCAGATAATGATCCAAGGGGGGTTTGGCAGTCAGATAATTTGACCGTAAAGACATATTCGCCTTCGGGAGATTATCCTATTACTACGCCCTCCGGGCGTGTAGTAGAGCCTCCAGCAGGACGCTGCTGGAGGCTCTCTAAAAAAGTATTTTTAGAGAGACTCCAGGATAATAGAATTTGGTTCGGCGCTGATGGAAATGGAGTACCTAGAATAAAAAGATTTCTTTCTGAACTGAAATTTGATGGTATGGCACCAACATCTTTACTTTTTTATAAGGATGTGGGGCATAGCCAAGAGGGCTCGCAGGAATTAATAAAAATAATGGATGGCGGGGTTTTTGATGGTCCTAAGCCCACTCGTTTACTTAAGAGATTAATAACATTATCAAATTTGGATAAAGATTCTATTGTATTAGATTTCTTTTCGGGTTCAGCAACTACCGCACAAGCATTAATGGAAATGAATGTAGAAAAAAATACATGTTGTAAATTTATTATGGTACAGGTTACAGAAAATGCAAATGACAAGAAGAATACGGGATATAAAAATATCTGTGAAATAGGAAAGGAAAGGATAAGGAGAGTTAGTAAAAGAATAAAAGATGAAAAGGGATTTGTTGTAGAGAATATTAACTTAGGTTTTCGAGTGCTAAAATGTGACAGCAGCAACATGAAAGATATTTATTACACTCCATCAGAAACTCAGCAATCATTATTTGATACATATGCTGATAACATCAAAGAAGATCGAACACCAGAAGATTTATTATTCCAAGTAATGCTTGATTTAGGTGTGTTACTTTCAAGTAAGATTGAGGAAACAACAATAGCTGGAAAACAAGTATATAATGTGGCAGATGGTTTTTTAATTGCATGTTTTGATAAGGATGTGACGGAGGAAACTGTGAAGGCTGTTGCAGAGAAAAAACCGTATTATGCAGTATTCAGAGATAGTTCAATGGCAAATGATAGTGTAGCAACCAATTTTGACCAGATATTTGCATCAATAAGTCCGGATACAGTAAGGAAGGTGCTGTAATGGAGAAGATACATGAAATCAATAAATCTGTATATGATATCAATATGGATAAGTTATGTCAGAATTCAATTGAATTAATTAAATATGCTCGAAACATTACTGCAAAGCAGGTAAATAATGTCCAGATAATGACCTATTATTCTTTGGGAAGATGGATTGTAGAAATACAGCAGCAGGGAAAACACAGGGCTGAATATGGTAAAAAAATCATAATAAATCTTTCTAAAAAATTAACAGAAGAATTTGGCAAAGGGTTTTCGGAATCCACACTGGAAAAGGCAAGAAAGTTTTATTTGACATATAAGGAGCGAATTTCGGAAACACTGTTTACGGAATTTGCAATAAAGAAATCGGAAACAGTGTTTCCGATTTTTGAAGAGGAGCATCCGTTCCTAGTGACATGGTCACATTATCTGCAACTGATGAGAATAGAAAATGAGGATGAACGCTCATTTTATGAGATAGAAGCTGCCAGAGAGAAGTGGGGAGTCAGAGATTTGTCACGTCAGTATAATTCTTCTCTTTATGAGAGACTTGCGTTAAGCAGGGATAAGGAAAAAGTTCAGCGCTTATCACAGGAAGGAAATGTGATTACAACCTCAAAGGATGTGCTGAAGGATCCATATGTTTTGGAATTTGTAGGTCTTGAAGATAAATATAATTATTCAGAAACTGATTTAGAAAACAGGCTGTTAGATAATTTGCAGCAGTTCCTTTTGGAATTGGGAAAAGGATTTACTTTTGTGGCAAGACAGAAAAGATTTTCATTCGAAGAAGATCATTTCAGAGTGGATCTTGTTTTTTATAACAGACTGTTGAAATGCTTTGTATTATTTGATTTAAAAATTGGCAAATTAAAGCATCAGGATTTGGGACAGATGCAGATGTATGTTAACTATTATGATAGATACGAAAAAACAGAGGAAGAAAATCCAACGATTGGTGTATTGTTGTGCAATGAAAAAAATGATGCAATGGTTGAACTGACATTGCCGGAAGATTCTAATATTTATGCATCACAGTATAAGCTGTATCTGCCGGATAAGAAACTATTACAGGATAAATTGAAAGAATGGTTACAGGAAGAAGGTGGTGCTGAAGATGAAATTTAATTTTAAAATACAACAGTACCAGACAGATGCTGTTGATAGTGTAGTGAATTGTTTTAACGGACAACCATATATAGACAACGTATCTTATCGTAGGGATATAGGTAATGTCAGGCAGATGAAAGATATGTCACAGATTGATTTGAAATTCGATTCAGAACAGAATGCATTTGGTTTAACAGATGATTTCGATGAGTCTGGATTTAAAAATGAAAACCTGCTGATTTCGTCTGATATGGTTTTGTCAAATATAAAAGAAGTACAGCAGAATAATAATGTCATGGTTTCGGATTCTCTTGTTGACAGTATGGGAGCCTGTTCTTTGGATATTGAGATGGAGACCGGTACTGGTAAGACATATGTTTATATTAAGACAATGTTTGAACTGAATAAGCGTTATGGTTGGTCGAAGTTTATCGTTGTAGTTCCATCTATCGCAATCAGAGAGGGTGTAAAAAAATCTTTTGAGATTACGCAGGATCATTTTATGGAGCATTATGGTAAGAAAGCCAGATTCTTTGTATATAACAGCAGCAATCTGAATCAGTTGGATTCTTTTTCAAGCAATGCCGGAATAAATGTCATGATTATCAATATGCAGGCATTTAATACATCCATGAAAGAGGGAGGCAGAAGCAAAGAAGCCCGTATTATTTATGATAAGAGAGACGAGTTTGGAAGCAGACGACCAATAGATGTTATTAAAGCTAATAATCCGATTATTGTATTAGACGAGCCTCAGAAGATGGGTGGTGATGCGACACAGAAAGCACTTAAGAATTTCAACCCATTGTTTACATTGAATTATTCAGCTACACATGCAAAGCATCATAACCTTGTATATGCACTGGATGCTGTGGATGCATACAATCAGCACCTTGTAAAGAAAATTGAGGTCAAGGGATTTCAGGTAAAGAATTTCCGTGGTACGGACCATTATCTATATCTGGAGGATATTATTATATCTCCGAAGCATGCCCCAAGAGCCAGAATCGAGTATGAGAAGGACTACAAGACTAAAGGTATTAATCATGAGTCTCGGATTTTTGATGTGGACGATAATTTGTACGAAATATCAAATGATATGGAGCAGTATAAAGGCTATCGTGTATCTGAGATTGATCCAATTGCAGGAACTGTTACTTTCACAAATGGAGAAGTAATTCATAGAGGTGATGTGGTTGGTGATGTGTCTGAGAAGGATATGCGTCGAGTACAGATCAGGGAAACAATAAAGTCTCATCTAGAGAAGGAAGAGGAACTTTTTAACAGAGGCATCAAAACTTTATCATTGTTCTTCATTGATGAAGTGGCAAAGTATCGCCAGTATGATGAAGATGGAGAAGAAATCCTCGGAGAATATGGTCAGATATTTGAGCAGGAATATAACGATATCGTGAATGAATATATTACTATTTTTGATACCCCATACCAGAAGTACTTAAAAGCTATTGATGTAAAAGACACTCATAAGGGATATTTCTCTATAGATAAAAAAGGACATGCTGTAGATAGTAAGGTGAAACGAGGTTCAGACTTTTCAGATGATATATCTGCATATGACCTTATCCTCAAAAATAAAGAAAGACTTCTTAGTTTTGAAGAGCCTACAAGATTTATATTCTCACATTCAGCACTTAGAGAAGGATGGGATAATCCGAATGTATTTCAGATTTGTACTTTGAAGCATAGTGATAGTACTACCGGAAAGCGACAGGAAGTTGGTAGAGGATTAAGGCTTTGTGTAAATCAGGATGGCTTCCGTATGGATGAACAAAGTGTAGGAAAGTCATTGGTACATAAAATCAATAAGCTTACCGTTATAGCCAGTGAAAGTTATAAAGACTTCGTAACAGATCTGCAGAAACAGATAAAGACAGATTTGTATGACAGACCTAGAAAGGCAACTGTTGATTATTTTACAGGTAAAACAGTAATGGTCAATGGAAATGCAGAAAAGCTTAATAGACAGCAGGCTACAATGATTTATCAGTATTTGATTAAAAATGATTATGTGACAATGGACGGCAATGACAACATTACCGAACAATATCATATGGCCCTGGAAAATAATCATCTGGCTCCACTTCCGGAGCATTTGGTTGTGTATGCAGAAGGCATTCACAAACTGATTCAGAGTGTATTTAATGACAAGATACTTGATGACATGATTGATAATGGTAATGAAACAAAAGTACCGAACAACGATTTGAATGATAATTTCTACAAGAAGGAATTTCAGACTTTATGGGGATACATCAATCATAAGTATGCTTATACAGTTTCATTTGATAGCAATGAGCTTATAAAGAAAGCAATAGAAGTAATAGATTCAGAGTTATATGTTTCAATGTTGCAATATACAACGTCTATTTCAGAACAGAAAGATACATTATCGGCTGATGCAATTAAATCAGGTGACTCATTCAAAGGAGCAAAGTCTGATACAACAGCACTTAAGCATTTTGAAACCAGCCAGATAAAATATGATCTGATCGGCAAGGTGGCAGAGGCAACAGTACTTACACGAAGAACAGTAGCAGCTATCCTCAAAGGAATCCGTAAGGATAAATTTGACATGTATAAAAATAATCCGGAAGAATTCATTTCTAAGGTTACAAGGCTGATTAAGGAACAGAAAGCAACTATGATAGTTGATCATATTTCTTATGACCAGCTTGAAGGTAAGTACGATAGTGAGATATTTACAGCTGAGAAGCATACAACAATAGATAAAGCATTTAAAGCAGAGAAACATATACAGCCATATGTATTTACTGATGGTAATGCTGATAAGAGTGTAGAACGTAAATTTGCAGAAGACTTGGATGGAGCGGCGGAAGTATGTGTATATGCAAAGCTTCCGAAAGGATTCTCTATACCAACGCCTGTTGGACATTATAGCCCTGATTGGGCAATCGCGTTCAATGAAGGAACTGTTAAGCATATATTCTTTGTTGCAGAGACTAAGGGCACGATGGAATCTATGCAGCTTAGACCAATTGAAAAGGCAAAAATAATGTGTGCAAGAAAGCTCTTTAATGAGATATCTACAGACAATGTGGTTTACCATGATGTTGACAGTTATCAGAGTCTTCTCAATATAATGAATGATTCTTCATTGGATAAGAAAATATGTAAATAATCAAAATTTATTTTGATTTTTTGAAAAGAGGTAGCAAATTGATTAAAACAATAACAATTGCAACATGGATAACATTCTTATGTATATGTTATTTGGCCATTAAAAATGGTATTGATATATTTATAGGAATAGCTATGCTGGCTAGTTTAATAAGTGGAATTTTAGATATCATTTATATGAAAACTAAGTAGGCATAATAGATTTTATACACACTGTGTATAAAATTCATTAATGAACAATAACAAAACAATATATCATAAAATTTCAGAAAGGATTTATAGAAATGGCAGATTTTAAATATGAAATAGTAGAACATATTGGCACCCTCTCAGAGAGTGCCAAAGGATGGACAAAGGAACTCAACAGAATTTCATGGAATGGTGGAGAACCAAAGTATGATATCAGAGATTGGGCACCGGAGCACGAGAAGATGGGAAAGGGTGTAACTTTGTCAGAAGATGAAATGATGAAGTTAAAGGAATTATTGTAAAGAGGTGAGAAGATGGATACGAGCAGACTTATTGGCATGCGTGTTGTTAATGTTAATACTCATGCTATAGGAACAATTGAATATATAAAAGATGGATATATTGCAATTGATTTCCATGGAGATATAAGTAAGTATGCGTATCCATCTTCATTCGCCAAAATGTTTGAACTCGAAGACGAGGTGCTTCAAGAACAGATACAAACTGAAGGAGTTGGAGCATCTTTTGAGATGTTTAAGAGAGATTGTAGATTTGCTATTAATAATGAAATAGAGTATTTGAAAGTAACTGGTGGGAAGAAATATAGAATTATTGATGGGGAAAAATTACCATCTAAAAACGGTGAATATTTATATGCGTTTGATACAGATACTGAAATGCATTATCCAGATGGAACAGCTATAAAATTATGGTTTCCAGATAATATTGTAACAGCTTATGTAGTATCATGTGAAGATTTTACAATACTTATTAGGACGATGGAATATATTGGAGAATTTGTAGAGAGCGTAGAATTTACTTCAGAACAATGGCAATTATTAGAGTCACTGATGGATAGGCTTGATGAGATGGAGCCTAGGACTGATTCTATTGCATATGAAATAGCATGTAATGGGAGAAAACAAATTTCACAATGGAATAGTATTAGAAGTGGACAAAATTATGCTTTTAATAGAGCTACAACTGAAAAAATCACATTCATTTGGGGACCTCCGGGAACTGGAAAAACAGAAACTCTTTCTAATATAGCAATAGAACATATTTTAAAAGGAAGACGAGTCCTTATGCTTTCATACAGTAATGTTTCAGTAGACGGAGCACTACTTCGTGTTGCAAAAAAAGCGGATCTTCCAGATGGCATGGTTATCCGATATGGATATCCCAGAACAAAGGAATTGGTCTACAGCAAAAGCTTAACATCGTATCAGTTTGTATTACAAAAAAATCCCAGTTTAGCGCAGGAATATCAAGAACTTTTAGAAAAAAAGAAAAAATTAAAAAGAAGATCACCTGAAAGACTTGAAATAAATAATAGAATTAATAAAATTAGAAATTATTTATCAGAGCAGGAGAAAGAGCTTATTAATATGTCAGCATTTGTTGCAACCACAGTATCTAAGGCTACAGTTGACAAGGCAATATACACACAAAGATTTGATGTTGTCATATTTGATGAGGCAAGTATGGCATATGTTCCACAGGTAATATTTGCAGCAGGAATTGCCAAAAACTATTTCGTATGTTTAGGGGATTTTTGCCAGTTACCTGCAATTGTACAGAATAAGGTTGATGATCGATTAACTAAGGATATATTTGAGTATACAGGAATTACATCGGCTGTGGAGAATAATGAAGGACATAACTGGCTTGTCATGCTTGACTTACAATATAGAATGCATCAGGAAATTGCGGATTTTGTAAGTGAAAACATGTATCAAGGAAGATTAAAAACATTTAATAAAATAATGGAAAGTCGTAACGAAATTGCTGCACTTCCGCCATGTCAAAATGGGGCTATGACCTTGATAGACTTGAGTGGAATGTATTCTGTGTGCACTAAAACAAAAGATAATTCCAGAATAAATCTTTTATCAGCGATGATGAGTATGAGATTGGCCGAAAAATATATAGGTAATTACGAAGTGGGAATTGTAACTCCGTATAGTGCACAATCCAGATTAATAGTAGCAATGCTTAGGGATATACAGGTAGTAGATAGAAGATGGGAAAAAGTATCTTGTGCCACAGTACATCAGTTTCAGGGTTCAGAGAAGCCGATAATAATATATGACGCAGTTGACTGTTATAGAATGCCATATCCCGGCACACTGCTGACGTCTTTGAAAAATGACACTGCGAACAGGTTATTTAATGTAGCAGTAACAAGGGCAAAAGGTAAATTTATATTAATAGCAAATGTTGATTATTTATTAAAAAAGAAAATATCTAAAAATCTTATTTTCACTAAAGCTATAAATATGATGAAGCAATCAAATAAGTTGGAAAAAGGTTTTGAGATATTAGATGAGTTAATGCCTGAATTGAATGAAAAACCAAGCATATACCTTGAGGATAGAGAGACTAGTTGGGAAACTTTTATCAGTGATATTAAGGATGCAAAAAAGATAATTCATATAGACATGCCGGATATAATGGATGATTCAGATGGTAGGATTAGTCAGCTTAGTAAAATCTTAAATGAGCAATATGAAAAAAATGTGGAAATTTGTATAAGACATTCGGAAGAGATTGATTTACCAAATGATTTGCAGAAATTCCAAAAGATATTTGAGTATGTTACTACACCGGTGACAATTATAGATAAAAATATAATATGGTTTGGACAACCTCTGTATGCTGCTGATTTTATTTCAGAAGGAGATATTTTAGATACGGATTATTTTCCGTGTATCCGCTTTGAAGGAAAATATTCATCACGATTGCTGCAGGCTTTTTTGGAAATGTAAAGAGGTGATATAATTGAACATAAATGAACATGCTGAAGAATTAAAAAAAGATGAACAACAAGTACTTGATATTTTAATTACTAAAATGGATAAGGTAATTAAAAATCTTGATCAAAGAATGCAGAGCTATGTGGAAGAGGCGAGGAATACAGATATATCCATTAATCCAGATTCTTATTTAGCAAAAGTACTGGCTCAACAGGGGCTTAAGGATACTCATGAAAACAGAAAAAATTTTCTTCAAGCAAGAGATGAGCTATATCATACACGTTTATTATTGCATTATAAAGACGTTGATGGAGAAGGATTAGATGAAATTAAGGTTGGACTTCATTCGTGTAGTAATAATGCAGAAAATTTTGTGACATCTTGGAAAATGCCTTTATGTAGACATTATATATTGAATAACTCATCTATAGAATATGAAAGTATAGTAAAAGATAAACATGGGATAGAACATCATACAGATTATACACTTATTGTAAAAAATCAAGTAAAACTGAGATTTACAAGAGTTGTGAGTGCGTTGAATTTGGTGCCGGGTGTGTTTGATGATGTACTAATGAATCAGATAAAGGGAACAGGATATTTCAGTGATTCTTTCTTGGAGAAAATGATACAGGAATTTAATCCGGACGAATATAATCCTAATGCAGCGGCAAAGATAATCTCAGATGAATTTCTTCAGGAATTATTGGAAAGGCGATCTACACCAGAGTTTAAAAATATTGTATTTTCTATTCAAAAGAAGCAGGGCGAAATTATTCAAGCACCATACAATAGAAATATGATTGTACAGGGATGTGCCGGTTCAGGTAAATCTATGATTATGCTACATAGATTACCGATTATTTTATATGATAATCCGAAAAGTTTAAATAGAAGTAACTTGTATATAATTACACCATCTCAAATGTATATTGATATGGCAGAAAATATGCGTCATCAGCTTGAAATCTCTGATATTAAGATGGGCACAATTGAACAATATTTTGATTATTGTATTCAAAAATATGCAGGACACAAGGCTGGCGAATATGGAAAGATAAGTTATCATACAAAACTGACCTCTGAAAAAGAAAAGTATATTTATTCAAAGAAGTGCATAGAAGACATTAATTCTTTTTTAGATAAGAACTGTAAAATGGATATGTCTTTCCTTGAACCAGCATCACAGACATTGTCAGTGCCATTAAATTTGACGGATTCAGAGGAAAACTATTTACTACAGATAAGAAGTAGAGTACTGAATTGCCAGAAAATAATTAACGCTAATAATGTTATTCTTTCACAGTATTATGCAGAAATTAGAAATACTTTGGATGCTCTGGATATGCTTGGTACAGCGTTAAGACATCGCAAAAATAATACAATAAGAAATATTAATAAAGCTATTTCTAAAGAAAAAGGGACAATATCAGATGCCCAAAAAAAATTGAAAACTTATGACCCTGTAATAAATGCACAGGCAATTGAGAATAGAAAAATAGAAGTCAATGAGGCAAATGATAAAATAAAAATTTTAAAATCTACACTAAACAGTGTGTATGAAGATGATGGCTATTTTAAAAATTTGGTGAACATTGGTGAAAAACTGCAAGAAGCGTTGAATATTTTTGAAAATCTGAAAAAAGAGTATGCGCAAAATGACGATGATACAATCAATGAAGCAGTCAATAATATCGGAAAAATCATCGGAGTATACTTTATGATATCATGGGACTTATCTAAAGTAGAAGATAAGTATTCAGATTATCAGGAAACCATTGCTGATCTTTTGGGTAAGGCTCAAAGTTGCGTCAATATACTACAAAATGAAAATAAAAAGTATTTAGAATATAGTTATTTTACTCAGATAAAAAATAAATGTGATTTATTGATTCAAATGAATGAAGGTATTGTAAAAAATGCGTATGCTTTCATTATGAATAAAATTGGCATAAAGGAGACCAGCTATGAAAAGTCAACCATAAATTAGTAAAAAATTTCTTTTTCATATCGGTGGTAAAAAAGGGTAAC
>PPYF01638268.1_pt1 | contig 118357 bp, 88 predicted proteins | sample 1559871 | NCBI WGS metagenome assembly PPYF01 (sample SAMN08240021, study PRJNA423297) | Human gut metagenome, whole genome shotgun sequencing project.
AAGATGGATTCGAACCACCGAAGGCGTAAGCCAGCAGATTTACAGTCTGCCCCATTTGGCCACTCTGGTATTTGCCCCTTTTGCACTTAAGATTCTATCTCAATTCTCTCATTGAGTAGGTTTGTTTCTCAATTGCGGTGCAAAGATACGACTATTTTTGTAAACTCCAAGCAAAATCTATCATTTTTATTGCAGTAATTGCACATTCGTCTCCTTTATTACCTAGTTTGCCACCGGCGCGGTCTTCTGCTTGCTCCATAGTATTGGTAGTAATTAATCCGTAAATTACTGGTACATCGCCACTTGCGTTTAATTGGGTAATTCCTTGGGTAGCACCCATGCAAACATAGTCAAAATGTGGAGTATCTCCTCTGACTACACAACCAATTGCAATAACTGCATCGACTTCACTGTATTCGATAAGTTGGTTGGCACCGAAAGTCAGTTCAAAACTGCCGGGTACTGTTTTTACCAGGATATTTTCATCTTTGGCTCCATGTTTTTTTAAGGTGTCTATGGCACCTTTTAGGAGAGCACCGGTAATATTATAATTCCACTCAGATACAACGATGCCGAATTTCATTTTTTCCGCGCTGGGTACAGAACTGAAATCGTAGTCTGAAAGATTGTGATAAGCTGTTGCCATAAATAAGGAATTAAGAATTAAAAATTAATAATTGAAAATTAAAGGGAGAGGGGAGATAAAAGAGGCACGGACTACACGGATTCACGGCTATTGTGTCTTTCCGTGTTTTCCGTGTAATCCGTGCCTGAGATGTTTTTATAATAAGGTATATTACTTCTTCAACAGTTTGGCTTGTTCGATATACTTGTCAATATCCATTGCCTGATATGAACGGAAGTATTTATCCTTGATAGTGGTATACGCCTGAATTGCATCGTCATATTTACCTTGCTTTACCAGGATTTCTCCGGCTTGCAGCAGGTAGATGGGGCTGAGGGAGTTGTTGTCGGCTTCGTTGGCGGCTTTCAGCAGCATAGAAGCGGCTTTGTCCAGTTGGCCGAGCTGCGCATAGCAGTTACCCATAGCACCTTTCATGGCAGGAGCTACCATTTGGTCGTCTCCGTCAAAGCTGTCCAATGCTTTCACTGCTTCGTCATATTTGCCGAGGTGTGCATAGCAGAGACCCATATAGGCTTTTGCAAGATTGGCTGCTTTTGTGCCGCTGTATTCGTCTGCCACTTTTACAAATCCGGCAAAACCGATGCTGTCACCGTTCAGTGCTTGTGCATAAGCGTCTGCTTCGAAGTATTCTTGTCCTTTGAATAAGGCAGCTTGTGCTTTTTCTTCACGGGGGTCTGCATAAAGGTTCTTGTACATCACTACACCGGCAATGATGATGATTACTGCTACTACAGCGCCGATGATTGCTTTTTTGTTCTTAATGAAAAAGGCCTCCGATTGTGTCAGTGCATCCTCCACGTTTAAGGCTTCATTCGTCTTTTTTTGTTCTGCCATTTTTATATAATCTTTTTGTTATTATTCTTATTTATCTATTTCGACCCGCAAAAGTAAGTTTTTTATAGCTATCAACGAAATTTAGCAGCATCTTTTTTTGTATTGTATCAGAAAACGCTGAAATTATTTCTACTTTTCAATAAGCCGGGCTTCACCTCTGTGTTAAAAATAAGCAGGCTTATTTTGTACTGCTTTTGGTTTTGCATTATCTTTGTAACCGAACTCATCGTTACTATAATGATACTGAAACGTATATCTATACTCAATTATAAGAACTTGGAGCAGGTAGAGCTTACATTCTCGCCCAAGTTGAACTGCTTTTTCGGACAGAACGGCATGGGGAAAACGAACCTGCTGGATGCGGTGTATTTCTTGTCTTTCTGTAAAAGTGCCGGTAATCCCATTGATTCCCAGAATATCCGCCATGATGCCGACTTCTTTGTTATTCAAGGGTTTTATGAGGCTGCCGATGGGACTCCTGAAGAAATCTACTGTGGTATGAAGAGGCGCCAGAAGAAACAGTTCAAGCGAAACAAGAAGGAGTATACGCGTTTGTCAGACCATATCGGCTTCCTGCCTTTGGTCATGGTTTCGCCTGCCGATTCGGAGTTGATAGCAGGAGGCAGTGATGAACGCCGACGTTTTATGGATGTGGTTATCTCGCAGTACGACAAAGAGTATCTGGATGCTTTGATACGATACAATAAAGCTTTGGTGCAGCGGAATACCTTACTGAAGAGTGAACAGCCGGTGGAGGAAGAGCTCTTTCTGGTTTGGGAGGAGATGATGGCGCAAGCCGGCGAAGTGGTGTTCCGCAAACGTGAGGCCTTTATCCGTGAGTTTATTCCTATTTTCCAGTCTTTCTATTCATTCATTTCGCAAGATAGGGAGAAGGTGGGATTAAGCTATGATTCCCATGCCCGCGATGCCTCTTTGCTGGAAGTACTGAAGGAAAGCCGTGTACGCGACCAGATTATGGGCTATTCATTGCGCGGTGTGCACAAGGACGAGCTGAATATGCTTTTGGGAGATTTCCCCATCAAACGTGAAGGATCGCAGGGACAGAACAAGACTTATCTGGTAGCGTTGAAGCTGGCACAGTTTGATTTCCTGAAACGTACCGGGACCACTGTTCCCTTGTTGTTGCTGGACGATATCTTTGACAAACTGGATGCCTCGCGTGTGGAGCAAATCATCAAGTTGGTGGCAGGCGACAGTTTCGGACAGATTTTTATAACCGATACCAACCGCGAACACCTGGACCGTATTCTGCATAAAGTGGGCAGTGATTATAAGATGTTCCGTGTGGAGCAGGGAATAGTTGCTGAGATGAAGGAGGAAGAGGCATGAAGCGAAATAATGCCGAACAGATAGGTGAGCTTATCCGTCATTACCTCAGGCAGGAAAGTCTGGAGTCTCCGCTGAATGAACGGCGGCTTATCAGTGCGTGGCCCGAAGTGCTGGGCCCTACTATTGCCTCCTACACCCGTGAACTTTATATAAAGAACCAGGTACTTTATGTACACCTCACTTCTGCTGCCCTGCGCCAGGAGCTGATGATGGGGCGTGAGTTGCTGGTGCGCAACTTGAACCGTCATGTGGGGGCTCAGGTCATAACGAATATCATATTCAGATGAGCATCCTCAGCTCATCTATTCTTTCAATCTTCAGTTCTTTCAATTCCTGGACTGCCCGGTCATAATACATCGGAGTTTCCAAATCCTTGTTGTCATGCGCATCCAGTCCGATGATAGCTGTACAGCCTTCATTGGCAGCGATTCGCCAGAATTCCGGGCATGGGTAGGTGGATAAGCTGTGCGCTTCATTGTAGGCTACATAGCCTATATTGTATTCCAACGGGACATTCAGGCGTGCAGCAGTGCGGCAGATGTGCCGGCTGATGGTAGTGCAATGGTGGTCGAATCTCGGATAGGAACGCATGAACAAGTCCGGATGGGCAAGGCAAGAGAATAATCCGCTTTCCATACCTTCGATGGCGCTCTCTTCGTAAAGGTCGAGCATATCGCGGCTGTCCGTATGATGGCCGAAGTAGGGGAACTTTTCATCAGTGTGGTAGTGATGGTTTCCGAAGATGATATAGTCCAGTTGGTACTTCTTGATTTGTTCTTTCAGCCAATGGATATATTGGGGGAAGTATTCACATTCAAGTCCTATTCTGATGTCTATCCGGTCGTGGTATTTCTCACGGAGCGTCTTAAGACTCTCCACGTAGCCGGGAAGCTCTTCGGGGAGCATCCGCATGTCGGCTACGTAGTCAGTACGGTATTTCCAGGGAGTGTGGTCCGAAAATCCGAGTATCCGGTAACCGCCTTTGATGGCACTGAGCACATAGTCTTCATCATCTCCGGTGGCATGCATGCAGCGTGTGGTGTGCGTGTGATAATTAGTTTTCATTGCGTTATGATTTCATCCATGCGTATATCAAACGGTTCCGCAGGAACTTCTTCTACGAGTTGAAACGGGAAACAGATGCCGGCTTTGTAGGCTAATGGGATGCGGGGCAGAAGCCGGTCGTAGTAACCTTTACCGCGCCCCAGACGGTTGCCGTTACGGTCGAATGCGACACCGGGAACTACTATGAAGTCAATGTCTGCATAGTCGGTAAATAGCTCGCCGGTTGGTTCTTCAATGCCGTATGCGCCGGGTTTCAGGTCTTCCGGTCCGGTGTACAGCCGCAGTTCCAGGTCGTCGCCTACAACTACCGGAAGCAGTATTCGCTTTTCGCGGCTCCACTTCCGGATAAATTCGTGTGTGTCCACTTCGTCTTTGAGAGAGTGATAAAGCAGTACGGTTGTTGCCGCCCTGAAAGCAGGATGTGCCTCGAGGGCGGCAAGTATTTCAGCAGACTGACGCGTAGTGGAAGAGCTGTGTCGGGTCTTCAACAAAGCTACCTGCCTGCGCAGTTCTTTTTTCCTTTCCATCATCTTTTGTATCCTCTATGATTGGTGTCGCTTCCGGGGCTTTGGGGAATGCCTCGCCACGTTCCAGAATATCCAATGCCTTCTTGACGGTAGCATCGCTCTGGTTGATGTAGCGGATGTATTGCTCCCTTCCCAGTATGTTATAGATAATGTTGCCGTAAAGGCTTCTTTCCAGTAGCTTGTAAGACTTGTGTATAAGCAGGTTGCGCCGCTTTACTCCCTTGGAGTCTGCAAAACGCACAAACTGTTCCACAATACCCTGATGGCGAAGGTACTTCAACAAGTCTTCTTCATTGTCGTATTCACTCAATTTCGTGCGGTTGCGGTCGGTATACTGGAAGCTGAATTGCAGAATCAGTCCCTTGTTGCTTACTTCTATCAGGTAAGAAGATACTCCGGTGGTGTCTTGCGGAACGAATACGTCCGGCATAATGCCACCGCCGCCGTATACGGGTCTGCCCAAGCCGGTAGAGTAACGTAGGTTTTCGTCCAGTTTGATACTGTCTTTGGAGAAGAACTCGCCGTGTTCGTAACGGGTAATCCAGTCCATTTCGTATTTGCTGTCCTTACCGTTCTCATAGGGACGCTGGATGCAACGGCCCGATGGGGTGTAATAGCGGGCAATGGTCAGGCGGATGGCGGAACCGTCGCTGAAGTCGATGGGTTGCTGTACGAGTCCCTTGCCGAAGGAACGGCGTCCTACAATGGTCCCGCGGTCATTGTCCTGAATGGCGCCCGCAAAGATTTCGCTGGCCGAAGCGGAGCCTTCATTCACCAATACTATCAGCGGCAGCTTCTGGCAACTGCCGGTGCCGTTGGCATATTCCTCCATACGGGGATATTTGCGGCCGTGGGTATACACTATCAGCTTTCCTTCCGGCAGGAATTCGTTCACCATGCGCGTGGCGGCTTCCATGTATCCTCCGGTATTGTCGCGCAGGTCGATAATCAGGCCTTTGCATTTCTCGTGGCTCAGTTGGGCAATCGCATTCAGCAGCTCCACGTGTGTGGTGCGTCCGAATTTGCTGATTTGTATATAGCCATAGTCATCATCGAGCATATAGGCTGCATCAATGGTGTTTTGCGGGATGTCACCGCGTGTGATGGTGAAGTCGAGCAACTCCTTTTCCGTGGCACGCTTGACGCCTAACTTCACTTGGCTTCCTTTCGGACCTTTCAGGTTGCGCATAGCCTTTTCGTTTGTCAGGCCTTTGCCTGCAAAAAGACTGTCGTTGACCATCACAATGCGGTCGCCTGCCATCAGGCCCACTTTCTCGGACGGTCCGCCGGGAATCACGCTGTTTACGTGTATCGTGTCTTCCTGAATGGTGAACTGGATGCCTATACCGCTGAAGCTGCCTTCAAGTTCGGAATTAACCTCCTCCAGTTTCTGTGCGGGGATGTAGGTGGAGTGGGGGTCGAGTTCCGCCAATATCTGTGGCATGGCCTTCTCTACCAAATCGGTCATGTTGACGGTATCCACATACTGGTCGTCAATAACACGCAGCAAGGCATTCAGCTTGTTGGACGAGCTATTGATGATTCCCAGTTTATTACCGGCAAAATGCCTGGCATAAAACGTTCCGATAAGGATTCCCGCGACTACGCTGATTGCGATGATAAGCGGCATAAAGCGGGAAGTATTTTTTGTACTCATGATGTTTATTTACTATTAGACTATTTACAATTTACTATTTGGCTGCACATGCAATTTTCAACTTTCTATTATCCATTATCCATTGAAATAAATACCACCTCGATGCCTGCCCGTTTCAAAAGTTCGATACCATCTTCCAGGCGGTATTTCTCGGAGTAGACCACCCGTTTGATGCCTGCCTGGATAATCAGTTTGGCACATTCTATGCATGGGGAGGCGGTGACGTACATGGTGGCACCGTTACTGCTGTTGTTTGAACGGGCTATTTTGGTAATGGCATTTGCTTCGGCATGGAGCACGTATGGTTTGGTGACGTTGTTCTCATCTTCGCACACATTCTCAAAACCGGAAGGAGTACCGTTGTAGCCGTCGGAGATAATCATCTTGTCTTTTACAATCAGTGCACCGACCTGGCGGCGTTGGCAATACGAATTTTCGGCCCAAATGCTTGCCATACGTATATAACGCCTGTCCAATGCTTCTTGTTTGTCTTTTGTAGAATCGTCCATCATATTTATGTTTTATCGTTGCGGGGTGAATCCCATGACTCTGGTTGTCGGTCCGTCTTTAAAATAGAGGGTCAGTGAATTGGCATCCCCTTCATACTTGTACACATTTTGCAGTCCGGAGATGAATGTCTTGGCCAGTGCATCGCTCTCTGCGGACCCCGTAACCTTTACGCTGATGCTGAGCGAGCCTGAAGCTCCGTCGGCTTTCCAAGTGCCGTTGACGCTTGAGTTGATGCCTTGTCCGTTGACGGTGGTGCCCATCAGTTCTCCATCCAGTTCGGTACCTTCAAAATTGAGGGTGAAGGTACTTTTCTGATTATATAGCTTGTCCAGACTCTTCTTCATCTCTTCCTCATTGTTGTTCCAAAGGTTTGGATAGAATTGGGCATTGCTGCCTTTATTGGTGAGTCGGCTGAGCTTCCATGTCTTCCCGGTGAATATCCCGACAACATCGTCTTCATTGTCGCAACCGCTTAACAGGGGAAGCAACGACAACATGAGCAGTATGCAACAGATGTTCCTTATAAGTCTCTTCATTTCTTTATTCCATTTCTGATTAATAATGCGTCGATTGTAGGCTCTTGTCCGCGGAAGCGTTTATAGAGCGTCATCGGATGTTCCGTTCCACCTTTGGAAAGGATATTCTCTCGGAAGGAGGCGGCAGTCTCAGGGTTGAAGATGCCCGTCTGCTTGAATAGCGAGAATGCATCTGCATCCAGCACCTCTGCCCACTTATAACTATAGTATCCGGCAGAATATCCTCCGGAAAAGATATGGGAGAATTGTGTGCTCATGCAGGCTTCTGCCACAGAAGGCAGAATCTGTGCTTTTTCCCAAGCCTTCTTTTCATAGGCTTTCACGTCACCTTCAAACGGGGTGTTACGTGTGTACCAAGCCATATCAAGCAGGCCGAAGCTAACCTGGCGGAGGCAGGCGTATGCCGCGTTGAAGTTGGAGGAATCCACAATGCGCTGTACCAGTTCGTCCGGTATCAGTTCACCGGTTTGGTAATGGCGGGCAAACGTATGCAGGAATTCCTTTTCGATAGCGAAGTTCTCCATGAATTGGGAGGGGAGTTCCACAAAGTCCCAATACACATTGGTCCCACTCAGGCTTCCGTAGGTGGAATTGGCAAACATACCATGCAGGCTGTGTCCGAATTCGTGCAGGAAGGTTTCTACTTCACCGAAGGTCAATAGGGCGGGTTTGTCTTGTGTCGGTTTGGTGAAGTTCATCACGATGGATATGTGGGGACGGCTGTTCTCGCCGGTCTTCTCGTCAATCCACTGCTCCTTGTAGCTGGTCATCCAGGCTCCCGAGCGCTTGCCTGCCCGGGGGTGGAAGTCGGTATAGAACACAGCCAGGAATTTTCCGTCTTTGTCGAATACCTCGTAGGCGTCCACATCCTTGTGATAAACGGGAATATTTGGGTTCTTCTTGAAGGTGATGCCATACAGTCTGGTTGCCAGGCTGAATACACCTTCCTTCACGTTGTTCAGCTCAAAGTAAGGGCGGAGCAGCTCATCGTCGATATTGAACTTCCGGTCTTTCAGTTTATGGGAATAGTACGCCCAGTCCCACGGCATCACGACGAAGTCTTCTCCTTCCGCTTGGCGTGCCAGGGCTTGCACTTCTGCATATTCTTGTTTGGCGGTAGGCGTGTAAGCCTCCAGCAGTTGGTCCAGCAGCTTATACACGGACTCACTGTTTTGTGCCATGCGCTCCTGGAGGTTGTATTCGGCGAAGTTGTCATAGCCTAGGAGTTGGGCAATCTCCATACGGACATTGGCCAGTTTCTTTACAATTTCCAGGTTATTGCTGGCGTTGTCATGCGTACACTTCGTATTGTAGGCCATATATAGCTCACGGCGCAGGTCACGGCTGTCTGCGTAGGTCAGGAAAGGGCCATAGCTGGGAGCCTGCAAGGTGAATACCCAGCCTTCGACGCCTTTTTCCCCGGCTGTCTCTGCAGCGGCTTCTACCGCGCTCTCGGGTAGCCCGGCCAGTTGTGACTTGTCGGTGATGACAAGCTTGTAGTCGTTCGTTTCTTTCAGGTTGTTTTCACTGAACTGCAGCGTCAGCAGACTGAGCTCTTTGCATAAAGCCCGGTATTTCTCCTTGGCTTCTCCCTGGAGGTTGGCTCCATTGCGTACAAAGCCATTGTAAATATCTTCCAGCAGCTTGTGCTGTTCCGGGTTCAGCGTCTCTTTGTCTTGCTGCTCGTAAACCGCTTTGATGCGTGCAAACAGCTCTTCGTTCAGGCTGATGTCGTTTTCATGCTCGCTCATCATAGGCATGATTTCCTTGGCCAGTTCCTGCAGGTCATCGTTCGTTTCTGCGCTGAGCAGATTGCCGAATACGGTACCGACACGGTGGAGCATTTCGCCGGACTTCTCATAGGCCAGCACTGTGTTGGCAAATGTCGGGACTTCCGGATTGCGGATGATGGCATCTATTTCCGCATTCTGGCGGCGGATGCCTTCGTGGATGGCGGGTACATAGTCTCCGGTCTTAATCTTGTCGAACGGGACAGTGCCGTGTGGCGTGGAGTATGTTTCAAAAAAAGGATTTTGAGACGATATAGTGTTCATAAAGCAAAGCAATATTAGAGTTAGTATAATCTTCATCATCATTAAAGAAGCTGATAAAAAACGTACTAGCTGCAAAATTGCAAAAAAAATAGGCGACTTCTGCAGAAGCCACCTATTTTTTATTATTTTCTAACTGTATATTAGCAGTTAACTGATGCCATGTGAGCAATCAGGTCAAGAACCTTGTTAGAATAACCGATTTCGTTATCATACCAAGATACAACCTTAACGAAAGTATCAGTCAAAGCGATACCAGCCTTAGCGTCGAAGATAGAAGTGCGAGTGTCACCCAAGAAGTCAGAAGAAACAACTGCATCTTCAGTGTAACCCAGAACACCCTTCAATTCGCCTTCAGAAGCTTCCTTCATGGCAGCGCAGATTTCAGCGTAAGTAGCGGGCTTAGCCAAGTTAACTGTCAAGTCAACTACAGATACGTCCAAAGTCGGAACACGCATAGACATACCAGTCAGTTTACCGTTCAATGCCGGGATAACTTTACCTACAGCCTTAGCAGCACCGGTAGAAGACGGGATAATGTTGCCAGAAGCAGCACGACCACCTCTCCAGTCTTTCATAGAAGGACCGTCAACTGTCTTCTGAGTAGCAGTTGTAGAGTGAACAGTAGTCATCAAACCGTCAGTGATACCCCATTTGTCGTTCAATACCTTAGCGATAGGAGCCAAGCAGTTAGTAGTACAAGAAGCGTTAGATACGAATTGAGTACCCTTAACGTAAGTCTTTTCGTTAACACCGCAAACGAACATCGGAGTGTCGTCCTTAGAAGGAGCAGACATTACAACATATTTTGCGCCAGCTTCGATGTGAGCTTGAGCTTTGTCTTTGCTCAGGAACAAGCCAGTAGATTCAACAACGTATTCTGCCTCTACTTCGTTCCATTTCAAGTCAGCCGGATTTTTTTCTGCAGTGATGCGGATAGCCTGACCGTTAACGATCAATTTGCTGTTTTCAACGTCAGCTTCGATAGTACCGTCGAATTGACCGTGCATAGTGTCATACTTCAGCATGTAAGCCAAGTAGTCTACCGGGCAAAGGTCGTTGATACCTACGATCTGAATATCGTTTCTCTTCATTGCAGCGCGGAATACGAAACGTCCGATACGTCCGAATCCATTAATACCTACTTTAATCATTTTGTTTAAACTTTTAAGGGTTTTATAATGTTTAAAAATAAACTTTCGCTTACTAATTGCATTTCTTTCTGATTTGCGGTGCAAAAGTAAGAAAATGTTTTTATATTCGTAACCAAAATCATAATTAAATAATTGAAAAGATGGGAAAAAGTTCATTTTTACAGGAATTTAAGGCTTTTGCCATGAAGGGCAATGTGATAGACATGGCCGTCGGTGTGATTATCGGTGGGGCATTTGGAAAAATCGTCTCTTCCATCGTGGCAGATGTGATTATGCCTCCTATCGGGTTACTGGTGGGCGGTGTCAACTTTACAGACTTGAAGTGGGTGCTGAAACCTGCCGAAATGGTGGATGGGAAAGAGGTTGCTGCCGTGACCTTGAATTACGGTAATTTCTTGCAGGTCACTTTCGACTTTCTGATTATAGCATTCTCTATCTTCATGTTTATAAAGTTGTTGACCAAACTGACTGAAAAGAAGAAAGAAGAGGCGCCTGCCGTTCCTCCGGCTCCCCCCGTACCGAGCAAGGAAGAGGTGCTGCTGACCGAAATCCGTGACTTGCTGAAAGAAAAGTAATATCGAAGCAGAACTTCATAATGTGGTTAATGTGCCGGTTGGCATATTAATTACATTGGTACCTTTAACTCTTCCCGACACTGCCGGAAACTGTTCCTTTTTGTGCTAAGCAATAATCTTACCACAGCTGTGGTAAGAAAATAACATTGCTGTGGTAAGCAAGTTGCATAGCTGTGGTAAGAAAACAACATGGCTGTGGTGAGAATAGCTTTTCGTATATTTGTGGATAGTGTTTGCCTGAATTTAAAGCTGTTTTTAGTAAAAAAGCGTTTTTCTGTCACATTATCCCTAATAATTCCTTTACTTTTTCTACTTTTGCAAATCATTTATTAAAGTCTATACGGATTTATATGCAAGAGAAGATTATTATTCTTGATTTCGGTTCGCAAACCACGCAGCTCATAGGCCGCCGGTTGCGCGAACTGAATGTCTATTGCGAGATTGTACCTTACAACAAATTTCCATACGGAGATGAGAGTGTAAAAGGAGTTATCCTTTCGGGTAGCCCCTTTTCTGTTTATGATAAGAGTGCATTCAAGGTAGATTTGAGCGGGATTCGTGGGAAATATCCCATTCTGGGTATCTGCTACGGTGCACAGTTTATCTCCTACAGCAACGGTGGACGGGTGGAGCCGGCAGGAACCCGCGAGTACGGACGTGCCCATCTCGGTTCTTTCGATTCGGAGAATGTCCTTTTCAAAGGGGTAAGGAAGAATACCCAAGTATGGATGAGCCACGGAGACACGATTACAGCCATTCCCGACAATTTCAAGATTATAGCTTCTACGGACAAGGTAGCGATTGCTGCTTACCAGGTGTCCGGCGAGGAGGTATGGGGAGTGCAGTTCCATCCGGAAGTGTTTCATAGCGAGGATGGTACGCAGATGCTACGCAACTTCGTGGTAGACGTCTGCGGTTGCAGTCAAAGCTGGAGCGCCGCATCGTTTGTAGATACCACTGTGGCCGAACTGAAGGAGCAGCTTGGCAACGATCGCGTTATCTTGGGACTGAGTGGCGGTGTAGACTCTTCGGTAGCCGCCGTGTTGCTGCATCGTGCCATCGGTAAGAACCTGACCTGCATCTTTGTAGACCACGGACTGCTTCGCAAGAATGAGTTCAAGAATGTGATGCACGACTACGAGTGTCTGGGGTTGAATGTGATTGGTGTGGATGCCAGTGAGAAGTTCTTCAAGGATTTGAAGGGAGTGACCGAGCCTGAGCAGAAGCGTAAAATCATCGGCCGCGATTTCATCGAAGTCTTCGATGCCGAGGCGCACAAAATTACCGATGCCCGTTGGTTGGCACAAGGCACCATTTATCCCGACCGCATCGAGAGCTTGAACATTACGGGCAAGACCATCAAAAGCCATCACAACGTGGGCGGTCTGCCCGAGGAGATGAACCTCCGTCTGTGCGAGCCGTTGCAGTGGCTGTTCAAGGACGAAGTACGCCGCGTAGGACGCGAATTGGGAATGCCCGAACATCTGATTACTCGTCATCCTTTCCCTGGCCCGGGACTGGCTGTCCGCATTCTGGGGGATATAACACGAGAGAAAGTACAGACCTTGCAGGAAGCCGACGATATTTTCATCCAGGGCTTGCGTGATTGGAAAGTGAAGGATGCCGCCGGCAACGAGACATCGCTCTACCATCAGGTCTGGCAGGCGGGCGTCATTCTTCTGCCCGTACAGAGTGTGGGCGTGATGGGTGACGAACGTACCTATGAACGTGCGGTGGCCTTGCGTGCTGTTACTTCCACCGATGCCATGACGGCCGACTGGGCGCATCTGCCCTACGAATTTCTGGGCAAGGTGTCCAACGACATTATTAATAAAGTGAAAGGTGTGAACCGCGTAACCTATGACATCTCTTCAAAACCGCCCAGCACAATAGAATGGGAATAAGACCGACTGAAATTATTAACTTAAAAACAATATAGAAGAATGAAGCAGGATATGATTGTGATTCTGGATTTGGGAAGCCATGAGAACACAGTGCTTGCCAGAGCGATTCGTGCGTTGGGAGTATATAGCGAAATATACCCGCACGATATTACCGCTGCCGAACTGAAGGCTTTGCCGAATGTGAAAGGTATCATCATCAACGGTGGTCCCAATAATGTGGTTGATGGGGTATCTATCGATGTATTGCCCGAGATTTACGAAGCAGGGTTCCCCGTGATGGCCGCCGGACACGACAAGGCGTTGTGTGAAGTGAAGCTGCCGCAGTTTACGGATGATGTGGAAGCCATCAAGGATGCTGTGAAATCTTTCGTATTCGATACTTGTAAGGCTGAGGCTAATTGGAACATGACGAATTTCGTCAACGACCAGATAGAATTGATACGCCGTCAGGTAGGCGACCGTAAGGTGCTGCTGGCACTGTCCGGTGGTGTGGATAGCTCCGTGGTGGCTGCTTTGCTGCTGAAAGCTATCGGCGACAAGCTGGTTTGCGTACACGTGAACCACGGGTTGATGCGTAAGGGCGAATCGGAAGCCGTGGTGGAAATCTTTGGCAAGGAGCTGAAGGCTAACTTGATATACGTGGATGCCACAGACCGTTTCCTCTCCAAGCTTGAAAACGTGGCCGACCCCGAACAGAAGCGCAAGATTATCGGCGGAGAGTTTATCCGCGTCTTTGAGGAAGAAGCCCGTAAGCTGGACGGCATCGACTTCCTTGGACAGGGTACCATCTATCCCGACATTGTAGAGAGTGGTACAAAAACAGCCAAGATGGTGAAGTCTCATCACAACGTAGGCGGTCTGCCCGAGGATTTGCAATTTGAACTGGTGGAGCCGTTGCGCCAGTTGTTCAAGGACGAAGTACGTGCATGCGGTGTAGAGCTTGGATTGCCGTACGAGATGGTTTACCGTCAACCGTTCCCCGGTCCCGGATTGGGAGTGCGTTGTCTGGGAGCCATTACCCGCGACCGTTTGGAGGCTGTACGCGAGTCGGATGCCATTCTGCGTGAGGAATTCCAATTGGCAGGCCTGGATAAGAAGGTATGGCAGTATTTCACTGTGGTGCCCGATTTCAAATCTGTAGGTGTACGCGACAATGCGCGCTCTTTCGACTGGCCCGTCATTATCCGTGCCGTCAATACGGTGGATGCTATGACCGCTACCGTCGAGCCGGTAGACTGGCCCATCCTGATGAAGATTACAGACCGTATCCTCAAGGAAGTGAAGACCGTCAACCGTGTTTGCTACGATATGTCTCCGAAACCCAATGCGACAATCGAGTGGGAGTGAGACTGGCCAATGATAATGATAGCCTCACCTTAAAAATGGTGGGGCTGTTTTTTTATGACAAAAACAACAAAGAATAGAACAATGAAACTTTTATGTATGATTGCTGTCTTTTTGTGCATACCTTGGGTAGCCTCTGACGCGCAGAAGCAGGATTGGGGAAATTTGAAACGTTATGCAGAGGCAAATAAGGAACTGGTACGGAAGGGAAAGCAAAAGGACCGGGTGGTTTTTATGGGCAACTCAATCACAGAAGGATGGGTGGCAAATGATGCCGCTTTCTTTGAAAAAAATGGCTATGTGGGCCGTGGTATAAGTGGGCAGACTTCTTCCCATTTCCTGCTCCGTTTTCGTGAGGATGTCATCAAGCTTGCTCCGGCGCTGGTCGTGATAAATGCAGGTACCAATGACGTAGCGGAAAATGCAGGCGCTTATAATGAAGAATACACTTTTGGAAATATAGTGTCTATGGTTGAGTTGGCACGGGCTAATAAGATAAAGGTGATTTTGACATCTGTGTTGCCTGCCGCTGCTTTTGGCTGGAATTCTTCGGTGAAGGATGCTCCGCAAAAGATAATGCAGCTGAATGCCAGAATACGGGCATATGCTAAGGAGAACAAGATTCCTTATGTCGACTATTACAGTGAGATGGTAGAGGCGGAAGACGGCAATAACGCCTTGAACCCCTTGTATACTAAGGACGGGGTACACCCCACTCTGGAAGGGTATAAAGTGATGGAATCCTTGATAAAGAAAGTGATAGACAAGGTGTTGTAGGAAATCTCGGTTCAGGTGGTTATAAGAGTTTTTCTGCGTTGGGAATCATCATCTCGCCTCTGTGCAGTTCGAGCAGACCTTTCTCCTGCATGCTGTTCAGCGCTCTCGATACTCCCACGCGGGTATCATTGACCACCTGGGCCAGTTCTTCCATTTTTATTTTCAGCGTTTTCCTGCCTGCCGGACGTTCGATGTGTGTTAGGATAAAGTTGCCGATACGTCTTTCAAGGTTGTCGGTGTTTTCTGCCCAAAGGCGGTTGCTCAGACTTTGCGCGCGGTTGCTGATGATATTCATGTAATTCAGGCGGAATATATCATATTTAAACAATTCGCTCATGACGAAAGCCTTGCTTATGCTAACAGTGTGGGTCTCAGTTTGGGCGGTATAGGTCGAGACATAGGAGGTGCTCATCCCGAATAGGGATTGTGGCTCGATGACATAAGGCGCTTGAAAATATTCCGTGAAGCTGTATGAGGTATTAGCGGATGAAGTACATGAGGAGATTTCACCTTTCAATACGAATATCAGTTGACTGCATGTGTCACCGGCTTTCACGATAACTTCGCCGGCTTTATGCTTTGTAAAGTTCAGCTTGACTTTTCCTAGGATATTGGTAAAGTCTTCTTGTGCGAGTCCTTGAAAGAGTGGCAGTTGCAATAATGTATCAAACATTGTATTCATGATGCTTTTTCTTCTTGTTTTGAAACAAAAGTAGACATTATCAAGGTGTACTGTAAACTCTTTGCCCCTCTTTTTGTTTTTTTTATTGTTTCTTAAACGTGCTGTTGTCCTCTTCTGCCTTGTGGTCCGAATCCTCTTTTTCTGAATCCTCTTCTTCCGTGTCTTCCTCTTCCTCCTCTCCGGCAAACGGATCAGGCCGTTGTGGTCCGTATCCCATAAAGCATATGGCGCATAGCGTGCCTGCTATGGCTCCGCTAAGGTGTCCTTCCCAAGAAGTGGTGGCCTTTGCAAATTGTGGGAACATATTCCATACCAGGCCGCCATATAGGAACGTTATCAACAGTGAAATGGCGATAAGCGGTACATGTTTGCGCAGTATGCCGCTGAAGAACAGAAAGAAAGCCAGTCCGTATATAATGCCACTGGCTCCGATATGCCATCCCGGTTTCCCTATAAGAAAGGTAAGTGTACCGCATCCTATCCAAATGGCAAAGAAAATGTAGGGGGCTATATGGCGGTAGAAATAGAACAGACACCACATCAGGAAAAAGAGTGGAATCGTATTGGCGAGCAGATGCTTGAAGCTGCTGTGCACCAGTGGATGTGCGAAAATTCCGAACATACCCCGCTGTTCCATCGGATATACTCCCAGTTGTGTGAAGTTCCAGTCCATGCCTATCTCCAAAAACTTCAAAATGTATAAAATGAATAGCAGGAATAGGGGTATAACCGCCGCCAATGCCATTCTGCGTATATCATGCTTCATATTTCGTACAGTGATTGCTATTTTTGTACAATACTACGGAATATTTGACGAAAACCGAAAAAAAACTGACTTTTTATTTTGCCTATAAGCTTTAATTCGTATTTTTGGGCATCGCTACATGGCTTGTAGCGCATATACCGAAATAATTAACCTTTAAATAATGCACAACTATGAGTTATTTACGATTTGACAAGACCCTGATGATTAATCTGCAAGAATCTTTGCCAAGGGAGATATTGCGGACGAATAGGTCGGGAGCCTATCATTGTACAACAATTGTAGATTGTAACACACGCAAATATCACGGTCTGTTGGTGATACCGGTCCCCAACCTTGATGATGAAAACCATGTGCTGCTGTCTTCTTTGGATGAAACTGTAATTCAGCACGGTGCGGAGTTCAACCTGGGGTTGCATAAGTATCAAGGGAACCACTTCAGTCCTAACGGACACAAGTACATTCGAGAGTTCGACTGTGAAAATATCCCCACAACTACCTATCGTGTAGGAGGTGTCATCCTTCGTAAAGAAAAGATTTTCGTACATCATGAAAATCGGATTCTGATTCGTTATACCTTGGTCGATGCCCATTCGGCAACTACACTCAGATTCCGCCCTTTCCTGGCATTCCGCAGTGTGCGCGAGTACACGCACGAAAATGCGCAGGCAAGCCGCGACTATCAGTTGGTAGAGAATGGCATTAAAACCTGCATGTATCCTGGTTATCCGGAGTTGTTCATGCAGCTCAACAAAAAGAATGAGTTCCACTTCCAGCCTGACTGGTATCGTGGTATTGAGTATCCTAAAGAACAGGAACGCGGATATGACTTCAATGAAGACCTTTATGTGCCGGGATATTTTGAAGTTGATATAAAGAAAGGGGAAAGCGTTGTCTTCTCCGCCGGTATTTCCGAGATTTCCCCCCGCAAGCTGAAGCAGACTTTTGAGTCCGAGGTGGCCGACCGCACTCCGCGTGACAGCTTTTACCACTGTCTGAAAAACTCGGCGCACCAGTTCCACAACAAGCAGGGAGAGGAGCATTATGTGCTTGCAGGTTATCCTTGGTTCAAGTGCCGTGCCCGTGACTTGTTCATCTCCCTGCCGGGTCTTACTTTGGCCTTAGGCGAACAAGATGAATTTGAAGACGTGATGAAAACAGCCGAAAAGGCTATCCGTGAATTTATCAATGGAGAACCTTCTTCCTATAAGATATACGAGATGGAGCATCCGGATGTGCTACTGTGGGCTGTCTGGGCTTTACAGCAGTATGCTAAGGAGACTTCGCGTGAAAATTGCCGGCAGATGTACGGTAATCTCCTTGAAGAGATTGTTGACTATATCCGTGAACGCAGGCATGGCAATCTCTTCCTGCACGAAAATGGATTGTTGTATACCAATGGTACCGAGAAAGCGGTTACCTGGATGAACTCTACCGCCAATGGCCGTCCGGTTATTCCGCGTACGGGCTATATTGTGGAAGTGAATGCACTGTGGTACAATGCCCTGCGTTTTGTAGCCGATATGGTGCGGGAGGGAGGCAATGAAATTCTTGCTGATACACTGGACGCTCAGGCAGAAGTTACCGGAAAGTCTTTCGTAGACGTATTCCGCAATGAGTATGGCTATCTGTTTGACTATGTGGATGGTTATATGATGGATTGGAGTGTACGTCCCAACATGATATTTACTGTTGCTTTTGACTATTCTCCGTTGGATAGGGCCCAGAAAAAGCAGGTACTCGATATTGTGACGAAAGAACTGTTGACTCCGAAGGGTTTGCGTACACTGAGCCCCAAGAGTGGCGGATACAATCCGAATTATGTAGGTCCTCAGATTCAAAGAGATTATGCCTATCATCAGGGTACGGCATGGCCGTGGCTGATGGGTTTTTACATGGAAGCATATCTGCGTATCTATAAAGTGAGTGGCGTGTCGTTTGTAGAAAGATACCTCATCGGTATGGAAGATGAAATGACTTCCCATTGTATTGGCGCATTGCCCGAACTCTTCGATGGTAATCCTCCGTTTGTAGGAAGAGGGGCGGTGTCATTTGCCATGAATACGGCAGAAATCCTGCGTATCTTGAAGTTATTGTCTAAGTATAATTTATAAAAGGAGGAACGAAGATGAAAGTTTTAATGTTTGGATGGGAATTTCCTCCCAAAATATATGGTGGTCTTGCGGTTGCTTCTTATGGAATAACTAAAGGATTAAGTTTGCAGGGCGATGTGGAAACTACTTTCTGCATGCCCAAGCCGACGGGTGAAGAAGAGGACTTCTTGAAGATAGTAGGCATGAACCAGGTGCCTATCGTGTGGCGTGATGTCGATTACAATTATTTGAAGTCGAGGCTGACGCGCAACATGACGCCGGAAGATTATTATTCTTTCCGCGACCATATCTATTCGGATTTCTCTTATATGCACGTCAATGACATAGGCTGCATGGACTTTGCCGGCGGTTATCCCGGCAACCTGCACGAAGAGATAAACAACTTCTCGGTGATTGCCGGAGTAGTGGCTCGCCAGCAGGAATTTGATATTATTCATGCCCACGACTGGCTGACGTATCCTGCCGGAGTGCATGCCAAGATGGTGAGCGGAAAGCCGCTCTGCATCCATGTGCATGCTACGGACTTTGACCGTTCACGTGGAAAAGTCAATCCTACCGTCTATTCTATGGAGAAGAACGGTATGGATTATGCCGACTGCATCATGTGCGTGTCCGAACTGACCCGTCGCACGGTTATTGAGCAGTACCATCAGAATCCCAAGAAGGTGTTTGCCATGCACAATGCCGTCTATCCTCTCTCGCAGGAATACCAGGACATTCCACGTCCCGACCATTCCAAAGAGAAGATTGTGACATTCCTTGGCCGCATCACCATGCAAAAGGGACCGGAATACTTTGTGGAAGCTGCTTCACTGGTATTGCAGCGTGCCCGTAACATCCGCTTTGTTATGGCCGGTTCGGGAGATATGATGGATGCCATGATTAATCTGGCAGCCGAGCGGGGCATCGCCGACCGGTTCCATTTCCCGGGCTTCATGAAGGGAAAGCAGGTATATGAGGTTTATAAGAACAGTGATGTATTCGTTATGCCTTCCGTTTCCGAACCTTTCGGTATTGCTCCGCTGGAAGCTATGCAGTGTGGAACTCCTTCCATCATTTCAAAGCAGTCGGGATGCGGTGAAATTCTTGATAAGGTCATCAAGACCGATTATTGGGACATTCATGCAATGGCCGATGCCATTTACTCTCTCTGCACTAATCCCGCTCTCTTCCAATATCTGCAGGAGGAAGGCAAGAAGGAAGTGGATGGAATCACGTGGGAAAAAGTAGGCTTGAGAATCCGCGCCCTCTATGAGGATGTGTTAAGAAACTATGGTAAATAACAAAAACAATAATAGAAATGAGAACTATCTGTCTTTATTTTGAAATACATCAAATCATTCATCTGAAACGTTACCGTTTCTTTGATATAGGTATCGATCATTATTACTACGATGATTATGCCAATGAAACCAGTATCAATGATGTAGCCGAACGCTCTTATATCCCGGCATTGAACACTCTGATTGAAATGGTGAAGAATTCCGGAGGTGCGTTTAAAGTGGCTTTCTCCATTTCAGGGGTTGCGCTGGAGCAGTTGGAAATATATGCACCGGCTGTCATCGACTTGTTGCACCAGCTGAATGATACTGGTTGCTGTGAGTTCCTTGCCGAGCCTTATTCTCATGGCCTTTCTTCTCTGGCCAACGAGGATTGCTTCAAGGAAGAGGTGATGCGTCAGAGCGCTAAGATGAAGCAAATGTTCGGTAAGGCGCCGAAGGTGTTTCGTAATTCCAGCCTGATTTATAATGACGAGATTGGTGCGATGGTGGCAGCTTTGGGATTCAAGGGCATGCTGACGGAAGGAGCCAAGCATGTTTTGGGTTGGAAGAGTCCGCACTATGTATACCATTGCTCCATGAATCCTAACTTGAAGTTGCTGTTGCGTGACTTTAAGCTGTCTGACGACATCAGCCTACGCTTCTCCAACTCCGAGTGGAACGAGTATCCTTTGTTTGCCGACAAGTACATCAACTGGATTGATGCTTTACCGCAGGAAGAGCAGGTCATCAACATCTTTATGGAACTCTCTGCTCTGGGCATGGCACAGCCGTTGTCTTCCAATATTCTGGAATTCCTGAAGGCACTTCCATACTGTGCCAAAGAAAAGGGGATTACTTTCTCCACACCGACGGAAATCGTTACTAAACTGAAATCTGTTTCCCAGTTGGACGTTCCATATCCGATGTCTTGGGTGGACGAAGAAAGAGATACCAGCTGCTGGCTGGGTAACGTGATGCAGCGTGAAGCATTCAACAAGTTGTATAGTGTTGCCGAACGTGTCCATCTCTGTGATGACCGTCGTATCAAGCAAGACTGGGATTATCTGCAGGCAAGTAACAACTTCCGTTTCATGACTACCAAGCAAAGCGGTGTCGGTTTGAACCGTGGCATTTATGAATCTCCTTTTGATGCTTTCACCAATTATATGAATATTCTTGGTGACTTTATCAAACGTGTCGATTCTCTTTATCCGGTAGATATAGATAATGAAGAACTGAATGCATTGCTGACCACTATCCAAAACCAAGGTACCGAGATAGAGGAACTTCATAAGGAATTGGCGAAAGCGCAGACCAAACTGGAGAAGATAAAGGCTGCGGAAAAGAAAGAGGGCAAGGCTACAGCTAAATCTGCCGCAGAAAAAACGGCAAAGGCCAAGGCTTCTGCCAAAAAGCCTGCTGCAAAGAAAACAACTAAAAAGGCTGCTGAATAATATCGGCAGCTTTCCCATCAATCATAAAAAAGCCTTCCGCTCTACGATGAGCGGAAGGCTTTTTTATGGAATATCTGTCAGTTACTTGTTGAAACTGGTGTATGTAACTTCTATCTTCAGAGGCGATTCCACTTCGCCTTTTGCATTCTCTTTCGGACCGCCTTTCAGTTTGGCATATCCCGGCTTGAGGTCGTTTTGGATACCGGTTATGGTTTTGTTGCCGCTACTGCTTGTACTGTTGTCATAGGTAATGGAAACCGGAATCAGCAATACCTTATCCCAGTCTTCATTTTCTTTGTTCCAAGTTTTTTCCCACTCTGTCTCATTCCAAGAACTGCCGGCCTTTTCTTTGGCGGCTTTCTTGGCAGCTTGTTTTTCGTTGATGCAAGTGGTAACCAACCGGGCGATGTTGCTGAATACATATTGATTAGTGGCAAATGCATTGTGGGTGGTTGTAAATGAGGTAATATTATCCATGACTTTGTTCTCTTCAAAGAAGCTTTTCAAGTCTTGTTTACGTATCAACAGCACGTCATTGGGAGCACTCATGCTATATTCATAGTCACTGTTTATATTATAATTCGTGAAAGTTAACTTCACGGCATTCAAGGTGTCATTGGTCAGTTTATTGTATATTGAATCGTATGGCATGGTAGCTTGAGTGAAGATACCGGCAGGAGATTTGATATAGGTATGTTGAGTTTCGGCAGCCTTTGCTTTTATCAAATCAGAATTCAGAAACTGGTTTGCCTGGATAACCTCTTTGGTAGAGGCGAATACAGTTTGCATGCTATAGAACAAAGAGTCTGTACCATCTTTTTTCTTCAGTGCTACACCGGTAGTATCATTTACGTGGTGGAAACGGAATTGCATTTGCAGAGCCACATAATCCACATAGAGGATGGTTCCATCTCCATAATCGCTCTTCACGTATACTCCTTTGAAAATCTTGTCTATGAAAGTTGCGGCGTCTTTAAAGTATTCGGGATGCTCGCGATAAACCTTCAATATTCTGTCTTCGCCGAAGGTTTTCTTGTCCAATGGGAACGTTACATTGGGATAGAAAGTATAATAACCGTTATTGTCCTTTTCAAATCTCACAGAGTCTGGAACAGACGTGTCGAAAGCTGAATAGGCCTTACGTCCGAGCAGGGACTTGGGGTCATACTTATTGTAGTACTCCTCTGGATTGATGTTGGTATAGCGATTTTTGTCCAGCTTCTTGTCCAGTTCATAGACACTCATTCGGCATGCATTCAGGGAATCGCCGAACCAACTGGAATAATAGACTGCTAGTTGTACTGAAACTACCGAGTCGGCAGTCATTGTACCTGTTGCCTTGATTGGATTTCCTTCACTGTCCCATTCGGTCACTTTATACACTTCCGGAAGTGAGAAGTTCTCCGTACAGTTCAGCTCCGTAAGGAAACTTGTTTCGTAATAACCGAATTCCGGGTCGGAAAACTTGCCTATATAGCCGGTACTCGTTTTGGCAAATACGGAATCAACGGGAAATGAACATGTTGTTACATTAAAAGTAGCAGTATGCGCTGACATGCCGTCAGAATCGGGCAACATACCCAGGCCTAATGTGCCGGTGTTGTCATCGCATCCAAAGAAAGTCAGGACTGCCAAAAGTAATGTTCCCAGATATCTTACTTTCATAGTTTTAACTGTCTAAATCGATTTTATTTTTGTTCTGTTTTCCATACCTTGTCGTAGAAGTCGTTGCAGGCTTCAGCAAAGTTTTCGGGAGATTGATATTCCAATACGGGCTTTCCGGATTCGCGGGCATAGTTCAGTACTTCCTCATTGACGTGTTCGCTTTGCTGTATAATGCCGTCGGAGAAGTCAGCAGCCAGTTTGCAAAGTGCTGTGTAGTCAATGGGTTCCTTCAATCCTGCAATATCTTTTTTGGCAATGCCTTTCAACAATAGCTTGTTAGAAAAGTCTGTGTGGAAAGCTTGTTTGAAGTCATCTTCATAAAGGGAAAATATGACTTTGGCATCTCTGAAAGAAGGTTCGTCTTTATAGGCTTTCTTGATGTACAGAGGCGCTAAAGCGGTCATCCAGCCGTGGCAGTGGATGATGTCGGGACACCAACGCAGTTTCTTCACCGTTTCCAGTACGCCGCGGGCATAGAAGATGGCACGGGCATCATTGTCTTCATACTCTTCACCATTTTCGTCTGTTACCTGCAAGCGGTTCTGGAAGTAGTCATCGTTGTCGATGAAGTATACTTGCATACGTGCAGACTGGATAGAGGCAACCTTGATGATGAGCGGGTGATCGGTATCGTCAATGATGAGGTTCATGCCGGAGAGTCGTATCACCTCATGCAGCTGGTTTCTGCGTTCGTTGATATTTCCCCATTTTGGCATAAACGTTCTGATTTCTCTGCCTTTTTCTTGAATAGCCTGAGGTAGGTTTCTGCCTACGAGGGACATTTCGGATTCTGAAACGTAAGGGGTAATTTCTTGGGTTATAAATAAAACCTTGTTCGCCTTTGTCATAATAACAATGTTCTCAATTATTCTGCAAAGATATAAAAAAAATCGGGCAATAAAGCAAACAGAGCCCGTCTATAATTCCTTATGAATTGTTAACTGATTGTTGTTCAGTGAGAAATCTTCTTTTGGAATTGTCGGAAAGTGTACTGAGTTTTGCATTAATTTGTGATATTTCTTCTTTATATGCTAAATAATGGTTTATTTTGCACCGCTTTTGAGAACAACCAAGTTATTATATAACCAATTAAAATGGAAATAGTACATACTATCAAGGACTTGCAGGCCGGACTTTCGGCTTTGAGAGCCCAGGGAAAGAAGATAGGTCTGGTACCTACGATGGGTGCCTTGCATGCCGGTCATGCCTCATTGGTGAAACGTTGTGTGGCAGAAAATGACGCTGCCGTAGTAAGCGTTTTTGTAAATCCGACCCAGTTTAATGACAAGAATGATTTAGTGAAATATCCCCGTACGCCGGAGGCTGATTGCCGTTTGCTGGAGGAGTGTGGAGCGGCATTTGTCTTTGCTCCTTCGGTGGAGGAGATGTATCCGGAACCGGATACCCGCCGTTTCAGCTATGCACCGCTGGACACAGTGATGGAAGGGGCATTCCGTCCGGGACATTTTAATGGTGTTTGCCAGATTGTGAGCAAACTGTTTGATGCTGTGCAGCCGGATCGTGCCTACTTCGGCGAGAAAGATTTCCAGCAGCTGGCAATTATTCGCGAGATGGTCCGCCAGCTGAAGTATCCTTTGGAAATTGTAGGCTGTCCCATTGTTCGTGAGGAAGACGGGTTGGCTCTGAGCAGCCGCAATGCCCGTTTATCTGCCGAAGAACGCAAAAATGCACTGAGAATTTCGCAGACTTTATTTGAAAGTCGTACCTTTGCAACCTCGCATACGGTAACTGAGACACAGAAGTTTGTGGAAGACACCATCGCAGCCACCCCCGGATTGCGTTTGGAATACTTTGAGCTGGTGGATGGCAGTACCTTACAGAAGATTGCCGATTGGGAGGAAACCTCTTATGCTGTGGGTTGTATCACGGTGTTCTGCGGGGAAGTCCGTCTGATTGACAATATCAAGTACAAAGAGCCTGCTGCCTTGTAATTTATAATTAGTAATTCGTAATTTATAAAGATATGATGATTGAAGTGTTGAAGTCGAAAATCCATTGTGCCCGCGTCACGGAAGCAAACCTGAACTATATGGGAAGCATTACGATTGATGAGGATTTGATGGATGCTGCCAACATGATTGCCGGCGAGAAGGTGTATATAGCCGACAATAATAACGGTGAACGTTTTGAAACCTACATTATTAAGGGCGAGCGCGGCTCTGGAAAAATTTGCTTGAACGGTGCGGCAGCCCGCAAGGTGCAACCTGATGACATCGTTATTATCATGTCCTACGCGCTGATGGACTTTGAAGAAGCCAAGTCATTCAAGCCGACGGTGATTTTCCCCGACCCGGCAACGAACAAGGTGGTGAAGTAGTCTCTTTATTGAAATATGGAAATAAAGCCCCGTTTGCAATTTTTCTGTAAACGGGGCTTTGTTTTTACTTCTGATTCTTCCCCGCAGGGTTCGTATGAGAATGAGGAGCCGATTTAATCTTATCGAGTAAATACAGAATCTCAGTTTGGACATCGAAATTATATCTTTGGTAGTCCTGATAGGTGGGCATCAAGTCCGGATAAAGTGTGTGGGCACACCGGTCTTTGCCCGGAAAGCATATTTGTATGGAGTTGGAGATAGAGCCTTGCATGCCGGTATAAGGTAACCGGAATAAGGTTTGTTCCATATAGGTATTGGGGGCTTGTCCACTGGGTATTCCTACAAGGGTAGCACCCATTTTCCACAGATAGAAAGTGTAGTGGAAAGCTGCACTGAAGGTACGTTCGTTGGTAATGACGTAAATGTGTTCCGGAGTATAGAGCGCCTTTCCTTGTTGCTTTCTCAGTTCTTCCGGTGCACTGGACATACAGTTCTCGATGAAGTCGGCCCGTCGCTGTTCTATGTTTGTGGTATCTGCTTCGTCCGTACTAAAAGTGTAGTCACCGTAGGTATAGTCTGTTCCGTATGTTTGGTTGAAATCCTGCAAGTTTGTCTGTAGTTTTTGCATGTAGAGGGGAGAGATGATACGATAGAATTTTATATCCATATCCGTTTGCAGGAAGTGGTCACCGAACAGTTGGTAAAGTGTGGGTAGGACAATCGGAGTCCAGCCGCCGCTATTGTTGCGCAAATCTATGATGAGAGTGGAGGAGGCTTCCTTCTTCATCTCTTTCAACATATGGGCGAAAACTTCGGAAAGGGACGGGAGTTGCCGAATGGCTTGCAGGGTATCGGCGGGCATATCTTGTTTCAAGATATCCCGATAATAGAATCCTATTTGCCGGTATAAATCTTTCAGCCCTTGTTTTTGCATATACTCAAAATTATCCCGTGCCATGATACTGTTGATATTGATGAGCATTATTTGCTTGTCGTTGTCTACGAACTGATAGGTCAGTTGTTTGTCTGTATAAGCTTTCCAACTGTTATTGTGTTGCATGGGTGTGTTTTGCACTTCCTGCCTTGACAATAAGGGAAGGGTTAATCCTCTTGATTTGCCGTCGGGAGAGTAAGAAGTGAGAGGTGAAGGTTGTCTTTCATTTCAGGGAAAAGCTGTCTCAAGAAATGTTCCGTAGGCATGGACTTGCATAGATTGGCATAACGGTCATATAGGTTTTCACTGGCTTGGATAGCGGCAGTGCGGGCCAGTACCTCTTCTAAAGAATCTCCGTTGATGGTTGTGATACGGCTACCTAACAAGTCTTTGTACGTTTCAGGGATTCCTTGAAGTATAATGCCGTCGGGGATGGTGCGTACTTCCAGTGCCAGGTAACGCTGCTTTGCTTGTTGATTGGCTGTGGGAGGTAAAAGGTAGGTGTGTCCGTCTTGCAGATTGGATAGGAAAATGCTTACCTTGTCAAAAAAGGTCTGTTTCGTACTGGGAGTCCGGCGTAACTCGTTCTCCAGATGGAAAGCTTGTTCGTAGAAGAATACTTTTCCTCCGAAGCCGCTGTAAGGGTCAGGATGGGTTGCTGTCAGTTCTTTTACCAGATACCGAAAGTCTGAAGCAAGGGAATCCCCGTTTAGGGGCTCTTGGGCGCTTGCCAATAGGGAAGCCAGACAGAGAAGGAAGGATAGATGAATATGTTTCATATTCTTGAAATATTAAGTTGTATGTTAGAAGGGGAAAGTAGAAGGAGAGGTTGTAGTAGAATAAAAAAGGTGGAGTTCGTATGTCTCCACCTTTCATGACAGATTCTTATTTTTTTAGCTGTTCGTTCATCGCTGCTGCTGCCTTTCGTCCGTCTCCCATGGCAAGGATTACGGTAGCACCTCCGCGGACAATGTCTCCTCCGGCAAAGATGGTCGGGATGGACGACTGCATGTTATCGTTGACGGCAATCGTTCCTTTCCGGCCCAATTCCAGTCCCTTGATGGAGCTTGGGACAATCGGGTTGGGAGATACACCTACGCTGACGATGGCAAGGTCAATGTCGATGGTTTCCGTGGCTCCGGGGATGGGTACGGGACTGCGGCGTCCGCTGGCATCCGGTTCACCCAGTTCCATTTTCTGAAGCACCACTTGTTTCACTTTTCCTTGTTCGTCGGCAATGTATTCGATTGGGTTGTGGAGGGTCAGGAATTCTACACCTTCTTCCTTGGCATGTTTCACCTCCTCGATACGTGCCGGCATTTCTTCTTCCGAACGACGGTAGATAATTAGGGCGCGCGCTGCACCGAGGCGGCGTGCAGTACGCACGGAGTCCATGGCAGTATTACCGCCGCCTATCACGGCTACACATTTGCCGAAGGGAACCGGTGTATCGGAATCTTCACTTGCCGCATCCATCAGGTTGACACGGGTCAGGTATTCATTGGACGAGAGGATATTGATGGAGTTCTCGCCGGGGATGTTCATAAAGTTGGGCAGTCCTGCACCGGAAGCTACGAATATGCCTTTGAAGCCTTCCTCTTCCAGTTGTTCCACGCTGAGCGTCTTGCCGATGATACAGTCCTTGACGAATTCTACTCCCATTTTGGCAAGGTTGTCAATTTCTACATCCACCACTTTGTTGGGCAGGCGGAACTCAGGAATGCCGTATTTCAATACACCACCAATCTCGTGCAGTGCTTCGAAAACAGTCACGTCATAGCCATACTTCGCCATATCTCCGGCAAATGACAGACCGGCGGGACCTGAACCGATGACAGCTACTTTGATACTGTTCTTTTCCTTGATTTCAGGTATGGAGATTTGTCCGCTCTCTCGTTCGTAGTCAGCGGCAAAACGTTCCAGATAGCCGATGGCTACCGGCTTTTCGTTCATCTTCAGATGGATACATTTGGATTCGCACTGTTTCTCTTGCGGACAGACGCGACCGCAGACGGCAGGCAGCGCACTGGTTTCTTTCAGTGTCTTGGCCGCTTCGAGGAATTCACCGCGCTCAATGTTCTTGATGAAGCGGGGGATGTCGATACCTACCGGACAACCTTCCGTACATCCGGGGTTGGCGCAGTCCAAGCAACGTTTGGCCTCTGTCAGCGCTTGTTCTTTCGTTAACCCTTGGTTGACTTCCTCCTTGCGGCTGTGCGAGCGGTATTCTGCATCGAGCTCGTTCATCTCCACGCGTGGAATGGCAGTCCGTTCTTTGGCTTTCATGGATTTGCGTAACTCCTGACGCCATGCAGCATTACGGCTTTTCTCATCTTCCATGTTTTCACCGGTAGCTTGGCAGGTCTGAGGTTCTTCCAGCTTGTGCATCTCCTCGCGTTCGATGCTTTTAAAAGCGCCCATACGCTTCAGCATCTCATCGAAGTCCACTTGATGTCCGTCGAACTCAGGGCCGTCCACACATACAAATTTGGTCTTTCCTCCGATGGTGATTCGGCAGGCGCCACACATGCCGGTACCGTCAACCATAATCGTATTCAGGGATACATCCGTGGGGATTTCGTATTTCTTTGTCAGCAAACAAACAAATTTCATCATGATGGCGGGGCCGATGGCGAAACACTTGTTCACCTTCTCGCGCTTGATGACTTCTTCTACGCCTTCCGTCACCAGACCTTTTCGTCCGTAGGAACCGTCGTCGGTCATGATAATGACTTCGTCGGAGCTTTCGCGCATCTCCTTTTCAAGGATGATCAGTTCTTTGGTACGTCCTGCCAGTACGGTGATGACGCGGTTGCCGGCAGCTTTCAGCGCTTGCACGATAGGGAGCATGGGAGCTACGCCTACACCACCTCCGGCACAGACCACAGTACCGAAGTTGTCAATGTGCGTAGCTTGTCCCAACGGGCCGACAACATCCGTAATGTAATCGCCTTCGTTCAGTTCGCAAAGACGGGTAGAGGAGAGCCCGACTTCCTGAACCACCAGTGTGATGGTTCCCTTTACCGGGTCGGCTTCCGCAATGGTAAGCGGCATACGTTCGCCTTTTTCGCCCACACGTACAATGACAAAGTGCCCTGCCTTACGTGATTTGGCAATCAATGGTGCTTCAATGACTAACTTAAAGACCTTTTCAGAAAAGTGTTCTTTGCTAATGATTTTATTCATTATCTAATAATTTTGTTGGTGTAATTACGCAATTACTGTCAGATTGATAGATTTTGCAAAGATAGGGGTTATTTGGTAATATCAAAAGAAGAATAGGGTAAAACTGCATGTTGTCACTGGATAACATCCCTTTGTCACTATAATTTGTTCACTTTCTACAGCCTGCCTACTTTTGAAATAAAAAATGAGGAAGAGTATGTATCGAAATGTTTTTTTAGGGGCAATTTTATTGAGTATGCCTTTGGTGGTTTGGTCGCAGCAGGATACGATTGCCGACCAGCGTTTGGAAGAGATTATGGTAACTGCTAAACTCCCGTTGGTAGAAATATCTGCCGGTAAAACAAGTTATCGGATGGATGCATCTGTCACTCAAAGTACGGGCAGTCTTTATGATGTTCTTGCTTCCCTGCCGGGAGTCGTGATAGATTCCAATGGCAATATTTTGTTGAACGGACAAAGCGGTGCAACGATTCTGATGGATGGCAAGCCTACTTATCTTTCGGGAGATGAATTGATGAGTCTGTTGAAATCTACTCCTGCAACTAATGCTGATAAGATAGATTTGATAACCCAGCCTTCCGCACGCCACGATGCGGCGGGAAGCTCCGGGTTGATTGATATACGTACAAGAAAAATAAGGCTGCGCGGTGTGAATCTGGCCTTGAACGGCAATGGCAGTCTTGGACGGACGGGTGGCGGTTATGGCGGCGTTTCCATGAATGTCAGGGAGAATAAGTTCAATCTTTATTTGAATTATTCGTATTATCAGGGAAAGGATGTCATAGACTTGTTTATCGACCGTGCGTTCGAACGGGATGGAGGAAGAATGATGCAGGACTCTTACCGGAAGCGTAGGAATTATTCGCACTATTTTCGTACCGGATGTGATTATTATCTCAATGAACGGACAGTTTGGGGAGTCTCGTTGGGTGGAAACTTTTCCCGGCAAAAGGAAAATGCAGGCATGTTTACGGAAATCCAAGAAATCGGAGTTGCGGGAAATACTTATAGCTATGCGGAGCAAAACCGGAACAATCTTTCTGCCGGGACCAGTATGGTGCATAAGCTTAAAAGAGAAGGGGGAGAACTCAGCGCTTCTTTTGATTATTTCCATTATTACCGTGTTGGAAACCAGTTGATGGATAGTTTTAAGCCCGATACATTGAAAGGGGACATGAAGGGAAATACAGACTTATATGTCGGACAGATAGATGCGGTTTATCCATTAAGTGAGGTTTGGAAGTTGCAGGCCGGAGTCAAAACCTCATTTGTTACGATAGACAATACGGCAGGTTATATGCGTCCGTCGGCTTCCGGCTGGCTGCCGGACGGGGCGCTTGGTTCCCGATTTGTATATGATGAAAATATCAATGCCTCCTATCTGCAAGCCGGCTATGAGAAAGACCGCTTGAAAATCTCAGCGGGTCTAAGGTTGGAACATACCCATGTACACGGGGACTTTGGAGGAAATACACAACAGAAAGACTCTTCGTTTACAACGAATTACTTCCATTTGTTTCCTACCATTGCTTTGCAATACGGTTTGACTTCGGAACATTTGTTTCAGTTTTCGTATGGCAGGCGTATTACCCGCCCCAATTATGGTGATTTGAATCCTTTTACCTACATATTCGATGACTATACCCATGAAGGAGGAAATACAAAACTGCATCCTTCCTTTTCTGATAATATAGAGTTGGGGTATGTGTATCGTGACTGGTTTCAGACGGTTCTCTTTTTCTCGTATACAGATGATGCTATCATGAAGAGCTATCGCGAACAAGAGGAACGGCGTATCTATGTAATGCCTCAGAATCTGTCTTCCTATGTACAGACGGGTGTGCGTGTACATGCTGCCAACCTCTCACCTGCTTCTTTTTGGAAAGTGAATCTGACCGCTATCGGTATTTATAATAATTATGGTTGGACGGAACAAGGGCAGAAAATGAAAAACCGTATGTTTACCCCGATACTCGGCTGCATGAACCAGTTTGCTTTCGCTTCAGTATGGTCGGCCGAACTTTCGGCAAATTATAATGGGCGAATGGCCTACGGACAAGCCACTGTACATCCGGTGCTGGAGGTGAACATCGGTATCCAAAAGAAGATGTTCCGTAACAGATGCACCGTTACCTTGTTTGCCAAGGATGTATTCAACACCAATTATCAAAAAGTAGATATTCGGTCTCCCGGTGTGCAGGCGTTTGTTGACGAACGGCACAACAAACGTGTGCTGGGTATTGCTTTCTCTTGGCGTTTTCAAAAAGGCAGCGATACAAAAGAAAGCAGAAGAAAAAAAGAAATAGATGAAACAAAAAGAGTAAATTTGTAACTACTATGGGCAGACTGTGGAACAAATGGCTGATGCCGGCATTATTTGCCGTGATTCTTTTTCTATGTATTCGTGTGGCGAATGATATTCCGAAACATGAATACTATTGGGAAAGCAATGAGTGGAATTTCATGTTGAAGGATATGCTTGTGGTACTCTTCATGTCTTACCCTATCTTTTTTCTATTGAAGTATTGGCTTTGTTTGTGCCGGCAGCGGAAGCTGGTGTGGTGGCAGGAATACGGGGTGGTTGTCCTGACAGCTCCCGTCTGGTGTCTTCTGACGATGTGGGTTATCCGCTTTTTGATGGGGGTAAGTCTTGATTTATACGATGTGCCTATTCCCGCCATAGTCAGTATGTTGCTTGGCGGCTTCTTCTATATATTCTTGCGTAATCAGATGATACAGAAGGAAAACGAAGCTCAACGCCTGCAATTGGAGAAGATAAAAAATGACCAGCTCCAGACAGAGCTGAAATTCCTTAAAGCGCAATATCATCCACATTTTCTTTTTAATGTACTCAATACGGTTTATTTTCAGATAGATGAGAATAATGAGGCTCCACGGCATACTCTTGAGCAATTGTCCGATTTGCTTCGTTACCAATTATACAATGATGGGGAGAAAGTGCAGGTTCGTGTGGAATTGGAATATCTGAAACAATACATCAGCCTATGTAAACTTCGTGCTACGAAGCGGCTGCAGTTGCAGGTGCATTTCGATGAAATGGAGGCGCAGGTTGAGATTTATCCATTGTTGTTTGTACCGTTGGTGGAGAATGCTTTCAAATATGTGGGAGGGAACTATTTTATAGCTATGGATATGTGTCTGAAAGAAGGCAAGTTGTGTTTTAGTATTGAAAATTCTATACCGGAACCATTAGTGCACCAGAAAGGAAAACATGGAATCGGCATAGAAAATCTGAGGCGCAGGCTGGAGCTGCTATATCCGGAGCGTCATACGCTGGACATAAATAGAGGAGATACTTTGTTTAGAGTAAAACTTGTGATAGAATTATAGGATGAAACAGGTAAAATGTGTAATAACCGATGACGAGCCTACTGCATGTGAAGGATTGCAACGCTATGTGGAAAAGGTGGATTTCCTTTCTTTAATGGGTGTATGTGAAGATGCTATGCAGTTGAACACTCTTTTGCAGACTGAGCAGCCGGACTTGTTGTTTCTGGATATTGAAATGCCTTATCTTTCGGGGCTTGAACTCTTGGCATCTCTTGCCCATCCGCCTCATGTGATTATCACTTCCGCTTATGAGCAGTATGCATTGAAAGGTTATGAACTTGATGTTACGGACTATCTGTTGAAACCGATTTCGTTTGACCGGTTCCTGAAAGCGGTGAATAAAGTACATGGTCTTTTGCAGCAGGAGAAATGGCCGGATGAAGCTAATAATTTTATATTTGTCCGTTCAGACCGTCAGATGCATAAGGTGTTGTTTAAGGATATTCTGGTGGTAGAGGGGCTGGAAAATTACGTCTGTATTTATACGGAAAGCACAAAGCTGCTTGTACGTTCTACCATGAAGCGTATGATAGAGGCTCTTCCTGGTGGAGTATTTCAGCAAGTCCATAAATCATATCTGATAAATTTGGAAAAGATTGAGATGATAGATGGCAATCGGATTATAGTTGGGAGGCATACTGTTCCGGTGGCACGTAATTTCCGCGAGGAGGTGTTTGCACGTATTTTGAAGAATACTTTGTAGTTGCGCAGGAGAAGCTTGTCATGATAAAACTCTGGGCACGAATTACATGAATTTCACAGTTGCGGTTAGCAAAAAACGTGAAATCCATGTAATTCGTGCCCGAAAGAAAGTGTCAAAGGCGTATTGCTGCACGTGACTATTATGGCCTTAGTCTATTATTTCAAATCCCGTATACGGAACCAATGCCTTTGGTATGCGGATTCCTTCTGGAGTCTGGTTGTTTTCCAGCAAGGCGGCAACGATGCGTGGCAGAGCGAGTGCGGAACCGTTCAGCGTATGGCAAAGCTCTGTTTTCTTTTCTGCCGTACGGTAGCGGCATTTCAGACGGTTGGCTTGATAAGTGTCAAAATTAGAGACGGAACTTACTTCCAGCCAGCGTTTCTGTGCTTCGGAATACACCTCAAAGTCAAAACAGAGGGCAGCCGTGAAGCTCATATCGCCACCGCAAAGGCGCAGGATGCGGTAGGGGAGTTCCAGTTTTTGAAGCAAACCTTCTACATGGTCCAGCATTTCCTGATGAGACTGTTTGGAGTGTTCCGGCTTGTCGATGCGCACCAGTTCTACTTTGGAGAATTCGTGCAGACGGTTCAGACCACGTACATCTTTTCCGTATGAGCCGGCTTCGCGACGGAAACATTGAGTATAGGCGCAATTCTTGATGGGCAACTGTTTTTCGTCCAGAATCACATCGCGGTAGATGTTTGTTACCGGAACTTCGGCTGTAGGAATCAGATATAAGTCGTCCACTTCGCAATGGTACATTTGTCCTTCTTTATCGGGAAGTTGCCCCGTGCCATAGCCAGAAGCGACGTTCACCACTGTCGGCGGCATTACTTCTGTATAGCCGGATTTGCGTGCCTCGTCCAGGAAGAAGTTGATGAGCGCGCGTTGCAGTTGTGCACCTTTGCCTTTGTATACGGGGAATCCGGCACCGGTAATCTTAACGCCCAGGTCAAAGTCTATCAAGTCATATTTCTTGGCCAGTTCCCAGTGGGGCAGGGCATCTTTGGGCAATTCGGTTTCCATGCCGCCCATCTTCTCTACCACATTGTCGTCGGCACCGACGCCTTCGGGCACACTGTCATAGGGAACGTTGGGGATGGTGTAAAGTAAAGTCTGCAAATCGTTGGCAGCCTGCTCCATATTGGCTTGCAAGTCTTTGTTGACTTCTTTCAGCTCGGCCACGCGGCTTTTGGCGGCTTCTGCTTCTTCTTTCTTACCCTCCTTCATCAGTTGTCCGATGGATTTGGAGAGTGAGTTGGCTTCTGCCAAGTTTTTATCTAAGATGGTTTGATTGGCTTTTCTTTTGTCATTGAAGTCCAGCACTTGTGCAATGGTTTCTTTCGCATTCTTGAAGTGCTTCTTTTCCAGTCCGCGGAGAACCGCGTCGGTATTTTCTGTAATTTGTTTGATGGTAAGCATATCTTATACTTGTTTTTATGTTATTCGGTTTTGTGAGTGCAAAGATATGGAAAAAACAAATAAAGTGTTGCTTTTGACATGAAAGAAAGGGATGCAATCCATTCGGATTACATCCCTTTTCCTTATTTCTTGTTCGGAAACTTATGCTTCTGCGTTTTCTGCGGGGATAACAGAAACTGAACGTCTGTCTTCCTTGCCTACTTTGAACTTTACAGTTCCGTCTACTAAAGCGAAAAGAGTGTGGTCTTTTCCCATGCCGATGTTCTCACCCGGGTGGAATTCAGTACCTCTTTGACGAACGATGATGTTACCTGCCTTGCAAGCTTCGCCACCAAATATCTTAACGCCTAATCTCTTGCTCTGTGATTCGCGGCCGTTCTTAGAACTACCGACACCTTTTTTATGTGCCATTTTTTCTTACTGTTTTAATTGATTAAGCTACTACTTCTGTAATTGTTAACTCTGTGAATTGTTGACGGTGACCGTTCAACTTACGATAACCTTTTCTTCTTTTCTTATGGAAAACGAGAACTTTATCGCCTTTTACCATGTTTGATACGACCTGGCAAACAACCTTTGCACCCTCTACAGTGGGAGCACCTACGGTGATGTTGCCGTCTTTGTCTACCAAAAGAACCTTGTCAAACTCTACTGTTGCACCGTTTTCTGCATTCTGGATGTGGTGTACAAACAGTTTTTTGCCAGCTTCTGCTTTGAATTGCTGACCGTTAATTTCTACAATTGCGTACATTTCTTATATTAATGTATAAGTTAGCTCCGTCGGGTGGTCTCTAATCACTTAGAAAGCACTTGGTCGAACCCGGTGCGGAATAATCGGGCACAAAAGTACTCTTTTTATTCTAAATGGGCAAATGTTCTTTTGCTTTTTTATTCTTTTAGTGCAGATTGTACTTTTGGCCTATTGGAGAAAAACTGTTTCATCAAGAAGAGACAATTTATGTAGGGATGGTTGTTGTTACAAGATGAATTTCAGTACATAGATACCGGCCAGCATTAGTGCCATGACGAGGCATGCAAATATGACGAGTAGCACAAGACTGTAAGTCAGCATGAGGATAGTGCGCCAAAAGCTTCTCCACCAGGTGCAGCGGTACAATTGTTTGTAATCGCAACAGAATAGGACGAAAATAAGCCATAAAGGCAGCTCATACAAATCGTCTACCTTTGCACACCCGTTGAAAGGCAGCACGATGATGCTTAGCAGGAGTATCTGGCAAGCTATGTAGGCTTGTATGAATACATGCTCCGTGGTATTGTAGTTTAACTTATATTTCCGGCATCGGAAGGCAAGTTGGGTAGCAAGTGCAAACAGAGGCAGTGTGGCAATGATGCGGAATGCTTTGTTTCCGTGTCCCCAGCTCTTCATCAGATTCCATACTTTCATTAGGAAAGGAGAGTTCTGGAAGACTTTTTCCAGTCTGTCTCCCACCTCCGAGGTGTCGTTTACAAACTCATCGATGAGGTCGCCATCATCGCTGTTCGATTCGGATACCTGTGTGGCAGAAGTGGAGTCGTTCTTCTCTTCCAGTTTGTTCAGGCTTTTCTCCAGGCTTTTTATAGTGATGGCGAGGGCTCGCTTTTCCTCTTTGCTATAGGTTTTCTCCATCTTTTGGGTAAGCTTCTCTTTAGCGGCAATGATTTCTTCTTTGTCTGTCTGCTCTGTCTTTTCCGTCTTTGCTTTTTTGCTCAGAGCTTCCGGGTCTACCAGTTGCACAGCCATGATATAAAGAGCTGCAAGAATGAAGAGTGTCTGGAACGGGCGAAAATACTCTATACGCTTACCACCGATGAAGTCTCTAATCATGTATCCCGGACGGTAGAGGAGTTCCAGAAGGGTACGTCCAAAACCATTGTCTATATTGAAGAAGCCTCCGGCAATGTTTTTAAGGGCGTTGCTTAGCCGGTAACGTGGAGTGTTTCGGCTTTGTCCGCAACGGTTACAGTAGTTGCCGGTATAGGTGGTGCCACAATTCAGGCAAGTGCAGGTTTCGGTACTCGCAGGAGGAGTTTTCCTTCCTTGTATCAGCTTGATGTGGAATGCACGCAGGCGTACTGCGTAGGGGTGCCACCATGAGTCGATGAAAGTTCTTGCTTTGTTGGGCAGTATCCTTCTTTTTTGGAGGATGCCCCACAATGTCAGTATGAAGACAACCGGGAAGAAGTTGCTGTCGTCGGTCATGTCCAGCTCTTCAATAGCCAACCAAAAGAGTGTCAATAGAAGGAGGATTTGCCAGGCATTTATCCTTTTCTGTTTCCGGGGAGAAGTGGCATACATATTTTCCGGTCGGATGGGGCTTTCAATCTTGAATATGGAGGGATGCTCCTCCTGAACTGCCAGCAGTTCTTCCAAAGTGCTCATTATTTTCCGGTGTGGGTACTTTTCCAATTCTTTGGCAGTGGTTACTCCGTGGGTGACCCCGGCAAAGTCTACTCCGGCCGCTTGGGCTGTTTCCGCATCTATCGTGCTGTCGCCTATATAGAGGGTATCGGTTTTGCTGACATGTAGCCGCTTAATGGCAAGGAGTAGCCCTTCGGGAGATGGCTTGGCGGTTTTCACGTCTTCACCACCCACGATGATGTCTATAAAATCTTCAGGAAAATGCTGGTCGAGGAGTTCCTTGATGCGGAATCGGTATTTGGTCGAGATGATTCCGATGCGGGCGCCAGAGTCCTTTAGTGCAGTCAGTACAGACTTGGTTTCCAGGAAAAGCACCGTATTGACAGTCATATGCGTATCGGCCTCTTTTCGGTATTCTGCCTTGAATCCTGCCAGTTGTCCGGCATCTGTCACGCCGGTGAGGATGGAAAAAGAGTTTTCCAGAGTCTTGCCGATGGTACGTTTGATGTCGTCATCTGTAACCTCTGTATATCCGTGATGGGTCAGTACGTTGCGGAAACAAGTGACGATTCCGCGGGAAGAATCAGCAAGCGTATAGTCAAAGTCGAAAAGATAGGTCGTGTAATTCATTGTGACTTTTTGTGGCAAAGATAGTGTAAAGTATATTTTTACAAAATAAAAAAGAGGATTAATCGGAATTTTGTATTACTTTTGTTTGCATGAATTCTGTTGAAAAAGTGACAAGATGTGTAAGTGTTTTATCCGGTTAGGTTGTTATACTATACACGTTAACCCTATAATGTTATGAATTTGATAAAATCTTGTTGTTTGTTTGTGGTCTTTTCATCCTTTCTGGCATGTACCCCACAAGTGTCGGATGTGAAGAGTATGTCTTATACAGAGTTCGTGAACCCCTTTATCGGTACAGATTTTACTGGAAACACCTATCCGGGTGCCCAGGCACCGTTTGGCATGGTGCAACTCAGTCCTGACAACGGACTGCCGGGCTGGGACCGTATTTCCGGATATTTTTATCCAGACAGTACCATTGCAGGCTTCAGCCATACCCATCTCTCCGGAACCGGCGCTGGTGACTTGTATGATATCTCTTTTATGCCGGTGACATTGCCTTATAAGGAGGCGGAAGCTCCGCTCGGCATTCACTCTTTGTTCTCTCATTCGGAAGAGTCGGCAAGCGCCGGATATTACCAGGTGCGTCTGAAAGATTATAATATCAATGTAGAGTTGACGGCCACCGAGCGTTGTGGCATTCAGCGGTATACTTTCCCCAAAGCCGATGCTGCCGTTTTCCTGAATTTGCGGAAAGCCATGAATTGGGATTTTACCAATGATTCTCACATAGAAGTCGTCGATTCGGTAACGGTGCAAGGTTACCGTTACTCTGACGGTTGGGCACGCGACCAGCGCCTCTACTTCCGTACCCGTTTCTCCAAACCGTTTGTTGTGATGCAGCTCGATACAGCTGCCATAGAGAAAGATGGCAAGCGGATAGGGACATCCGTCATTGCACGATTCGACTTTCAGACTAAGGAAGGAGAACAGATTCTTGTTAGTACTGCCATCTCCGGTGTGAGTATGGAAGGGGCGGCACGTAATTTGGCAGCCGAAGTACCCGATGATGATTTCGACAAATACCTGGCAGCTGTGCAGGATGATTGGAACAAACAATTGTCCCGGATAGAAATAAAATGCGATGACCGTGATGAGAAAGTCAAGTTCTATACGGCTTTGTATCATTCGATGATTGCTCCTACCATTTACAGTGATGTGGACGGTGCTTATTACGGTCCCGACAAGCAAGTGCACCGTGCGGAGAGCTGGACAAATTACAGTACTTTCTCCTTGTGGGACACTTACCGTGCGGCTCATCCTCTCTATACCTTTATTGAGCCGGAACGGGTGAACGATATGGTGAAGTCCTTCCTCGCCTTCTTCGAACAGAACGGTCGCCTTCCCGTATGGAATTTTCAGGGGAGCGAGACAGATATGATGATAGGTTACCACTCTGTACCAGTTATTGTAGATGCCTATCTGAAAGGTATTGGGGACTTCGATGCGAAAAAGGCCTTGGAGGCTTGTGTAGCTACTGCCAATATCGATTCTTATCGTGGCATTGGGTTATATAAGAAATATGCTTATGTTCCTTATAATGTGACGGATCAGTATAATTCGGAAAACTGGTCACTTTCTAAAACACTGGAATATGCATACGATGACTATTGTATAGCCCGTATGGCAGAGAAACTGGGCGATAAGGAGGTAGCGGACGAGTTTTATAAGCGTTCCCGTAATTACCGGAATGTTTACAATCCGGTAAGTTCTTTCATGCAGCCCCGTGATGACAAGGGAGAGTTTATCCGGAACTTCTCGCCGGACGACTATACTCCGCACATCTGCGAGAGCAACGGCTGGCAGTACTTCTGGTCTGTACAGCAGGATATTGACGGCTTGATAGCTTTGACCGGAGGTAAGGAACGGTTTGCCCAGAAGCTGGACAGTATGTTTACCTATAATCCTTCTGCAGATGATGAGCTGCCTATTTTCAGCACCGGAATGATTGGCCAGTATGCGCATGGAAATGAGCCTAGCCATCACGTCATTTATCTGTTCAATGCTGTGGATCAACCTTGGAAAACCCAGAAATATGCAGCCCGGGTGATGCATGAACTCTACCTGAACACTCCTGCCGGTTTGTGTGGCAACGAGGATTGCGGACAGATGTCTGCTTGGTATGTGTTCAGTGCGATGGGCTTTTATCCGGTAGACCCGGTTGGCGGAAAATATGAAATCGGTACCCCCCTATATCCGGAAATGAAGATGCACCTGCCTGGTGGAAAGACCTTTAAGGTACTGGCACCGGCGGTGAGCAAGGAAAATTGCTACATTCAATCTGTCAAACTCAACGGTAAGAGCTATGACAAAAGTTATATTACGCATGAACAGATAATGGATGGAAGTGTTTTCGAATTTGAAATGGGGGATAAGCCAGGTGATGCATGGTACAGCCCCCGATAACCGGCTAAAATATGGATGAACATTTCGACTTGACATATAAATCCCTTTTCCGCAGGTATTATACCAATCTGCTGTTCTACGCCACACGCATTGTGGGGGAAGAAGATGCGGAAGATGTGGTGCAGGATGTTTTCGTGGAGCTGTGGAAGCGGAAAGATGCCATGAAGGTGGGAGAGCAGATTCAGGCTTTTTTGTATAGGGCGGTGTATACCCGTGCCTTGAACGTTCTGAAGCATCGGGACATTGTAAGTGGCTATGAGGCTGTCATGCTCGAAATCCATAAAAAGAGGGTTGAGTTCTATCAACCCGACAGCAATGATGTGGTGAAACGGATAGAGGATGCCGAACTCAGAAGGAAGCTGTCCGATGCCATCAATGAATTGCCGGACAAGTGCCGGATAGTATTCAAACTCAGCTATCTGCATGATATGAAGAATAAGGAGATAGCTGATACGATGGGAGTGTCATTGCGTACGGTGGAGGCTCACATGTACAAAGCTTTGAAGTTGCTGCGCGATAAACTGGGGTATCTGAACCTGATGTTGGCTCTGTTTTTCATCGGGAAAGTAAGTGTTTTTGCGAGCAGCGTTGTTTTATTATCATAATGAAGGAAAGAATGAATAAGTTGAATGAGGAGATATTGGCCAAGTTCCTTATGGGTGAATGTACGGAAGATGAACTTCGTGAGGTGAACGCCTGGCTGGAAGGGTCGGGTGAGAATGCACGCGAATTGTTCAGGCTGGAGGAGATTTACCACTTGGGGAGACTGGGGGATACTTCGAATGCACAAGACATAGAAAAGGTCGAAAAGCGATTGTTTAAAAGGTTGGAACAAGAGAAGACGAAACAATACAAGGTACGGAGGATGGTTGGATGGATGCGGTATGCGGCCGTATTTGTGGGCTTCTTCCTTTTGGGTACTTTCGGCTATCTTTTTTATCAGACTTATAGCCAGCCGGAAACATTACTGGCTGTCACCACTCATGATAAGATTAAGGAATTGAAACTGCCGGATGGCACAAAAGTCTGGCTGAATAAAAATACTACCTTGAAATATCCGTATGAGTTTGCAGGGAAGGGAAGAAAGGTTTATCTGGAAGGAGAAGGATATTTTGAGGTAATGAGGAATCCGGAAAAACCGTTTGTCGTACAGAGTGAGGCCATGCAGGTCAGAGTATTGGGAACTGTTTTCAACCTCAAGTCTGACAAGGCTAAGATGTCTGCAGTAGCTACCCTTCTGAAAGGCGAAGTAGAGGTGAAAGGCAATCATGGCGAGGGTATGATTATCCTTGCCCCCGGACAGAAAGCCGAGCTGAACGGAATGACTAGGCGTCTGGTGGTGAAGCAGGTGGATACGGGAATCGAAAACTGGCACAATAATGAGTTTGTCTTTGAGAAGGCTGACCTATACACCATTGCGCGTACATTGGAGAATTCGTATGGGGTGAGGATAATTCTGGCACCGAACATAGATGTAAGCAAGACCTACTCGGGTACACTGAAGAAAAAAGAGAGTGTGGGGGCTGTGCTGAATCTGATAAAGAATGCCATTCCATTGGAGTATAAAATTGTGGGGAACAGTGTTTTCCTCTCCTCAATGAAGTAGGAAGGCCGCACAAATCCGAGATATGACGAGAAGAATTTATTTAATACTAACAACTTTCTAATATTATGCGAAAATTAATCCTATTGTTTCTTTTTGTGAGCAGTTCCTTGTGGCTGCATGCCAAGGACTTTACCCAGTATGTCAGTCCTCTTGTCGGCACGCAGTCTACTTTCGAGCTTTCCACCGGTAATACCTATCCTGCGATCGCACGTCCCTGGGGTATGAACTTCTGGACTCCTCAGACTGGTAAGATGGGTGACGGCTGGCAATACGTCTATACCGCGAACAAGATCCGTGGTTTCAAGCAGACACACCAGCCCAGTCCCTGGATTAACGACTACGGGCAGTTCTCCATCATGCCGGTGGTTGGCAAGCCCGAGTTTGATGAGGAGAAGCGTGCAAGCTGGTTCTCCCACAAGGGCGAAGTGGCACTTCCTCATTATTATAAGGTATATCTTGCCGAACACGATGTGGTTACCGAGTTCACCCCTACCGACCGTGCCGTATTGTTCCGTTTCACTTTCCCTGAAAATGATCATTCATACGTTGTTGTTGATGCCTTTGACAAGGGCTCTTATGTGAAGATACTTCCGGAACAGAATCGTATTATCGGTTATACTACCCGTAACAGCGGCGGTGTTCCCGAGAACTTCAAGAACTATTTCGTGATAGAGTTCGACAAGCCTTTTACTTATAAGGCGTCTGTAGCCGATGGCGTCTTGACCGAGAATAAGGTTGAGCAGGAAGCCGGACACGCCGGTGCTGTTATCGGCTTCAAAACCCGCAAGGGTGAAGTGGTACATGCCCGTGTAGCCTCTTCTTTCATCAGTTTTGAGCAGGCTGACCGTAACTTGAAGGAGCTTGGCAATGACAATTTGGAAACATTGGTTCAGAAAGGTCAGGATGCCTGGAACAAGGTGCTGGGCCGTATTGATGTGGAAGGCGGAACCCTTGACCAGTACCGTACTTTCTACTCATGTTTGTATCGTTCCTTGTTATTCCCCCGTGCATTCTATGAACTGGATGAGGCGGGAAGTCCTATTCATTACAGCCCTTACAATGGTCAGGTGCTGCCCGGTTATATGTATACGGATACCGGTTTCTGGGATACTTTCCGCTGTCTCTTTCCATTCCTTAATCTGATGTATCCGTCAGTGAACAGGCAGATTCAGGAAGGTCTTGTCAACACCTATAAGGAAAGCGGTTTCTTCCCCGAATGGGCAAGTCCGGGTCACCGTGGCTGTATGATTGGCAACAACTCTGCTTCCGTACTGGCAGATGCCTATCTGAAAGGTGTGAAGGTGGAGGATGTGCAGACGCTGTACGAAGGTCTCATCAACGGTACAAAGAATGTCCATCCCGAGGTCTCTTCTACGGGTCGCCTCGGCTATGAGTATTACAATAAGCTTGGTTATGTTCCCTACGATGTGAAAATCAACGAGAACACTGCCCGTACTTTGGAGTATGCTTATAATGACTGGTGCATCTACCGCATGGCAAAAGAGTTGAACCGTCCGAAGAAGGAGCAGAAACTCTTTGCGGAACGTGCCATGAACTATAGGAATGTGTTTGATAAGGAAAGCAAGCTGATGCGTGGTCGTAATCAAGACGGCCAGTTCCAGGCTCCTTTCTCTCCATTGAAGTGGGGTGATGCCTTTACTGAAGGTAACAGTTGGCACTATTCCTGGTCTGTATTCCACGACCCTCAAGGTCTGATAGACTTGATGGGTGGCAAGGAATCTTTCGTGGAGATGCTTGACTCTGTATTTATTGTTCCACCCTTGTTCGATGACAGCTATTACGGCCAGGTAATCCATGAAATCCGTGAGATGACAGTGATGAATATGGGTAACTATGCCCATGGCAACCAGCCCATCCAGCACATGATTTACCTTTATAATTATGCCGGGGAGCCTTGGAAGGCCCAATATTGGCTTCGTCAGGTAATGAACCGCATGTACACTGCCGGTCCCGACGGTTATTGCGGTGACGAGGACAACGGTCAGACTTCCGCGTGGTATGTCTTCTCTGCACTTGGTTTCTATCCGGTTTGCCCTGGTACGGACGAGTATGTACTGGGCGCCCCTCTGTTCCGTAAGGCTACCCTCCATTTCGAGAACGGTAAGTCCCTGACAATTGACGCTCCGGATAACTCACCGGAGAACATGTATATCGAGTCTCTCAAGGTGAACGGCGTGGATTATTCCAGGAATTATCTGACGCATGGCAATTTGCAGAATGGCGGTACCTTGAGGTTTGATATGGGCAGCCAGCCTAATATGAAGAGAGGTACGCAGCCGGAAGATTATCCTTATTCTTTCTCGAATGAACTGAAGAAGTAAAGAATAGTAATAATATAGTAAGAAAAGGGTTGCCTCGAAAATAAGTTGATATATCATTTTGTTATTTACTATCTGTATTATAGGTGTTTTTCTTGAATCAGGTGGAAATAATTATTTACTTCGTTAGTAATATTGAGCAAAATGATATATCAACTTATTTTCGGGGTAACTCTTTTTTTTTAGGATTAATGATAAAAAAGATACTTTTTCAGTAAGTGTATTTTCATTGTCTGTTGTTTTATATAGGAATGCGAGAGAATGAATCTCTCGAAGTAATTTATTGTATAACCTATAAATTGTGTTTATGAAAGACAATTATGCTTTTCGGAGTTCGACGTTCATGCGGGCTTTATTAGTTTTGTTGTTCATGGCAGTTTCTATCCAGTGGGGCTTTGCCCAATTAAACCTGAATGTGTCTCGCGGCACATTGAGGACAGTCATTGAACAAATCAAGTCTCAATCCAAGTATCAATTTTTTTATGACGACAAACTGGCTGCGTTGCCGGTAGAAAACGTCAAAGTGAACAATGCGTCTATAGAAGATGCTTTGAATGTTATTCTCAAAGGGAAAGACATTTCCTATAAAGTGGAGGATAACATCGTTTATCTTTCTGAAAAGTCTGCTGCTCCTCAAGAGGGCAACCAACAAGGGAAAGAACGGACGATTACCGGAGTCGTGTCAGATGACATGGGACCTCTGATTGGTGTGAATGTATTGATAAAAGGTACCAGCAACGGGTGCATTACCGACCTCGACGGTAACTTTACGTTGACCACTACGGAAGCGAATCCGGTGATCGTATTCTCTTATATCGGTTATACTACGCAGGAAATTCCCGTGAAAGGTAATGCACCGATTAATGTGATGATGGCCGGAGATACCCAACAGCTTGAAGAAGTTGTGGTTACTGCCCTAGGTATCAAGCGTTCGGAAAAGGCATTGTCCTACAATGTACAGCAGGTGAATACAGATGCCATTACTTCCAATAAAGACGCCAACTTTGTGAACTCATTGAGTGGTAAAGTAGCAGGTGTGAATATCAATGCTTCTTCATCCGGTGTGGGTGGCGTGTCAAAGGTAGTGATGCGTGGTACGAAATCCATCATGCAGTCTTCCAATGCACTTTATGTAATTGACGGTGTGCCTATTTTCTCTGGCCGTGGTACTGCCGGAGGTAAGGAGTTCGACTCCCAGGGATCTTCAGAACCGATTGCTGACATCAACCCGGAAGACATCGAGTCAATGTCGGTCTTGACTGGCGCCGCCGCTGCTGCCTTGTACGGTTCGGAAGCTGCCAACGGTGCCATTGTCATCACTACAAAGAAAGGTAAAGAAGGTAAGGTGAGTCTTACTGTCAGCAGCAATACTGAATTCACCAATCCGTTTGTGATGCCGAGCTTCCAAAACCGGTATGGTACGGGAACCGGTGGTGTGATGAGCACTTCAGGAGCCATGAGCTGGGGAGCTCCTTTGTCTGCAGCCAATAATTACAATTACAGTCCGAAAGATGATTATTTCCAGACGGGTATTGTAGGGACGGAAAGCATCTCTTTGTCAACTGGTACAGAAAAAAACCAGACGTATGCATCGGCTGCTGCCGTAAACTCTAAGGGTATTGTTCCCAACAACAAATACAACCGTTACAACTTCACGGTACGTAATACCACTACTTTCTTGGACGACAAGATGACTTTGGACTTCGGTGCAAGCTATATTCTGCAGAATGACCAGAACATGACGAACCAGGGTACCTACAATAACCCGTTGGTGGGTGCTTATTTGTTCCCGCGCAGCAACGACTGGTCGGATATCAGCATGTATGAGCGCTATGACGCTGCCCGTAAGATTTATACGCAATATTGGCCGGTAGGGGACGAAGGTATGGTAATGCAGAATCCTTATTGGATTAACTACCGCAATTTGCGCCAGAACAAGAAGGATCGCTATATGCTGAATGCCGGTTTGAGCTATAAGATTCTGGACTGGCTGACTGTTTCAGGACGTGTACGTTTGGATAACTCCAATAATGACTATACAGAAAAGTTTTATGCTTCTACCAATACTCAGCTCACCGAGAGTTCTTCACGAGGTCTTTATGGTATTACTAAGACGCAGGACAAACAGTTGTATGCTGACTTCCTGGTGAGTATCAACAAATATTTCGGTGAAGACTGGTCACTCCAGGCCAACGTCGGTGGTTCATTCTCCGATATACGTTCGGATGCAATGAAAACACGTGGTCCGATTGCTGACGGTGGTGATGCTTTCGGTGGTGAACCGGTAGGTCTAACCAACTACTTTGCTATCCAGAACCTGAGTGCCAGCAAGACACAGCGCTTGCAGGAGGGATGGCGTGAACAGACTCAGTCTCTCTTCGCTTCGGCTGAGCTTGGTTACAAGAATACTTACTTCTTGACGCTGACCGGACGTAACGACTGGCCTTCACAGTTGGCAGGTCCCAACTCCAACAGTAAATCATTCTTTTATCCTTCAGTCGGTGGTTCTGTTGTACTGTCTGAACTGATGCCTAACTTGAACAAAGATTATCTTTCTTTTATAAAGGTTCGTGGTTCATGGGCATCTGTTGGTAGTGCTTTCTCCAGATACTTGGCTAATCCTCACTACGAATGGAATTCAAGTTCCGGTCAATGGAGTATCACGACTCAATATCCGTTGTATAATCTGAAGCCTGAGCGTACCAATTCTTGGGAAATCGGTTTGAACATGCGTTTCCTCAAAAATTTTGAATTGGATGTGACATATTACAATGCCAAGACTATGAATCAGACATTCAATCCGCAGTTGCCTGTCAGCGGTTGGTCGGCTTTGTATATCCAGACCGGTGCCGTACGTAACTCCGGTATTGAGTTGTCACTGAACTATAAGAATACTTGGAAGGACTTTACATGGGATACTGGTATAACTTTTTCCAGCAACAAGAATAAGATTTTGACACTGGCAGACAAAGCCATCAACCCCGTTACCGGTGAGTTGTTCTCTTTGAGCACGTTGAATATGGGTGGTTTAGGTGATGCCCGCTTCTTGCTGAAAGAGGGAGGAAGCATGGGGGACCTTTACTCTCTGAGAGATATGAAGCGTGATGCCAATGGACAGATTTTTGTAGACCAGAACGGAGCAGTTGCTACGGAAACCATTACCGATCCTGACAAATACATCAAATTGGGAAGTGTACTTCCTAAGGGGAATTTGGCTTGGCGTAACAACTTCATCTGGAAGAATTTCACAGCAGGCTTTTTGATTTCAGCCCGTTTGGGTGGTGTGGTCTACTCACGTACACAAGCCATGTTGGATTACTATGGTGTGTCTGAGGCCTCTGCGGATGCACGTGATTTAGGTTACGTATTGGTGAATGGCAAGGACAAGGTAAATCCCGAAACATGGTATGGTGTAGTCGGTAGTGGTACAGCTGTTCCCCAATACTATACTTACTCTGCTACCAACGTTCGCCTGCAGGAAGTTTCCTTGGGTTACACTATTCCCAAAAAGTTGTTGAACGATGTGTGTGATATCAAGGTTTCGTTGGTAGGCCGCAACTTATGGATGATTTACAGCAAGGCTCCTTTCGATCCAGAAAGTGTGGCTTCTACCGATAACTTCTATCAGGGAATCGACTATTTCATGATGCCGGCTTTGCGTAACATCGGCTTTAGCTTGAGCTTTAAATTTTAATACCAAACGATATGAAAAAGAGAAATATAATAAATAAATTGATTATTGCTCCATTGCTTATGGGCTTTATGTCCTGCACCGGCAATTATATGGATATCAATTCCAATCCTTATCAACCGGGCGATTTGACTCCCGATGATTATGCACTGGGTTCTGCCATGAGTAACTTGGCAAGTACGGTTATTTCGTCAGACGTCAATACGGCACAATTTACCGATTGTTTGTTGGGCGGACCGTTGGGAGGTTATTTTGCCGATTCAAATGCCGGCTGGTCCAATACAATATCCAATTTTAATGCTACGAATGACTGGACACGCGTATTCTTGATGAGTGACCGTATCATCTCGACATTATATGCTAACTTGAGCACAGTGAAACAAGTATCGGAGAATACCAACAATCCGGTTCCCTATGCTATTGCACAAATCATAAAGGTTGCTGCCATGAGCCGCGTGACTGATACATATGGTCCCATCCCTTATTCCAAGATTGGTCAGGATGGCAAGATAACTATTCCTTATGATACGCAGGAAGAAGTCTACAATGCATTCTTCAAGGAACTGGACGAGTCCATTGAGGTGCTGACCGAGAACAGAAACGCGGCGTTGGTCGCTTCTGCAGACTTCGTATACAGCGGTAATGTACAGAAATGGGTGAAATTTGCCAACTCATTGAAGTTGCGTCTAGCTATCCGCATTGCCAATGTAAGTCCTGCCAAAGCCAAAGAGATGGCTGAAAGCGCAGTGAATCATGAACTGGGCTTGATTGAAACAAATGCAGACAATGCTACATGGAAGTATTTCGGAACAATCAGCAACCCGCTGTTTATGGCAGTGCGTTATAATGAAGAAGCATCAGGCGGTGATACCCATCCTGCTGCTGACATCATCTGTTACATGAACGGTTACAATGACAATCGCCGCGCCAGCTATTTTGAAGAATCCAAATGGGAGGGAGAGTCTTATGTAGGATTACGCCGTGGTATCGATCTCAGCAAAGCGAGGGAATCTTTCATAAATTATTCACGGGTGAAGATTTCCTCTTCAGACCCTGTGCTTTGGATGAATGCAGCGGAAGTTGCCTTCTTGCGCGCTGAAGCTACTGCAGTCTATGGTTTCAGCATGAAAGGAACTGCGGCTGATTTTTATGAACAAGGTGTCCGCCTTTCTTTTGAACAATGGGGAGCTACGGGGGTAGACAGTTATCTGGCTGATGAAAGCAGTGTCCCTGCCCTTTATAAGGATCCTGCTGGTCTTAATACGTATGAAAAGAACCTTTCAAACATTACCATCAAATGGAATGAGGGAGCATCCAAAGAGGAAAAGCAGGAGCGTATCATTACTCAGAAATGGATTGCTAACTGGCCGTTAGGCAACGAGGCTTGGGCTGATTACCGTCGTACGGGTTATCCCAAACTGTTGCCTGCAACCAGCGAAGGCAATAAGAGTAATGGAATTGTTGACAGCGAGAAAGGTGCACGTCGCATGCCTTATCCTTCTGAAGAATATACAAATAATACTGAAAACGTGCAGGATGCAGTAAGCAATTATCTGGGTGGACCGGACAACATGGCTACTGATGTATGGTGGGCACGTAAATAATAACAATAAATGCTGAATAATTATGAAATTATATAAGAAATCATTTAAAGGAATTGCGCTGGCAGCTTTTTCCGTATTGGCATTGTCTGCCTGCTCCGACTGGACAGATACAGAAAGCATCAATTTGGCAGAACCCGGAATCGACGAACAGTCTCCCGAATTGTATGCCAAGTATCTGAAGAACTTGCAGGAATATAAGAATTCTGACCATAAGATTGTGTACGGCTGGTTTGATAATAGTGAGAAAGTTCCTTTCAGTCGTGGGCAACACATGTCAGATGTGCCTGACAGTCTGGACGTAATTATTGTGACTACTCCCGATTTAGTGGAATTCGAACTGAAAGACATTGTAAGTGTACACGAGAAAGGAACAAAAGTATTCTACTCTATCAGTTATGACAATATCTTGAAGGAACATACCGACAAGGTGAAGGAAGGAACGGAAACGTCCACATTCTCGGCTTATCTTTCTGCTGAGTTGAACAGATTGATTGCTCTGGAAGCTCCTTTCGACGGCATTGTTGCTGAATATCGCGGCAGCAATCCTATCTACATGTCCGAAGCTGACAAGGCTGAAGCAAAGGCAAATCAAGATACCTTTTTCAGTGTGATAGCCAACTGGAAGAGCGCCAATTCGGGTAAGAAGCTGGTGTTCCAGGGGTATCCTGCCAACCTGATAGGTCAGTCTGTACTGTCTTCTTGTGACCATATCATCTTGATTACAAATGATGTCACGGATGTTGCCCAACTGGGGATAGAAGCGCTTCAGGCCTTGATGGCAGACGGTGTTCCGGCTGACCGCTTCATTGTATCGGCATCTACCATCTCTCTGGATACAACTGATAAGACTACCGGATATTACAATGCTTTGAGAGCTCTGTCGGAAGCCGCTTATTGGGTGACAGAGCCGTCTGCTGAGTTTATAAAAGCTGGTTTGGCTATTGAGAACATGCAGAATGATTACTACAATGCAACCAATACCTACCAATACGTGAGAGAAGCTATCAATATTATGAATCCTGCTCCTAAAAAATAAAAGAATATCATGAAACTGAAAAGTATATATTTAGTATCGATGGCATTATTGGCAGGTGTATTTGCTGCTTGTAATGATAATGACGTTGAGAATTTCGATAATCAGGTGTATATCAACAGCTCGGCGATGACCAGCACTGTGTTGTTGAAAAACACAGTTTCCGATACGGAAGGTTCATTCCGGATTTCAATGGCTCGCCCTGAATCACGGGACATAACTATTTCCTTGAAGGCGGACCCTTCCTTGGTAGCTACTTATAACGCCACCTATTATGACACAGCCGAGGCGCTGCCGGAAAATTATTATACGGTAGAAACTCCGCAGGCTACCATTTTGGCCGGTGCTGTCATTTCAGATGACATCACTGTCAGCTTCAAGAACTTGACGGAACTGGACCGTGAGAAGGTATATGTATTGCCGGTTACGGTAGACCAGGCAAGTATCGGAGTCTTGAAGAGCTCCGGTACCATGTACTACGTGCTGAAGGGTGCTGCATTGATTAATACGGTTCCTGATATTACCAAGAATCTGGTTTACGTAACTTGGACCAATCCGGATGTAGCCAATAATATGAATAAACTGACGGCAGAAGCGTTGATTCGCGTAAGCAAGTTCGACAAGATGCTGACTTCCATTATGGGTATCGAAGGCAAGTTCCTGCTCCGTATCGGTGATGCCGGAATTCCTCAGAACCAATTGCAGGTGGCTACAAGCAGTGGCAATGTGACTGATGAGAGTCTGGCTATTCCGACAAATGAATGGACACATATAGCTGTGACCTACGATGCGGATGCAAAAACTGTTATAGTTTACATCAATGGTAAGAATATGTTGGAGACTACTTTGGACTGCGGTGCTGTGAACTGGGGGCAGACTATGACTGATGAAGGTAACGGATTCTGGATTGGTCATTCATACAATCGTGACCGCTGGTTGGAAGGTAACATCTCAGAGGTACGTATCTGGAACAAGGTGTTGACATCAGCAGAAATCAATGCAAAGGACCACTTCTACCAGGTAGATCCGGATGCTGACGGACTGGTTTCTTACTGGAAGTTCGATGAAGGTGCCGGTACTGCCATTCATGACTATAGCGGAAATGAGAACAATGCTACTGCAGTTGAACCATTGACTTGGACTGCTGTGGAACTGCCCGCCAAATAATTTAGTTATACCTTAATTCAAATAAAAAGATATTGATTATGAAATATATGAATCATGTAAAATCAGGCTTGCTGGCAATGGCTTTTGCATGTGCAGGAATATGCTTTACCGGTTGTGAAGATGATGTTGTCATCAACACCGGCAACAGCGACAAGCTGGATACTGTGGATGGCGTGTATGGTTATGTAAAGTCTGCCGCTGGTGCACGTGAACTTACTCCGATTTCCGTTTTTGGCGACAAGGTTGCTACCGGACATCTCTATTTTGAACTGAGCAAAGCTGCAGAGCAGGATGTTACGGTGACCTTCAAAGTGGACGAAGACGTTTTGGAAGCTTATAATAAGAAGAATGGAACAAGCTATAAAATGTATCCCGCCGATAAGTTGAGTCTGGCGAACGGTGGAACTGTCATTATCAAGGCGGGCGAACAGAAGTCGGCTTCTGTGGAACTGAATATCAATGCAGGAGGCACAATCGGACAAACTTATGCTGTTGCCGTTTCTGCATCTGCCAATAACGGTGTGGAAGTTTCTACAAACAATCAGGAATATATTTACTTGGTAAAGCCTTTGGCTGCTATTCCTGAGAGTATCAGTAAGGGTGATATACTTACACATTGCTTTGTGGAAGTAAATGACGAGAACATCTTGAATATGGGTGAATATACCATGAAGAGCGACGGAAAGCCTTTCTTTGATGTAGTCAGCATTTTTGCTGCCAATATCAATGTGGATAGCAAGACCGGTCGCGTACATGTTTTTTGCAATGACCAGGTTTCTTTCTTGCTGAGAAATGCGGATAAGTTCATCCGTCCTTTGCAGGCTAAGGGCATTAAGGTGGCTATGACTATTCTTGGCAACCATGATGAGGCCGGTATGGGTAACCTTTCTGAAGCTGCCGCCAAAGACTTTGCCAAGGAACTGAAGGCTTATTTGGATATCTATGGTTTGGATGGCATTGACTTTGATGATGAGTACACCAGTTACAACAACTCCAACCCCAGTCCCGGCTTCGAAAAACGTTCACGTGCCAACTTCGCACGTTTGGTTTATGAGTGCCGCCAGGTATTTGGAGATAAACTGATCGGTGTGTATGAATATGGTTCGCTTGATTCTCCCGATGGCGAGGTAGAAGGTGTGAAAGTTGGTGATATTGTGGACTATATGACCTATGGTTATTACCAGAATCAGAATCCTAATGGAGCTTTTGGCCGTGAAGCGTCTCATTTTGAGAACCTGCCCAAATCCAAGTATGCTCCGCTGCCTTGGAAGATTAATGATGAGTTGAACGGAGGTTGGAATGGATTTGACAAGAGCAAATTCCAAAAAGTGAAAGATGAAGGTTATGGCATTCAGATGTTCTACAATCCCAAACCGCTGATGTATCAGTATTATACGCTGCTTTCGGAAATAAGTAAAGTACTTTTTGATGATGAAGTGGAGTGGAGCGGTAAGTACTGGAACCGTACTGGTGAAGCTTATCAAGGAAAGATGATGGGCTATGAAGATTTGGTCGGTGAATGGAAAGTAACTTCCAGTAACTCCCTCTTTACCTATGTGGATGAAGAAGGCAATCCTCGCTGGTGGGATTGGAAAGGCAGTCAGGATTTTGAGAAGAATGTAATTATAGAGAAAGATGAAGAAGGTACCGGATATGTAGTTTACAACTGGGGTACTTTCCCCGAAATTACTGGTAAGTATCCGATGCATTGCGATTACTATAACGGTGCACTGCTCATCTATCCGCAAACCATTCATGAGGGCGATGCTGAAGACCCTGCTACCTACAAGATGCATTTCGGTACTTATAGTAATGCCTTCCAGTGGAAAGCATATCCTAAGTATGATAATTATTCCATGGATGGCGATATTGCTCCTAACGGTGATATGCGTATCTATGGTTTGGGCAACAGATGGGCTATCAACCCTTATAAGTATGTAGGCGGTGAGATTGAGAACGACATCTTCCCCGATGTTCCTTACTTCGTGAGTGAGAACTATACGATGAAGAAGGTACGCTGATGCCATGTTTTCCGTAAACTGAGGTTTCGGAAAAATGGATGCTTGAACCTTTTCATACATGAAACAAAGGAGGGCTTTGCTCAAAGTAATGGGGCGGCCCTCCTCAAGCATTCTCATATAACAAGATTCTATTATGAAGCTATACACTTACTTATACAATAAACAATATGAAGAAAAACATGAAATCTAGTTCCATACTGTTGGGCAGACTTTTTCTGCTGGGGGCGGTTTGCAGCTGTACCCAGACGGCACCGGACTATGCGTCTTACGTCAATCCGTTCATCGGTACGGGCGGACATGGGCATACCTATCCCGGAGCGGTAGTTCCCAACGGAATGATTCAGCCCAGCCCCGACACGCGTATCTACGAGTGGGATGCCTGCTCCGGATATTACTATGCAGATACTACTATCAACGGATTTTCACATACTCACGTCAGCGGTACGGGTTGTGCCGATTACGGGGATGTGTTGCTGATGCCCACTGTAGGGCGGCAGGATTACCACTCTATGGGCTCGAAGAGCCAGCAGATGGCGTACGCCTCTGCCTTTTCCCACGAGAATGAAACAGCCGAACCGGGATATTATTCCGTATTTTTGGACCGCTACGGGGTGAAAGCCGAACTGACCTCTACCAAACGTGCGGCGATTCATCGCTATACCTTCCCGAAAGCGGAAGATGCAGGCTTTATCCTCGACTTGGATTATAGCATTCAGCGCCAGAAGAATGAACAGATGGAGCTGGAAGTAATCAGCGATACTGAAATCCGTGGACGCAAGAAGACTGTATATTGGGCTTTCGACCAGTATATCAACTTCTACGCCAAGTTCTCCAAACCATTTACCTATACGCTGGTCACGGACTCCATGGCATTGGACGAAGGCGGTCCGCTTCTGCCTACAGCTAAAGCTTTACTGCAATTCCAGACGGAGCCCAATGAGGAGGTATTGGTAAAGGTAGGTGTGTCTGCCGTGGATATGGACGGTGCCCGCAAGAATGTGGAAGCCGAAATCTCCGGATGGGATTTTGACGGTGTGCGCCGTGCTGCCCGCCAGCAGTGGAACACTTATCTCTCCAAGATTGACATCGATACGAAGGACAACGACCAGCGTACCATGTTCTACACGGCACTTTACCACACGGGCATGCAGCCCAACTTATTTACCGATGCCGACGGACGTTACTTTGGTATGGACTTGAAGCCCCATCAAGGCAGGGTGGACGAGCCTGTCTACACCATTTTCTCTTTATGGGACACTTTCCGTGCCTATCATCCGCTGATGACGATTATTGATCCTGAACTGAACGAGGCTTTCATCCGTTCGCTCATCCAGAAGTCCCGCGAGGGCGGCGTCCTGCCTATGTGGGAACTGGCCGGAAACTATACGGGTACCATGATTGGTTATCATGCAGCTTCCCTCATAGCGGATTCGTATGTAAAGGGATACCGTAACTTCGACGTGCAGGAGGCCTATAAGGCTTGCCTCCGTACGGCAGAATACGATACGACGGGCATTATCACGCATCCTTTGGTTGTGCCGCATCTGATGCCGCAGGCCAAGTACTGGAAGAACAAGATTGGCTACGTGCCTTGCGACAAAGACAATGAGTCCGTGGCAAAAGCACTGGAGTATGCTTACGATGACTGGTGCATCTCTGTACTGGCAGGTGCCTTGGACGACGAAGTCAACCGCGACAAGTATGCTGCCTTTGCCGAGGGATATAAAGTTTATTTCGATCCGAGTACCCGTTTCATGCGTGGACTGGACAGTGAGGGCAACTGGCGTACGCCTTTCAACCCCCGCGCATCCAATCACCGTAACGATGACTATTGCGAAGGCACTGCCTGGCAGTGGACTTGGTTCGTTCCCCACGATGTAGACGGATTGGTAGAACTGATGGGAGGACGCGACGCTTTCATCGGCAAGTTGGATTCTCTGTTCACTGCCGATTCCAAGCTGGAAGGTGAATCGACTTCGGTGGATATTTCCGGTCTGATAGGCCAGTATGCTCACGGCAATGAGCCGAGCCATCACATTGCCCATCTCTACAACTACGTAGGCCAGCCCTGGCGTACGCAGGAGATTGTGGATGAGGTGCTGCATACGCTTTACTTCAACAACCCCGACGGACTTTCGGGCAATGAAGACTGCGGACAGATGTCTGCATGGTACATTCTGAATGCGATGGGCTTCTATCAGGTATGCCCCGGCAAGTCGGTATATTCCATCGGACGCCCGCTGTTCAACGAGGCGACCGTTCATCTGAAAGACGGCAAGTCGTTCAAGGTGATAGCCCACAACAATAGCCGCGATAACAAGTATGTGCAGAGCATTGTGCTGAACGGCAATAAGCTGGAGACTCCATTCTTCACGCATCAGGATATAGTGGACGGCGGTACACTGGAACTGACTATGGGCAGCGAACCGCTGAAGCCGGAAGAGTAAATGGATTATTATGCTCACAAGATTCCCTGATGAGCAATACCTTTAATAAGGTGGAGTCCTACCGGGAAATGAATAGCAGCAGCAACGGCATGTATTCTTTTAGCTCGTTGCGCAGAAATTCCAATGTTTTTTGTTTATAGCGGTTGACTGACTTCACACTAAGGTTCAGCTCTTCCGCTATTTCTGTATGCGTTTTTCCCTTGAAGAAGCTCTCGATGAAGACAATGCGGTAGCTCTCGGGAAGCTTGTTCAGGGTACCGTACAGCATCCGGTACATTTCGTCTAAGGTATATACACTGTCCGGTTCCGTTTCGTAGACAGGGGTTTTCTTTTTGACGACTTCCGCATAATTCCATTCATATTCCTGATGCTTCAGGTAGTTCAGGCAATTGTTCCTCACGCACATCTTGAGGTAACCCAATATCGTTTTCGGGTCTATCTCGAAGTTGTCCATGTTGTTCCATAGGGAGGCGAATACTTCGGAAACAATGTCTTCGCGAGTCTCTTTATTGTCAACAAAACGCTTGGCATACAAGCAGAAGGGGGCATAGTACTCCTCGTAGAGCTGCTTGAATACTTGTTTCTTGCTTTGTTCATTAAGAGATAGTTTCATAATATATCTACAGTATTTCGAAGGCAAATATACAATAAGAAAGTCAAATAAAAGGTTCTTTTTGAAATTTAAAAGAACAAAGCTGTGGCAATAGGCAAGTAGTATTTTGCTATTAAGGACCCAATTGAAAAAACTTTGTTTTAGCTGTCCCTTTTTGATTTCCCGATTGTATTATCTATGTAATTGCAATTATAAATAGGTTATAAGGTTTAGAGATTATGGAAAAATTAGATTCGGATTTATTGTTTCGGAAAGCACAAGCATTGGGAGATGATATCCGGGAAATGGAATCAATTGATGTGGCCAAAGCTTTTGAACGGACACAGCAGTTGATAAGGAAAAAGCGGGGTAGGCAGATGTATGATAGCTTGATGCGCTATGCCGCATTCTTGACGTTACCTTTGCTGATGATTTCGCTGACGTTGGGCTACTTATATTTCAGTGGACCGGAAGCGGTAGACTGCTACGCCGAAGTCACGGCTGCCAAAGGTTCGGTCATCCGTTATGAGCTTCCTGACCATTCGGTGGCGTGGCTCAATGCGGGAAGTACCTTGCGTTATCCCATAGTTTTCAGGAAAGACAATCGGAGCGTGGAACTGAAAGGGGAAGCGTATTTTGAAGTGCAGGCCGACAAGAAACGTCCTTTTTATGTGAACACACCGGATGGATTGAGTGTATATGTATACGGAACGAAGTTCAACGTGGCTGCCTACGAGGATGAAGAACTTATTGGTACGGTGTTGGAGAAAGGTAAGGTAAATGTGATAACCCCCAATCAGGAGACAATGGAATTGTTACCCGGAGAGCAGTTGCTTTACAATCGGAACAGTCGGAAATGGATTAAAAATAAAGTGGATGTCTACGAGAAGGTGGCTTGGAAAGACGGAAAGCTGATTTTCAGGAATGCGACGTTGGAAGAGATATTCAAAAGGCTTTCAAGGCATTTCAATGTGGATATTGAGTTTGACAATAGGTTGGGAAAGGAATACAAGTACCGGGCGACTTTCCACAAAGAGACCTTGCAGCAGATTTTGGATTATCTGGCAAAGTCGGCAGCCTTGAAGTGGAGGGTGGAAGATGCTGCGCAGCAGGCAGACGATACCCTTACGAAGGCTAGGATTATAGTAAACTTATATTAGTAACCCTTAAAACCATAAAGAGCCTATGATATAGCATAAGAAGAGCAAAAACAAAAAAGGAAGAAAACTGTCCCCACAGCTTTCTTCCCTACTCATTAAAAAACTCACGGATTTTGGTTTAGCAGACAAGAAGCCGTGAATCAAACCTTAGTTCATTTAGTAATAAACTTTAGTTAACCGCAAATGTATGAAAAATAATCATTCATTTAGTGCAGTATGCCTTAAATATACCTTAAAATTAAAACTTCCTTTACCTATGAGGATAAGTCTAATACTACTTTTTGCTGTTGTATTACAGCTTCCTGCCAGTAACGGGTACGCCCAGCGGACGCGAGGCTCCTTTTCTATGTCGAGTGTTTCCATAGAAAATGTATTGAATAAGATAGAGGAGAACTCCGACTATGTGTTCCTCTATAATAACAAGACGATTCAGGCAGACCGCATTGTTTCGGTAAACAGCCGGTCGGGAAAGATAACAGAGATCCTGGATGACATGTTCCGTGGAACAAATGTCACTTATACATTGGTAGACAATCAGATAATCTTGTCCACGAAACAGATAAAGCAACAAGAACCCAAAATCAAGGTGGACGGCGTGGTCAAGGATGCTACCGGCGAACCGCTGATTGGCGTCAACGTGAAGGTGAAGAATACCATTGCCGGTACCATTACTGATTTGGACGGCAAGTTCAACTTGGCGGTAAACAAGGGGGACGTTCTCGAAATCTCTTATGTGGGATATACTACTAAGGAAATCAAGATAATAGACGATCGAATCCTGAATGTGCTGTTGGAAGAAGATTCGCAGAAGCTGAACGAGGTAGTGGTCACTGCCCTGGGTATCAAGCGTGCCGAGAAAGCGTTGAGCTACAACGTGCAGCAGGTGAAACAAGACGAGCTGGTCCGTGTGAAGGATGCTAACTTCGTGAACTCGCTGAGCGGAAAGATTGCCGGTGTAAGCATCAACAAGAGTGCTAGCGGCGTGGGAGGAGCTACCCGCGTGGTGATGCGTGGAGCCAAGTCCATCGAGGGCGATAACAATGCACTCTACGTGGTGGACGGTATCCCTTTGTTCAACACCAATATGGGGAATACGGACAGCGGTATCATGGGTGAGGGCAAGGCCGGAACGGAAGGTATTGCTGACTTCAACCCCGAAGACATCGAAAGCCTCTCCGTGTTGAGCGGCCCTTCGGCAGCCGCCTTGTACGGTAGCAGCGCCGCCAACGGGGTGATTCTGATTACTACCAAAAAGGGCAAGGAAGGAAAACTTTCCGTCCAGTTCTCTTCTTCCACGGAGTTTAGCAAAGCCTACATGACACCGGAGTTCCAGAGCACCTACGGCAATAAAAAGGACATGTACGAAAGCTGGGGAGAAAAGCTGGCTACCCCTTCTGCCTACGATCCGAAGGACGACTTCTTCAATACCGGAACCAACTTCATCAACTCGTTGACATTGACCACGGGCACCAAGCAGAACCAGACGTTCGCGTCCGTATCATCCACCAACTCGGCCGGTATTGTGCCCAATAACTCTTACGACCGTCTGAACTTCACTATCCGCAACACTGCCACCTTCTTCAAGGATAAACTGCAACTCGACCTGGGCGCGTCGTATGTGAAGCAGAAAGACCGCAACATGGTGTCGCAAGGACAGTACTGGAATCCGGTGATGGCTGCCTACCTCTTCCCGCGGGGAGAAAACTTTGAAGACATCAAGACTTTTGAGCGTTATGATGACAGCCGTAAGTTTCCCGTACAATACTGGCCGGTGTCCGAACCTACCTACGCTTCGCAGAACCCTTACTGGACTGCCTACCGCAATGTGGCTACCAACGAGAAGAGCCGCTACATGTTCAACGTGGGGCTGACCTACAAGATTACCGACTGGCTGAACGCCGCCGCACGCTTCCGCATGGACGATACGCATGTGCTCTTCGAACGCAAGATTTACGCCACTTCCGACCAGAAGTTTGCCGAGGGAAAGAAAGGACATTATGGCTACAGCAACTATAACGACCGCCAAGAATACGCCGACTTCATGCTGAATGTCAACAAGCATATCCGGGACTTCAGCATTGCTGCTAACTTGGGCTGGAGCTATTCTAACTATTGGCTATTGGAGAGAGGATATAAAGGAACATTGAGCCTGGTACCCAATAAATTCGTGGCAGTCAACATCGACCCGGCCAATGGACGTGTCTCCGAAAAGGGCGGTGATAGCCGCGTGCGCAACCATGCCGTCTTTGCCAATGTGGAATTAGGCTGGAAGAGTATGCTTTACTTGACGCTGACCGGACGTAACGACTGGAACTCCCGTCTGGTGAACACCGACGAAGAGTCCTTCTTCTATCCTTCCGTAGGTTTGTCGGCCATCATTTCCGAAATGGTAGATTTGCCCCGGTTCATTTCTTACTTGAAGGTACGTGGTTCCTTTACCGAAGTGGGCGCTCCAATTTCCCGTTCCGGTCTGACTCCCGGTACGGTGACAACTCCCATTGACGGCGGTACGGTGAAGCCTACCTATATCTATCCGTTTACCGACTTCAAGGCAGAGCGTACCCGTTCGTATGAATTCGGTTTAAGTTTGCGTTTGTGGAACAAGTTGAGTGCAGAAGTCACTTACTACCATTCCAATACCAAGAACCAGACTTTCTTGGGTAACTTGCCTGAATTTACCGGTTACAAGCAGATTTACTTGCAGGCCGGTAATGTGGAGAACCGCGGATGGGAAGCCTCTTTGGGTTACAATGACAAGCTGAAGAACGGACTGGCATTCTCCTCCACATTGACATTTTCGCGTAACGTCAACAGAATTAAAGAAATGGTGGATGGTTACCATACTGATTTGTTGGACGATCCCATCCAGATTTCTGAAGTTGTGAAAGATGGCGGACGTATCATTTTGAGGAAAGGTGGCAGCATTCACGACATTTACGCCAATACCTTCTTGAAGAAAGATCATCAGGGTTATGTAGAGATAAAGAGTGACGGTACGTTTGAACTGGATAATAGCGGTAAGCCCGTCTATTTGGGCAAGACTTCCCCCGACTTCAATATGGGATGGAACAACTCCTTGTCGTACAAAGGACTCGGACTCAGCTTCCTGCTCAACGGACGTTTCGGAGGTGTGGTTACCTCCTCTACCGAAGCATTGCTCGACCGTTTCGGCGTGTCGAAGCGTTCGGCCGAGGCACGTGACAATGGCGGTGCATTATTGCCGGGACAGGGCAGGGTAGATGCAAAGACCTACTACCAGATGATTGGTACAGGAGGTTACGAGACCTCCGGCTACTATGTCTACAGCGCTACCAACATCCGTTTGCAGGAGTTGACACTCAGCTACACCATGCCCAACCGCTGGTTTGGCAACGTACTGAAGGACGTGACGGTTTCCTTCATTGCCAACAATCCCTGGATGTTGTACTGCGAGGCTCCGTTCGACCCCGAACTGACTCCCTCTACCGCCACCTACGGACAAGGCAACGATTACTTTATGCAGCCAAGTGTGCGTAGCTTTGGCTTTGGTATTAAATTCAAATTATAACAGACCGACTTTTAATATGAAAAAGATAAATCAATATAAGCTTTTAGCGGGAATATATGCCCTAGCATTGTTGGCATCCTGCGATTACGAGGAAATCAATACCAATTGGGCTGAAATGAACGAGAAGGAAGAAGCCATGGACGGTGTTGCCGTCGGAGGATTGGTGACAACGATGGAGCAGACCGTCTTCCCGGTAGGGACACAAGCCGACGATACGGACATCATCAACATGTACCAGACCGACTATCATCTGTCTGCCGACTGCTGGAGTGGATTCTTCTCACAAAACAACTCTTGGAACGGTGGTAACAACAATACCAGTTATTATTTGATTGACGGATGGATTAAGGGTACTTATGCACGTTCTTATACCAATGCACTCGACCCGTGGAAAAAATTGAAAGCCGCTTCTGAAAAGAACGACACTCCCGAAGTCTTTGCCTTGGCACAAGTATTGAAGATTTCTGCTTGGCACAAGGCGTTGGAGAGTTTCGGGCCGATGCCTTATTCACATGCAGCCGATGCTACGATGAACATTCCTTTCGACTTGGAGAAGGACATATATGCTGCCATGTTCAAAGACTTGGCCGATGCTGTGGAGGTTTTGACCAAGAAAGCGGATGCCGGGGTGACCATTATGGGAGATTATGATGCGGTTTATGCGGGTGACTCTAGGAAATGGGTGAAGTATGCCAATTCGCTGATGCTTCGTCTGGCGATGCGCGTACGTTTTGCCGATGCCGAACTGGCAAAGCGGTATGCGGCTTTGGCCGTGAAACACTCCATCGGAGTGATGACCTCCAAAGACGAAGAGGCGCAGATGAGTTCGGGTGCGGGCATCACTTTCCGCAACAACATCGAGTGGTTGGCCGAGCAGTACAATGAATCGCGCATGGGGTCGTCCATGTTCTCTTACCTGATGGGTTACGAAGACCCACGTCTGAGCGCTTACTTCAAACCGGTGGATGACAAATGTACTTTGGGACAGTTGGCATTCGATGGCAAGAAATATCAAGCCATTCCTGCCGGGCATCTTTACGGGCAGAACGATGTCTATACGACATTCTCAAAGCCGAATATCAAAGGTGACACTCCGACCTATTGGATGCGTGCTTCCGAAGTCTATTTCTTACGTGCTGAAGCTGCTTTGGTGTGGGGAGGTGAATTCGGTAATGCCGACGAACTCTACAAGCAAGGTATTGGGATGTCGTTCCAGGAAAACGGGGTGACAGCTTCGGTCGATGATTACATGAACTCCGGCAATGTACCAATCAAGCATGAGTTCGGTGGTTCTTACTCTTGCAGTTTTTCCGCCCCTCGTGCCGTTACAGTCAAGTTTGAAGGCAGCCGGGAAGAAAAATTGGAGAAGATTATTATCCAGAAGTGGCTTGCGCTCTTTCCCAACGGTCAAGAGGCTTGGACGGAGTGGAGAAGAACTGGCTATCCCGACTTGAATCCGGTGATGGCAAACAGAGGTTCGTTCCAAGGAGCCACCATTGAAAAAGGAGTGCGCCGAATGATTTATCCGACCAGTTTCCATCAGACAACGGAGGACGAGGCCAACTATCAGGCCATCCTGAAGTTGCTCAATAATGGGAAGGGTGGTGAAGACAAATCTTCTACCCGTCTGTGGTGGGATTGCAAGTGATAAACGATGTCTTACGTTAGAAATAAGAAAAATATGAAAAAATTGAAGAAACTATTATATATTGTTCCGTTGCTTGGTTTGATGGCTACTGCCTGCACGGATATTGAGAGCATTGAGATAGATCATATCGGTGGTAACAATACCAAAGATGACGTGGAGAGCGAAGCGTACTATGCCGACTTGCGCGCGTATAAAGAAACCGCCAAGAATTATGGCCGCCCCGTTGCGTTCGGCTGGTTTTCCAACTGGGCGCCGACGGGAGCCATGCGGAGGGGGTATCTCACTTCTGTGCCCGATAGTATGGATATCATATCTATGTGGAGCGGTGCCCCAGGACGTTATGAAATCACTGAGGCGCAGAAGAAAGACAAGGAGTTTGTGCAAAAAGTGAAAGGCATCAGGTTATTGGAAGTCTGCCTGCTTTCACACTTGGGCAAAGGGCGCACCCCTACTTCGGTATACGATGAAGTGGAAAAAAAAGCCATAGAAGAGGGTTGGAGCGAAGCTAAGCTGACAGAAGAAAGAAAGTTTGCTCGCTGGGACTTCTGGGGGTTTACTTCGCATGACTTGAACAACAAGGAAGAGCTGGAACGGGCTCTTTCCAAATTTGCCAAAGCCATCTGTGACTCGTTGGTGACCGGCGAGTGGGACGGATATGATATCGACTGGGAACCGGGTAACGGTTTCAATGATTCCGACGGTACTATCGGCAGCCGTAACATCGGTTTCGTGGTGAAAGAGTTGGGCAAATACATCGGTCCTAAGAGCGACCCGGAGAACAAAGGGCATAAACTGCTATGCATCGACGGGCATATCAATGATTTCTTGCCTGAGATAGAAGATTATGTGGATTACTGGATAGCTCAGGCGTATGGGCAAGCTTCTCCTTATTTGCATTCGCCTGGCAATATCAATGAGAAACTCATTGTCACGGAGAACTTCGAATCGTTTGCTTCCAATGGAGGGCAATTGTTGAAACAGGCCGCCTGGATGCCGGAAGAAGGGTATAAAGGCGGTGTGGGAGCTTATCGCTTTGATAATGACTATGACAATGCACCCGATTATAAATGGATGCGTCAAGCCATACAGATTAATCAGCGTGTGTTCAACGAATGGAAAGAAAGCAAAGGAAAAAATAAGTAGTGAATCAAATTTTAGAATATGAAAGATATGAATAAATATTTGTTGAAATATATGGTGTTTTGCTTCATAGCCATGCTGTCGGTCAGTTGCAATGATAGCGAAAGTGATTTGCTGGAACCTAAGGTCTATTTTGAAGAAAGGGAGTACCGGATAGAGGTGGAAGAGGGCGAAGCGATGACCCATGAGTTGCGGGCACGTGTGTCATCCTTGTGTGCTTCGCAGGTAGAGGTGTCTTATGAAGTGGCCGATACTTCTGTAATTGAGGCTTATAACAAAAAGTATGGAACGGAATATGAGATGTTCGATGCTACTGCCGTAGATTTGGGAAATGCTGTTGCCACTGTTCCTTCCGGAGAGGTGTATGCCGGATCGGTATCGGTGAAATTTTCTAAGTTGGATAAGGTGGAAGAAGGTAAGTCTTATCTGCTTCCGGTGCGTGTACGGTCTGCTTCTCTACCGGTTTCCCAAGGGGGAGATGTGGTTTATTTTATCCTCCACAAGCCCGTGCGGATTATGAAGGTGGCTCGTGTGTATAACAATTATGTGAGGATACCTTTGCTTCCCGGTACCCAATTCACATCCGTTACTTACGAAGCATTGATTTATATTGATTTCTTTGGAAACAACAATACTGTTATGGGATGCGAGGGAACTCTGATTTTCCGTATCGGTGATGCACCTTTGCTGGAGAAAGACCATTTGCAGATTGCAGGCAAATCGGAATACAGCGTTTCTCAGGCTTTGGGAACCGGGAAATGGTATCACGTGGCGTTCACTTACAATCAGCCTACCGGCAAGACTGCCATCTTCATCAATGGAGAAAAAGCTTCCGAAGCGGTTTGGGATATTCCGAGCTTCGATTTCGGTAAGGGCGACTTCTTTATCGGTAAGGTGGCCGGATTCATGTGGGGCGAACGTCCGTTCTATGGTCGCATGAGCGAAGTCAGACTTTGGAATGTGTCGCGCACGGAGAGTCAAATCAAGGAAAACATGATTACGGTTGACCCGAAATCGGAAGGCCTTGCTGCTTATTATAAGTTGAACGGAACCGACCAGTTCCAAGACGGAGAGACGTGGAAAGTGAAAGATGCTTCCGGTCATGGAATGGACGGATTGGTGAATGGAGGCGATAAAGCCCTCGGCATCGTGGAATTGGATGAACCGATAACTATTAAATAGCAGGATTCCGGTTTGGATATGAATGCAAGTTCTTGCAACTACCAATTACAAGAACTTGCATTCTTTCTTTTACCGACATGTCTTTATTCTTTATCCTTCTATTCTGCTAATTAAAATTAAAAAATAATCTGCAGTATTAGTGTTTTTGCCGAGTGAATTGTTTTATTAACCAATAAAAGGCAAAAGAATGTGTCTCAATAAACTTAAATTTAGGATGAAAAACATGAAATCTATTGCATGGCAAGCCGGATGTCTCTTGTGGTTGGGCATGGCGGTATGCAACTGTACTCCGGCTTCTTCAGGGGAAGACTATGCATCTTACGTAAATCCGTTTATCGGTACGGGGGGGCACGGACATACCTATCCGGGCGCAGTGGTACCCAACGGGATGATTCAGCCGAGCCCCGACACGCGCATCTTTCAGTGGGATGCTTGTTCCGGTTATTACTATGCCGATTCCACCATTAACGGATTCTCGCACACGCACCTCAGTGGAACGGGTTGCGGTGATTATGGCGATGTGCTGCTGATGCCCACCGTGGGCCGTCAGGACTATCATGCGATGGGGAAGAAGAGCCAGCAAATGGCATACGCCTCGCCTTTCTCGCACGGGCGGGAGAAGGCAGAACCGGGATATTATTCCGTATTCCTCAACCGTTATGGCGTACAAGCCGAGTTGACCTCTACCAAGCGCGCCGCCATTCATCGCTACACGTTTCCCAAGTCTGGGAAAGCAGGATTTATCCTTGACCTTGACTACAGCCTCCAGCGTCAGAAGAATGAAGAGATGAAGCTGGAAGTCATCAGTGATACAGAAATCCGCGGACATAAGAAAACCGTTTACTGGGCTTTCGATCAATACATAAACTTCTATGCCAAGTTCTCCAAACCGTTTACTTATACAATGGTGACCGATTCCATGGCATTGGATGAAGGGGAACCGCTGCTGCCCACCGCCAAGGTGCTATTGCAATTCCAGACGGAGAAGGATGAGCAGGTGATGGTGAAGGTGGGTGTTTCAGCTGTGGATATGGACGGTGCCCGCCGGAATGTGGAAGCGGAGATACCCGGATGGGATTTTGACGGAGTGCGTCGGGCAGCCCGCCAATCATGGAATGAATACCTTGCCAAGATAGATATCGAGACGGAGGATGAAGACCAGCGTACCATGTTCTATACGGCGCTTTATCATACGGGTATGCAGCCCAATCTGTTTACCGATGCCGACGGGCGTTATTTTGGCATGGATTTGAAAGTGCATCAGGGTAGCGTGGAAGAGCCCGTCTATACCATTTTCTCTTTGTGGGACACGTTCCGTGCCTACCACCCGTTGATGACGATTATCAATCCGGATTTGAACCAAGCCTTCATCCGCTCGCTCATCCAGAAGGAGCGCGAAGGCGGTGTATTTCCCATGTGGGAATTGGCGGGCAACTATACGGGCACGATGATAGGCTATCATGCTGCCTCCCTTGTGGCAGATGCCTATATGAAGGGCTATCGCGACTTTGATGTACAGAAGGCATACCGCGCTTGCCTGCGTGTGGCGGAGTATGACACTACTGGTATTATCACCCATCCTTTGGTATTGCCTCATTTGATGCCGCAGGCCAAATATTGGAAGAACAAGGTCGGTTACGTGCCTTGCGACAAGGATAATGAAGCAGTAGCTAAGGCCTTGGAGTATGCCTACGATGACTGGTGCATCTCTGTGCTGGCCGGTGAGTTGGGCGACACGCTGAACCAACGGAAGTATGCTGATTTCAGCAAGGGCTATCAGAACTATTTCGATCCAGTTACCCGTTTTATGCGTGGACTGGATAGCAAAGGCAATTGGCGTACGCCGTTCAATCCCCGCTCTTCCAACCATCGCAGTGATGACTATTGTGAGGGGACTGCCTGGCAATGGACCTGGTTTGTTCCTCACGATGTGGAGGGACTGGTGGAACTGATGGGAGGCCGTGAAGCTTTTATCGGTAAGTTGGACTCGCTGTTCGTGGCCGATTCTTCACTGGAAGGTGAACTAGTGTCTGCCGACATTTCCGGCCTGATAGGGCAGTATGCCCATGGTAATGAGCCGAGTCACCATATCATTCACTTCTACAACTATGTGGGCCAACCCTGGCGCACGCAGGAGTTGGTGGACGAGGTACTGCAGACGCTTTATTTCAACAATCCGAACGGGCTTTCGGGTAATGAAGACTGTGGGCAGATGTCGGCATGGTATGTACTGAATGCCATGGGCTTCTACCAAGTTTGCCCAGGCCGTCCGCTCTATTCCATCGGTCGCCCGTTGTTCGACAAGGCGACAGTGAACCTTAAGGATGGAAAGAAATTCACGGTGGTGGCCACGGACAACAGTCGTACGAACAAGTATGTTCAGAAGATGTTGTTGAACGGCGAGGAATTGGTACGCCCGTTCTTTACGCATCAGGACATAACGGACGGTGGCACTTTGGAGTTGATAATGGGCGACAAGCCGGTAAAGACAAACAATTGATAACGTGCGATTAGTTATGAATCACAATAATTACCGTAACCCGGTTTCCTGGGTGCCTTCCGTTTATTTTGCCATGGGGCTGCCTTTCATTGCAGTCAACCTGGTCTCTACGTTCATGTTTAAGGATTTGGGCATATCCGACACGCAGATTGCCTTCTGGACTTCTATCATCATGATGCCCTGGACGTTGAAGTTCCTTTGGAGTCCGTTCCTGGAGATGTACCGCACAAAGAAGTTCTTTGTGGTTATCACCCAGTTGTTGAGCGGATTGCTGTTCGGACTGGTGGCTTTTTCGTTGAAGTTCGATTACTTTTTTGCCATTAGTATTTCGACAATGGCAGTCATCGCTTTCAGCGGAGCCACGCACGATATAGCCTGCGATGGCGTGTATATGGCGGAACTGTCACCTGCCGACCAAGCCAAGTACATCGGTGTGCAGGGGGCTTTCTACAACATCGCCAAATTGGTGGCGAACGGCGGACTGGTGGCGATGGCGGGTATGCTGGCCCAGAGTTTCGGGGCGATGGAAGGCCGTTCTATGCAGGAGAACATGTCTGCTTATAAGGAAGCGTGGATGATTATCTTTATCGTCATTGCCGTGTTGCTGTTGCTGTTGGGGGGGTATCATTCACGGATGTTGCCGTGCACGCAGAAGCGGCAGGACGCCAAGCGTTCGGGCGCGGAGGTGATGCGGGAACTGTGGGCGGTGATAAGGAATTTCTTCACAAAGCGCCACATCTTCTATTACATTTGCTTCATTATCCTCTACCGCTTTGCTGAAGGGCTTGTGATGAAGATTGCACCGCTCTTCTTGCGCTCCTCGCGTGAGGTGGGGGGATTGGGGCTTTCGCTTACTGAAATCGGTACGTTGAACGGTGTCTTCGGTTCAGCGGCTTTTGTGCTGGGATCCTTGTTGGCAGGCATCTACGTGTCGAAGCGCGGGCTGAAGAAGACGCTGTTTTCGCTCTGCATCGTGTTCAACTTTCCGTTCGTGGCCTACACGCTACTCGCCATTTATCAACCGGAGAACCTTTATCTGATAGGTGCGGGCATCGTGGCGGAGTATTTCGGTTACGGCTTCGGCTTCGTGGGGCTGACGTTGTTCATGATGCAGCAGATTGCTCCCGGCAAGCATCAGATGTCACACTACGCCTTTGCTTCCGGCATCATGAATTTGGGAGTGATGCTTCCGGGGATGATGAGTGGTTTCTTTAGTGATTTGTTGGGGTACGAGAAGTTCTTCACTTACGTGCTGTTGGCCGCCGTACCGTCGTTGCTGATAACATACTTCATTCCCTTTACGCATGACGATGAGGTGAAGTAAGCTTTGCAGCATGAATGAGACTTGTTGCATAAAAAACTATTGAATAAAAGAATATAATCTGTGCCCATCTGTGTAATCTGTGGTGCAAAGATAAAAATCCAAAATATTATGAACAATAAATTTACTTCAATCCCTTGGGAAGAGCGTCCGGCAGATTGTGCGGACGTGATGTGGCGTTATTCGCAGAATCCCGTTATCGGACGTTACCATATTCCGACGTCCAACAGTATCTTCAATAGTGCAGTGGTGCCTTTTGGCGACGGATTTGCCGGTGTGTTCCGTTGTGACAACCGGGCGGTGCAGATGAATATTTTTGCCGGTTTCAGCAAGGACGGCATCCACTGGGAAATAGAGCATGAGCCAATCAAGTTCAAGGCCGGGAATACGGACATGATAGAGTCCGAATATAAATACGACCCGCGCGTGACATGGATTGAGGATCGCTACTGGATTACGTGGTGCAACGGCTACTACGGTCCCACCATCGGTATCGGCTATACTTTCGATTTCAAGGAGTTCTTCCAGTGCGAGAATGCTTTCTTGCCTTTCAATCGCAACGGTGTATTGTTGCCTCAGAGGTTCGATGGCAAATATGCACTCTTGAGCCGTCCCAGCGACAGTGGCCATACACCTTTTGGCGACATCTACATCAGCTTCAGCCCCGACATGAAGTTCTGGGGCGAACACCGCCATGTGATGGCTCCCACACCTTTCCCCGAAAGTGCCTGGCAATGCACCAAGATAGGGGCGGGTTCGGTACCGTTCCTCACGGACGAAGGTTGGCTGATGTTCTATCACGGCGTGATAACCACTTGCAACGGTTTCCGTTACTCCATGGGGGCGGCTATTCTGGATAAGGACAATCCTGCCAAGTTGCTCTACCGCACCCGTGAGTATCTGCTTGCGCCTGCTGCTCCATACGAACTGGCAGGCGATGTACCCAATGTGGTGTTCCCTTGCGCAGCATTGCAGGATGGAGAACGTGTAGCTGTATACTACGGTGCAGCCGATACGGTAGTGGGGCTTGCCTTTGGCTATATCCGCGAGATTCTGGAGTTCACGAAGCGCACAAGTATTTTGTAAGCACCAAGCAGTTGGCAGGCGCTTGGTATTGCTGAAAAAAACGTCTGCCGTAACTGTCTTATACTTAGTGAAATATCACTGCAAAGATACTGCATGCTTTTTGCAGTGATACTGCAGAGCCGTTGCAGCGCCACTGCAAAGCCGTTGCAGCGCCACTGCAAAGCTGATGCAGCGTTACTGCAAAGCTGTTGCAGCGCTACTGCAAAGTAGTTTGCAGTGTCACTGCAGACCGTTTGCAGTAACGCTGCAGAGTGCATGCAATGACACCGGCATGGGTAGCGTGCTCACTAACTAATAAAGAACAAATCCCTACTATATTATGAAACGACTGATTACTTTCTGTATCATCTCCTTTGGAATGCTCACGGCATCTATGGCTGCGGAGAAGCAACCGACGGACTATGTGAATCCTTTTATTGGTACCACCAACTTCGGCACTACAAATCCGGGAGCCGTCTGTCCCAATGGAATGATGTCCGTAGTGCCCTTCAACGTGATGGGCTCGGAGGACAACAAATACGATAAAGATGCCCGCTGGTGGTCCACTCCCTATGAGTATCACAATTGTTTCTTCACCGGATATTCGCATGTCAATTTGAGCGGTGTGGGCTGTCCGGAATTGGGTTCTTTGCTGCTGATGCCCACTACGGGAGAGTTGTCCGTGGATTATAAGGAGTATGGAAGCCGCTATAAGGACGAGCAGGCATCCCCCGGATATTACAGCAACTTCCTGACCCGCTACAATGTGAAGACGGAAGTGACGGCAACTCCCCGCACGGGTGTGGCGCGTTTCACCTTTCCTGCTGGGCAAAGCCATGTACTGCTGAATCTGGGCGAAGGTCTGACCAATGAATCGGGAGCTTTTCTGCGTCGGACGGGTGAGTGCGAGTTTGAAGGTATGAAGCTGCTGGGTACTTTCTGCTATAATCCGCAGGCCGTTTTCCCCATCTACTTTGTGATGCGTGTCAACAAGCAGCCTGCTGCTTCGGGCTACTGGAAGAAGCAGCGCCCCATGACCGGTGTAGAGGCCGAATGGGACCCCGATAACGGACGCTACAAACTTTACACCCGCTACCAGAAGGAACTGGCGGGAGATGATATCGGCGCCTATCTTACATTCGATACCGAAGAAGGCGAGCAGGTGGAAGTACAGATGGGAGTCTCTTTTGTGAGCATGGAGAATGCCCGCCTCAATCTGGATACCGAGCAGCAGGGAAAGAACTTCGGTCAAGTGCTGGAGGAAGCCCGTCGCCGCTGGAACGATGACCTTTCGCGCATCCTTGTAGAAGGAGGTACGGAGGAACAGAAAACCGTTTTTTATACGGCACTCTATCATACGCTGATACATCCCAATATCCTGCAAGATGTGAACGGGGAATATCCCGCTATGGAGAGTGATAAGATTTTGACTACCCAAGGCGACCGTTATACCGTCTTTTCTTTGTGGGACACTTACCGCAATGTGCACCAGCTTCTTACGCTGGTATATCCCGAACGACAATTGCAGATGGTGCGTTCCATGCTCGACATGTACCGCGAACACGGCTGGCTTCCCAAATGGGAACTCTACGGACGTGAGACGCTGACCATGGAAGGTGACCCTTCCATTCCCGTCATCGTCGACACCTGGCTGAAAGGTCTGCGCGACTTTGATATAGAACTGGCCTACGAGGCCATGTGCAAAGGAGCCACCCTGCCGGGAGCGGAGAATCTGCTCCGTCCGGACAATGACGACTACGTATCATTGGGATATGTGCCCCTGCGGGAGCAGTATGACAATTCCGTTTCGCATGCCCTGGAATACTATATTGCCGACAATGCCTTGTCGCGCATAGCCGCTGCGCTTGGCAAGAAGGAGGATGCCCGTCTGTTCCACGAACGTTCGCTGGGCTACAAGCATTATTACTGTAAGGAGTACGGTACTTTCCGTCCTATCCTGCCTAACGGTGAATTCTATGCTCCTTTCGACCCGAGGCAGGGAGAGAACTTTGAGCCGAACCCCGGATTTCACGAAGGTTGTGCCTGGAACTATACTTTCTATGTTCCCCACGATGTGAAAGGGCTTGCCCGGCTCATGGGTGGAAAGAAGCCGTTCGTAGACAAGCTTCAGCGTGTGTTCGACGAAGGACTGTACGACCCTGCCAACGAACCGGACATTGCATACGCCCATCTTTTTTCTTATTTCAAGGGTGAGGAGTGGCGCACGCAGAAAGAGCTGCACCGCCTTTTGCAGAAGTATTTCAAGAATGCCCCCGACGGAATTCCCGGCAATGATGATACCGGAACGATGTCCGCTTGGGCTATCTTCAATATGATGGGCTTTTATCCGGATTGTCCCGGAGAACCGGCTTATACGCTGTCTACTCCGGTATTTGATAAGGTGACCATAAAGCTCGACCCTAAGTATTGGGGACGCGACCAACTGGTGATAGAGACGGAACGCCCGTCGGCAGAGTCGCTTTATATCCGTGAAATGGAACTGGGAGGAAAAAAACTGTCCCGATATCGTATCACTCATGAAGAACTGGTGCAGAGTGGAAAACTGCGATTTAGTCTTCGATAGGTATTGTGAGTCAGGATAGCATCGGTGATGGTTTAGGTTGCCCGTCGTTGACAGAGTTCATGTCAGTGGCGGGCTTTTCTATGCAGGTTGGCTTCCGGTAGGTTGATAGGGTATTTCGAACCAGAATTCGGAACCTTTCCCCGGAATAGAGCTGACGCCCACTTTTCCGTTCATTTTCTCGGCAATCATGGTGCAGATGGAGAGTCCGAGACCCGTGCCTTGTTTAAAACTGTTTAGCTTGACAAAGCGTTCGAATACATCCTTTTGCTTTTCAGGAGGAATGCCGCAACCGGTATCACGGACAAAGAAGCGAATCCTGTCTTCTTGCGGCAGGTGATAACCAATGTCGATGAAACCTTCTTCCGTATGCTTGAGGGCGTTTGACAGATAGTTGTTCAGTACTTGTCTTACCCGTTTGGGGACTGTGTGAATAATACAGTAATCCGCACCGGGCAGGAGACGTATACTGACTTCGGACGGAAGTTTCAGTTTTGCCATCGTCTGCATTTCATCAAGCGTCTTGTTTACATCCATATCTCCTTCTGTGAATTCGAGAATGCCAGCTTCGATGCGTGACAGGTCGAGAATATCATTAATCAGTTGCAGCAGCAGTTGGGTGTTTTCTTCGATGATATGTATGTATTCCTTTGTATCTTCGTCTTGTATATAATCGGAAAGTATGGAGGAGAATCCGACGATGGCGTTTAGCGGAGTACGTATCTCGTGGCTCATGTTGGCGAGAAAAGCCGATTTCAGGCGGTTGGCTTCTTCTGCTTTCTCTTTGGCTGCCAGCAGTTCGGTGATGTCCAGTGCAGAACTGACAATCCACCTCTCTTTCCCTTTGTTGTAGGACACCAGCGTTTTGTGAAACGACAGAATATACTCTCTGCCTTTGGGATTGACAAAGTGTTTGATGTAGGACTGGGGAGTTTCCGACTCTTCAACTTCTTTGTCTGTCTCTTGGATGAAATTATCTTGCATTAGGGGTTTGAACTCCTCTTCATAGTGTCCCACAATATCCTCAGCGGGGACTTCCATCATCTCTGCCGCTTTTTTGTTCCATATCAGGTAACGTCCTTCATCGTTTTTATCTTTTACTGTAGTGGCGATGGGAAGGTTCTCCAGAATACTTTCAAGGAAGAAACGGTATTTTTCGTTTTCCCGGCGTTGGACTTCATCTTCCGTAATGTCGCGTATGAAGGCTATGACATAATTTCTGTTGAGGTAGACCATGCGCACTGCGATATATAGTTTCTCACCACTTTCTATTCTTATCTTTAGGGTCAGGCTGTCCGAAGTGCGGGTATTCAGTACGCGTAACAGCGACGTCATGTATTTCCGGCATTCATCGGCGTCTGTCACTAAATTATTGATATTTAGAACTCCCGGATTCAGGAACGGAAGTCTGTTTGCCTTTTCGGTAGGTGTATTAAGTAGTTTTACGACAAAACCTTGTCTGTTCAGCAGATATACCGGAATGTCTATTGCCCGGATAATCTGCCTGTTCAGACTTTTGTATTTATAATTTATCCAGTATAGAAAGCTTGCAGATGTAGCGGCAATCAACAGAAATAACTGTATTTCTCCAAATAATGTAAGATGCATACGCGGTGTCTTTCATTTCGTCTGTCCCCGTTGACGAAGGTTATTATATAAAAAGCGCGAGGACTGTTATTGCCTATCTGCATTCGAGGCTCTGGAAAATGCCCACGTCATAAATAGACAACAGTCCCCACGCCTAAGTATATAATAACATAGACGTGAAGAAACTGTTGCTATCATCCCATGACGTTTATTGAATTTTCCAGATTCCGAATAGGCAGGGATAATAACTTTCGCTTCTTGCGTTCTTATCGAATCAAGTCAAAAATGGCCGTTATCACTATAACTGCCAAGACTTTGGTGCAAAAGTAGTATATTTTTTGGGATGTACGGTATGATGAGGAGAATAAAGTGTATATGCAAACAAAGCGTGATGGTATTTGACCGTCACGCTTTGTATAGCTTGCCATTAAAAATTGTTAGAGAGAATTGTTAGAGGATTTATTTCATGGCTTCTATAGTGTATCCTTGTTGCTTCAGAAGGTTCAACACTCCATTGTCTCCGGGCAGGTGTCCGGCGCCGACTACGAAAAGGGTAGGGGCTTCTGTCATGATAGCAGGCATCTTTTCAACCCATGCCTTGTTGCGGTTGTCCAGCATGGCTTCCATCTCTCCGGGCAGCGGGTCGCATGAATTGCCGTCGCGCTCTTCCATCAGTTGCAGCATGGCATCCAGGTCCTGCTTTTCATAAGCGGCAATCAGGCGCTTGCTTTGCTCGATACCTTTCTCGATGTCACTGATAGCGCAGTAGAGGAGGTTTGCCTGGCGTTGCAGCGTCTGGCTGTTGAACAGAATGTCTATTTGTGACTGGGCTGTTTCCAGACCGCCAACTTTCTTGCCTTGCTGTCCGGCCTGCTGCTGGAAGTAAGTGTCGAGCTGTTCTTGCGGGTTGAAGCCCGGAGTATGTTTCATGTAGAGCAGGACGACAAGCTGCTGGTTGATGGCAGCCGGTTTCAGTTGAGCAAGCATGGCGATGTCTACCATCATATTCTCTTTTACAACTTTACCCACTTCTTCGTATTGCTCGGGAGTAAAGAGGTTTTGCAGCGTGGTGTCTTTGGGCATCATCATCTGCTGTTGCATGCTTTGCATGAAGGCGGGAGTCGCCATTTCGCTCATCACGACCTCACCGTAGACTTGGGTGGTTTCGTTCATGGCCTGCGGCATGGCGGCGATGCTGTCCTTGATGCTGAGTGGAGAGAGATGGTAAGTACCGAAAATATAGGATGGTTTCTCTAATCCTTTACCGGATACTTTCCATAAAAGTTGTGCATTGGCACTCAGCGCAATGCTGATGAATAAGAGGATGCCTAAAAGTTTCTTCATTGCTTTCTTCTTTTAATTGTTTCTGGACTATCAGTCGGGAAAGAGTAAAGAAAATCACAAGAAGGGGAAAAATTAGTATCATTTTATTCTTCCTCCGCAGAGCCAGTGTTGGGTGTAATATTTTTCCCGGAGGTTGCTGACTATGACTCCCTGGCTGGTACTGGCATGGATAAACTTGCCGTCCTTGAGGTAAATACCCACATGGGCTACTTTTTTGCGGGAAGCACGGCTGGTGAAGAACACCAAATCTCCCTCACGCAAGTTGCGGCGGGAGATTTTGCTGCTCTCTTTCAGTTGCCCGTCTGTGCTTCTCGACAGACGGGTGTGATAAACTTTCTTATACAGTTGCGATACCAGTCCGGAGCAGTCCGTTCCACGCTTGCTGTCACCGCCTGCACGATAGGGGGTGCCTATCCATTCGGAGGCATGGATGTACAGCTTGTGGTTGTCCTGCAGTTCAATATCCACTCCCAAACGGACGGATGCCTGTGCCAGGGCTTTGTAGTCCAGGCGTGGCGCGGAGGTATGGCAGGAACTTAGACCTATCAATATGATGGTAAGAGCTACTATATAAGAAAGATATTTTTTCATGCTTCCGCGTTTTTTTCTTCTACCGTTTTTTCTTCTTTTTCCGTTATTTCTTCTACGGCTTCTTCTTCTACCGTTTCTTCTACTACGGCTTCTTCCTCCACGCCGACGTTGAAGTAAGCTTCCAGTTCCTGCTCGGCAGAGTTGTTCTCATTTCGTATATCGCGGATAATAACACCGTTTTCCAGCAATGCAATACGCGGGCAAACGTCCACTGTATGATTTAGGTTATGGCTGGAAATGATGACGGTGGCTCCGTGTTCTTCATTGTATCTTTTCAGCAAGTGTTTGATTACGGACTGTGAACTGGGGTCAAGGAAGTTGAACGGTTCATCCAGAATCAACAGTTGCGGGTGATGTAGCATAGCGGAGATGATGCCGATTTTCTGCTTGTTTCCGGCAGAATAGTTGCGGATGAATTTCTTCTGGCCCATTACCTCGCCGTTCATGAAGCGTTCGAAGGGAAGCAGGCGTTCGTCTACTTCCTCTTTCTTCAGACCATACATCTTACCGATGAAGTAGAAGTATTCTTCGGGGGTGAGGTAGTCTATCAGGAAACCGTCGTCTATAAAGGCTCCCGTGAAGTTCTTCCAGTCCTCACTTTTGCTGACGTCAATGTCATTGATGGTTACATTGCCCCGGTCTGCCTGCAGCAAGTCAAGAATCAGACGGAAGAGGGTGGTCTTGCCTGCACCGTTGTTGCCTACCAGTCCCAGCATATCGCCTTGCCCGATGGTGTAGTTCTCTATATCTACGGCTTTTTTTGTGCCGAAATTCTTTTGTAAATTGTTGATGCGTATCATGTTAGTGATTGATGTTTAATGATTTCTATTTCTGTCTACTGTCCCTGAAGCCTTCCATATTCTTGTAGCGGCGTTTCATGAGCCGGTGATATACATTCATCAGCCAGAATTTGGAAGTGGCGATAAATGCCACGCCGATGCCGATAAGTATCCAGGGGGTGACCTCTTTGCCAAAGATGGCATTCAGTGCAAAAAGCAGCAGTAAAGGTATGCCGAAAGCACCTCCTGAAATCAGATTCTGCAGACCGGTGCCTATATTCTGCCGGCTGGTCATCTTTGAATTCAGGTCGGTAGTCTTGTTGTTGTAGACTGCCAGTTGGAACAGACAGCAGTATACGGCTCCCGGAATGAATATCAGCCATGCAATGCAACCGAGTACGGATACCTTCCCGGTAACCATACCGGGAATCATCAGAATCGTAGGAATGAGCAATGCAATGCTGTACAGTATGTATTTGGCACGCAGCAGCGAGTAGATAGATTCCTTGCGGCTCATCAGTCCGTCAATGTAATTGCCTTCGTAACCCATCAGTGTGCTGAGGAACATGATGCCGAAGATAATGTAATTATAAAGGACGAAGAAATCTCTCAGACCTCCGTCATACACATCGGAAAAGCTAATGATACTACTGAACATTATCACTACACCGGTGATGGAATAGAGCGAACGCTTACAAATCTTGTTGCGTAGCAATAACTTGAGTTCCAGTCTCATGTATTCGCCTATTTCGCCGTAGCGGTCGAGGAATTTGTATTCGGATACATGTTTTATCCGTGTATCTTCCACTTTGTTCAGTTCATTGTAGATGAGTTTCTGCATCAGGGTGCGGTTGATGAACCACATGAGGGCGATGGCAGCCAGTACACCGATGAATGACAGTATATTACCGGTGATGAACCCTTCTCCCAGATTGACAAAACAGTCGAAAAGCGGACTGTTGTCCGGAATGAATAGTGCGGCGGCAATGCCACCATATACTACTACCGGTAATGCCAGCCACCAGATGCGCTCACCCATCAGTGTGCGGCACAACAAGAACCAGTAGTTATTGAATACCATCAGCAGCCAGATGCCAATGCAATAGGTCAGCACACCACTGATTCCATAGAATTTGGTGACGGTGATGATGGAAAACGGAACAAACAGAAACAGCCAGAACAGATTGAAGCCATCCAGTCCGGAACGGATCAGCAGGAAGTCTATAAGACGATTCTGTTTGATGGGAAGCAGTAGGTAGGGCTTCACTTCCTGGGTGGGTGTTTTTTGGAAAGGCAGGCGTATCAGGAAATCCAGCACAAGGACAAATATCAATCCGGAGTTCATTACGTGATAGGCTTCTGTGGCACCGCCGTCAAAGGCGAATGCAAAGGTCGTACCGAAGAATATCAGGTAACCGGCCCAGAAGACAAACATGAAGTACATCCAGAATTTTCCGAATTTACTTTTTTCGTACATCGGATTTCGTTTTTCTGCCAGTTTTCCGTGCTTGCGCAAATCTAAGAAAAGACTCATAGTATTTGTATATATAGAGTTTGTATAAAAAAAGCTGCGCTGCCTTTCATCGAACAACGCAGCCTTCTGTGTGTATGGCTCTCTTATTCTTTGTCAGGAGTTTCAGGACTGATCATTGATACCTCAATCTCGTTCTTCTGCTTGAACAAGTCGTCGGTGAACTTCTGGATGTCCTTCACGGTGATGCTGTTGACAATCTGTTCGTAATCCTTTATCGGATTCATACCGGTGAACAGGTATTCGTCAATGCTTCCCAGCCAGTAGCTGTTCTCCTTCAAGTCTTCGGCATGTTTCTTCAGCATGAACTCCTTCACTTTATTCAAGTCTCCTTCCGACGGACCTGCTTTGGCGATGTTGTCGAGTTCTGCAAAGATAATCTGCATCAGCTTTTCTCTTTTTGCCGGAGCGGTTTCGAATACAATCTGCAAGAGAGCCTTTTCTTTCGGATATTTGCTTAATTGGCCGCCTACATATACACCGTAAGTGCCCCCTTCGTCTTCACGTACCTTGGCTGTATAAACCAAGTCGAGAATCTGGCTGGTCATACTCAGCAGGATGTCATTTTTCAGGTCGTACTTGCAGTCACCGTTCAGCAGGACAAAGTTCGACGCTTTGGCAGTTTCCTGCTTCCGTACGAATTCGTTCTTATAAACTCCCTGGCGCATGTCCACTTTATTGTCCTTGAATGTTTCCTTGCGGTTGATGGCAGGCAGTGAACCCAGGTACTCGGCGATGAGTGGTTTCATTTCCTCCACATTCACATTTCCTACAAAGATAAAGGTAAAATCGCTGGCATCTTTGTAGCGGTCTTGATACATGGACAGAATCTTGTCATAATCCATCTTGTCAATCATGTCCGCCTTTATTCTGGCTCTTCTGGGATGGTGCATGTAAATACCGGCCGAGACAGAGTCACTGAACGCTACCTGGGGATTCATTTCCATATTCTGCAAAGCAGCTTTGTTGCGGTTCTTGTAGGATGCGAAGGCATCGTCGTCACGGCGTGGAGCGGTGAACGTCAAGTAAGTGAGCTGCATCATTGTTTCGAAGTCTTTCGGTGAACAGCTGCCATTGACGGTTTCTGTCTTGTCACCGATACCATAGCTGACGGAAGCTTTCTTGCCGGCCAGAACTTTTTCCAGGTCTACGGCACTGAAATTACCCAGACCACCGACACTCACTGCATCCAGTCCGTTGATGTTGATGATTTCCGAGTCGGGGAACAGGGAACTACCGCCTAGGCTGACTCCCTTCATGCGGATTTCGTCTGCCTTGAAGTCTGTCTTCTTGATAATGACCTTGACTCCGTTGGAGAGTGTCAGCGTTGTAGTGCCGAATGTATCATCTGTCTGCTCGGATACAATCTTTCCGCCTTTCGGGGCTTCGGCCATCAAAGGTTCATCCGACACCTTGTCTACGTAGGCAGTCAGTTTTTCAGCTTTAATGTCTTTCAGAATCTTCTTGATTACATCTTCTGTCGGCATTTTCAATCCTTCCTTATCCGGACCGAGAATTGCGACTACCTGGTTACTGTCTGTCACGAGGGCTTGCATCATCTGGTTCAGTGCGGCAACCGGAATGGCGGGAGCTATCTGATTGATGATGGCGTATTCGTTTTCGATGCCCGGAATCGGTTCGTTATCGAGGAAATGACGGACATATTCATCCACGTACTCTTCATTCTTGCGTTTGTCACGCTCGTTATAAGCAGATTCCAGTTGGCGCAGATATTCGGCACGGGCACGGTTGTATTCCGTTTCCGTAAAGCCGAATTGGCGGGCGCGTTCTGTTTCGCGCAGGAGAGTGGCTATTCCATTTTCTATGGCATCTTCCTTGCAGACAACGACACCGGTGAAGGCATCTTTGGTTTTGGCAACAAAGAAATCATCGTCATAAGTGGCGGCATATATATAAGGAGGATTGGCGGTCTGTACCAATTCGTTCAGACGCGCATTCAGCATATTGTTGATGAGCGTGGTTGCATAATTCTGTACCAGATAGCCCATGTCGCCTTTCTGCTCGTCAGGAGTGGCTTCGTGCTTGTTGAAGATGAGGGCTTGTACATTGGACTGTTCCTTGTCCTGATAAACCAATACAATAGGCTCCTTGTTGTCGTTTACCGGATAGTACTCGCGTTTGGCAGCATTGGGCTGGGCGGGAATATCAGAAAACATTTTCTTGATTTGGGCTTCGATGGCGTCCACATCTATATCGCCAACTACCACAATACCCTGAAGGTCTGGACGGTACCACTTTTCATAGTAGTCTCTCAAAGTTTGCGGTTTGAAGTTCATAACGACCTCCATCGTTCCGATAGGGAAACAAGTGGCATACTTCGTTCCTTCGAACATGACTGGAAGCATCTTCTCCTGGAAGCGTTGTATGGCGCTCATACGGGTGCGCCATTCTTCGTTGATGACTCCGCGTTCCTTGTCTATTTCCTTCGGGTCCAGGGTCAAATCGTTACTCCAGTCGTGCAGAATCAGCAGGCAGGAGTCGATGGCTCCCGGAGTAGTGACCGGCACATTGGAAATGTTGTATACGGTTTCGTCTACGGAAGTATAGGCGTTCAAGTTTTCACCGAATTTCACCCCGATACGCTCCAGGTATTGCTTCAGTGCATCACCGGGGAAGTGGGTTGTTCCATTGAAACACATGTGTTCCAGGAAGTGGGCAAGGCCGCGCTGGTCGGCTTCTTCCTGAATGGAGCCTACCTTTTGGGCAATGTAAAAGTCGGCCCGGTTTGCAGGCTGGCTGTTCTTGCGGATATAATAGGTCAATCCGTTGTCCAACTTTCCGATACGGACATTTTTGTCGACCGGGATAGGCGGCATTTGCTGTGCAAATACCTGCTGAAAATTGCAGCAAAGAATTAACGCTACAATCCATAAACCACGTAATAGATGTTTCATATTATTATGAATTTAAATTGTTCTTGAACTATCTGTCGGACAGCCCTTAGATAAATCACAACTTCTGTTGTTTTTTTCGGATTCCATTCCGGATAAATGGAATTTATCTGACTGCTTCCCGGATGCGGACCAATTTGGTCAGCAGGTCTTCCAGCAGGTCGAGTTTCAGCATGTTGGCGCCGTCACTCTTGGCTACGGCGGGATTTTCGTGGGTTTCGATGAACAGTCCGTCTACACCTACGGCAACACCGGCTTTGGCTACGGTCTCGATAAGTTGCGGCATACCTCCCGTGACGCCACTGGTCTGGTTGGGCTGTTGCAGGGAGTGGGTTACATCCAGGATGACGGGGAAACCGAAGGTCTGCATTTCGGGGATGCCGCGATAGTCGATGACTAAATCCTGATAACCGAAAGTAGTTCCGCGTTCCGTCAGCATGACGTTCCTATTGCCTGCTTCCACTACTTTATCAGCCGCAAAGCGCATGGCAAGCGGAGAGAGGAACTGCCCTTTCTTGATGTTGATGGTTTTTCCGGTTTTGGCGGCGGCTACAAGCAGGTCTGTCTGCCGGCAGAGGAAGGCGGGAATTTGCAGAATATCCACATATTCGGCAGCCATGGTGGCTTCTTCGGCGGCATGAATGTCGGTCACGGTAGGTACTCCGAAAGTGTCGTGTACCTTTTGCAGTATCTTCAGCGCCTTTTCGTCGCCGATGCCCATAAAGGAATCCAGGCGGGAGCGGTTGGCTTTGCGGTACGACCCTTTGAATACATAGGGGATTTGCAGTTTTTCGGTGATAGTCACGATACGTTCGGCAATGCGCATTGCCATTTCTTCTCCTTCGATGACACATGGACCTGCCAGTAGGAAGAAGTTTCCGGCAGGATTATTCTTTAATTCAATCATAGGTTGTTACTGATTAAGTATTTTCAATTGGGTATAATCAATGTTATTGCTTCATGCAGTACGCTGATGTCCAGTGGAAAATGACGGTCGAGAATACGTCCGTCCAAATCGACAGAGGCATTTTGCGCACGCAGCACTTTTACTTTTTGCGTACGGTAGGGCATCACTACCTTATGGTTCAGAATCCGCCCTTGGATAAGCATCCACAATCCCGACCATAGTTGCAGCAATTCGGGACGGTAAATGACGGAAACATCCAGCCAGCCATTATAGGGCACTGCACTAGGCGCTTGTCCGTATCCCCACGCACTGCCTATGCAGACAGTCATGATGCGTCCACGTATGTGCTCGCCGTTTATCTTGAGATGCATGCGGTACAGCTTCCGTTCGAAGATAATAGATAGCAGTGCCATGAAGTAAGAGAGGAACTTCACTCCCCAGAAACGCTTGCACTGGTCGGTGATTTTCACGATACGGGCTCCCAGGCCTATGTTGATGGCATTGAGAAAGTAGCGTGTCAGATGCTTTTCACCGTCGTAATAATAGCAGGTACCCACGTCTATTTTCCGGCGGCGGTTGTTGATGATGCAATCCACCGCTTTCTTGTAGTCCGAACTCATTTCCCAATAGTCGGCAAAGTCATTTCCTATACCATTGGGGATGATGCCGATGGCTATATTCTCCTTGTCCGGTGCATTGGAAAGCATGATGCCGTTAATGACGTCATTCAGTGCGCCGTCACCGCCTACTACAACAATGGTGCGGTAGCCGTTGTTGGCAAGGATACCTGCCAGACGCTCTACCGAACCGAACCCTTCGGACTGCACATAGTCGTAAGGCACACCTTTGCTGTCCATGTATTCTTTGATTTCTTTCCACCGTTTCTGCACTTTCCGTGTTCCGGCTTTGGGGTTGTATATTACTCCCAACTTTTCGGGTTCTGCACTCATGATTCTATTTACAATTTGACTATTTACTATTTACGATTTAAATCACCCGGTCACTTTATCGTTTCATCATCCTTCCAACTTCTTCTTTACAAAAGCTATCTTTTCTTCCATCGGCCACCGGGCATTCATCCAATGGATGGTAAATCCACGCCGTTCCATACCGCGGAACCAGGTCATCTGGCGTTTGGCAAACTGGTGGATGGCTGTTTCCAGTTGCGTGAACATCTCTTCATAGGTCAACTTGCCGATGACATAAAGTGTCAGATACTTGTATTCCAGTCCGTAATAGATGAGGTCATCCGGTTGGATGCCTTGCTCTATCAGACGACGCACTTCGTCTATCATTCCTTCTTCCAGACGCTGGTGCAGGCGGCGGGTGATTTTCTCCCGACGCAGTTCCCGGTTGATGTCCGCACCAATGATGAGGCTGTTCAGCTGGGGGAAGGAGCGTTCGTCTACTGGGGTATGGGCATAATACTCTTCGATTTCGATGGCTCGTATGGCACGTTTGGCTGTGTCTACGTCCGTAGTATTGTGCAGGCTTTTGTAACCTTTCAGTATGTCGGTCAGTTCTTCCAGCGATTTGTCTGCCAGACGGGTGCGCAACTCGGGATTCTCGGGTACGGGCAGCAGACGGTAGCCTTTCAGCACTGATTCGAGATACATTCCGGTTCCTCCACATACAACGGGCAGGCAACCTTTTTGTTTAATAGTCTCGTAAGCATTCAAGAAATCACGCTGATACTCGAAAACATTGTACTTATAGCCCGGGTCGGCTATGTCGATGAGGTGATAGGGAATCTGTTTCCCGTCGACGGTATAGTCGGCAAGGTCTTTGCCGGTGCCCAGGTCCATCCCCCGATAGATTTGCCGTGAATCGGCACTGATGATTTCCGTATGGAGTTCGGCGGCCAAGGCGGCTGCAAATGGAGTCTTTCCTGAGGCGGTAGGTCCTAATATGGCGATTAAATCATAGTCTGGCATATATAAGTTCTTGTTAATCTCACTACAAAGATAGTGCAAACCGAATGCAGAATAAAATGAACTCGTTCATTTTTTATGCTGAGGTGCAGCTTATCTTCGTGTTAGTGCAAAGATAATGCAAACTGGGAGTATAATGGAAAGAACTTGCTCATTTTTTTACGTGATGCTATACCTTCTTTTCTACTTTGAAGCAGAAAAAGTGAAAAAGGACGTGAAAACGAGCATTAATCTTATTAAAATGTGTTATGAAACATGCTTTTTTTCTTGGAAAGTTTGTCAATGTCCCAAAAGTCCGTACATTTGCAATGTGTTTTTCATAGTATTAGATTTAAGGTTAACAAAGGTTGGAGTACAGCGGTACTCCTGATTGTGTATCCTTTTATTCATGAATTTGCAGGATGGCATGCTGTACTTGTACAGTGTGTTGTTTTGTGCTATTTTATTGTTGAGCAATGCATTATACATATAAACAGATATGGATTATCAACTTTCCGGTAATGATGAGCATTTTGATGGAGCAGCTGATAAATATAACCGATGCTGTTTTCTTAGGTCACGTTGGCGAGGTGGAATTGGGAGCATCTGCCATTGCAGGGATTTATTATTTGGCGGTCTACATGCTTGGGTTTGGGTTTAGTATCGGATTGCAGGTGATGATTGCTCGAAGGAATGGAGAATGTGGCTATGGTAAGGCTGGAAAGATATTCTTTCAAGGTTTCTTCTTTTTATCGGGATTGGCCATTTTGCTTTGTCTGCTGATGCAGGCAAGTTCTCCTTTCATATTGGGAAGGTTGATTTCCTCACCGGAGATTTATCGGGCTGTAATTCAGTATCTGGACTGGCGCAGTTTCGGTTTGCTGTTTTCGTTTCCGTTTTTGGTTATCCGTTCTTTTCTTGTGGGAATAACATGCACTCGGGCATTATCGTGGGCTGCTGCCGTTGCAGTAGTGATTAATATTCCTTTGAATTATATTCTGATATTCGTTGGAGGACTGGGAATATCGGGAGCTGCCATTGCTTCTTCTCTGGCAGAGATGGGTTCTTTGGTGATGCTTCTTTTCTATGTATGGCTGAAAATAGATAAAGGGAAATATGGATTGAAACCGGTATATGACGGAAAGCTGTTGGTGGATGTGCTGAGCTTGTCGGTATGGAGCATGCTTCATGCCTTTATCAGCGTGGCTCCGTGGTTCTTGTTCTTTGTGGCGGTGGAACATTTGGGTAAAACGGAATTAGCCATTTCCAATATTACGCGAAGTGTATCTGCTGTCTTTTTTGTAATAGTCAATTCTTTTGCGGTCACTACGGGTTCGCTGGTCAGTAATGCGATTGGGGCTGGAGAAAGGAGGGCTGTTTTCATTATCTGCCGTAAGATACTGAGGTTGGGCTATTCTGCTGGATTTCCACTGATAGGGGTAGCTGTATGTTATAATCGCTTGATAATAGGAATCTATACAGATAACGAACTGTTAACAGAGCAGGCTTTCATCCCTTTTGTTGTGACGTTGCTGAATTATACCTTTGCCTTGCCAGGCTATGTATATCTCAACGCAGTTGGAGGAACCGGTAAAACCCGGATTACTTTTCTTTTCCAAGTGACTACCACTGTCGTGTATCTGGGGTATCTTTATTGGTTAAGCGCTTGCACTCATGCATCCTTGGCTATTTACTTAACGGCAGAATACCTTTTTGTGATTTTGCTGGCACTGCAATCGGTTTTCTATTTAAGAAGTAAACAATATTAGAAACATATCGAATTATGATGACTAAAATATATCCGCGTACGGGAGATAAGCAAACCGTATATCTTAATGCTGTTGTAAAGGATCCTCGAATAGAGGTTGGTGACTATACTATTTATAATGATTTTGTAGCTGACCCTTTGTTGTTCGAGAAAAACAATGTGCTGTATCATTACCCCATCCATCAGGAGAGGCTGGTTATTGGTAAATTCTGTTCCATTGCTTGCGGTACGAAATTTCTGTTCAACTGTGCCAATCATACGTTGAAATCTCTGTCTACTTATACATTTCCTTTATTTTACGAAGAGTGGGGATTGAAGAAATCGGACATAACGGATGCATGGGATGACAAAGGAGATATTATAATAGGTAATGATGTTTGGATTGGTTATGAAGCGGTGATAATGGCTGGTGTTCATATAGGAGATGGGGCGATTATTGGTGCACGTGCTGTTGTGACTAAAGATGTTCCCCCTTATACAATTGTAGGGGGAACTCCTGCCAAAGAAATCAGGAAACGTTTTGATGAGGATGTGGTGAAGAAATTATTGCGGCTGCAATGGTGGGATTGGTCGATTGATGAGATACGCCGTTACTTGCCGCATCTTGTACAAGGCTGTTGGGATAGATTTCCTTAATAATCCATCATCAGTGAGTTGCCGGTCTTGCCTCGTGAAATGTCAAGGTTAGGCGGTGCATAGCTCTGGTTACAGCTACATAAAGCATACTCTTGTCAATTTCCGAACGGTAATTTCTCTCATCCGTCTGTGGAATAATGACTTCGTCAAACTCAAGCCCTTTTGCCATGTGGGCAGAGGTGATGACGATGCCTTGCACAAATGCGGAGCTTTGACTTGATAGGAAGCTGATATCATTGGCATATGATTTCAGCATGTCTGCCATCTCCTTGGCTTGCTGCTCCGTCTTGCATATGATGCCAAGAGATTTATATCCGGATTTCCGGTAAGTGGAGATTAGTCCCATAATGCCGGACAGTTCTTCTACGGCACTGCCGAACTGCAGGATTTGTGGCTTTTCTCCATGCCGGGCAACCGGTTCCAGCTCTGCGTTGGGATGAATCTTTTGCGCAAAATCCGTAATCTCGAAGGTGGAACGATAACTCTTACACAATTTCATGATTTCACTTGCAGTAAGTGACTTTTGGATAGTTTCTGCTGTGGATGAGCCATAAGGATTCACGGACTGTCCTGCATCGCCCAACACGGTTTTCCGGCATGGAAAGAGTTTCTGTATTACCTTGTACTGTATGGGCGAATAGTCCTGCATCTCATCTATCAACAGATGTTTGACTCTGCATGGCTGGTTCCCGTTTCCCTCCAATGCCAAGTGTAGGTATGCCAGCGGTGCCAAGTCTGAGTATTCGAGTGTATGTCCCTTTCGCATTTTGAACATTCCGGGATTATTTGTCCATTTAAAGAAATCTTTGTAGACTTGAATGTCGTTATTACCTGCAAACATTAGTCTGATTTCTTTCTTCAGAAGGTTTCTTCCGGCGGTGGTTACCGTAAAGGCGTATTGTATTTTCAACATATCCAGCATATAATCAGCCATAGCTTCAAATCGTCGGCGTATGGGGTAACGGTTGAAACGTAGGTACTGTTCTTCGATAAACGGGGCAGGTATGGTGATGTATTTGGTCAGCTTCACATCTGCTGCCTTGAAGTAGGTGTTCTCTATGTGGAGGATAAACTTGTTAAGCTCTGAAATGAAACCGAAAGAGGCTTTATAGGCTATTCTGTCGATGAGGCTTGAGGATGGCTTCTCTAACAGTTCATTCACTAACCCGAAGTATGTTTGGTACTTATATTTGTGTTCCAACACTCCGGAGAGTATTTGTTCCATACTGGTTTCGGGCACGGTTTCTTCCCCAAGTTCGGGGAGGACGTTGGAGATGTAATCGGAAAACACTTTGTTGGGGGAGACAATCAGAATATCTTTTGACGAGATGCTGTCTCTGAAGGTATAGAGCAGGTAGGCTATGCGGTGCAGGGCTATGGATGTTTTTCCAGAGCCGGCCACTCCTTGAATAATAAGCGTGCGGATATCTTTGTTGCGGATAATCTGGTTCTGTTCCCGTTGGATGGTGGCAACGATATTTTTCATCTTGTCATCTACATTGGAACTTAACTCTTTTTGCAGAATGTCGTCATGGACGGTCAGGGCACTTTCAATCATAAATTCCATTTTGCCGCCCCGAATTCTGTATTGGCGTTTTAGGGAAATTTCTCCTTTAATCTCTCCCGATGGAGACCGATAGCCTGCTTCTCCTAATTCATGGTCATAGAACATGCTCGAAACAGGTGCTCGCCAGTCATGGATAAGGGTAGCTCGACTTTCCGGGTCATAGAAGGTATGGATGCCTATATAGATAGGCATCACTTTGCTGTTTTCTTTCTTTTCCAAAAAATCAATTCGTCCGAAGTAAGGAATGGCAAGTATCTTGGTGAGCCGCTTACGCTTGTTGATTACACTTTCCCCCAAGGCAAAATGGTTTAGGATGCTTTCGCGCATGGAGCGTATCTCGTGCGGGTCGATGTCTTTGTTGGACCAGATATAGTCTTTGTATTCTGCCAAGGTGTCGACGTGGTCTTTCACTGATGCGTCGGTATTACCGATAACCTTTTTCAGAAAACTGATTATTTGCTTTAAATATTCTTTCTCTTGTTTCTCTGTTTGATTGAATGCCATAATTAGTTGTTGCTAAAAATAAGACAGTGTGCAAAATTAGTGTATTGTATCGGGAAGGGAAATGGCTATTTATAGCTATATATTGGGGAGTTTTATATCTTTGCACATTCAAAAAAGTGGAGGTAAATGGATATTCATGAGCTTGCAAGGCAGAATCAGCAATCTGCATGGAAAGTATTGGAAGATACCCGTATTATTGAAGCATGGGAGCGCATTGGAGCAACCGTTCATTTGGTGGGCTCACTCCGTACCGGGCTGTTGGCGAAAAGTAGGGATATAGATATCCATATTTATACCGATAGGTTGGATGTAGGAGAGAGTTTTTCGGTCCTCCGGGAACTTGCGGAACGGTTGCCTTTGCAGGAAATACAATATAGGAACCTTATCCATACGGAGGAAGAGTGCATGGAGTGGCATGCTTTATATAAGGATAGAGAACAGAATACTTGGAAGTTTGATATGATTCACATCCGGAAAGGTTCCAGGTATGATGGTGTTGTAGAAAAGGTGACTGCCGCTATTGCGGAGCGCCTTACTCCTGAAATTAGGAAAACGATATTGCAAATCAAATTCGATGTGCCGGATGGTGTAACGATTCCAGGTATAGAGATTTATCATGCTGTCTTTACGGGAGGTGTCCGCACTTATAAGGAGCTTGAAGAGTGGCGCAAAACAAATCAGTTGGCGGACAGTCTCGGTTGGCTTCCGTAATCTTAGAGGTAGATACCAAGATTTTCTACTATATGGATGGCTTCCATTATATTGTTGGCATCTAACTTGCTTAGGATGTTTTTCCGGTGATTGTTCACAGTATAGATGCTCACTCCCAGCTGGTAAGCGATTTCCTTGCTTAGAAAACCTTGTCGGATGAGTCGTAATATTTCTTTCTCCCGGTTGGATAATTGTTTGTCGGGAGAAACAGTGCATGTTGGAAGTATCTCTCCCGTTTTTCTGTTCACCACCGTCCGTTTGATTCTTTCGATAGGGGTCTGGTCGGGAAGTATGTCCATTACTCCCATGATTATCCAGGCTTTACCATTCCGGTCTGTTTCTATGATTTGTTGCCGGCTGCTTACATTGATATACTGTTGCCGTGCATTCAACATACGGAATTGAAATATTTGCCGGTAGTCATTTCTTTCTTCCGGTGGGAGTGAGTAGATGAACTGTCCATGCTCGATTTGGCATTCTGTGAGTTGAATTCTGTCATCAGGGTGTATTCTCTCTTCCAGTAAATCGCCTTGTTGCCTGATTGTCTTTATCCAAGTGGGATTGTATCCGAAAAGATGGGCAAAACTGTCGGATGCAAAATCGTATCTTTCTTTAAATACGTCAACTGTAAAAATACAGTTCTGACTCATTTGTGAGAACGCTTGCACGGATATTCTTTTCTTGTTCCACAAATCATAGTCTACATCGGGACCGCTAATCTGCTGTCTTGCCCATAATTCTTTGGGAGTTGTCTTGTTGGTAGTCATGGAACAAAGATAACTGATAATTTTCTTTTGAGCTTTATCTTTTACGGGATAATATTATTTCTAAGAATATGTTGTAGGGTTGGATTAAGTGGCTACCTTTGTAGGCCGTGTCATTGGGGACGTCGTGAATGAAAAGCAAACGAGTAATAAATTCAATATGTGATAAGATGAAAGATATACCGGCAGACAGCTTAATAAAGAATTATTTTCCTGTAAATTATATAGATTCTTTTTCTAAAGTGATGGTCACTGGGCAGGCATTGACACCGGAAGATTTTCGCAATCTTGCCTTCAGCCGATTTCCTAAATGGATTGGTTGGCTCATGAATTTCAGGAATGCGATTGTAAAGCCATTAGGACTGGATACAGCAACCAGATTTACAGATATGGTCTTGGATAAAAATCTGCATGAAGAAATTCTCGGAATGCTGGATAAGCATCTTGATTTCCATGTGTCCATGTGGTGCGGGGAATATCACGAAGGAAAACAAGAACTTCGGATTACTACTGTTGTGAAGTACAATAATTGGCTGGGAAGGGCATATTTCTTTATTATCAGACCTTTTCATGGGATAATAGTAAAGTCTATCTTAAAGCATGTTGCTGGGGATAGGGGGAGTGGGTGTAAATAAATACTCCCATTGAAATATTATCATTTCAATGGGAGTATTTATTTGAGTGGTGCCACCAGGAATCGTAATCTTTCTCCAAGTGGCTCTATATCATCACTTTTCAGAATCGCCTTGACAGTATTCTCCTCCTATTACTCCACCGCTGGACTTCAGCGTTCTGCGCATCGCTGCATGGTGGTTTCACGCAGCAAAGGTAGTGATTCTGATTGAAAAACCAAAAGAATTAAGCGATGATGTAATTATTCCCCTTCTGGAAAGAATTGTTGAGGTTTTACCAAGGGAGATAAGTCGGGAAAATATTTCCGAAATGCCTCACGATAGATACGACAAATATCCTCATCAGTAATTTCATCATCTATGATTTTATACAGAGCTCCATCATGAAGCGGAAGAACGAGATCTACTTTCCAACGATAGCGATTATAGACATCGATTAAAGCCTGCTTGAATATAAGTGACCCTATGCTTTGAATCCTGTGATTAAGTATTTTATGGCAATCAGTATCCATATTAAGAATTCTGCTGTTTCCCAAAAGGGAGGAAACTTTAGGAGCGTTTACCAGTGATTCTAAATCGTCTTCAGAGCAATAACGATTAAAGAATCCTTTAAGTTTCTTAGCGCATACCCCTCCATAGATAAAACAGTAAAAGAGAATCTTAGCCTCTGATCTATCGCAATTAGCGATTCTCTCAATTTCTGAATAAATCCTGTTTTTTTCATAAAGGGATATCAATTCTTTCCTATTCGTAAGACCCGCAAGTATACCTGCTTCAAACTGACTGTAGTCCACATACAGATATCTATGATTGACAAAGGTCTGATGGGAGCAGTTAAATAGTTCACGAAATTCTTTGCTCATATTTTGTAATGACGGATTACGCAAAATAATACGCGATGTGCGACTACCCACGGGTTTTACTACAGGCGTGACTATATTCAGATTCTTCCTTATAGCACTCAAATATGTAAGTATCCTAAGATTGCGCTCCGCTTTTTCCGCATCACGAAATGGTTGAAGCTTAGGGTATTTCTTACATAAAGCCTTTAATCTCCCATATTTCAGATAATGAATTGGAAGATTCAATTGATTATACAAAGCCTCCAAATTCGGCTGCACCTGACCGAAATCAAGCTGAATTCGATTTAGGGCACGATAGAGCTTTTTATGCTGCACCTGACAAAACTCCTTAAGTTGATCATTCCGAAACTCTATGCCACGAGCGACTAAATCATACAGCACACGATTTACGGGTATTTCTATTTTCTCAATACGTGGCCATTCTTCTTCTCCTCGCCTTTTCATTTCCTGATAACAGTCTATCATAAGTCTAAGTGCTTCTTCATGTTGTTCCTCGGGTCGCAACGGCAGTTCCCGACCAGTATAATACAAAACCATTTCATGTGGAGACCAGCACTCATTCTGTTCTTCACAATACTCCACGGATTGGCGAATTTGCAGGTCTAGACATTCAAAATCAAGCAAATCAAATCTACTGATACCACCATAATTATTACAAAGCAAATGGATAACTTCCGTTATCTGACACGTAATGATTCTGTCGTGATAGAAGAGCCCATTTCTTGTCAAATTGATTACTATGCGCTGATCGTCTGCTACGTCACAGCCATAAAGACAACAATCAAGATAGATTACCACATATTCTTTTTCTTTTCTCATAAGCCAGAGTACATATCGGTGTATAGGTTCTTATTGGGGGATTTGAAAAGATAGGATGAAACTTGTCCCATCAGAGTGAGTTCTTTTTCTTTATTCCGATGCAGGAACACTGACATCGAAGCAAGGGGCTTGAGGTTCACGGGTAGCATACCTGACACAGATTCCGGATTAAGGGAACGACATGCTATCAATGCCGCCCTTATCTGCATATAACCATGGAATCTTTGCTTGCCAAGCATATTCATGATAACTCGCACGTAGGCAGGACGCACCGAGCACAAATAAATTATTATCGCTGCATTTTCTATGCGGTGCGTGGCGTCGTTTCGCTCTAATTCTACAGCAGCATATCTCACCAACTGTTCATCATTGTATTTCAGATGAGCCATGAGCAGCCAAAAATGATATGCCTGCCAAGGATAGATGTCGCACTCCTTACGCATAAGCATGTTTGCAATCATGCGTTTGGCATCGTCTAAATCCCGATCATGCTTTACACAAGAAATCAACCTACAAATTAAAGGTGTATCAACAGGTGCAACCTTTAAGGTGTCAAGGAAGAAAAGCATATTCTTGTAGAAATAATCCCAATATGACACAAGCGTAATTGGATAGTTACAAAGTATGTAGAGAAGGAATTTCTTTTTACGTTGTATATCTTTTGTATGCTCTTTAGAATTTCTTTTTAACGAATCCATGATTTCGTGAAGAGTGTTTACTAATAAAGCGATGCCGTTTTCGCGTCGTCCGAGATCTTCGCTCCTGATGAGTTGTTTTATCTTTTGATTAGTGTGATTATATAGACTCAGTCCTTCACGAAATTCGTCGACCTCCTTTTTGTTTTCGAAGGTTATACAAACCACCTTAGAGGAGTTTAGGCAAAGATTAAGACGACGCAACTCACCTTCGAGCGATTGCAACACATTGCGGGCACTAAAATAATCTGGTGCCATAAAATAAATGTCATCCATAAAGCGACAGTATTCTATAGCTTGTGCCTGAATCTGGATATCAACATGACTGAGATAGAAGGTCGCCAATAATGAGGATGCGTCACTGTTTTGTGGAAGTCCACAGTTCGTTTGGGAGTCCGAAATTTCTGAAAACATTTGCTCAAGCAATTTTATTGCGTTGAGAGCATCCGCATCAGTTGCAATTTCACGTAAGAAGCCTATAAGCGTCGCATGCGATATGTTATCAAAATAATTCACCACATCGCACTTGAATAGGCATCCCTCTCCTTTTTCGAGCCATTCGTCAATTAGATAATTCATCTTTATCCACTGATTTACACCGTTTGCTATAAGTGAATTATCCTCAGAACGATTAAGACGAGCTGCATAAACACGAGAGGAGATATATTCCTCCATCAACGGTGCCAATTTTTCTACAATAGCAATGTAAAGCAAACGATCAACAAAATTACCGACCATGGCCTTACGCTGCACCAAAGATTCCTTAGGAATATATAACACTTCCATTTCCTGGAATTTGTAATGTTCACGAACATCTTGGCTCGAAAAATAGTCGAGGACAAAATCTTGATTGCATAAATCCACATATTGCAATGGGTCGAAAAACCAATCGTCAATCATATCGCGGCGCAAATTCTTTAGTGCAGTATCAAGATTCAATCTCGTTCCATTAACACTCATCTCTCGTAGGTCAATGATGGTTTTGTCCTGTGCTATTCGAGTTTTAGTAGAAGCTCCTCTTCCTAATTTCTGCCACTGCCTTTCATAAAGCATTTCATTTATCTCGTCCCAATCTACTTGGGCGAGCATAAGCTGGTTCATTTCAAAATCAACAAAGGGATACTTTGAAATAACACTCACCATATAGGGAGCATCTGCAAGATATACGCCACCGCCTGAAATTCCATGATAATGATGGATATTTTTAATCTCGCTATTGCAATGTACCAAATGCTTATCGTCAGGATGATAATTTAGCTCAAAAGGTATAGAATGATCTCGCCCAAAATTAGGACAAGCGTGACATTTAAGAAGACACTCCTTATTTATCTCGCTATAGTTTTTCATCCAGACCTTGACAACTCGTGGCAGATAGGATTTTCGTACACGAATTATGGCAACATCCCAACGAGGATGGAAAAATATATTTTCATCCAAACTTTCAGAATACACCTCTAAAGTAACAAAGCCTTCCTCTGCTGCGACCATAATTGACAAATCAGTGATATCTGATAGTTGTGGATTTACAGTAGAGTCTTCTGACAGGATGTGTTTAGCTGTGACAACATAATTATATTTACTACCGGGAGATGTGACGTATAAAAATCCTGACCCATGACTATCTTGGCCCGCTACCCTCGCATCTATTTTGCAGGCATTATATTTTAAATTCAGTTTGTCCATCCAGCTCAAATTTATACTTTTTCTGTTCTGCTTCGGATATTTTTAGCTTTTCACTTAGCTCTTGGTGATAATTAAGATGAAAACGGATTTTATCATCTGTACGATGTCCCCAGTTCAATACCTTAAGCATCATTTTTTTATTCGGATGAAAATGAACCTTACCGTTCGTGAGTACTACGTAATCCGAGCATATAATTTTTTTCAAAATCTCGTGTGTGATGTTCTTGTAACTGCCATGATGAGGGAGCTTTAGCAAATCAAGACGCAGGGGATTGGTCTCAGAATAGTCGGATAATGCATCTAATAAGACTTGGGGCGTACTATCGCCAGGAAATAGATAGTTGTGCTCGCCATCAGTAAGTAACAATACAATTGAAGAAGCGTTGACTTCTGTAGTATCTAATACATTGTCATTCAGATAGTGTTCTAGCTCTTCAAACGTAGCATTCCAGTCGCATTTGGGAGACGACAGAAATTCTCCCACCCCATCCAATATTTTGTCACAACCACCATATAGGATTTTCAGCAACCAGTTATTCCCTAGTTCAAATTCTTTGCCTCGTGTTAATTCTCTGTCCCATTTTACATGAAAATCTTCCAAAGCGCTCTGTACTGAATTGGCTTGACGAATAGATAGATAATTTTCTTTATTAACAGTCGGCATTACCATTTGTGCGGAATTGAACCACACGTTGTCAACTATTTCCCAATTATCTGAATCCATAGCAAACACTCCTCCGATGTGGTCATAATCATAATGGGTTATAACAAGAAGATCAACTCGCTGACCTTGTGCTCTTACTTCATCAATCAAACAAGAATATGCATCGGAATCTGGCGTGCCTGAATCTATAATTACATTCTTATCATTATGACGGATGTTGATACAGTCACCATGTTTTGCTCGTAAAAATGATATCGTCATTGTTTTTAACTTTGTAATTTCTGTTTCATTTTCATATACCATCTAAAACAGGCAGAGCAAGTGTGGAATACAGTTTGAACAAAAGATGCAATACTTAATTATATATGCTCTTAATGTTCATTGCAATTCTATTGAAACTTAATTTCCGCAATCGACGGTTATTGTATTCCTGCCTAACATTAGTTTAGAGTCATGTCTTTCTATACTTCCACTTTTTAACGATTGTATTCCGTGAACCGTCTCTGCCAAAGAATGACTTCTGGTTCAAAGATAATAATATTATTTTGAGCCATAGTCGTTATTATCTTTCAATCTTTTGATTTCTCTATCAAAATCGCTTTCAAGTAGATCCATTTCTCGTTTGCGGTAGATTTCAAACTCCTTTTCTGCCTTCTCAATCGCTTGCTTGTGCGAAATGTTGCCCTTGCCAATCAAGACCTTCCGTTTATGAGCGATAATCTGATTGTCCAATGCCTCTATCCAATCTTTCATCGTCATAGGATTCATTTCCAATGCTTGGAACTCGGCAAAGTCCAAGAAACCGGAAACAAGCAGGTTAAGACGTTGCAGTTCAATCTCTGAGAGATAGTTCTTGGCAATCTTCACATCGTCTTTGGTTACATAGTTGCCTTTGAAGTTCGTCATACCTACAAACGGCTTTTCATTATCCACACGATTGTAGATAACCTCCGCTGCCGTGTTCTCATGGACGGCGTAGTGCAGCTTGTTCTGTACGGTTGCAAAGAACATCTTTGTCATCTCGTCCCGTGGGTCATAATCTGTGGCTGTGGCATAGATGTCCGTCACCTGTTGATAGAAGTTACGCTCGCTACTACGAATATCTCTGATACGCTGCAGCAACTCACGGAAATACCGATTACCTCCTTGCTTCAACCGCTCATCATCCATCGCAAATCCCTTTTGGATATACTCATGAAGCCGCTGAGTAGCCCAGCGACGGAAACGGGTAGCCACCTGCGACTGCACACGATAGCCCAAGGCGATAACCATATCAAGATTATAGTGCAAAACACTGCGCTGCACTTGGCGTTTACCTTCTTGCCGAACTGTCAAGAAATCCTTTACAGTTCGATTTGGGTCTAATTCTCCATCATTTAGGATGTTGTCTATGTGCTGACTGATATTCTGCTTTGTCGTACAATATATCTCCGCCAACTGATTTTGTGTCAACCACAAATCTTCATCGGTAAAACGCACAGACACACGAGTTATCTCATCATCGTCCTGATAGAGTATTATTTTGTTTTCTTCGTTCATTGGCCTATTTCTTCTCTCTGTGATTGCAAATATAGCTAATATACTTGATTTTGCGGGCGTTCAGGCTACTTTTTTGAGGCACAATGCGGTATTTCCGAGTATTATCACTATATTTGCGTTACAAATCAAAGTATTGTAATTAGCAAGCAAATTAAAACGTATGGAATCGCAAAAGATAAACAGGCTAAAGGTCGTGTTAGTTGAGAATGGCAAAACAGGTAAATGGTTAGCCGAACAAGTAGGGAAAAATGAAGCAACTGTTTCCCGATGGTGTTCCAACAAGATGCAACCATCCCTTGATATGCTTGTGAAGATTGCAGGACTTTTGAATGTGGACCCTCGCCAACTCATCAATGGCGGTAATAACGATTGAATATGGCAAAGAAAACGACAAAGAAAAAAGAGGGGAACTCTCTCAATCTTGAATCTATATTATTTAACTGCCGCGACTATCTGCGCGGCAATGCCTCTTTGATGGATAAGCGCGATTTGCTGCTTACTCTTGTTTTCCTCCGCTTTATTGGTGAAAAGTTTGAAGATGCACAGGCAAAGATGCGTCAGGAGTGCATCGACAACGGTATTACTGATGAAGTTATGATTGAAACATTTCTCGCTAGTCCTTCGCGTTACAAGGGCATCGCCTTTGTGCCGGAAGCTGCCCGTTGGTCTATGCTTATCAATATACCCGCTCCAAAACTCAATGGTGCTCTCGATGATGCCCTGCAAGCTATTAACGACAGCGGCGAAGCCTTCAAAGGTTGTGTGAAACTCGGTTTGTTTACCTCTATCAATCTTGAAGCCAATGTCATCAAGAAAGTCGTAGATGAGGTAAATAAGGTTTCGCATCGTGCTTTCGGAGAGGAAAAAGACTTGTTCGGTCGAGTGTATGAGTACTTTCTAAAGTCTTTTGCGATAAATGCGGACAAGGAAGAGGGCGAATATTATACGCCCCATGATGTAGTAGAATTTATAGCGGCTTTTATTGAGCCGTTTGACGGCACTCTCTATGACCCTTGCTGCGGCTCCGGCGGTATGTTTGTGCAATGTGCAAAATATGTTGAGTCCAAACAGGGCGACATTACCCACGTAAATGTCTATGGCCAAGAGAGCGACCCTGCCACATACCGTCTCGCCAAAATGAATTTGGCAGTTCGAGGTATTTCACATCATCTCGGCGAGAAGAACGCCTCGACATTCACCGATGACCTTCATAAGGGGTTGACCTTTGATTATATCATGGCCAACCCACCTTTCAACAAGAAAAAATGGTACGAAGATAAGCTTAGCAATGATGCCCGTTGGGCCAATTATGCCACGCCTCCTGAAAGCAATGCCAACTATGCTTGGATTCTTCATATTCTTTCAAAACTTACCCCCAAGAAAGGCGTAGCCGGTTTCCTGCTCGCCAATGGTGCCCTCGGAGACTCTGACGCATATACAATCCGTAAGAAGCTTCTTAAACTCGACGAACAAGGCTTCGGTGATAAAGTTGAAGCCATCATCGTTTTGCCTCGTGAACTTTTCTATAATACAGACATATCCGTAACACTTTGGATTCTCAACCAAAATAAGAAAGCCAGAATGTGGCATGGCCGCAAGCTACGCGACCGCACAGGTCAAATCCTTTTCATGGATTTGCGCCAGTGGACGCAGAACCCAGTGAAAGGGGAACAGAAAAAGAAGGTCATGTTTGATGCCGAACAAATCAAGCGAGCATCCGAGATTTACTTCAAATGGCAAAGTGAGGGCACGGACGGCGCAACCTACGCCGAACCTGAGTTGTACCGTTCGGTCAGCTACAAAGAACTAGCCGAGAAAGAGAATGACTTTTCGCTCGTTCCGAGCCGTTACATTAAGTTTGTCGACCGAGACCTTGAAGCCGACTATCATAAAGTCCTCTCCGAAGCCACGACAACAATTTCCGACCTACTGCGCCGTCAGTCCGATAACAACATTACTCTTCGTAACGCCCTAAAACAACTTGGATATGAGTGCAAGTGAAACGAAATGGGTACGTCTCGGTGACTACATTGTTCAGCAAGACGAGCGCAATTTCTTTGAAAAATATCAGCTATCGGATGTTCGAGGTATTAGCATTGAAAAGAAACTGATATTTACAAAGGCTGATATGAAAGATGTTTCATTGAAGCCATATAAACTGCTTAAGCCAAATAGCTTTTGCTATGTCACTGTTACTTCTCGTAATGGCGGTAAAATCTCTTTGGCTATGAATGAAACATCAAATACGTTCATAGTATCTTCATCCTATATCACCTTTTGCTGTAAGGACGAGACCATTCTTCTCCCGGGCTATTTATTCCTTCTACTCTCTCGCCCCGAATTTGACCGCTACTCGCGGTTTAACTCGTGGGGAAGTGCTCGCGAGACATTCGACTGGGAGGAATTTTGCCGTGTCGACATCCCTTTGCCGTCGATTGAGGTACAACGTGAGTTGGTGGAAACCTACAACGGGCTGAAGGTTCTCGCCGAGCAGAATGAAGTCCTCGTGGCCTCCCTCTCCAAAATGTGCGAAGCCCTCGTCATAGAGTCTGGTAAGAAATATTCACGTGTTTCCCTCGGGGAGTATATTAACCAAGTTGACGAAAGAAATACTTTTGGGAAGTATACTCTTGATGATGTTAGAGGTATTAGCATAGAGAAAAAATTGATATATACTAAAGCCGACATGAAAGGCGTATCTCTTTCGCCTTATAAATTATTAAAGCCAAGAAATTTCTGTTATGTTTCTGTTACGTCTCGTAATGGAGGTAAAATTTCTTTGGCAATCAATAATATGGCTCAGACGTTTATAGTTTCATCATCGTATATAAACTTTGATTGCAAAAATTACTCACAGCTATTGCCTGAATATCTGTTCTTACTATTAAGCCGCAGCGAGTTTGACCGCTATTCGCGTTTCAACTCATGGGGTAGCGCAAGAGAAACATTTGATTGGTCGGAACTCTGTAGGGCTAAAATTCCCCTTCCGCCCATTGAAGCACAGCAATCAATCGTTAACCTCTATCACTGTATGGAGGAAGCCAAGGGTGTCGCTGCAATAGCTCGTGAGAAATTAAAAACTATCTGTCCAGCCCTTGTGCTAAAAGGAGCCAACGCCTAAAATGAAGTGCCATGAAACAGAGTAACGGAAAATTCTACGAAGACGAATACGAATTGGCCTTGTTAGATTTGCTTGTGGAACAAGGTTGGGAATATACTTATGGCGGTAAGATACATCGGCATAACAGGGATGTGCTGTTGCTCGATGATCTTACAAGCTATCTTAATCGGCGTTATCCTGATTTGACCGCACAGGATATTGAGGAAATTTCTAATAAGCTGCGCCATGTTTCGGGTCAGACTCATTTTGAAACGCTGCGCAACACTTATTATCTTATCCGCGATGGCTTCCGCTATGTACGGCACGACGATGGCAAAACATTCGACATTGACTTTATCGACTACGACGGAAGCGACAACACCTATCGCGTTGTCAACCAGTTTGAGGTTGGCTATGGTCTCGGTGATAACATCCGCATCCCCGACGTAATTCTGTTTGTTAATGGTATGCCGCTTTGCATTTTCGAGTTAAAGAATCCTGCCGATGAAAATGCAACTATTGCTGATGCCTACGACCAAATCCATATACGCTACCTACGCGACATACCGCATCTGCTGCGCTATTGCCCGCTATCGTGCATCAGTGATGCCACGGTAAACAATACCAAAATCGGTACGACTTATACCCCATACGAACATTACTACGCATGGAAAAAGGTCAACAACGAAGACCCGGTGGCAACTAAGGGACTTGACCAAGTGCGCACCATTGTGGCAGGAGTATATGAACCGAGCCGCTTTATCGAAATATTCCGCGATTACTGTTATTTCCCTGACAAGGACTTCGACAAGGAGCAGGAAATAGTATGCCGCTACCCGCAGTTCTTCGCCACCCGAATGCTCCGTGAGCATGTGCGGGAGGTATACGCCCGCGGCGACCGCAAGGGCGGCACTTATTTCGGTGCCACAGGATGCGGCAAAACCTACACAATGATGTTCCTCGCCCGTCAGCTCTCGCTCCGTTGCGCAGAACTTGGCTCGCCTACAATCGTAATGATTGTTGACCGCGATGACCTTCAGACTCAGGCGGGCAAACTATTTCTGCGCTCCACCGAATATCTGAGCCTCGGAGCGGCACAGGTTATTCCGAACCGCACAATCCTAAAACAGGAACTCGCAGCACGCGACTCCGGCGGTTTCTTCATTTGCACTATTCAGAAATTCTGCGAAGAAATCGGCGAACTAAACACCAGACGAAACATCATCTGTTTCTCCGACGAAGCCCACCGCACACAGCTCGGAACGGGCACGACCCTGAAAGTCCGTACACGCACAGATGTCGATGAACCCGAAACCGATACACAGGCCATCGCTACTACGGAGAAAGACGAATCAAAGATTGGCGCATTTGTCACCAAGCCATACGCAGAACATTTGCGCACAGCATTCCCTCATGCGACCTTTGTAGGCTTTACTGGCACGCCTATTGATGAGACCATACAGGTGTTTGGTGATATTGTAGACCGCTATACCATGCAACAGGCGGTAGATGATGAAATCACCAAGCCGCTCAAATACATTCCGCGTATAGCGCAGGTTACGCTCGATAGCACCAAGGTCAAAGAGATAGACGAATACTATAAGAAGTGCGCCGACGAGGGCGCGACAGATGCCGACATTGCTGCATCCAAAAAAGCTATGAGCGCAATGGAAGTGATACTTGCCGATGAAGAACGTCTGGAACGCCTCGCCGCCGACATCATAGCTCACTACGAAGCCGCATGCGCCAACAAGCCCGACGTGATACAAAAAGCTATGATTGTCTGCTCGAAACGATACATTGGCTACAACCTCTTGCAGAAATTCCGCAAGATACGTCCCGAATGGTTCGAGGAGCGTAAGTCACCTGATGATTCTGTTCTTACTACAGAGGAACTTGAAAAGCTAAAGCCCATACCGACAATCGCCATGGTAGCCACTCGCGGTAAGAACGACCCAAAAGATATGTACGATTATCTCGGCGACAAAAAGCGCATCAAAAAACTTGATGACGCTTTCAAGCAGGAACATTCCAATCTGCGCGTCGCTATCGTTGTGGATATGTGGACTACCGGTTTTGATGTTGATTGCCTGACTTATCTCTACAACGACAAGCCGTTGCAGAAGCATACGCTCGTGCAGACAATCAGCCGTGTCAACCGCAAATACCCAGGCAAAGAATTCGGTTTCATTATAGACTATATCGGCATCCGTTCCAACATGATGGAAGCGATGCACAAGTACGGCGGTACATCATTTGGTCCGAGTGAAGACGATGTGAAGCAAGCTCTGGAAGCTATGCTCATCGAACTTGAAATACTCAAAACCTTGTTCCACGGTTTTGACATCACTCCGTTCATTGACCCGGAGGCAAAGCCTATCGACCGTCTCGAGTGTCTGTCTAATGCTGCCGACTTCATTCTCAGTAGTACGGAGAAACTGAATGTAGCCGACGAGGGTAAGAAACCGCGCCTTGTTGATGCCAAGACATTCTTCCTCGCTCACGTCAAGCGACTGCGCATCGCCTATGACATTTGCCAACCCTCAAATGTGCTGACAAATGAGCAGAATACGCTCTGCCAATGTTTTATGGCTGTCGCATCTTATATCCGCAAGACCTCCAGCGAGAAGCACGACACCGAGAGCATGAACCGCGCCGTGGAAAGCATGGTGGCTGAAGCTCTTAAATGTAACTCAGTAGTAAACATTCTCGATACGGATGTAGAGGAGAATATCTTTAGCCCGGAGTTCATTGAGCATATCAACAATATACCAGCACCCGCCACTCGCCTCGAAGTACTCATCAAAATGCTTCGTCGCGCAATCTCACAGTATAAAGATACCAACAAAATTGCCGCTGAGAAATTCGAGGAAATGCTCAAAAAGACACTTGAAGAATACCATAAACGCCGCGACGCTCTTACCGCCGGAGAGGCTACCGCCACTCAGAGCGAGACCGTCAACGAAATAGTCAAGAGTGCGACCGAACAGGCTATTGAAATTCTCGGTCGCCTTGGCGAGGACAAAGAAAGTTTCCGACAGCTCGGCCTTACATTCCAGGAGAAAGCCTTCTACGACATTCTCATGGCGATGCGCGACAAACACAACTTTGAGTATGGAGAGGATAAGAAAGTTGGCACTCTCATTGTCAACGACAAATGCAAGATACTCGCCAAGAAGATTAAGGAACTTATTGACACACAGTCATCGTTCACCGATTGGCTGAACAATGATAATGTGAAAGCCGATCTCAACGGCAAGTTATTCTTCCTGCTCGCCAAGAACGGCTATCCACCCACATACAGCGACGAAGTTTTCAACGAAGTCCTAGACCAAGTAGAAAACTATAAGGAGCATCAATCTGCTCCACGTTTATATCGTGTTAATTCTGACTATTATTCATCTATGGTTGCAGAACCGTAATAGAAATATCCTTATGAATATGATAGCACCATCAAAAGAACAAAGTAAGCGTTCTGCAGCACATGTTTTTGCTGCTTTTGAATATCAATGGAATTACTTTGTTCTGCAACTATTAGGCATAATTGATGATTCGACTACCGTAAGTTTTGAACGTCTTGATGATGTTGATAAACAGACGGGAGAGAGCATAACGCTGTATCAAATAAAACATAGCGTCCAAAAAAATGCTAATGGTGAAACAATAAACCTAAGTAATCGTGATACAGACTTATGGAAAACTATATCTATTTGGATGAAGCTTATTGACGAGCAACCGGATATGTTAAATAGCCACAAGTTTGTGTTGGTGACAAATAAAGCAATTTCTGAGAATGCTTTTGTGAAAGCTCTTGAAAAATTTGGAGCAAATCAGTCTATCGACGAATTAAAATCAGCTCTTATTTCCATTCAAGAATCCGAAAGAGGCAATAAAGATAAGACCGATACCACCAAGAAGAAAAGCGTTGATATTTCAGAGATTATTACGGAATTGTTAGGTAAGTTGTACCTGTCACAATTTTGTGCACGAATCTCTGTTTCTGAAACCTCGGATTTATTGAAAAAAGAAATAAAGAATTTAATGGCCACCCGCTTTGCTTTAAGAAACAACCGCATAGAATGGGTTTATGATCAACTTATGACAAAATTAAGGGACGACTCAGTGAAAAATATTGAGAATGGTGAACCAGTATCTTATGCTGGGACGATTTTTAAAGAGCAATACCAGAGTGTAATTGATATTGGACGTCAGAAAATTCATTTCAGAACGGACTACGACCTTAATGAATTTAATGGCAATCCCCGTGACTTGTTATTTATGAAACAATTATTTGTCATAGGTGATACAAGAGAGGAGAATGTAGATGAAATTGCTGAACGCACGTTGTGTTGGTTATGCTTTAATAATAATCTTCATGAACATTGGGATGATAATGTAATCGTTCCAGATGATGTGAAACAATTAACCCAAAATGTATCTTCAGCATGGAGACGTTGTCACAACTCTAAACATAGAAGACTATCTCCAAATTGTACCGAGATAGAATTGTGTGAAGCCGGATGTGATACGGTTGATGAAATGAGAAAAGAACGATTTTCTTTAGCTGAAACTCCGTTAGAGCAATTCTTAAGCGAAGGGTGTATATATTACTACTCAAATTCTCCAACAAATATAATCCCCGAATTACCTTTAATTGGTTGGCATCGTGATTGGGAAGATAAATTTAAGAAGTCATGAACAGAGTCTACAATAATGAAGGAATAATTATGGCATGCATAGTCCGAATTCTCAGAGAAAGAGATATGGATATAGCTCTATTGTATCTTGTTAGTACAATCCTGATAGACCGTCAACTAAGTACAGGGTTGCATGGCTGCATGGATTTCAAGCAGCTTTCCAGTCGCATTAAAAATCAAGGACTAATATCTCGTAAATTAGATTCGTTTGGCCCATATTTCATAAATGCTATGATAATACTAACACAAAGCAAGATTATTGCTGTATCAGAAGGTGTACTGCGATTAATCGATCTATCCTTTCCTTCTGGAAAATTGAGTTCCAGAAGATTGGGTCGTATAATCAATAATGCAGATCATTTATTAGATATGTGCAAGGACTTATCAACCGAAGAAATTTATAACGATTTAAACGTACTCCTATGAATCTATATATTGAAAGCATAAAATTATGGTTCAAGGGTTTTAGTGAAGACGTCCTAAAGACGGTAACCTATCCATTCAAGCCCAATAAAATAAATGTTATTACAGGGGATTCTTCCACTGGCAAATCATCGATACTCGGAATTATTGATTATCTTTTCCTATCAGACAATCCTGTAATTGTAGAAAATATAGTTAATGAAAATGTGGAGTTCTATGGTATGCATTTATATCTTGATGGAATAAGTTACATCCTTATAAGAAAAGCTCCGTATCTTGGGAAAGGTTCGCAAGATGTATATTGGAAAAAACAGCAAGAATACCCAACGCCATATACCCCTACTCATACAGTTGGAGAGATGAGAACAATGCTTACGAGTATGTTCAATGTCCCGAAACATGATGTGAAGATTGGTCATAGAACATTTCCTATGACTTTCAGACATTTTTTACCATTTAATTATCTGACAGAGGATATTATATCATCAGCTAATACATATTTTGACACGGCTTTTTTTATGAGCCGAAGTTTTGATGCACACCTTGATTATGCCTTGGAGTATGTCAATGGCATTAGGTGTCATAATGGGAAAGAAGTAGAATCTGCAATTCAAAAGGCAGAAAGGGAATTGAACCAATATCAGCAGAAGCATCAAAAAGCACAAGCTGATGAAATAAAATATAAGGACAGTCTCATTTCTATTTATGAAGACGCATTGCGTCTTAACCTAGTCCCTGCCGACAATTTGTTTATTTGTGAAAATGCAAATGAACTACAACATTATATTCAACGAACTATAAATGAATACGACAAACTCATCAAAAACGATGAAGATACAAATAAATTAGAGAGACTTAAAAAACAAAGGGATGAACTTAATTCTAAATTAAGTATCTACAACTCTCTACTTTCGGAGATGGGCAAACAGAAAGATGCAGGAATAAAGATTCAAGACAGCCTACGTCCTATTTCCTACATTAGAGAGCACATAGATGAGGTCATTCTGTGCTCTGAAACGACAGAACTTCTTGATTTGTTAGAAAATCAACTTATACAAATAAAGAAGTCAAGGATAGAAACGCCTAAATTGCCTATTGATTTCAATGCAAGGTATGAAGAATTAAAAAAAGAACTGAAAACTTGCGAAAATGAACTAAAACGATTAACGTTTCTCCGTAAAACTATTGTTAATCCTAAATGGCTTAACATGGCTCTAAGTCTTAAATATCGACTGAAAGATTTGAAGAAACCACAAGCAGATGCTTATCTACCAAATGTTGAGCAAGATATGCTGTCAGAAATTGAATCATTGAAAATTCAATTAAAACAGATGTATTTATTGCCTCATGATGTGAAAGAGGTATTGAACGAATATATAAACAAATATTTTCGTTCAACCAATGGCATTGTAGATTCTTATCCAGATTCTTCTATGCGTTATGACGATGAGGAGCGTAGAGTTTCGCTGTTGAAAAATGGGGAGGAGTATCCTATTAGAAATGTCGGCAGCAAATCAAACTATATGTTCCTACACTTATGCTTTTTTCTAGGTCTCCATCGCTCTATTCTGGCACATCAGTCCGAACAGGTTGGCTCATTTCTATTTATTGATCAACCAAGCATACCGTATTACGCTGATAAAAACACGCTTGATAACGATGACAAGAAACAGCTAATCAAAGCTTTCGGACTACTCAATGATTTTATGAAAGATATTGTATGCGGCGAAAGCAATCATTTTCAGATTATACTAATAGAACATGCTGACGAATCTTATTGGAAAGATTTAGAGTATTTCCATACTGCGGCAAAGTTTTCAAAATCAGAAAATGGAGGTCTAATTCCTAAATATATCTATGAATGATGGTAAATTTTAAGTTAGGTACACCAGTAATTGCCACTGTACAAAAAGTTGGAAATAAATCCAAAGAAGAAGGGATCGCATTTGCTTCTAAAGCAGACGATATGTCGTTTGCTTCTGAATTCATATCAACATTGGTGAAAAATACGTTTAAGTTTGACACATTTAGCCAATTTGATTCTATTGACTCTCTGGACATGAATCCGTCCTATAGATTTGTACGTAAGATATTTGAAAACAAAGATGATTTTGTCAAACAATCAAATAACCTTGCAAGGCACCTTTATGACCAAAGTATACATCCGCACATTAGTAATGGTGAGTTTTATGTAATTTATATTGACGGTTGCATTATTAACGATGAGACAGTTGATGCTATTTTGTTACTCAAAACAGAAGCAAAAGATAGTTTTTTAACCGTGTCCTATGAAAACGGAGAATACTCTATTAAATCGCAGCTGGGATTGAGTACAAAGCATTTGGACAAAGGGTGCATAATTTTCAATATCCAATCAGATAAAGGATATTTAATCTCAATAGTAGAAACATCAACCATCCGTCAAGATGGAAGATATTGGTCTAATAACTTCCTTTATATAAAGGACATAATTACAGATTTCCAGTATACAGAACGTATAGCGGACTTTTGTTCTACAGTGGTTCATCAGATTAGTAAAAAGATTCCAGAGAAATCTTTGGATTTAGCTAAGGCATCCAGAAAAATTACTCAAATACTGCAGAATGATGGTAGAGAAGTAAATACGAATGAATTGATTTCGTCATTAGCAATCGATGATGAGGTGACATCCATGCTGTCATCTTATAAAAAAGAATATGAGGAAAGGAAAGGGGAACTGCCAGAGACTTTTAAAATTGCACAAAATGCTACGAAAAGAAAAGCCATAACGAAAGCAAATATCCTAAGAATTGGTTCTGATTTTGAACTTAAAGTATTAGATTCATCTGCCATTATTGAACAGGGATATGATGATGAGAAGAAACAGAATTTTCTTAAGCTATATTACAGATAGGTATAAAAGAGCATATGACAATTGACGATATAAGGACATTAATTGCAGCAGATGAGTCACGGACTCTGGAACTGAAGAAAACAACCGGTGAACTGAAAGACGGGATGCACTCAGCGTGCGCCTTTCTCAACACAGAAGGTGGCTGGCTGATTTTTGGGGTTGCTCCGAGTTCGTTGAAGATAATCGGACAGGAGGTGACAGACAAGACTCAACAGGAGATTGCTCAGGCTTTGGCAGGGCTGGAACCTGCGGTAGATGTACGAGTGGCGTATGTTGATGCGCCAGAGCGCCCGGGCTACCAGATCATAGCTATGCACTTTGATGGATGGGTATGGGGTGAGCGTCCGCACACCTTCCATGGTTGCCCGTATTATAAGGTTGAGAGTACAACGAAGGTCATGCCGCAGGATATGTATGACGAGCGTATTCGGGCACATCAACCTCAACTGTACGCATGGGAACGACTTGCTGCTGACGGTGTGACTTTGGCAGATCTTAACGAGAATCTGATTCGTAATGGCATCCGTCGAGGTATTGATGGTGGTCGCATCCCAGAGTCTGCTTTATATGAACCTACTGGAGATATTCTCGCAAAATGGAAGCTATTAAAGAATGGCGTTCCGACTAATGGTGCTGTACTACTTTTCTCCGACAAAATAGACGAGTATCCACAGTTTACACTGAGGATGGCGCGGTTTGTAGGAATCGACAAAAATAGGTTCCGTGATAACCAACGAGCCGAAGGCAATTTCTTCCAACTCTTAGATGCCGGAGTTGCATTTTGCTTCAAACATCTTTCGCTCAGTGGGGTAATTACCAACCATAGTTTAGAGCGTGAAGAACAACTTGAAGTGCCCTATCATGCGTTGCGCGAAGCTCTAATCAATGCCCTTTGCCATCGGTATTGGGAAAGATATAATCTAACTATCAGTCTTGCCATCTATGATGACCGCATCGAGATAGCAAGTCCCGGCACGTTCCCTCCGCAGATAACTCCCGAAAATATCAAGAAACCTCATGAGTCATTTCCTCATAACCTAAAGGTGGCGGAGGCACTTTATCGTATGACTTATCTGGAAAACTGGGGTAGTGGTGCGAAACGTATTATGGATGCTTGTAAGGCACAAGGAGTGGATGCACCCACTTGGGCTTCTGATGGCGGTTTCGTGACCGTCACCTTCAAGCGACCTTACTTCAAGACAAACACTCTTAAAACTGACAGAGGGGATAACAGGACAACTAAACAGGACAAGTACCGCTCAAGTACCGCTCAAGTACCGCTCAAGTACCGTCCAAGTACCGCTCAAGTTCAAGAAATAATTTTTTCAATGAGTGAAGACTATCTAACGATGAATGAAATAATGTCAAATATGGGATTCAAACATCGTACATCATTCCGAGAAAATTATTTCCTCCCTGCGTTGGAGGACGGTGCAATTGAACTGCAGTATCCAGAACAGCCAAAGCACCCAAAGCAAAAATATAGGCTCACGGAAGCGGCTAAAGAGTGGTTAAAGAATAATACCGATTCATCTAAATCGTAAAAGCAGCACCGCAGGTTTGAAAAGTTTTCCGACTTCGGAGGAAAACTCAGCCTCCTGCAAGGGCAAGGCGTTTTGAGCTGCTCGAAGTATTTTGAGCTGCCCAAAACATACCTTGCTGTGTTCAAGTGAACACAAGAATCCGTAAGAAACGGATTGATAAAAAAGCTTTCATAAGAGAACTACACCATACAAAGTCGCCTTTGAGTTTAGATGATAACACGTATGTATGGTCATACGTTAATACAACTGACCATAATAATATGTGACCAGTAATATGCTTTATCAGCCATATGTATAATTGATATGTCGTATGACTGATAATACGGCTAACTGATACGATTGATTTATAGTTCATTTTAATACACAAAGTAGCCGAACCTTTCAAATGCGATATAGGACAATGACTACAACATCAGCGCAATATGCTGCCACTTTTGGAAAATCCATTGTCGGATAACGGATTATATATTCCTTTGCGGCAAAAGAAACAATAACAGTAAAGAATGATGTATATGGAAATCGTATCTATCGAAAGAAAGACATTTGAGGCGATGGTCGCCAAGTTCGACCGCTTCGTCCACCGTATGGAAGCCATCTGCCAGCGGCACGACGAAAAGAAAATGAGTGAGTGGATGGACAATCAAGATGTGTGCCAGATGCTCAACATCAGTCCCCGCACATTGCAAACACTGCGGGATAACGGTACGCTTGCCTACTCGCAGATAAACCACAAGATATTTTACCGTCCCGAAGATGTGCAACGTATCGTTTCCGTTGTGGAGGACAGACGTAAGGAGGCGAAGTTCAAGGGCAAGACAAATTAACCACCATCTATAGTAATCCCACTAAATCCAAGTAACATGAATGAGTTAATCAACAAAGACAACGAGTGGATAATCCACTTCATGGGCAGTCTTGACCGACTGCTGGACAGCTACGAGCGTCTGACCGCCAACTATCGTCAGACATTGGGCGGTGAGCGTTTCTTTACTGACAAGGAAGTGTCAGCACGGTTGAAGGTAAGCCGAAGAACGCTTCAAGACTACCGCAACGAAGGAAGGGTAGCCTATATCCAGTTGGGCGGCAAAATCCTTTACCGTGAATCGGACATCGAACGGATGTTGAATGACGGCTACCGCTCCGCCTTCCGACAGAGGGCAACTTGATTAGCTATCTGATTTTCTTGAAGGAGCGCAGTTTGCCGTCTGCCCTATAATTTGCGGCAGCAATAGACTTACAACAAAAAGAAAAAGGAACGGCTTACGGATGAAGTACCAAAACTCTGCTTCGTCTGTAAGTCGTTCCCCTTCTTTGTCTTTTGATTTCCCGTCAGTCGCTTGTTTCCGTTGCTGGATGCCCTTTCTGCGTATGGTTGGCAGAGGCAAGGTTTTCGGGCTGAATACGCTCCGCAGGAGGAAGATTCTGCCCGAAACGGCTCTGCCGCTTGACCTTGTCGCTACCATCTGAACCATGCGCTACCTTTGCATCCGAGCATCGGGAACAAGTGCCTGACGGGATGAACTCAATTATACCATCGGTTGCTTCTTCTGCCACAGGGAAGAAACAATGTTATCGAAGCCTCTTTCTTGGTGATGCAGATTTCATTTACTACAAACTTTCTGAACAGGATACTTTCTCGGCTGCATATCCTGAACGCAACGGCGACAACCATTTCAAGGTTGTAAACATCATAACTGATGCCGTCCGTCTGCCTGATATACTTCTGCGTTTCAACCTCATTCAGTTCCTTGTTCTTGTAGATGGACTGAATCGCCTTGCGAACAACACTTGAAAATACTCCGAAAAAGTCGGCTATCTCGAATTGGGTCATCCATATAGGTGCAGAGGGAACACCCACCACTCCGTTTTTACTGATTGTGATTATTCCTCTTTCCATACTCATCCCATTACTTTAGCCATCATGTTCTTTACATTATTCATATCGCGCAGGATGGAGGAATCCAATACACGTGCATAGTGTTGGGTCATCTTGATATTAGAGTGACCGAGCATCTTGGCCACATTCTCAATGCTCACACCGTTGGCGAGGCAGACAGAGGTTGCATACGAATGCCGAGCCGTATGTGTGGTCAAGGTCTTGTTTATCATGCATAAATCAGCAATCTCTTTCAGATAACTGTTCATTTTCTGATTGCAGGGAACAGGTAGCAACACATTTTTCTTTTGGCAAGTAGGATGTGTTGCGTATTTACGGAGAATGGCCATCGGGATGTCAAGCAGTGGGATGTTGCACATGTTCTTTGTTTTCTGGCGAGGCTTGCGAATCCAAAGATTCCCGTTTTGGTCTTCCACGATGTGTTCGGGAGCCAGTTGCTGCACATCTATGAAAGCTAACCCGGTGAAAGCGGCGAAAATAAAAACATCACGAACAACGGTGATGCGCTCCAATGAGAACTTCTTGTTGTATATGGTGAGTAGTTCATCCATTGTCAGGAACTCACGGATGACCTCCTTCTCGTGGAACTTGATGCCGATGAACGGGTCTTTGGTTATCCATTCGTTGGCAAGGGCGAGGTTGGTTATCTTCTTCAGACACTTCATGTAGCGGATAACGGTATTCTGCTGGCACTCTTTTTCTGTCTTGAGGTAAAACTCAAAGGCACGTACCAATTCGCCATTGACCTCTGTCAAGGGTAAATCTTCTTTTCCGTATTTCTGCTTGATAAGTTCCGCCAGATAACGCTTGCAACTTTCATAGCGGCGGACGGTAATCAGAGCGTAGTCCTTGCCCACAAGTTCACGGCATTGGTCGTTGTGCTCCTGCATCGTGCCGATGATGGTGCGGATAACCTCGGGCTCTTTGTCCTGCCCGAAGAACTTTTCCTGCAACAGACGTGCATGGATGGGAATGCCTTCGCTTTCCAATTCGTTGAAGATGCCATGCAGTTTGATTCTGGCCTCTTCAATATAGGCATTCAAGTCGCAGGACTTGCGGCTTTTGCCTTTGGCGCACTCCTTCGCCTGATTCCACAAAGCCGGGTCGATACTCTTGCGGATGTTGGTTTCCACTCGTGCACCGTTCACCGTGATGCGCATACACACGGAGGCTTCTCCGTTTTTCAGCAGTTTGGCTTTCTTGAGAAAGAAAAGCACTTTGAATGAGTCTCGTTTCATGTTCCTACAGTTTTATTTGTGGTACAAAAGTAGGAAACCATACACGCTTTCTTGATACGCAAAATGCTGCAAATCAGAGAGAAAGAATCTTATTCGGTGGAGATGTTTGCTCCACCTATTTTGCTCCACCTTTTGGAACACCAGAAACGGTAATATATTGCCGTTTTTTGCGTCCCGCCGGAAAACAAAAACTCCCGATTTCGTTTGGAAATCAGGAGTTTGCTGTGAATTGCTTTTCTTCTAAGTGGTGCCACCAGGAATCGAACCGGGGACACAAGGATTTTCAGTCCTTTGCTCTACCAACTGAGCTATGGCACCATTCCATCCTTGTGCTTTGAGTTCAAACTCTTGACCGTCACGGGTAATTAGGGCGCAGCCTAATTCCGGTTTGGTGATATGGCCAATCAGCTTGACGCCTTCCATTTCGGCAACCTTTTCATGGTCGGCAATGGGGACGGTGAACAATAACTCATAATCCTCGCCTCCGTTCAGTGCACAAGTGCTCAGGTTCATATTGAATTCTTCTGCCATTACAGCCGTCTGATAGTCGATAGGAATATGTTCTTCGTAGACGCGGCAACCCACTTTGCTTTGGGTACAGATATGCAGTAATTCCGAAGAAAGGCCGTCCGATATATCCATCATGGAGGTGGGTTGTATACCTTCTTCTGCCAGTTTCTGAATGATGTCACGGCGTGCTTCGGGCTTCAGTTGACGTTCCAGAAGATACTCCTTCCCCGAGAAGTCCGGTTGCAAGTCTTTGTCACCTTCTTTGAGCACCGCCTTTTCGCGTTCCAAAAGCTGTAGTCCCATGTAGGCGGCACCCAAGTCGCCGCTGACGCAAATCAAGTCGGTTTCGCGGGCACCATTGCGGTAGACCACTTTTCCTTTCTCACCCTCGCCTATGCAGGTGATGCTGATGGTAAGCCCGGTATAGGAAGCGGAGGTGTCTCCTCCCACGATGTCAACATCATATTCTTCGCAAGCCAAACGGATGCCGGCATAGAGTTCCTCCATGTCTTCTATACTGAAACGCTTGGATATGCCCAAGGAAACGGTAATCTGCTTCGGTGTGCCGTTCATGGCATAGATATCGGAGAAATTGACTACGGCCGATTTATACCCCAAATGCTTGAGCGGTACATACACAAGGTCGAAATGGACACCTTCCATCAGCAAGTCTGTAGTAACGAGCACTTCCTTTTCGGCCGGGTAGGAGAGGACGGCAGCATCATCTCCGACACCATATCGGCTCGACTCATTCTTTAGTTCAATGCCTTCGGTGAGGTGACGGATGAGGCCGAATTCACCGAGGGTAGCTATTTCTGTTCTCATGCTTTCTTATGCTCTATTAATCAATTCACGCATAATCTCTGTCATTCTCGGTTGTGCCTCGTCTGCAGCTTTCTGCACTTCTTCGTGAGAAACTTCTACGATTTTACCTTCTACCCCCAAGTCTGTAATGACAGATACGCCGAACACTTTGATTCCGCAATGATTTGCCACGATGACTTCCGGCACGGTGGACATGCCCACTGCATCGGCACCCAGAATATGGAACATCTTGTATTCCGCAGGTGTTTCGAATGTGGGACCTTGCGTACCGATATAGACACCGTGCTGAACCTTGATGCCCTTTTCTGCTGCAATGGCGTCGGCCTTACGAATCAGCTCTTTGTCATAGGCCTCGCTCATATCCGGGAAACGAGGGCCGTAAGGTATGTTTTTGCCACGCAATGGATGTTCGGGGAAGTAGTTTATATGGTCGGTGATAATCATCAGGTCGCCGATCGCAAAATCCGGATTTGTGCCTCCACTGGCATTGGAAACGAACAAGGTCTTGATACCCAGTTCGCGCATTACACGTACCGGGAAGGTTACTTCCTTCATGGAATAGCCCTCGTAAAAATGGAAACGTCCCTGCATCGCCATGATGTCTTTATGGCCCAGTTTGCCGAAGATAAGTTTTCCGCTGTGTCCCTCTACGGTAGAGACGGGGAAGTTGGGGATTTCTTCGTACCTTATCTCATACTTTTCAGTGATTTCACCGGCAAGACTGCCGAGTCCGGTACCGAGGATGATTGCTGTCTCAGGCTGGGTGTGCATCTTTCCCTTCAGAAAGGCTGCTGTTTCTTGAATGCGCTCTAACATAGCCAATAATGTTTTGGTTAAATATATATTGTTGATTTTGTAAAATTTCTATTTCTATCGGCAGCACGTAGATGTACGGCTTTAGTGTTTCGTCCAGTGCGGGATGGAGTTTCAGCCTTGCCGCATCTTTCTCCGTGGTGATTATCAGTCTTTTCCACTCTTCCAGGTGCAGGAATTGTTCCTTTATTTGCAATAAATCCTTGGGAGTAAAGTCATGATGGTCATCAAATGACAGCAATTTGACGTGCGGCGTGTAAGATTCCACTTCTTTCTGCAAGGGGGCGGGGGAGGCGATGCCTGTCACCAGCAGTACTTGCTCGTCTCCGGTGAGGGAGGAGAGCACTTCCCAGCTGTTCGTTTTCTCGGGAAATAGCGGGGTCAACATTCCATAGCGGAATCTGGAGAAATACAGTTGTTGGTATGGATAGAGGTGGAGCCGTTTGGCTATGATGTTGAAGTCTATCGGCTTGATGTCATCCGGACATTTGGTGACGATGACCATCTGTGCCCGGTTTTTACCGCTTGAAGGTTCGCGGAGTCTTCCGGCAGGGAGCAAGGCATCATCGCATAGTAACCGGTGAAAATCGGTTAGTAGAATGTTCAGTCCGGCTTTTACATGGCGATGTTGGAAGGCGTCGTCCAGGATGATGGCTTCTACAGTGGGATTTTCCAGTTTCAGCAGTTGCTCAATGCCGTGACAACGGTTTTCGTCTACCGCTACCCATGCATTGGGGAATTTATTTTTAATTTGATACGGCTCGTCACCTATTTGCCGTACATTGCTCTTGTCATCGGCCAGTACATAGCCTCGGCTTTTACGCTTGTAACCCCGACTGAGGGTGGCTACATTCACTCCGTTTTTTTGTAATAGCTTTATCAGATATTCGGTATGTGGCGTCTTGCCAGTTCCGCCCACAGCAAGGTTGCCCACGCATATTACTGGAACGTCAAAACTCTTTGACCGGAGCCAGCCCCAGTCAAAGAGTTTATTTCGCAAGCATACCCCTATTCCATAAAGCCATGATAGGGGATATAGCCAATGATATATCTTGATAAAGTTTTCTTCCATTTATTGAATATTCAGTTCAAAGGGTACACGTGCTTGTATACGGTCACATTTGTCAAAATTCTCCAGGACGCTGAACTGCTGGTATATCTCGCCCATTGTGCCTTTCAGCATGCGTGCTTTGACGTAGTTACCCGGATTGGTGTTCATCAGGCTTTCAAAGAAACTTTCCTTTTTCGGATAGCTCATCACGGTATAGGCATCTACTCCGGCCTTTGCAATGGCAATGTCCAAAGCTTTGTCCAAACCACCCAATTCGTCGACCAGTCCTAGTTCCTTGGCCTTGCTTCCGGTCCATACACGACCTTGGGCAATTTTATCCAGGTCTTCCTTGCTGATGCCTCGGCCATCGGAGCAGCGGGTGAGGAAGAGGTCATATCCGTTGTTCACATACATTTGCATCAGCCCTTTTTCACCGTCATTCATCGGGCGTGTCAGCATGCCGAAGTCTGCGTATTTATTGGTTTTCACTACATCAAAATTTACCCCGATTTTATCAGTCAGCCCCTTTGCGTTGGGGAACATGCCGAAGATGCCGATAGAACCCGTCAGTGTGGTAGGCTCGGCCACGATGGTGTCTGCATTACAAGAAATGTAGTAACCTCCTGAAGCTGCATAGTCACCCATGGAAACAATGACCGGTTTCTCTTTCTTCAATTCGCTGACGGCATACCATATCTGTTCTGAACCATAGGCACTTCCGCCCGGTGAGTTTACGCGTAATACTACCGCTTTTACATCTTCGTCATCTTTCAGCTTGCGCAGGTCTTTAATCACCTTTTTAGAGTCGATGCCTTCTTCGCTGGAGGCAGAAGATGAACCACCGTCAATTTCTCCATAGGCATAGTATACGGCAATCACATTTCCACTTTTGTCTTTGGGAACGTTCTTCTTTACGTTAATCATGTCCTGCAAACCAAGTACGGGCATGCGGTCGTCTTTGTCGATGCCTACCATCGCTTTCAGGTAGTTGCGCACATCATTCTTATATATTAATGTATCGACCAGTCCGCATTGCACACTTTCTTCTGCGGGATAGAACATCAACATGCGGTCGGCAATGGCGTTCAGTGAGTCTACAGATATTTTGCGTGATTCTGCAACATCATTGGTCACTTGTCCCCAGATGGAGGTCAGGTAAGCGTCGATTTGTTCACGGTTGGCAGGGCTCATTTCGGTAGAGATGAAAGGCTCTACAGCCGATTTGTAGGTACCTACTTTGAATATCTGCATTTCCACTCCGATTTTGGCCAGCAAATCCTTGAAGAACATGGGGGTAGCGGCCAAGCCCCTCCACTCGACCATACCTTGCGGGTTCAGCAACACCTTGTCGGCTACACTTGACAGATAATAAAGACCTTGGGAATAGCTGTCACCATAAGCTACGATGAATTTTCCCGATTCCTTGAAATCCTTCAATGCATTGCGTATTTCTTCGCGTGAAGCAAATCCTGCACCCAGCGAAGTTGCTTCTATATAGATACCTTTAATGTTGTCATTCTCTTTTGCTTTTTTGATAGAGGAGAGGACATCATCCAGGCCATAGGTCTTATAATTGTCTCCCATAAGGGCATCGAACGGATTGTCTTGGCTGCGTTCAGCCAGTGCGCCATTCAAATCCAGCATCATAATGGAGTTCTTGCGTACTTGCGTTTCCGACTCCGAAGATGATACCATGCTGAAAACCACCAGAATACTGATGAAAACTAAAACAACGACTGATACGATGATGCCGGTAATGGTGGCAAACGTAAACTTCAGAAAATCTTTCATTGTACTTTATTGTTTTTAGTATGCTAACTTTTAAAAGCTAACAAAGATAAATAATTAGGTTGATATTTACCCTATCTGTCGCTGAGTTTTTCGGTTTGTCACAGTATTATGGGAGATTTCATTCTCTTTTCTTTTATCTTTGAAGTATGTCATTTCGTTCTTTATGGATAGTTAGTTTGTAAAATGCCAGAGTATAATTGCTGTCTTCTTACTTTCTGAATCTATTTCTCCTAAGAACTAATCTTTCCACACCCGTGTTTCTTTCTTACCACAGCTGTGGTAAGAAAGAAACACGGGTGTGGAAAGAAAGCAACATATCTGTGGTG
>PPYF01026526.1_pt1 | contig 117747 bp, 79 predicted proteins | sample 1559871 | NCBI WGS metagenome assembly PPYF01 (sample SAMN08240021, study PRJNA423297) | Human gut metagenome, whole genome shotgun sequencing project.
AAATCGTTTCATGATGTTAGGTTAGTTTGAAAAATTATTATGGAAAACAGAAAGCGGTCGATGTGAATCGACCGCTTCCGCTTTTTATTCCCGTCCTCTCCTTTTTATCCCCGTCCTCTTCTTCCGCCTCTCCCCCTCGCCTTCCTTCTCCATGCCTCGCCCTTCTTCCCCTTCCTCTGCCCTTCTTCCCCATCCCTTTGCCCATCTTCCGCCCGGCAACGCCGGGCACCAACAGCCACTACGAAAAGCCCCGGCAAAGCAAAAAGAGGGGGCTGCCTCGCGACAGCCCCCTCCAAATGAGAATCAATCTTTGTTACCTTAAAATCTTTTTACCCACACCAAGCCCGGATCCGTTGCCCGGCTCAAGGTCGGAAATCCAAACCCGGATCCGTTGCCCGGCTTTGCCGGGCGTCGTGTGCCGCGCCCGGATGGCGCGGATCCCTGTCTTCAGGGAAATCCCGCCTTCGATCCCGATGTAATTACCAGCCGGGGTTCTGCTTCAGGTTGGGATTCAGACGGAGCTGCTCCAGAGGAAGCGGATCGAGGTAATCCTTGGCGCTGAAGAGACAGTTGCCGGGAATCGTGGCGATCGGACGTCCGTAGTCGATATCGGCGGGATCTTCCGATACGAGACCCCACTGGGTAGGACGGTTCTGCGGATCATATACGGGAGTTCCGGAATATTTCAGGGAGTTGACCTTGTTGTCCGGATTTCCGTAATATGTACCAAGGATCTTGCGGCCGAGCTTCTGGCCAGTCAGGTTGATGTGGGCGATACCCCAGCGCTTCAGGTCATCGAGACGGAAGCCTTCTCCGTGGAGCTCCACCATGCGCTCGCGGCGGATCTCATCCATCATCGTCATCTTGTGCACCTCATGTCTTCCTGTAGCGAAGTTGAACCAGTTGGCGTCGTATACATTCGCGATAAGAGCATTGGTCAGAGGAGCCACCCGGGCACGCTTACGGTTCTTGTTGATCGAGAACTCGAGATCGGAATCAGAGATGGTTCCATTGCCAAGCTCGCATGTAGCCTCAGCGTAGATGCAGTGTACCTCAGCCAGACGGATGATGGGATAATCTGCTGCGTCTGTGTTGTCGGCACGACCGGCACCCTCAGGCATGAACTTACGTGAGCCGTAGCCGTTGTGAGTGGAGTTGAGGTCGATCATCGGATTATAGACCACGAGCTTGCTCGAGTTGGCGGGATCCGATGAATCATAGTGGTCGGTAGCGGCCGGGAACACAGCCTCGGGATATTTATCGCCCTTGTCTGTGCGTGGTACCCAGTGCTCACCATCGCAGCAGAACACGGGACGGTCAGGGAGATAAGTCGTGCTTATGAAGCGCATGTCGCGGTTCTGGAACTCACCCATATAGGTGTCATATCCTCCAAAGTCAGGATTGTAATAAGCGTCGTCGAGGCTGCCTGACGTGCTCAGATAGATCGGAAGGCCGTTGGAGCAAACATACGATTCACCGAGATAAGCACTGATATTGACAGCCTGCCAGGTTGCAACCTTGTGGGCATTGTTCGTTCCGGAACGTTTCAAGGTGTAATCATAAGGATTGCAGAGAATGAACTCCTTGTTGGCGGCTTTCCCGATTCCGAGATGGTTGGAGATGTTGCCGTCTCCATCATCGAGATTGAAGAGCTCATAGTAGCTGAGTTCCTCACCGGCGTCGAAAAGCTGGAATGTACCGGTCTCCGCCTCCTGAATCACAGCCCTCGACATATCCTGGGCAATCTTCAGCATATCATTGACAGAAGGATAACCCTCGGGCTTCACGCTTCCGGCACCGGTGGAGACACCGTCGCCATCAAGATCGAGACCGATAGAGGGCACATATTTCTCCCATGTTCCCTCATAGAGGGCCACGCGTGCCAGGAAAGCCTGGGCTGCTTCCTTCGTGAGTCTACCACGGTTATCGAGGCCGGAAATAGAGCTTCTCTTCGGGAGCAGGTTCACAGCATTCTGGAGATCGTCGAAGACAAGCTTCATCACCTCATAGCGGCTGTTGCGCGGTGCATAAAGCACCGGATCGCTGAGGTCGAAAACATGATCAACGATGGGCACACCGCCGAATTTGCCGACCAGATAGAAGTGCTCCCACGCACGGAAGAAATAGGCAGTTCCTATGGAAGATGCAATGGCATCCTTATCGCCAAAACCTTGTGCCTTTTCAAGGAGAATATTGATGTTGCGCAGACGTTCATACGGTTTTTTCCAGTTGTTGGTGCCTTGAGGTGCGGATCCTCCACCGTTGCCTCCGATGCCGGAGACATCAAGGTTGCCGTCGAAATTGGCGTTCTGCCACATCACCTGTCCGCAATCCTTGTCAGTGAACGAGCTGTAGAGAGCCAGCGCGGCCTGATCGAACTGAGCAGGAGTCTTATACATGATGGCATCCGTTCCCTGGTCGAGAGGTTCCTTGTCGAGGAAATCCGAGCACGAGGCCATAGTCAGACCGAGTGTAAGGAAGGGAAGAATATATTTGTTGAGTTTCATTTTAGTTTCGATTATGAGTTGTTAGAATTCGAGTTCCACACCGAAGTTGAGCATGCGGCAGAGGGGGAAGATATTATTGGAGCCCTCGCCATACTCGGGGTCATATCCGTCTTTGATTTTCGTCCACTCCCAGAGGTCGTCGCCCGAGAAATATACACGGAATTTCTCCACACCGACCTTGGAGGTCAGCGACTGCGGGAAGGTGTAGCCGACAACAAGATTCTTCAGGCGCACGTAGCGGTTGTTCTGCAAGGAAACATCGCTGTTCTCGTAATTGAACTTGTTGAAGTTGTTGTCGCGGCTCATAACCGTATAATCGTTGTTGCCGCTTCCGGGTGTCCAGGTCTTGCCGAGGAATGTGTTGTTCTGCAAGCAATAATTGACCACGAAAGGTGCGTACATATTGCCTGTACGGAGCACCGTCTGCTTGCCAATGCCCTGGAAGAAGAACGAGAAATCGATACCTTTCCAGTTGAGGCCACCCTTTACACCAAACGAGAGACGGGGAGCGGCATCGCCGGCATAATAGATATCGTTGGCGGTTATCACACCGTCACCATCAATATCCACACGCTTGCGGGCACCGGGACGCAGACGGTTTGTGCCTGTCTCGGAGGGAGCCGGGAGCACGTTGCCCGACTTCGGACCACTATGGTCGGCATTCCAGTAATACATCTCATAATATGCATCAACCTCCTCCTGCGTCTGGAACACACCGTCTGTCTGGTAGACATATATGGCATCGAGCGGATGTCCGACAAGAAGATTCTTAGTATTACTGTTGTTATGTCCATTCTTCGGTACATTCCTATTGCCCGTGATATCCTTAATCTTTGTCCAGGCATCGGAGAACTGCAGTCCGAAGTTGTATTGGAGTTCACCAATACGGTCGCGCCAGTTGGCCTCGAACTCCCAACCGCGGGTATTCAGTTTGCCGCTGTTGGACATGGGAGCCGTGGCGCCGAGAATCTCCGGATATACCACGCCGATGAACATGCCTTTGTTTGTCTTGTCAAACCAATCGAATGATGCACGCAGGCGGTTATTAAAGAATCCGAAATCAATACCTATGTCGTGCTGGTGGAGGGTCTCCCAAGTACGGTCGGAGGAACGCATGCCGTCGATCCACATGGATGTGAGGTTGCTGCCGCCGAGATATACATTTCCGGTCTTGATTGTGGAGAATGACTCGTAATTGTTGATGCCACTCACGGAACCTGTCTTACCGAAGTTATAGCGGATCTTACCGAAATTCATCCACTGGTCGATATTCAGGTTGCGGAAGAAATTCTCGTTAGTGAATATCCAGCCTCCGGAGATGGAGAAGAAATCTTTCCAGCGGTTCTCGGGAGTCAGTTTGGAAGAGCCATCGTGGCGCCAGAGGAAACTGAGAAGGTAGGTGTCATTGAAAGCGTAGCGGAAGTCACCCACATAAGAGAGGAAACTCCATGAGTTAGAGCCACCATCGGCCACGTTGTTGTCACCACCCTGGAAAACGTTGAGATCGGAAAGACCCGAGCCGGGATATAGCTCGCCCTTGAGGCGACCAAGTTTCACACGTTTGTAGTCTTCGTTCTCACCCGTGATACCGAACATCACGTCCACATGGTGCTTCTCGGCGAAGAGACGGTCGTAATGTGCGAAGAGTCCGAGGGTGTAGCTCGTCCATTCCTTGTTCTCCTGCTCGAGTTTGGCGGGAGAGTTCTGAGTAGCCGAAGTCTGGGTACCTACCCAGTCATAGAACTTCACCTCAAGATTCTCCTTCTTCTCATCGCGACGTACGCTCTTATAAGCTGCGCTGCCATAGACAGAGAGGCCCTTCACCCATTTGGAGAAATCAAAAGTTATCTTGCCATTGGCACGGAATGTGGTGAAATTAGTCTTGGTCTCACCGGCCTGGGTAAACCAGCCGTAAGGGTTGCGGTTGTTGGAGAAGGTGTCGTAGGCATCTCCGTTCTCGTTGGTGATAGCCCAGAACCACATATCCTGCCAGCCGCGTCCGATACCCTGCGAGGGGGTGGTGATGTCGCGTTTCTCATACGACATTCCGGTCTCAATCTTGAAGAAGTCTGTGGGATTATAGTCCATATTGACACGTGCGCCATATTTCTTCTCACCATCCTCAGCCACCTTAAGCTGCGATTGAGCATCGGAATAGTTGAGGGCTGCGAAATAGTTGAACTTATCATCGCCTCCGGATACTGACACATTGTGCTTCCACGTGTCAGCGTTGCCATAAAGGAAATCAAGCAGATAGTTGCCCGGTTGCCAGGAGTCGATGAAGTTACCACGTTTCAGGAAGAAAGGATTGCCCTCCTTGAGTTTGTTGAAAAGCCCCTCGCCTACCACAGTCTCTCCTGAGGTCTCCCATACACCCGTAGTCGGGTTCTTGCTGACAGGAGTGCCGCCGAATGAGTTGAAAATCCACAGTTTATGCGGTTGTGAATCTCTGCAGGGTCAGTGATTCCCGGGTTATTGGCCTCAGCGTCGCGATACTGCGCCTCATAGAACATGTCGAGCCACTCATTGTTGTTCGTGATAGGCAATTTGATACCGTCGATCGTGTGGCTGTAGGAGCCGGAGTAGCTTACGCGGGCTTTGCCGGCCTTGCCACGCTTGGTGGTGACGAGGATTACACCGCCGGCCGAACGCGCACCGTAGATAGCGGCGGACGCGTCTTTAAGCACGGAGATATTCTCGATCACGCTACCGTCCATCTGGTTGAGCTCGTCCATCGATGCGGCCTGGCCGTCGATGAGGATCAGAGGGCTGCTGTCGCCGTTAATGGTGTTGGCGCCGCGGATCTGGAATTTGGCATCCTCACTACCGGGTCGGGTAGACGTACGGGTCACGGTCAGACCTGCGATCTCACCCTGAAGGGATACCGCGGTATTAGTCAAACCTCTGTCCTTATATACCTGGTCACCTTTGATCTGCGTGATAGCGCCGGTCAGCGACTCTTTCTTCTGTGTGCCGTAACCTACGACCACAATCTCGTCGAGCGATTCGGCGGTAGGAACAAGCTGTACCTCAATCTTGCTCTTGCCGGACACATTGACCACTGCCGGCTTGTAGCCCACGTATGTTATCTCGATCTGCTTAGCGCCGTTGGTCTTGAGCGTGAAATTGCCATCAATGTCTGTCACGGTGGCGAGGCTAACGTTGCCTTTCACCTTTACGGTGGCACCGATTACCGGCTCACCGTTCTCATCTGTCACCGTACCGCTGACGGTGCCGCTCTGAGTCTGTGAGCTCTGCGCCTGGGCCTGCGGTGCGAACACCGGAGCCGCCAGACATAGCGCGGAGCTTACTAATATTGCATTTATCTTCATGTCAGGTTATAGTTTTCTGTGGATATTGGCTTACTCTGCGGGAGTATAGGCGTTGAACTCGGAGATCATCACGAAGTTGCCTCCCTTATCTTTCTCAGAGAAATAGACCTTGATATAGCGGGCCTTCTCCACCTGCTTCATGCCGAAGAGCTGGTGGGCGTCGCTGTTGCGGTCGAAAGGATTCCAGCCCTGGTTGGTCCAGCCCCAGTCGTCGGGAGTGGCTCCATTGGCGGCCGCCGCTGTGCAGGTATAGAATGTCTGGCCGATGTTGGTGCCGTTGTTGCCTCCGCGACGACGGATTGTCACGTTGCTGACCTCTTTCTCCTCACCCATGTCGATGATGAAGAAGTGGGGATAGGCGGAAGACTGCTTCCAGGCGGTGTGCCAGAATGTGCCCTCGTTGCCGTCGAGCATAGCCATCACGCGGCCATTGGGGAACGCACCCTCACCGCCGGCTTCCTGCGAGGAGTAGCCGATCTGGGCATCATAGTTGTCGGCAAAGCCGGGGAATGTCCAGGCTGCGCGGTCGAGTTTCTCCACTTTCTTCGTGCGTGTCTCGATGGTGCGCGGAGCGGAGGTATTGCCGTCGGCATCACCGGCGGCAAGCTCAATAATAGCATCCTCGCCGTTGATAAACTCATTGTTGCTGACCAAAAGACCTACGAACTGCGCACCATCGGAATTGGGAGCGGCAGTAAAGGAATAGGAACCTTTCTTCGAGGCATCGCTCTTCATATGATAATTGAGCACGATATTTACCGAAGCCACAGTCTCGTTCTTATAGCTTACGCTGACACCGCCCCATGCCGGTTCGGCATCGACAGTCTCGGCAACAATAAGGAATGCGGGAGCTCCCGGAGTGGCGGAAATCTTTGTAGCGTCGAGGTGGTTGCCTCTCACAGAGCAGGCGTAGATATTGAAATCCACGGGATCGACGGATGCGAATCCACCGATCGTCTCAGTCATCACGCCATCTTTGGCATGATCTTTCGAATACATCTTGTAGACTTCCTCGCCTTTCGAGTTCTTGTAGACCACCTTGGAATACATGAAGCTCGGCGAGGCAGGAATCTTCCAGGTGAGCGTCACTTCTCCGGGACCGGATGTGTAGTTCACGTCAGAAACCTGTGCGGGGGCCGAATCGTTGATCTCGACCCTACCCTCCGACTCATCTCCGCACGCTGTCATCGCCAGCGACAGGGCAACGGCGAAGAGCGGAACGAGTTTTCGCGTTTTAAAGGTTAATGTTTTCATGATGAATAAAAAAAGTTTGAGATATTGAAATTGGTTGTTTATTTTCTATGGAATCATATTCTCTTCCTGAGATAATCGCGCATCTCGCAGAAAGCCCTGAACGCATGGTTCTCCACACTGCGCTTGGTGAGTCCGAGCCGCCGGACAATCTCCTCATTTGTCAGCCCATCGAAACGGCGCAGTCGGTAGATCATCTTCCGCTGCTGCGACAGCGTCTCCATCTTGCGGATCTCAAGGCTCTCTATGTCGCGTGCGAGTAAACCGCTCTCGGCGTCTACAGTCCAGGTCCGGGTAATGGCTAAATACTCCCTCATCTTCATATCCACTATCTGGCGCCGGAAGATCTCGACAATCAGATTACGCGCGATATTGAGGGCCATCGACACCAAAGCCTCCTTACGGAAAAGAACAATGTCGGCCTCCAGCAACTTCACGAACACATCCTGCGCCACGTCGCACGCGGAGTCCATATCGCCTGTCCGACTGCCGATATACTTTACCAGTCGTGGGAAGAGGGTTATGTAGGTCTGTGAAATCAGAAGGTCGTTGTGCATGGTCCTTTAGATTTTTCGGGGTTCAACACTTGTCGGCTTCCCTCGGGGGAAATGCCTTACGGTTGCAAAATTAGTCAGCAGAAACCACCCTGCAAATATTTTTACCCCCTAATATGTCTCAATAGATTGAATGACACAAATTTCTCATAAACCACTGAATATCAAGCTTGCAATTTTCTGACACCGGAGTGTCAATAAATTAATTGAGACTCATTGAGGCATCAAATCATTCCGCAAACGTTTGCCGTTTCCAGCCAAAAACCAGTAAACAAATATCCCTATCCGACACACCGATAAATAATCCTACTGAATCGGTGAGACAAATGGATAAAAAAATCAGCGGATATAATCGAGACCGATCATATCCGCTGATTTTACTTCCTACCCCCCAACAAATCTTTAACTTTAACCTCTAACTAACCTCTAACCTTTAACCTTAACCTTTAATCTTTAACCTTTAATCTTTAACCTTTAACCTCTGACCTCACCCCAACCTCTGTATGTATTCCGCCGGGGTTATCCCCTCGAATTTCTTGAAATAGCGGAAGAAGGTGGAACGGCTTGTGAAGCCGGCTTTCGCCGAAAGGGCACTGAGAGTGAAACTGCGGGTCTTCTCATCCTGCACAAGACGCTTGAACTCCTCAACTCTGTAGCGGTTGATGAAATCATAGAAATTCTGGTTCAGACACTGACTGAAATACTGCGACAGCCGATGAGAGGATATATCAATAAGTTCCGAAAGATCGCCTATGGTAAGATTCTGATCGAGATAAGGCTTGCGTTCCTCTATCACTTTGTCAAGACGCTCCCTTATGTCCTGCCGGTCAGTCTCACTGAGCCTATGAGAACTGTATTTTTTCCGATCCTGGTTTTCAGCAGCCTCCGGTTTCGACACATTCTCATCCCCGGCACCCGGATCCTGACCCTCATAAGACGGTGTCCAGACATCGTCTTCCTCCTCGGCCATCCTCTCCCTGCGGCGACGCATCACTACAAGCGCCACAACCACGACAACTATAGCCGATACGGAGACAAGAACAACCCAATACCACACCGGATAAGGGACATTTATCTCGAGTTTGATCTCGTTCCCCTTGTTCTGGGTGTTGCGAAGCATCACCACATTACGTCCCCAGTCAAGATTGTAGAGGATAAACGACATCTCAGACGACGACTTCTTCCACGTCACTCCGTCGGTGGAATACTCATAGTTGGTGGTCTCCGGCTTTGAATAGAGGAAATCGGAGAAATCCACCTTGAGGATATGCGGTTTGGAGTCGAGATCAATATGGTAATGCCCGTCCTTACCGGTCCGGAAATACATTTCGTCAGAAAAGCGGTCGTCACACGTGATGCCCGTTATGGCTATCGGGGAATTGTCGGCTGGTTCCTCGATACGCGCGGGATTGAAACTCAACAACCCGTCGGGATTGCCTACCCATATCATGCCATCTGAGTCCTTCACCGGATTGCCGCTTATGAAAGCCGGATTGAGGATACCATCTGCGAAACCGAACCGCTTGGAGACCTTATCCTTGTCCCAGCGGAAAATGCTGTTGTTGGTAGTAACCCACATCTGGCCGTCGTTGTCCTCTATCACCGAACGTATCTCGGCATTGTTGAACAGCTCCGGATCAACATCTTGGAAATCAGTCATATCGAGGTTGCTCACCGTAAGAGGCCCTTTCTCAGGCACAAAGTATAACCTTCCCCCCGTTCCTTCGTAGACGTATCTTATCGAACGCGAATTGATGAAGCCCTCAGGGAAAAGGTCTGTGCGCAGACTGCCTCCGGCAGGGTCGATCACGGCCATGCCGCGGCCTGTGCCGACCCAACCTTTCCCCGTCGAGTCGAAGAAGATCTCATAGACATTGTTGTCTGGCAGGCGGCTTCCGGATTCAGTGTAGTGGCCCGCGATCTTCCCGTCACGGTATGCTATCAGGCCTTCCGATGTGCCGAACCACAGGGTGCCGTTACGGTCGCTGGCTATCGAGAAGATATGTCCTTTCCCGAGCACGTTCTCCCCGTCTGCCGGAAGTTCGCCGAGAGTGTCGGTGAGCGGATCGTAGACCATACACCCTCCTCCATACGTGCCTATGTAGTACAGACCGCCGGCCTGATGGATGGCAAGCACCATATCGCTTCTCAGACGCGGCACACCCACATGGCGCACGGTCTTGCGGTCGGGAGAGATGTAATAGAATCCGGTGCGCGTGCCGAGCATAAACCCCTTTTCCGATAGACTGATGGTGCGGATCGTGAGTCCGTGAGTGTCGAGCACTCCGGGGATATCATACACCCGGAAATTATCGTTGAGATGGAGAGAATAGTCGGCGGCTCCCTGATAGTAGCCCACCCACAGTTCACCATGGCTGCAGGCCATGACCGCGTAGACCTGGTTGCTGGTGAGCAGTCCCCCCTTGGGAGTGCGCTTCTCGAGATGCTCCCTGACCGAGAGATCGGAACAATCAATGGCTATCACCCCGTTGCCGTCGGTGCCCACAAACAGAGGGCCGTTCTTGCGCTTCGAAAGCGACGTCACCACATTGCAGCCCACATCGACAGAACCCAGAACGCGGCCGTCGGTGGCATCGAAAACCCTCAGTCCGGAGGTGAGGCTACCGACGAAAAGACGCCCGTCGCAATATGCCACAGACGTGGCGTCGGCCATGGAGCTGTCTGCCACAAGGCGCTTGTGCTTGAGGGTGCGCAGATCGACGATGAAGATCCCCGTACCTGTCACGGTGAAAAGCACTCCATGCTCCCTGACGGCCGCCCGCACGTTGTTGGCGGCCGAATGCCGCTGACTGTCGAAATATACACTCTTAAGCTTCTCGGAAGGATATTCATAAATATGCAGTCCCTCCGATGAGCCTATCGCCATGGTGACGCTGTCGGTCACGTTTATGCAGTTGACCGCGCGTATCTCCTTCGGGAAGATGCGGCTGAAGACCGGATGCCCCTCGCGGTCGGGCACACGCCAAAGGCCCACTGTGGTGCCGGCCACCATAAACCGGCCAGACACCTCTCCGATCGAAGTGATATAGAAAGTGCCCTCATAGTCAGACGGCAACGGGAAGTCAACGAGATGTGAACCGTCGAATCTCAGCAACTGGCGGTCAGCCCCAAGCCAGCAGAAGCCGGAGCTGTCGCGATAGAGCGCCCTGACCGTGGAGCTGGCATGATGGCCCGTCCATGATATATTCCTGAGCAGCAACTCTCCGGCATGAAGAGTCGCGCCCAGGAACACCAACGTGATTATCAATGAGATTATTCTTCGCATCATGCATCGGAAACGCCCCCGATGATCTTCGGCGAGACCGTTTCCATAGGTTTTATCGGTTTTTATAAGCAAATTTAATTATTTTTTGACAAGGCAACAAGCTTCGGCTTCACTTTTTCCATATGTTTCAGCCGGGTCAGGGCCTCTATATAATAGTAATCGGCATAGATGATGGAGTAGTCTATCTCCGATCCGGCCGGGTGATGCCCGGTGGAATGCATGAGGAAAGAGCAGTTCTTTCCGTTGGAGCGGTATTTGTCCTCCTTGAGCGAAGTCAGCATTTTCCCGGCCTCGGCCATGTAGCCCGCCCCTTTCTCCTCATCGACATACGAACTGAGCTCTATCAGGGCTGAGGCCACCACACATGCCGCCGACACGTCGCGTGGCGTGGGATCGGCCTGCGGCACGTCGAAATCCCAGTAAGGGATCCTGTCGGCCGGCAGCCGCGAGAGATAGACGTCGGTCACTTTCTGCGCGAAGTCGAGGAAACGCGGGTCTTTGGTCTCACGGTATACCATCGTGTAGCCATAGATTGCCCAGGCCTGTCCGCGCGCCCACATCGAGTCGTCGGCGTTGCCCTGGTGCGTGCAGCCTTTTATGAAATCGCCGTTCACCGGATTATAGACCGCGACATGATAGGAGGTGTAGTCGGGACGGAACTGATGGGCCATCGTGGTCTCGGCATGCTTCACGGCTATGTCGTAGAGATAGGGATTGCCCCCGTTCTTGGCGGCCCAGAAGAGCATCTCCAGATTTATCATGTTGTCCATAATTGTATTATGACCGCCAAGCATCTCCACATTGCGTGGCCAGGAGCAGATAGTGCCCACGGCAGGGTTGAAGAGTGTGGCCAGGGAGTCGGCGGCATGAAGTATCACCTCTTTATATTCAGGATTGTGCGTGAGGCGGTAGCCGTTGCCATAGCTGCAAAAGATAAGGAACCCGAGATCGTGGTCGAAGACAGGGGCCTCCACTATCGGCTTCAGCGAGCGGGTGTAGCGGTCGGCCTGCTCAGCTATATCCTTGCGTCCGGTGTTCTCGTAGTCATACCAGAGGATGCCGGGCCAGAAGCCGCTGCACCATTCCTCGGCACATGCCGGGCGGCATGCCCAGGCAGTGTCGCCCGGGGCTATGTTGCGGGGCTGCATGGAATAGTCGGTGCTCCCCGAGGCTGTCAGATTGTGTATGCTGCGGTCTATCTGCCGGTCACAGTATGCAAGACTGTTGTCGACGCTGTTGTCGGCCGACGCCGACGTGCAGGACGGAAGCGCTGCCGCCAGCCCCGCCGGCAGCAGGAGCATCATAAGTTTCTTATGGAAGTTCATGGTGTATATCTCTTTTTTACCTTAAATTATATATATTTATCTGTATATGTCTTTATGATTTGCGGGTCACTTTGGATTTCGCTCCATGCGGAACCAGTCGAGGTCAACCCATCCGCGGCTCTTGCCGGAGGGCTGGACGCTGAACGCGCCGACCTTGGCTCCTATCCATTTACCCTCACGTGCCTGGAACGGCTTGCCCGCGGGCAGGAATTTCTTGCCGTCGGTGCTATAGGAGAAACCGCACACTCCCCCTTTGCCGACCTTCACGCGCATCCAGATATCGAGCTCGCTGTTGTCAAGGTTGCCCGCGTTGTAAAGCCTCGTGGCCGGAATGCGGGCTAACTCCTCAACCTCTTCCGCAGCGCCACCCTCAGCCTCGCGGCATACGATGTAGTTCAGTATGAATTCCTTCCCGGCGCGCTCCGCCGAGAGGCGGGCATAGTCGCGGCCCATCACTATCAGGCCCGACTGCTGACCGTCTTCCTGAGCCGACACCTTCATCTTGGCCGTGGCCGTAAACTCCGGAGCCGGGAACTTCTGGAGCAGAAGATTGGGCACCTCCCAGAAATTACGGAAACCCTCCGAGAGAGGATGCCCGTATATACGCATGTAGCCATAAGGGGAGGTCATGCCGAAGAGAGGAGAATAGTTGGCGTGCCACTGCCACTGGCGTCCGAGCTCAATACTGTCAAATCCGTCGCTCTCCTGCGGATTGTATCTCTCTTTCGTGGCCACAGGCTTGCGGTGACGCTTCACCGGCTCACCGTTTTTCCCCATCTCCGGCCAGCCGTCCTTCCAGGCCACCGGATTGAGATGAATCACACGTCCGTATGGCTGCGATTCCTGGAAATGCAGGAACCATGATGTGCCGTCAGGAGCGTCGACAAGGCCTCCCTGATGAGGGCCGTTGATATCTGTCTTGCCCTGGCTCATCACCCGCCGGCTCTCATACGGGCCGAAAGGCGAGTCCGAGCGGAGGGCAAGCTGCCAGCCGGAAGCGACGCCCCCCGCGGGACAAAGAATATAGTATTTACCTGCATTTTTATAGAATTTCGGACCCTCCGCCGTATGATTGCCATCCTTGTTGCCATCGTAGACGAGCACGGGAGCACCCGTCAGCGATGTGCCGTCGGGCGTCATCTCCCACACCGTAAGGACGCTGTTCATCTTCGAGCGTGAAGCCGCCCAGGCGTTGACGAGATAAGCCTTACCATCGTCATCCCAGAGCGGACAGGGATCTATCATCCCCTTGCCCCCCTTTACGAGCACAGGCTCGCTCCATTTTCCCAGAGGGTCGGAAGCCTTGACCATGAATATGCCGAAGTCGGGATCACCCCAGTAGATATAGAACTGGCCGTCGTGATGACGGATCGACGGCGCCCACACTCCCTTGCCGTGCTGAGGCAGGGAGTATACATCCACCGGAGGGACGGCGTCGAGAGCGTAGTTGGCGATAGTCCAGTTCACAAGATCTTTCGATGTGAGGATCGGCAACCCCGGGGCAGCCTGGAAGCTCGAAGCCGTCATGTAGAAAGTATCACCCACACGCACCACATCCGGATCGCTGTAGTCGGCGTATATCACCGGATTGACGTATGTGCCGTCACCATTGTCGGGACTCCATGTCTCCGACAAGGCCTGCGCCTGCGCCGTGAGGCATATGCCACAGGCCATCAACGCTGTCATTATCCTGTTTGCTCGTTTCATAAGATAAGTTCTGTGGGAAAGGCTGTAACCCATGCGGCTACATTTTGAGTCGCCGCATTTCCGTGCCTTTACATATATATATTCGTTTTGACTCCCGCAAATACTCAATCAAAACCAAAAAAATTTTCATTTTCCATATGTTTTTTCAAAAAAAATCCCGGCGGCGAGGGCATATAAGACCTCGCCGCCGGGAGAAACTATCCGGCGCACAGTCGCGGGAGTGTAGCCGTCAAGGCACCTTTAGCCCCATCGAGGCGATATATCCCTCCTGAGGCACGCAATTCTCAACCTTGCACTGCTCTATGAACTTGTCGAGAGCCACCTGGGCCTTGGCCCGGTCGGGCCTGGCGTCGCGCACTTCCGCGAAAGTATGGTGCGGACCTTCGGCAAACCTCACCACCTCTTCCCACTCCTCGGGCATCGTGATGCCCATCATGCAACTGTCGTCGCGCTTCTTGTAGGGCCAGAATGTATAGCCGATATTGTTGTCTTTCATCACTTTCACAAAGTCGGCCTGCCATTCGTCGGTGTTATGGCCGATCTCTCCCATATACATGGGGCGGTTGCTGCGGTCGCGGAAATCGATATACGACCGTATGGCGTCAGCCGTGGCCGGGCCGCCGTAGCGATGGCATGTAAACATCAGCTGCGGATCATAATCAGTATCCTTGAGCGGCTCGAAATTACTGTTCCACTGAGGGGCGCCGATAAGTATGACATGGTTCTTGTCGACCTCACGGATGGCGGCCACCGCCTTCTTGTGGAGAGGTTCGAGCTTGGCATTGAGTTCATCCTGATTGTCGAAATATGTGGCGATAGGCTCGTTGATAAGCTCATAGCCGAGGATCACCGGTTCATCCTTGTAGTGGTCGGCGATGCTGCGCCATATGTCGCAGAACTGTTTCTGGCATTTCTCGTTCTCCATAAGCCAGGGATAGCCGTAGGAGTCGTCGATGTTGTCGCCGGTCTGACCGCCGGGAGCGTCGTGCATGTCGAGAATCAGATAGAGACTGTCGGCACGACACCAGCTGACCACGCTGTCTATCCTGGCGAAGCCGTCCTGGGCTGAGGTAAGGCCCATATAGTCCTCGTCGGTAAAAAGCTTGTAATGGAAGGGGAGCCGGATGGTGTTGGCTCCGGTAGAGGCAATGTAGTCGATGTCGGCCTTTGTGATGTAGTTGTCCTTGAAGCGCTGCCAGAATTCTGCCGTCTTCTCCGGACCGACAAGGTGGCAGAAAAGATCATTGATCTGGCGAGGGGCGTTCATGCGCTGGAAGCCGAACATATATCCCTCCGGATTGAGCCAGTTGCCGAGATTGGTGCCCACGATGAAAAGCTTCGTGCCGTCGGGCTTTATCAGATCGTGGCCTTTCACCTGCACGAACTTCGTCTCCCCGGGAGCCCCCTCAGCCTTCTCCGCGCACCCGCCGGCAAGCACCCCGGCAAACAGCGAGCACATCCCGCATATTATTGTTGTCTGGATTTTATTCATTTCACTTGATGTTTTAAAAAAATTTACGGACATGCCTCGCATATATCTTATATAACTGATAATCAAATTATATTTAACATATCTGAGACATGTCCGCATATTATTCCGCTCTTCTCCGGGAATCAGGGAGAAGATGAGTATGTCACTTAGACCTGTGCTCCTGGACAATGATATCCTTGATGGTTATCGTTGTGCCCTGAGGACAGCCGCCGAAGTCGAACACAAGCATCACGTCGTCGAGTTGCTTGCCGGTCAGGTCGGCGAAACCGAAAGTGATGTCGCCGTTCGCATACAGATTCACACGCGGATCTATATAGAAGGTATCGTCGGCACCGTTTGTCATCTTGATGGTGGCGCCGAAGAATGTGGAGGTCGAACCCAACGTCACACGGTAATCGTAGCTCTTCGACGCGTCGAGCGAAAGATCGGATTTCAATTTGAACTGAGCCTTCCACTGATCCGTGCCCGGAGCCTGATCATACGTCAGAATGATAGAATTCCCCTCCTCCTTTACCGTAGGATTGGCCACTCCGCCGTTCCAGTCGGCGCCGGAAGTCCACATGTCGATGGTGTAATGAGCGTCGTTCCAGAGATTATCCTTGGAATCGACCCCGACCCACTGGCAATCGGGTGTATCCGGGAGAATGATATTATTGCTCTCGCCATGTTTCTTGAATACCACATTCTGCACAACGAAGCTCTTGCCGGCATTCCCTCCGAAATCAAGAGTCAGGTTCAGGCTGCCGTCGAATCCCGGAAGGTTCGCGAAATGATAGAAGTTTCCTCCGGCTACGAAATGAATCTTATCGGCGACAAAGAATGTGTTGTCGTCGCCATCCTTCTGAACCTTCACAGTCACGTCAGCGTCGGCCGACGGATTGATGAAGATTGAGAAATCATACGCCTCGGAAGCCTCGACCGGGATATTGGTGGAAAGATGCACCTGGCCCATCCACTGATCACCTCCCATATCCGTCGGACAGGTGAAGCTGATCTCCTCATTCGAGAGATTGATGTCGGGGGTGGCGATCTGCGACCATCCGGCAGCGGCAAACCAGTAGGAAGGAGTTATCGAGCAGTTTTTCCAAAGGTTCGAGGGGCTGTCGTATTCATAGCCCATGAAGGCGTCTCCTCCGAGATTGTTTTCAATATGAATGGTGGAAGATGCCATTGTCCTTGAAAGGCCCGCATGGTTCATGACCTGCAATTCTATGGGGTAGTCACCCTTCTGGCGGATCTGTCCGGCCACCGCGTCGGCAACCTTCACTGTCGGTTTCTTATCGGTTCCGTTTTCATAGACAGTCCAGAGCAGACGTACGCCTTTGGTTGATCCTGACGGACTGACCGCGGATGCCGACCATTCATTCGTTTCCTGGTTTACCGTCACATTGATGGTGTACTGGCTTGCATCGGCAAGCTCCGACTCCGACGGATAGTCGATCGACTCCGACGCGCAGGAAGACATAGCCAGAAACACTCCGGCCGTCGCTGCGAGGGAGAATATCTTATTGATTACTTTCATTTGTGATCTTGTTTTTATGGGGAGGCGGCGCTGGCCGCCTCCCGGTGATTTTTAATCCGTTTATCAGTTGTAGTAAGGATTCTGTGTTATCGAACCATTGCTACGGTCGATTGTCGACTGTGAGAAAGGCAGATATTTCTTGTTGGCGGTGTACGATTGCTGACGGTTCATCGTCGGGTCGTCAAGTTCGTTGTCGGGCACGAGCAGAGTCTCGCCAAGGCCAGAGCGGAGGATGTCCCAGTAACGTTTTCCCTCACCGAGGAACTCGAATTTACGCTCGTCGAGAATATTGGCCAGGGTAGCGGGTTTGGAACCCAGCCCCGCGCGGCCGCGCACCTGGTCGAGCCATCCCTGGGCATCGCCTGACCCGCCTCCGCGCACCGCGAGCTCGGCTGCGTTGAGAAGCACCTCTGAATAACGGTAAAGGCGCAGGTTGTTGTTATAGTTAAGGGTCTTGTCGCCTGTGGCATCCTTATTGTTTATGTCCATGGGAGCATACTTGGCGAGGAAGTAGCCTGTGTCCTGATATGCCGGGTTGTACGACCCGGGCTCGGGTGCCCATATCGATGCGTCGCGACGCACGTCACCCTCCTCGAAAGAGTTGTAGCAGGATTTGCGCACCGTGCCGAATCCCCAGCCGTTGCCGTTGTGGATGCCGTCTCTTCCGTCATAGCCGCGAGGGCCTATCATGGCGGGCACCACAGTACCGCCGGCCACACCGCCCCAGCTCCAGCCGCGGTTGGCCTGGAAGCTCGAGTAGTTGATCTCGAAGATCGATTCCTTGCACCATTCACCCTCAACCGGCCAGATGCTTGCGTAGTCTTCCACAAGACCATAGTCGGAAGAGTTGATAATCTCCTTCATATAGTCAAGACACTTGCCGAAACGGCTCTCGTCGTTCTGATACATGACAATTTCCGTGTAGAGCATATACACGAACGGCATCGTGACATGTCCCTCCTCATCTTCCTTGGCTTTCCACTCGAGATTGTCGGCGGCTATGATCCCCTCGAGATCCTGCACGAGGAATTCATAGACCTCGTCATGCGGATATTGCACGCCCGTATAGCCGTTGGAGGCGCTGAGGTTTTCCGAATAATAGGGAATGTTGCCCCACCAGTGCCACAATATATTGTAGAAGAAAACTCTCAGGGCCACGACCTGGCTCTTGTAGTAGTCCTCTTTCTCCTGTGTCCAGCCATGGGCCGCGTCTTTCACCCAGTAATTGTTCATGTAGAAAATCACGTCGTTGCAGCGTTTCACGCCGGAATAGGCGTTCTCCCAGTTGGTTGTAAGCACCTGTGAAGTGGAGACATTGAAATTGTATACACCTTTCCACTGGGCCATATCGTTGGCGTCGCCGCCGCCGGGATAGCACTGGTCGGCAAGCACCTCGGGATATATGTTGAGGCCGCAGTAGTTGTTGGCATAGTCAAACCAATGCATCGGATCATATGCGGCGGTCAGCGCCTCCTGAATCTTGGCGTCATTGGTATAATATACCTCTATAGTGTCTTCTGTATTGGGCAGAATCTCAAGCCATTCGCTGTCGCACGATGTCATCGCGCCTCCCAAGGCAAGCAGAGAAACCGCCATCAGTATTTTATTAAGTTTCATATTTTTCAGGTTCTTGGAATTGTGATTAGAGAGCTATGTTGAAACCGACAGTCCATGTGCGTGCCACAGGATAGTTGCCGTAATCTATGCCGATCGCCGTGCCGTCGCCGACCTCGGGAGTGAAGCCATGATATTTGGTGGCCGTGAAGAGATTTTCACCCATCACATATAATCTGAAGTTCGACAGTCCGAGTTTGCTGACCCACCGGGTGGGGAGAGTATAGCTGAGAGTCAGATTGGCAAGACGGAGATAAGCGCCGTTGTGGACATAGAGATCTGAAGATTTATAGTTGTGCTGGTCGCTCAGACGATATGCGGGATATTTGTTGGTCGTGCCCTCCCCGGTCCAGCGGTTGAGCATCCATGCAGGGAGGTTCTTGGCAGGTGTGTCGCCACGCAAGGAGGCATCGTAGACGTCATTGCCCCATACGCCCTGGAAATAACCGGTCAGCGCGACCCCTTTCCAGTCGACACCGAAATGGAAACCGTATGTCCAGTCGGGAAGTCCCTTGCCGAGTTTCGTGCGGTCGTCGGCGTTGATTGTGCCGTCGCCGTTTGTGTCAAGGAAGATAAGGTCGCCGGGGCGTGCGTAATACTCGGTATTTGCTTCCGTCAGATTATATTTCTGGTTGTATTCGTCAGCCTGTGCCTGGTTCTGGAATACACCCCCGGTCTTGAATCCATAGAAATACGGGAACACTTCCCCATCCGCATAGCGGGCGATATCGCCGGCAGTACCATTGCTCTGGGCTGTAGCCCAACCGTTGGCGTTGCCGAGATAGATAAGCTTGTTCTTCATCCATGAGAGGTTGCCCGCGAGGTTCACGTTGAATTCCCCGAAACGGTTGTTCCAGCGAAGCTCCATCTCCACACCCTGGTTCGACATCTTGCCGACATTGCCTATAGGAAGCGACTCGCCCACATAGTTGGGAATCTGCATCTCCATAAGCATGCCGATAGTCTTCTTGTAGTAGTAGTCGGCTGTGAATTGAAGGGTGTTGTTCATGAAACCGAGGTCAATGCCGGCGTCATACTGCTCTGATTCCTCCCATTTCAGGTCGGGATTGGCAAGCCCGGAAGCCTTTGAGCCATAAGTCTGAGGAGTGCCCTCAGGACCGAAATAGTAGTTGTTGCCGCCGTTGGTGAGCACTGTATAACGGAAATCACCGATATTCTCATTACCGTTCTTACCCCAGCTAAGACGAAGCTTGCCCGCTGTGAGCCATGGAGCCTTCCCTTCGAGGAAAGATTCGTTGCTGAAGTTCCAACCTGCCGACACAGAGGGGAATGTAGCCCATTTGTTGTTCGAACCGAACCTGGAGGAACCGTCGCGGCGCAGAGTGAGCTGAAGCATATAGCGGTTGGCATAGTCATAGCTCAGACGTCCGAAATAGGAAGCCAGACGCGGCCAGGCGTTGTCAGGGCCGGCGTTACCTGTGCGGCTTTCGCCATCCTTGCCCGAGTTAGGCTGAGCCAACGCTGTGTCAACGTAAGGTTTGTCGAGGTTCATCAGCTTGTTGGCGCTTGCGCTTATCCACCATCCTGTCGCCTCCTTTGCTGTCTGACCTAACACCACGCTGAGATTATGGTCTTCAGCGAATGTCTTCTCATAGGTGATGACATTCTCCAGCTGCCATGTCCAGCCTTTATGCCAGTTGTCCCACGCTGAAGCCTGATCTGCGGAACGATAGTTCAGGTTACTGAAATAAGCAGCCTCGTTATGTCCGCGGTCACCCCAGAAGCCGAAGTCACCGCCGAAACTGATACGATATTTGATGGCATCCCAGATCTGAAGTTCGGCATTGAAGTTTGCCACAATCTTGTGGCTCCAGTTCTTTGCCGCGGGGTATGACCATCCCTGAAGCGGGTTGGTCAGCTCCTGATAACCGCCGCCGAATGCCTCAGGCACTGTGTAAAGGTTGCCGGCGGCATCGTAGCGGGGCACATAATTGGAGTTGGCCGCATAGAATGCCATCTGCTGTTTATACATGTCGCTGCCGGGTTCCAGGGTCGGGGTGAGCAGGGGCGACATGCCGAGGGCGTTGGTGATCGCACCGCCGTAATAACCGCCGCCGCCACCGAAGCCTACGCTGTGTATGCGTGAATATGCGATGTTGGTGGTCAGCACCAGTTTGTTCAGATAGTTACGCTGCTTTGAATCGTCAAAGAGTATGTAGTTATTGTTTGAGCGGAGCGACAGACGGTCATAGTTCGACTGGCCATAGTTGCCGCCCATGATGCCCTCCTGCTTGTAATAGCCGAGCGAGAGGTAATAGTTCACTTTTTCCGTGCCGCCGGAAACCGCAACCTGATGGTTCATGACCGGCGCATTGTCGTTGAATATGGCTTTTTCCCAATCATAGCCTTCACCCTGCGACCATGGATCGCCCTGCACCTGCGACGGAATCGACTGTCCGGCGTTGATATATCCCTCCTGCTTCATCATCATATACTGCGAGGCATTCAGGACCTTCACCTTTTTCCCTACGCTCTGCCAGCCATAGCTGAAATCGTAGGTTACCTTTGCTCTGCCTTCCTTACCCTTCTTGGTGGTGACAAGCACGACGCCGTTGGCTGCACGCGCACCATATACGGCACCCGATGCCGCATCCTTAAGCACCTCGATGCTCTGGATATCGGAGGGGTTCAGATAATCAAGTCCACCCTCGATAGGCATGCCGTCGACGATGTAAAGAGGATTGGAGTTGTTGATGGTTCCGACACCACGCACGCGGATCTGGTTGCCATGGCCGGGTTGTCCGTTGGGTGTGGTGACTGTCACGCCGGCGGTGAGGCCCTTGAGGGCATCCTCGACGCGCACGGGCGCCGTCTGGGAGATCTCCTTCTCACTCACCTTGGAGATGGCGGCGGTCACTACGCTCTTCTTTTGGGTGCCATAGCCGACAACCACAACGTCGTCGAGCACTTCCGAGTCCTCCACGAGAGAGATCCTCACATCCGTCATCGCTCCCCTCACCTTGAGCTCCTGCGGCTTATAGCCGACATAGGTCACAAGAAGCGTGGAGCCGTTTCTTACCTGGACGGTGAATTTACCTTCAATGTCGGTAGCGGTTCCCGATGAGGAACCCTTCACCATCACTGTTGCCCCGATCAGGGGCTCTCCATCGGTCGAGGAGACAACCTTTCCGGTCACTTTGACATCCTGGGCATATAGCCCCAGACATGTCATGACCGCGATGAGAAACATGGTTAACTTTTTCATCTGATTAGTATTAAGTTAGTATTTAAATTATTGTCACTGTGTCAATCCATTGCTTTCTCCGCATACAGTGTCCTGCCAGAGCCGCGAAGAAGGCCGAGTTTTTCAGAATCCGCCGGATGATATCATCTTTTTCTGCGGAAGAGGGGCAATGAAGGTATCCCCACGGACACCTTTCATTGCGTCTTTCCATTCTGTCTGCATTATTTCATTCTCACAGACTAAACCTGTATTTACACTGTAGACCCTTTCAAAGGGTAACCGATTATTGTATCCGCACCGTGTCTTATTCAGACCATTGCATGTGCATTGTGTTATATTCTTTCGATGATTTCTTCCGGCAGGAGCCGCTCACTTCTTCTGAAACACCCTCAGATAGTCCACTTTCATGGTGACCGGGAGCGCGCTCTCGTCAACACCCTGGCTTCCGCCCCAGTCTCCTCCCCATGCGAGGTTCAGGATAGGATAGAAGGCGTAGTGGAAGGGCCACGAATCGTGGTCAGCCCCCATAGAGGCTTTGGTGACCTTTAGCTGAACCTTTCCGTCGACATAGGTGGTGATCCCGTCTTCTGTCCATTCCAGGGCGTAGACATGGAATCCACCCTCGGCTCCGGCGCAGCGCATCTCATGGGTCTTCTGAGTTCCTTTTGTGTGATTGTATTTCTCAGTGTGGAGCGACGAGGAGACCATGTCGGGATTATAGCCGACCTCCTCCATGATATCGATCTCTCCGCACTTCGGCCAGGGATTGGCAGTCCAGTCGTTGCCTACAGGCATCATCCAGAATGCCGGCCATGTGCCTTTGCCGGAAGGAAGGGATATACGGGCCTCAAAATATCCGTAAGTCCAGCCGGTGGCCACACGGGCATAGACACGTCCCGAATATATGTTTCCGTCGCTCCCCTTGAAGCAGTTGATGTTGAGCATCCCATCCTTCAGTTCGGTGACACGCTTTCCACCGGCCGAACCATTGACGTAGTGCTGAAGCTCGTGGTTCACCCATCCGGGTTTCTGCACTTCATGCGTCCAGTCAGAGGGATTGAGGGTGGTCCCCTCATTGAATTCATCGCTCCAGACAAGCGCATAGCCGTCAGGCACCGTGATCTCGTCGCTCAGCTGTGATACGGATATTTCCGATTGGGAACCGGCATAAGAGAGGGTGAGTTTTGCTTCACGTGCATCTTTAGTGTCGTTGAGCGCGGCCTTTACTGTCACTTCCGTCTCACCTTTTTCCCCGGCGGAGGGAGAAACAGTGAGCCATTCCGCATCAGGAGAAAGAGTCCATGCGGTATTGGAGGTTACGGTGATCTTCGATTCGCCGGCCTGCGCTCCGAAAGCAAGCGTCTTCACAGAGGCAGACGCACTCTTCGCGCATTCCTGGATAAGCGACACCCTCTTCACAGTCTTGCCTCCGCACAAAATGGAGAGAGCGGCGGTGCGGTCATCGAGAGTATTGTTGGCGGCTACCCTCACAGTAATCTTTGAAGAGACATTCTTCACGCCTCCCGACGGACGCACCGTAGCCCAGTCGCGATCGCTGACTATAGCCCAGTCGGCAGATACGTTCACCGTGAGGTCAAGTGCGGTGGCGTCCGGACCTGCGGCAAGATTATCGGGAGATACCTCCACGCTCACATTCCCGCTCCCCTTGTCAGAAGGATTGTCGGGACTGTCGCCGCCGCATGATCCCATGCAGGGAACTATGCAGGCCATCCACATCATAATGGTTATCCACGCAGTTTTTTTCATGTCTTAGCAATATGGTTAGTTAATGCGTCATCCGTCAATGTTGCCCGGAGCCCGCATGATTCATTCAGTCAGTTTTAGTTTTTTGGGTTGTGTGTGTTGTGAAATCTTTTCAGGCGGCTCACTGTGTGGTCATGCCCACAGGTTGCCTCCCGCAGTGGTTTTCGGTTGCAAATGTAGCCACAAACCATGACGTGATGCAATACTTTGAGCTATTCTTTATTACGTCAAGCAAGTTTTTTCAATACGTCAAAAATACGTCAGTTTTCGTTTATTCTTTATAAATCATCATTTTAAGAATACGCAAGCATATCACGTCAGTTCCCCTTTCTGTAAAAAATCAGTCAGGCTCTCATCTCTTTCAAGCTGGAATTTTTTCCTGATGCGGTATCTCATCGTCTCCACACCCCTGACTGAGATATTAAGCAACGGCGCGATCTCCTTGGTTGAGAGATTCATTTTTATATATGCGCACATCAGGATCTCATTATTCGTAAGCTCGGGATAACGGTCCTTGAGACGCTTTATGAAATCATTATGGACAAGGTCAAACTCCTCCACAACCCTGTCGAACACCTCATCGCTCTTAAGGTCGACCGAAATCTTTCCCTGAAGCTCGACAATGGCACGGCGGGCGTCGGAAGAAGTCTTGGGAAGCAGTTGCTGTATGTCCTGGAGATCCTTCTTGACAGTCTGCAACGTCTCGTTCTTATGCGCCAGACTCATCATCACATTGGCCATCTCCTGAGCCTTATGGCGAAGCTCCTTGTCGAGCTGTTCCTTCTCCAGCTCCACAATCTTGTGGTCTTTCATCTTCGATTCCCATTCGAACACAGCCTGCTGACGGGCAATCTCGTCGTTCTTCTCCCGGATAAGTTCCTGCTGCTGCAACCTCACTCTCCTGCGCTCCATCAAGACAAGCCCCCACACGGCCATAGCCACCAGCACAACATATGCGGCCATAGCCCATCCCGACCGCCACCAGGGGGGAAGCACCACAAAACGTATCTCGTCCATAGCCTCCCTGCCATCGGCGCCTATCGCTTTTACCTGAAAAAGGTAATCACCCTCCTTAAGATCGGTATACTCCTTGACCCCTGACAAGGTGGGATGCGTCCATTTCCCGTTATTAAGGCGGCAGCTATAGAGCGTGCCCACCTCGTCGTGCACGTTCCCTCCGAACTCAATCTTTACCGAATTGCATCCGAAATCGAGAGTGATATCCCCCTTCTTTCCGATAAAGTTTCCGGTATATATGGTTGAGTCCTTGGGAGTGGTCACAGCAAACCTGTTGATGCGGGCCATGACACCGGGCACAGTATCAGCTCCGGCCGGCTTAAGCGAAGGGTCCTTGAAATCGAAAAACGCGAAACCCAGACATGTGGGATAGGCCACATAACCGGGGGCAACGTCAAAGAGGAGGTTTCCATCATGCATGGGGCGTCCGTCGCCTATCATCACCGGTATGCGCCTCAGCCCCTGTATTCCGGCGGGATCACCCTGAAGGATCTCCTTGTCGGTGAGGGCATAGAGCCAGCCTCCCTGTTTCTTGAAACGCCTGACGCTTCGTGGAGACCCGAGAAGGAGAGATACTGATTCATCTCTGACAATCTCATTCCGCCGGGAATCAAAGCGGTAGATGCCCGCAAGTGTGGAAAGATAGATATCGTTGTCAACGCGGCTGACATATACGTCGCTCGTCAGGGAGACTCCGTCGGCAGTGGTCAGGAAGTTTTCTATTTTCTCCACTTTCGTCCCCGCAGGATCAATATGAATGCGGTAGATGCCCTGCTCTCCGCTGCGGGTCCATATCACCTGGCGTGATTCCTGTTCGAAATTATAGCTGCTGTCGCTGTAACCCGTTATCTGACGCTCCTCGACCCAGCGGCCACCCTTCCTGGAAAGGATATAAAACCCGGTATATGTGCCCGCGAGGATTTTCGATTTATCGTGGAGATAGGGCTGCACTTCCCATACACCCGTCAGATTCCCGATCTTTGATGCATTTGATCCTGCCACAAGATACAGTCCCCGGTCATGGCAGCAGAAAAGGTCGTCGCCAATCTTCGAAAGCCCCCATACCTGACCGGTCAATCCCTCAACCCTCCGGAAAACAGCCTGCGAAAGATCCGCCCCGGGAAGATAATCCACATGAAAAAGTCCGCGATTGGTGCCGAGATACAATTTGTCGCCTACGGTCTGGACCACGTAGCCGGAACCGATCTGAAGAGCCTTATTGTTGAAGGTCTCTATCGGAGTAGTCATCTTTATCTTCGACACTCCAGGATCAAGACCTGCCCATATGTCGCCCCGGATATCAAACTTCACTGACAATGCTGTATTGTTGGCCAGGCCGTTGCACTCATTATACAATATGGTGCTTCCGGAATTAAGATTGATCACGCCGACACCATTGTCGACACCTCCAAGCACAAGAATGGAGTCGTGGAGATCGGCGCTGAATATGTCTCCTATGGCGCAAGCCGCTTTCGAGGCAGCATCCAGACGGGTAAGGTTCGACCGGTCATACATATAAATGCCGTCGGTGGCCGTGACTATGAGGAGAGCTTTGTTGAAGGGAAGTATGGCACGTATGCGTTTGTCGCGCAATGCTTCCGCCCCGGGAGCATCGATCACGTTGCTGCCCATGAGCAGACGAAGGCCGCGGTCGGTGCCGAGCCAAAGCACACCGTCAATAAAATTGGAACAATCAAGCTTACACTGGGTATTGATTATCTCATGCTTGCGCGTATCCTCATGATAGACCGCAATCCGGGCATCTCCCTGCGCTATCACTCTCCCCTGCCACGGATAGACGCCCCAGATGTTGCCGATATGGCGGTCCTGCCCGAGGCTGTCGCTCAGACACACATATTCGAGAGAACTGACAGGCGAGGGTACGAAATAGCCGAATTCGTTGATGCCCCCGACATACACACGGCCATGCTCCCGGTCTACCTTCACGGAACGCAACGCATAGCGGTTGTTTACCTGAAACATGCGTGCCACAGCCCCGTCATACTGCACCAGTCCGTCTTTGGTGGCGAAAAAAGCCCAGTCATCGTCGTAAATATCTATCCCCCAGGTTTTAGATGTGGCAAGAAGGGTCTGGGGATATTCCTTCACTATCTTAAGCCCGATCGCATATGTCGGGAGGCAGGTTATCAGGAAAACGGATATCAGGAGATGCTGTATGAGATTTGTCAGGTTCATGAAAATATATTTGCGCTGTAAGGTTGATGTCAGATTATGCGATGGATCCGTGTGATCAGAAAACACACATGTTTTACCCATATGGTTGCAAATTTAGAGAACTTTTGTTATATAAGCAAAAATTTCGCTGACAAATTCGCGGGGATTTATTAATTTTGCAAAACATTTCGTCTGCTATGCCACAATACTGCTATATCGAACAACCCTTCACTCTTGAAAGCGGCGAGACTCTTCCGTCGCTCACAATCGCCTATGACACCTACGGGACACTCAATGAAGACCGCAGCAACGTGATCTGGGTGATGCACGGACTCACCGCCAACTCCGACGTGGCCGACTGGTGGCCGCATACCGTTGAGAAAGGGAAATTTCTCGACCCCGAAAAATACTTTATTGTCTGCGCCAACATGCTCGGATCCTGCTATGGCACCACGGGACCGTCGTCGGTAAATCCCGCCACCGGCAAGCCCTGGTGCGGTGATTTTCCCCGTGTGACGATACGCGACGCCGTGAAATGCCACCGCTTGCTTGCCCAACACTTGGGCATAAGCCGCATCCACGAGATGATAGGGGTCTCACTCGGCGGCTTCCAGGCAATAGAGTGGATGGTGACCGATCCGGATATAGCCGACAACGTGATGTTCTGCGCCACAGACTCCTCCTGCAGCCCCTGGCTCGCAGCGTTCAACAAATCCATGTATATGGCCATCGCCACGGATCCCACCTATGGCGAGCACCGCCTCGACGCGGCCCGCAAGGGGCTCGCCACAGCCCGCTCGATCGCGTTGATCAGCTATCGCGGACCTTTCGCCTACAACATGAGCCAGCGCGATGATGAGAACCGCCCCGATCCTTTCTTCCGCCGGGTGCAGACTTATCAGGAATATCAGGGAGAGAAACTTTGCAGACGGTTTGACGTGTATTCTTATGTGAGGATATGTGAGAGCGGTGATTCCCACGACGTAGGACGCGGACGTGGAGGCATCCGCGAGGCTCTGAAAAAGATAAAGGCAAAAACGCTCGTGATCGGCATCAGCTCCGACATCCTTTTCCCGCCGGCATGCCTGAAGGAGCTTGCCGACTCCATCCCCGGCTCATCGTTCAGGGTCATGGAGTCTGACTTCGCCCACGATGGATTCCTCATAGAGCACGCCAAACTCGACGCTCTGATGAAGGAATGGCGAGCCACCCGCTGACAGGTTGGTAATTTCTGTTAAAATTTAAAGCAATCCGCTTGCATACACCGCTTTTTATTGTTTTCTTTGTGGGTGATTTCCTCACGCATGAAGGCCCGACAAACCGACATGCATCACCAAAACCCAAATATAGTTATGAAATTCAAGGCTTTATTTATCGGCGCGGCGCTCCTCGGCATGATGTTGACAAGCTGCGTCACCAACAAGAAGTATTCCGAGCTCCAGGGGAAATATGACGAACTGCAGTCGTCCTACAACTCGACACGCGAGGAGCTGATCAACTGCAACGCCGACACACGCAACCTGCAGCAGCAACTCCAGGCCGCACAGCAGAGCAACGGCGAGCTCAAGCAGGGAATGGCCGAGCTCAAGAACACCCTCGACAAGAGTATGGACGCCAACGCCCAGGGGAGCGTAAACATCGCCAAGCTCGTCGACGAGATCAACGCCTCCAACAAATACATCAAGCAGCTCGTCGACGCCAAGTCGAAATCCGACTCTCTCAACATCGCGCTTACCAACAAGCTGACCCGCTCGCTCTCAACCGACGAGCTCAAGGAGGTCGACGTGAAGGTGCTCAAGGGAGTGGTCTATATCTCCCTGGCCGACAACATGCTCTTCAAGACCGGCAGCTATGAGATCAACGACAGGGCCATGGAGACCCTCTCGAAGATCGCCAAGATAATAAAAGACTATAAGGACTATGACGTGCTCGTGGAGGGCAACACCGACAATGTGCCCATCAGCCGCCCCAACATCCGCAACAACTGGGACCTCTCCGACCTCCGCGCATCGTCGGTGGTACAGGTGCTCCAGAACGATTTCGGCATCGATCCCAAAAGGATGACGGCTGCCGGCCGAGGTGAGTATAACCCCATCGCAAGCAACGACTCGGAACTCGGCCGCCAGCGCAACCGCCGCACCGAGATAATCATCACCCCGAAACTCGACCAGTTCCTCGACCTCATCGACCAGGCTCCCGAGGAAAAAGACAAATGACGATCCTGCGGAAAATAAAGATAATGACGACCGCCGCCATGTGCCTGTGCATGATGGCGGCGGTCTCTTCTTGCGTCAACGATGATGAGCCGGGAAACCACGGTGTGCGACCCGGCGATCCCGTTCCGCAGTTCTCCGTAGTGACCGATGCCGGAGAGACTGTCTCCGCGTCGTCGCTGCGCGGGAAAGTGGGCGCCATCGAGTTTTTCAACACCACGTGCCCCGACTGCCGCAGAAGCTTCCCGGTGCTTCAGGATCTCTGCGAACGCTTCGCCGACGACCCGAGAGTGGTGGTGCTCGCCATAGCCCGCGACGAAGCACGGGAGTCTATAGAGGCATATTGGAAGGCAAATTCCCTCTCCATCCCCTTTTCCCCACAACCCGACCGCAAGGTCTATGAGCTTTTCGCATCCACCGGGATTCCCCGCATATTCATCATATCGCCCGACGGCACGGTCGCGGCAGCGTTCGGTCCGGAAGACCAACCGACATCATCCGCCCTTGAGGAAGCCGTCATGTCGCAACTACCAGACAATCACTGAGACCATATGTCACGTTTAGATATAGCACGCATACGCAAAGACCACGGCATGAGCCAGGGAGAGCTTGCGCAGCAACTCCAGATCACGCAGAGCTTCCTTTCCGCCATAGAAAATGGCAAGAGCCCCCTTCCCCCCGAGAAGGAGAGCCGCATACTGGAGATATTCTCTCTTGAGGATCCATCAATATATATGACAGAGACACCGTCGCAGGCAGAAACCGGTCCACGCTCTCTTGAGGATATGAGCGAGGGGGATCTGATAGGGCAACTTCTGAACAGATTCCACGAACAGGCACACCGTAAAGACGGCATGACCGCCCACCACCACGAGCACCATGACCGCATCGCGGCACTGGAAGAGGCAAACGCGGCACTGCTCCGACACATTGACTCCCTGCTTGAGCGCAACGACCGGCTGGCGGCCGATAATGATGCGCTGCGGCGCCGTGCGGATCACCTCCAGGAAGAGATATTCCGGCTTAAGACTGACATCAGGCCCTGATTTCCACGAGATACTTCCCCTCATCGTCGGCAAGCACCCGGGAATGAAGGCAATAGACGGTGAGCCTCAGCTGGAGTATCCCCGGGGTGGGAAGATCGTCATGATCCACTTTCTTCTCGCCATGGATACGGTTGATGAAGGTATTGTCGCTCGGGAATCCGATTAATATCCTGCCGCCGGGCTTCAGGTTTTCTTCCGCGAGACGATGGAGAGTGTCATAAGGGGAGTGCAGATGAGGATACACACAATACATCATTATCAGGTCATACTTCCCGTCGATCTTGTCGCGCTCGAAGTCGAGACGCCGGAAATCCACATTCGGCAGGCTGCCATATTTGCGCGTAGCCTCCCTGAGCATCCCCTCGCTGAGATCTATGCCGGTTACCGATCCGCCGACACCCACCCTCTCGGAAAGATAGGGTACAAGCACTCCCGTGCCGGTGCCGAGGTCAAGGATATCCATCCCTGCTCTTATCCCGGCTATATTCAGAATCTCGTTGACCTTCTCCGGAGTAGATTTCACCTCCATGCTGTCCCACTTGGGAGCAATACGGTCGAAAAAATTGAGTTCTTCGCTCGTCATATCTTCATCTTTTTACTGATATTCCAACCAATTTCACTTATTATCTGTGAAATCATATGATAAAAATGGATATTTATCTGTTATAACAATTGAATTCCATTTTTAATCGGCCGGACAGCTTGAAAAGTTGTCGGCCGTCACTGATCAATCATTTATAAATGCAGATGTATAGACCCTTCACATTCGCGATATGCTCTTTGCTCGCTTCATTTCCACTCCTCGCCGAGGATGAGACAGAGATTTTCCGTGACACAGTCGCCCTGCGCGGCATAACCGTGACGGCCCCATATAAGACCGATGTGCTCCTCACCCCCCTCGATGTCACCGTAGTGAGCCGGGAGGAGATCGACCGGTCGACGGAATCATCGCTGCTGCCGGTGCTCATGCACAAAGTGCCGGGGATGTTTGTAAGTGAACGCGGTTTCGCGGGTTACGGCGTATCCGGGGGAGCCGCCGGCACAGTCAATATACGCGGCGTGGGAGGGGGCAACAAAGTCCTCTTCATGGTCGACGGTCAGCCGGTGTGGGCAGGGCTGTTCGGGCATGCCCTTCCCGACACGTATGTGGCCAACGGAGTGGAAAGCGTGGAAGTGGTGAAGGGCCCATCCTCATTACTCTACGGATCAAGCGCCATGGGAGGATCGGTCAACATAAAGACACGCCGCCAGCATACTGAAGGAGCGTCGGGCAAAGCACGCACCATGTTCGGATCATTCTCCACCCAGAAGTTCAACCTCTCCACAGGTTATAGGAAAAACAAGTTTTCGATGACCGTCGCCGGGCAGCTTGACCGCAGCGATGGCAACCGCGAAGGGAGCGAGTTCTGGCTTGCCAACGAGTATATCCAGGCGCAATATGAGGCTTCAAGCCACTGGTCGTTCGGAGCGAACACGGAGATGACCCAGACCAAGGCCAATAATCCCGGCACAATCCAGGAGCCGCTCGAAAGCATGTGGACAAAAGTGGCGCGCGGCACTGCCTCGGTCTATGCCAACGACACCTACGACAGTTTCCACGGAGGCCTGCAGGCGTTCGCCAGCTGGGGGTCGCACCATGTCGACGACGGTCACGCGCCCGGTGCCGATCCACGCGACTATATTTTCCGCTCCACCGACTATAACATGGGCTTTACCCTTTTCCAGACTGTCAATCCCTGGGAAAACAACGACCTTTCCGTAGGCCTTGACTTCCTTCACTGGGGAGGGCATTCCTGGAATGTCTTGAAAGCGGACGGCGCGGAGACAGCGTCGTTCCGCAAATGCGAGAACGAGGTCGCGGGCTACGTGATGATGCAGCAGGGATTCTGGGGCGACAAATTCTCTCTGAACGGCGGCGTGCGTCTGCAGCACGGATCGCAATATGGCAACGTATGGGTGCCGCAGGCGGGACTGATCTTCCGTCCGTCGGCCACAGGACATATAAAGTTTTCTTTCGGCAAAGGATTCCGCGCCCCCAACCTGCGGGAACTATACATGTATGCCCCTGCGAATCCCGACCTAAAGCCTGAGTATATGCTCAACTATGAGCTGTCATACCGCCAGACTCTCCTCGACAACCGCCTGAGCCTCGGAGCCGCCCTCTACTTCATCGACGGCAAGGATATGATACAGGTGCAGCGCATAGACGGGCGCCCGAAGAACGTAAACACGGGCAAATTCAAGAACAAGGGTTTCGAACTCGAGGCCGGCTATCGCTTCAACGACTCCTGGAGCATAGATGCCAACTATGCTTACCTGCACACTGACAACAGCACCCTGCTCTACGCACCCAAAAACAAACTCGACGCAGAGATCAACTGGAACCCGGGACCATTCCGTTTCACTCTCGAAGACTCCAGCATATGGAGTCTGCAGACAGGCAATCCAGATAAGAAAGAGAACTACACCCTCTTGAATTTCCGCGGAGCCTACACCTACGGCGAGCGCGTGCCTGTGACATTCTTCGTCAAACTCGACAACATCCTCGACACCGACTACGAGATAGTCTACGGCTGCCCTATGCCCGGCATCACCATCCTCGGCGGCGTGGAATTCTCCTTCTGATCCCCTCTTCCCCCTCCTCTCTTCTCTCCCTATGCCCTCTTCTCGCCCCATGCCCTCTTCTCGCCCAATGCCCTCTTCTCTCCCTATGCCCGGCATTGCCGGGCATCCCGTGCCGCGGCCGAATGCCGCGGTCCCCGCCTCCCCTCAACCCTTTAACCTTTAACCCTCCCATCCCCTTTAACCTTTAATGCAAACACGCCTGTCGACACTCTACTTCCTGCAGTTCGCCATCTGGGGCTGCTATCTCTCCTGCTTCGGACAGCTCCTCGGAGCCGGAGGCCTCGGGAAAGACATACAATGGTTTTACGCCGCCGTCGGAATAGTGTCGCTGCTCACTCCTGCGTTGATGGGGCATATCGCCGACCGTTTCCTCCCTTCACGCAATCTTCTCGGAGCCTGCCATCTTGCCGCGGCCCTGGCAATGCTCGCGGCATGGTTCTACGCCTTCACCCATCCGCAGATGGAGTTCGCCTGCTTTTTCCCCATATATCTTCTCTTCCTGGCTTTCTACATGCCGACGCTCGCGCTGGCCAACACCACCACGTTCGCAATACTGAAAGCCAACGGGCAACGGCCTGTAGACAGGTTTCCCGCAATCCGCATCTGGGGCACGGTCGGATTTGTCGCCGCCATGTGGTTTGTCAACTCAGCATATCTATGCGACGGGGCATTCGGGTTCACCCTCTCCGATTCCGCCCCCGCCTCCCCCTTCCGTTTTCAATACAACTCATTCCAGCTTCTGTCGAGCGCCATAGTAGGCATCATCACGGCCTTATACGTCTTCACACTTCCGGCCGGAAGCGCCCCTGCAAAAACAGGCACATCCTCCCTTAAAGAGATTTTCGGGCTCAATGCCTTCACCCTTTTCAAGAAGAAATCTGTCAGGATTTTCCTTATATTCGCTGTTTTCACAGGGGTCTGCCTGCAGATATCCAACGGATTCGCCATCCCTTACATCAATCATTTCATGGGGATGCCGGAATTCGCCGGATCGCTCGCCGCCGGTAATGCCACGATGCTCTTTTCGCTCTCCCAGATAGCGGAGGCGGCGTGCATACTTCTTGTAGGCGTGGCCATGAAACGGCTCGGCTTCCGGTGGGTGATATTTCTGGCACTTCTTGCGTGGTCCCTGCGTTTCCTTTTCCTCGGCATCGGCAATCCGGGCGACGGCCTCTGGCTCCTTGTGCTCTCTATGCTTGTCTACGGCGTGGCCTTCGATTTCTTCAACATCGCCGGCCACATCTACATGGATCAGATGAGCGACAGCGGCGTGAAAGGGTTCGGTCAGGGATTGCTCATGATGATGAGCAACGGCATTGGCGCAACTTTCGGCATGATCGCGGCCGGAGCCGTGGTCAACAGCTATTGCCAATGGCAGCAGATGCCTGTAGGCGATTCCTCCATGCGCCTCTTCATGGGCGACTGGACAGCCCCCTGGCTCATCTTCTCGGCCTACGCCCTGGCCATAGGCCTCCTCTTCCTCATCTTCTACCGCACATCCCGGCGCCCCGGCGCCTGAGGCATCCCCGACACCCATTCAGATACAGCACCGCACGAATGATATCCCCCTTGCTTGTTTAATCTGCGATCTTGACTGTTTAGTCCGCGATCTTGATTGTTTAGTCCACGCCTTTTGCAAATACGGATTATTTTCGTAACTTTACGAAAATTTACCAGATATGGAGACGGCAAGACAGATAAATCCGAAATATCCCATCGGCGAGCAATCTTTTGAGAAACTGCGCGCCAACGGATCGGTGTATGTCGACAAGACGCTTTATATTGAGAAAATCATACAATCCGGGAGCCAATATTATTTCCTGGGGCGTCCTCGCCGATTCGGTAAAAGCTTGTTCCTCTCCACCCTCGCATGCTTCTTCGAGGGGAAACGCCATCTCTTCAAGGGGCTTTATGCCGACAGCATCCTCTGGGACTGGGAAACACATCCCGTGCTCTACCTGGATCTCAATACCGAATCATATTCCTCGGCCATGTCGCTTCCGGAGATACTTGACTATCATCTGGGAATATGGGAGGAGAAATATGGCATAACCGCTTCTTCCGACAATGTTTCGCTGAGATTCAACCGGATAATCAGAACTGCCAGTCAGAAAACCGGGAAAGGGGTGGTAGTCCTGGTAGATGAATATGACAAGCCATTGGTCAATAATATCCATTGTCCGGAGCAGGTCGAAACCTTCCGCGACCAGCTGGCTTCTCTATATTCAAATTTCAAGACATGTGCCGATTATCTCAGGCTTGTGTTCCTTACCGGCGTAAGCCGCTTCGGAAGACTCAGCGTGTTCTCAGGCCTCAACAATCTCCGCGACATATCTTTGGAAAATGAATATGCCGCCATATGCGGCATAACAGAGCAGGAACTGATCGACAATTTCTGTCAGGGGATCAATGATCTTGCCAAAGATGAAGGGCTCTCCGCCAAGGATGCGATGGCAGAGCTTAAACGATTCTACGACGGTTATCATTTCTCAAGAAATCTGACCGACATATACAATCCTTATTCACTGCTCAATGCATTTGAGAAAAAACAGCTCGGAAATTACTGGATAGAATCCGGCTATCCTACTCTTCTCGTGCAGCAGCTGCGCAAATTCGACACCGATCTGGGTTCCCTGTTTGAAGCGGAATGTTTTGAGGAAGAGTTGAAACAGCTCGACATCGATTCGTCACGTCCCATCGCGCTGCTCTATCAGACAGGGTATCTGACAATATGCGGATATGACCGCACTTCGCGTCTCTATAGCCTCCGTCTCCCCAACGAGGAGGTAAAGGTGGGGTTCCTCAATTTTCTTCTGCCTCATTACGCCGACTTCAACGGAGCTTCCACATCCCGTTTTTCCGTCCACAGGTTTGTTGAGGAGTTCAGGAATGGAGATGTCGAATCTTTCATGAAGCGTCTTGAGAGTCTTTTCGCATCCATCCCCTATGACATGCACATCGATCAGGAACGCAACCTCCACAATGTGCTGCTGATGCTTATGATCTTGGTCGGTCTCGAGGTTCAGACTGAATACCGGACCTCCGACGGACGGATAGACCTCTTTATAAAGACAGACCGCTTTTACTATATAATCGAACTAAAGGTCAATAGTTCCGCAAAAGTGGCTCTCAACCAGATAAAGGACAAGGGCTATGCCCTCCCATTCGCCACAGACAACCGCAGGATAATAAAGATCGGCGTCAACTTCTCCACAGAGAAACGCCGCATCACCGGCTGGCTCAGTGAAAGCTGAAAAAAGCATATCCTTATACTTCACCGAAATATAAAATCTTCTCAGACCCGTATCATGTCAAGATTATCGAGAATTTTGCTGACAATCCTTGCGTATGTTATCTTATATGTCGCAACCATTATTCCCAGAGGAGGATCTTTAACTTTTCTCGGCATCACCGGCTTCCCGCTTGCCATATTTCTCGGAGCAATCGCATACTTCATAGTGACAGCATTGTTCTTAAAGTTTTCCCAAAGCAAGAATGAACGAATCTTGATTCTCGTCATTGCCATCGCACCTTTCATCCCGGAACTGGTGATTAGGATGTTCAGTTTTAAAGATACATTGTTGAGTCTTCCCGATCCCTTATTCAAAATAGCGGCAATAATCCTATCCTGGATTGTGTTCAGGCCGGGTCGAAGTAGTGCGACACGCATAATGACAACGATATTATTCTTTTTGCTGACAATCTGGTTCTCCTTCTTCGGATGGCCTTATTGGATGAATTATGCGAAACACGGAACTATTGACGGAAGAGAATTCCAACATATAAACAGCGAGATAATAGTGCAGGATTCAAGCGGAGAATCCAGGAACCTGAAGTCTCTATATAAGCACTACATATTACTTGACTTCTGGCACAAGCGATGCGGAGTCTGTTATCGGGTCATGCCGGAGATTGAGAAACTATATGAGAGATTCAAAGATAATGATAAGGTCAAAGTGTACTCAGTATTTTGCCGTACGGAAGGCGACCGATATAATACCGGCGACAGCATAGTGCGGAGCAGAGGTTATGACTTTCCTGTAGTATCAATCGATTATGAAAAGAATGATTCCCTGATGAAGAAAATGGGCGTTGTATTGTTTCCTCAATTCATCATCATGGACAACGATAACAATATCGTATTTCACGGTTCCATCCCCCTAGCAGAGAAATTTCTTGATAAGGAAGGGCTTTAACTCTCTTGCCTCGCACTTCAAACTTTATTCCTCAATGAAGAGTGAGGTGGAGAGGTAACGCTCTCCGGTGTCGGGGAGGAGGACCACGATCAGTTTTCCGGCATTCTCCGGGCGGCGCGCCTGACGGAGGCCCGCGGCAAAAGCGGCTCCTGAGGATATGCCCGCCAATATCCCCTCCTTGCGGGCAAGCATCCTGGCGCCCTCCATCGCCTCCTCATCGCCAACAGTCATTATCTCGTCGACAACATCCCGGTGGAAATTACCAGGCACGAAACCTGCCCCGATTCCCTGTATCCTATGGGGACCCGCGGCACCTCCCGACAGCACAGGGGATGCTTCCGGCTCCACAGCCACGATCTTCACACCCGTGTTATGGGCTTTAAGAGCCTCTCCCACTCCTGATACGGTGCCACCCGTGCCGGCGGCAGCCACGAAAATATCCACCTTCCCGTCGGTGTCGCGCCATATCTCCTCACCGGTCGACATCCTGTGGGCAGCCGGATTCGCCGGATTATCGAACTGCCGTGGCATGAACGCCCCCGGATTCTCCGCAAGGATCTCCTCAGCCTTGCGTATGGCCCCGGCCATACCCTCCGCTCCGGGCGTAAGCACCAGTTCGGCGCTATAAGCGGCAAGCAGTCGCCTGCGCTCCACGCTCATTGTCTCAGGCATCGTCAATATGAGCCGGTAGCCCTTTATCGCCGACACAAGCGCCAGACCTACCCCGGTGTTTCCGCTTGTAGGCTCCACGATAAGCGCTCCGGGGCGAAGCGCACCACTACGCTCCGCATCCTCCACCATAGAGAGTGCCGCACGGTCTTTGGCACTCCCTCCGGGATTGAACGACTCCGGTTTCACCAGAACCCGGGCCCGGAGTCCTTCCTCTTTCTCTATCGATCCAACCTCCACAAGCGGAGTGGCACCGATAAGCTCCGTCATATTCTCATATATCCTCATATCCTTCTTAATCCATTTTATCTGGGAGCTGATTTGTAAATCAACTTCCAAGCTATATAAAAAATGCAATATGGTTATTATATTCAATAGATACTATCTCCACAATGGTTCCGCCATCCACCTATCAGGGAAACCCATTGCCCGGATATCTACTAATGGATAACGTGCGATCAACGATTTTAATTTTATTCTAAACATATTATCCGGTAATATTACATTAAGTAAATATGCCATACAGCAGAGTTGCGCATACAAACGCTCCCCTGAAACAGTTTTCTCAATCCATTTATTACTCAAGCCATATGGCATTTTAGGCTTCCATGGGAATTTACGATTCCAAATACGAGCATGATGTGCGATACAATTTCTTAACACAGACAAGCTCTTCATCCAACTTTCCAAATAAAGGTGCTGCGGTAAACCAAGATCTCTTGCTATCTGCTTTTTTAAATCAATATCAACAATATTGCAATATAACTTTGACAACGTACCGAAAGACGAAACTTCCAATGTTTTCCATGCGGGAGGATATGGCGGAGTATCGTATTTTCTGAAATGTTCTGACAAAAATTCTTCTTTAGATCGGGATATTTCACTCTGAAGACTGCTGAAACATTTTTCAAATATTATATAATCTGAAAAAAGAGTCTTATCGGCAAACCAGAAAGCACCATATCGAGATGAGACCATCTGAATGATCCTTGAGCGAAAACCTATCTCAATTGTCTGAATCACTGCAAATAATAGATCCCTGAGTTCCTTATCAAAATTATATAATGTCAAGACATCCCCAAAGGTGGCTTCTGGCTTAAAACAATGCGTTTTCTTATCCTGCTCCATAGGAATCCAATAACTTGCCAATCGAAAATAGCTTATGTTTTTCAATCGTATAAATGCGTCTGACTCATTTTCAAAGGAAAGCCCTCTTTGTTTCAGGATAGATATTTGTTCTCCAATGCTTATCGGGAGTTTTGTATACGTTGTCATATCTATAAAAAAAGTTCCGCCCTGGTACGCATTATTAAGAGGCGTGGCGGAAATTGTTAACGCAAAAGTAATTGTTTTTTTCCACTTCTGCAAATTTTAATGAAGAAATTTACCAACTGCCTTTCCCTGGAGTATACGCGAGCCCGGAGGCACGGAATAGGTGAGCCACACGTTGCCTCCTATCACCGACCCGCGCCCCACGGTTATGCGGCCGAGGATCGTGGAATTGGAATAGACCGTCACATTGTCTTCGATTATGGGATGGCGCGGGATGTTGACAGGATGCCCGTGGCTGTCGAGAGTGAAGTTCTTAGCGCCGAGGGTCACTCCCTGATAAAGTGTGACGTGCGATCCTATCACGCAGGTTTCCCCGATCACGACCCCCGTACCGTGGTCTATGGCGAAATATTCCCCGATAGCAGCCCCCGGATGGATGTCGATTCCGGTGAGCGAGTGGGCCAGTTCCGTCAGTATACGAGGTATCACCGGTATACCGAGAGTGAGCAACGCATGGGCCAGACGGTAGTTGACCATCGCCTGCACCACCGGATAACACAATATCACCTCGGCATAATTGTCGACAGCGGGATCATTGTCATACATCGCCTCCACATCCGTATAGAGAAGGCGTCTGATCTCCGGCAGCATGTCTATAAACCGCAGCGCGAGCCCCCGGGCCTCGTTGTCGGCATCCCCCTCCGTGCGGTCGGCGCTGAAACGTATGGCATGCACTATCTCACGGCTCAGCGATGAATAAAGTTTCTCAAGAGATGTGCCGACAAGATACGACCGCATAGTGCGGCTGTTGCGCCTCATGTCGACAAAATCAGGAAACACTATGGTCTTAGCCAGCCTCACTATCTCCTTAAGGGCGTCGACTGACGGGAAATGGCCGCTCCCCCGCGGCAGCATCCTCTCGGCCGCGGCCAATGGCGCCGCAAGCATCTCCGCATTCCTTTTGATCACCTCTTCCGGCTCGACATTACCGTTTCTCTCCATATTTTGCGTTTAAATATGCAAATTTAGGAATAATTATCCATTATCCAAGCAAAATTCCAGAAAATAATCCTCAACATACTCATAAGTCACAAGATACTCCCGGCCAACCCGACATTCTCTCAGAATGCACTTTATGAAAGATCAAATCCTGACGACAGCAAGATAGTATGGCTCGGAAAGAGGGCAAATAATTCATTCAGCGGTCTGTATCTTCCATTGTGAGCGGCGCCAGCCCGGATTCTATAATATATCAGATATAAACTCGTTTTCAAATGTGTATATGGTTTAAACTCTTGCATCATGAAAGCTTTTCAAAGAAACTTTATGGAAATACTCGCCGCGGCGTGCCTGATATCGGCGCCTGCCCTCTCGGGATGCGCCTCGGCCAAGGCTGGATCTGCCGGATCATCGCCTAAGACAACCGCCATGCATTCCACGCTCGTGCCTGCCGGCGAGGGATTCTCCCAGACTTCGGTCAACACAGCCGTGTTCCGCGGCTCGTCGGTGGCCACCCACGGCGACACCCAGTATATATCCTACTACGATAAAGACGGCTACGTTGTGATCGGGAAAAGGCAACTCGGAAGCGACGGATGGACTCTTCGCCGCTCGCAATACAAAGGGAACATCGGCGACGGCCACAACGTGATCAGCATCGGCGTCGACGGCGACGGATATCTCCACGTCTCCTTCGACCATCACGGCCATCCACTCCGCTACGCGGTGGCCGAGAAGCCCGGGTCGCTCGTGCTCGGTCCGAAACTCCCCATGACAGGAGTCGGTGAGGACGACGTCACATATCCCGAATTCTACACCATGCCCGACGGCAACATGATCTTCGCCTACCGCTCAGGCGCCTCCGGGCGAGGCAATCTCGTGCTCAACTGTTACGTGACGAAAGAAAAACGCTGGGAACGTATCCATGATGTGCTCATCGACGGCGAGGACGCCCGCAACGCTTACTGGCAGATGTATGTCGATCCGAAAGGGGTGATCCATCTTTCCTGGGTGTGGCGTGAGACATGGATGGTGGAGACGAACCACGATCTCTGCTACGCCCGCTCGCTCGACGGCGGACGCACATGGCAGCGCAGCGACGGTTCGCGATATTCCCTTCCCATCACCCTCGCCACTGCGGAGAAAGCCTGGGAGATCCCGCAGAAATCAGAGCTAATCAACCAGACAAGCATGACCGCCGACAGCGAGGGACATCCTTATATCGCCACCTACTGGCGCGACAGCGACAGCGATGTGCCGCAATACCGCCTCGTGTGGCACGACGGGAAGAAATGGAACATGAATACCGTCGGACACCGCACCACCCCCTTCTCACTGGCAGGAGGGGGCACCAAGATGATTCCCATATCGCGTCCGCGTATCGCCAGCGATGGACGCAAGGCATATTATATATTCCGCGACACGGAGCGCGGCAGCAAGGTCAGCGTGGCCTACACGCCGCACCTCGGCAAAAAGGGCTGGAACGTGACCGATGTGACCGATTTCTCTGTCGATGCATGGGAACCGTCGTTCGACATCAATCTATGGAACAAGCATCGCCGTCTGAACGTCTTCGTGCAGACCACCCATCAGGGCGACGGCGAGAAAATAGCCGAAGGCGCCGAGATCTCCTCTCCCGTCTACATCCTCGAACTCGACTGAATCCTCACCACTGTCACCATATAGTAGCACCGGGATGTATAATCATGCCATTCCGCCCTCCTGTTGTAACATGGAATTCCCTCACGCCAATACGCAGGAAGGCTCCTCCCATCTCCGCCCGAAGTTCCGTTGCAATCCATCATATCCATTCTTTGATTAAACTTTCACGAAATTAACAAAAAAGGAAATAACCTCCAACAAATCAATTGACAACAATATGAAAAAACAGGACTAACCGCTCCAAGGAGCGATTAACACAACAAAACCGCCCCATCACTCCGGCCAATATCGCCGCAGCAAGCATCTATCGCGGCAAGACCCGGCAGCATAGCCCACGGTCAGTCTTCGTTGCGTTACCTGCCCCTCGGGGCAGGTTTCCCACCAATTACTCCAGGAGCCCCATCAACCTCCTCAGCGAGCGCATAAAACTTAAGAGGGGGAACGGCATCACTGCCGTCCCCCCTCGGTCGGATAATTCCTTAGGGAAATTATTGAGATTATTTCTTCGTCAACGTAAGCTTAGGATATCCTCCGAGAAGATCGAGCGTGACAGTATAATCACCGGCCTCCTCGACTTTCATATTGCCGGCATCAAACACGAGATGTTTGAATTCACCACCAAGATTGTAGCCCCAATCATCATTGAAACGGACTTTCACCTCAGCACCTGCATCAAACTTGACATCTGCGGTCCAGGTTTTGCCCTCATCAGCCGTGGTCATCTCCACATCCGGAGATGCCCAGCCGTTGAAGCTACCAATCAGACCAACCCTGGTCAACGGAACCAAAGTATATTTTGTAAGCTGATAGCTTGCAGGGTCAAAATCAACTCTCACCCAATAAAGGCCGGGAGTCTCAACCTCGATATTATGGCCGCCATCACCAAGTGCAAGTTCTCCTTCAAGAGCAGCGCCTTCTTCCTTCGCACCATAAGTAGTGGAATTATCCCAGTTATTCTCAGCGCAAATCTTGAATCCATTACCGTTAATGGGGAATACGCCGTAATAATAGGAATCATCTCCATCTTTAAGCTGCATCCATCCTGAAGCCAACTGATTCCATCCGTTAGCATTTCCAGGTGTATAAAGCACATCGGGCTGCAGTTTGAGTTCGAATTCATATGTCATAGCCTCCATGTTGATGGTCAGGACATACTTGCCGGGAGCCGTGATTTTTCCTGACTGAACTTCACCAGGACCTACAAGTACACCCGAAAGGCTGTCGTCGCCATTCTCCTCGGTGCCGACCATAGCATTCCGGTTCTGAGCATCGACCGTGCTTTCAGGAGCAATCTTCCACCAGCTTCCACCGCCGTTGGCATCAATCTGTTCCTGGGTCACCTCAATCTTGATAGTGAATACAGGATCATCATAAACGCTGACATCGGCAGCATGCTCAAACGGATAATTCTTAGCCTCGGCAAAATCCCAGGTCGTGGAATTGCTCATGAAGTAGTAATGATCTTCGATCACAAAGCCTTGATCGAAACAAGTCTCTGTCAAAGTGCCTGAAACTGCATAGTAATCCGTGCCGTTAAGACGATAATCACTTCCGTCAAGATCGATATAGACAGGCACACGATAGTATGCGGTCTTCTCTTTAGGGCTCTTGCCAAACAATTTGACGTGAGCCTCATTCCATGCCGAGGCCGACACCGAATATATCCCGGCGTTGTCGCCCTCACCATCTTGGGTATCAAGAATCACACTGCGGCTGAAATCGTCGGTCGATGACAATTCAAGCTTATAGCTGACGGCTGCTCCGGCAGGAAGAGAGTCTGCCTTTTCAAGCTTCATGACAGGAATCATCGTCCCGTCGGAATTGTAGTTCTCAAGATTGATAACCGCATCCGAAGAAAGCACACCGGCTTTTGCGGAAGAGATATCCTCAATATTAAGTATCGGACCCTGCGGATTCTGCTGCGGGGCCGCAGGCTCAATCGTCTCCTCGCAGGAAGATGCCATCAGTCCGAGAACTCCCAGTAAGAATAAATATGTTTTTTTCATTGCTTTATAGTAAGAAAGTTTTCATCTGACGGTAGCCTTATCAGCGTTGAACGCCAATAAAACTACCGCAGATACTGATGGTTTTTACTTAGGATCAAGAGTAAGGATATAATTACCCTTTTCAAGTTTTAGATGCGCTATACCTGTGAAATCCTCATTGATCTTGATATTGCCGGCATCACTTGCGGCGAGATTATAAGCCTCCCCTGGAGTGATAGTGGGATCTCCGGCTCCGAGGTTAATCGGGCCCCATTGCCCGTCGGCCACCTTGAATTCAGTGCCGCCGGGAATAGTGACAACGCCTGTCACCCATGTATTCTCCTCGCTGCCCGTTAAGAACTGCCATTCAGTACCATCAAGACCATCGTTACCCCAGTTGTTCATACCGCCTCTGAGGAAGATATTGACAGGTACGTCTGAAACCCAGATAGCCAGGTAATCAGCCGAAACTCCGGCGAAGCTCACCACATTTGAAAGATATTGGGTATTTGCCTCACTCTGCTCTATATATGCATGCAGACGCATATATAGTTTCTGATAGGGAAGCGGAAGATCATCCTCTGTCTTAACACCCGACAATTTCTCTATCGCGGCAGCCACATCGCCATTGACCGGGTTTATCTGCGCGCAATTATAGAATGCCTGCGAGATCTCCTCGAATTTTGCGAAATCCTCTGTCAGGGAACACTGCACCTTATAAGTCGCAATCGCGGCATAGCCGAAATCCGGCTGTGAGCATGTAAGGTGGAAGGTGCCATCCTTATTGGCGTCTGTGAGCAGAATCGTCTGATCCTGCATCGCGGGATTATTCAGGAAGTTTACGGTCTTCTCGCCCTCATGCGTCTTGAGCACAGGATTGTCATCCCATGTCTCGCTACAGCTTGAGAATCCCAGAGCTATGGAGCCGACCGCTAACGTAAGTAATATCTTTTTCATTTTCAGAATATTCAAAAAATTTAAAACTTCAATCGTCACTACAGTCTATGGGGCTGCAGTAATGACTCTAAGAATTTAATATCCGGGATTCTGTTTGAAATCGGGCTGAGCAGCTATGACAGCCTGGGGAATCGGATAAAGATTGTTGCGTTCGGCAATACGTGTACCCGCATTGTTGTTCATGCTGCCCTTATATTGCCATACAGTCTGCGTCGGACCTGCAAACATTCCGTTGCGGATAAGGTCAGAACGACGTGTGGACTCCATATAGAGCTCGCGTGAACGCTCATCCATTATGCCTTTCTTAGTGAGGTTGGTGAAACCATAATTGGCAGCTCCTGCGCGGCGACGAACGATGTTCACATAATCGAGTGCCTTCTGACGGTCGCCAGTCTGACCATTTACATAGCATTCGGCATACATCAGATAGACATCGGCAAGACGGATGATCGGCTGATCAGTCGATGCGAAGGGGGTCGACGGGAAACCGAGGTTCCATGTTCCGTCGGCATTCTGGCTCATATCCCATCCACCGTCGCCGGCAGCGTTCTGTGTGCGGCCCGTGAATTTTATGATAGCGTTGCCACCTGTGGTAGCCCATGCGCCTGTGAAATCGATGAAGCGGTCAGAGTAATCCTCCGCATCCCACGATCCATTTGCATCCGAACCTGCAGGCTGTACGCCACGGATCCAGAGATCATCGCGCACATCCGTGTCATGACCATAGAAACGTTCAGCCATCTCATAGCAACCACGGATACACGACCACTCACCCGAGCAACCATAAAGCTGACGGGGGATGTAATGCGAGTTGGTGATGGTAGACGCGATTATGAATGTCGGGCCACCATAGCTCTGAGTCATATTATCATCGAAGGCAATGCCGAAAAGAATCTCATTCTCAGCCTTGTTTGATCCGCCGGGCATATATTGGTTATTATCTCGCGAGAAAAGGTAGAGATAATGGTTGGCGAGACCTGATCCCTCGAAACCACCACCCTGATGACGGGCAATTATATTCTCACAACGTTTCTGACAATCTTCCCAACGTCCCGTTCCGGAGAAAACCTCGGCATTCAGATAAAGACGTGCGAGAAGAGCCTCTGCTCCGTCAAGACCTACACGGCCATAGACGGGTGTCTCACTTATGAGCTTATTGTCGACAATGTCTTTAAGCTCGCTCTCAAGCCAATCAAACACTTCCTTACGGCTTCTCTGCTCCGGTGAGGCTCCGACTTCGGCTTCCTCAGTGATGAAAGAACTCTGGCCGAAAAGATCAATCATGTTATAATAAGAATATGCACGGAGCACACGTGCCTCGGATCTCATCTGCTGTGATTCGGCATCGGTATCGCCTGCCGTATTGGCAAGATACTGATTGCAGATGGCAATATGGCCGAGGAGTCGATAATAGGCTCCCTCAAGAAGACCGTTGGTTGAACCCCACGTACATGAGGTGATGTCGGCCACACCAGCATCAGGCCAGATCCATATGAGTTCGTCTGTGCAGAACTCACTCAGCGTGAATATCAGACGAAGATAAGCGGATGTGCCGGGATCAAGACCGCTCACATAAGAGCTTCCAGGACCACTGATACCGCTCACTGCGATGCCGGAATAACACATGGCCAGTGAGTTGGCCTTGTAGTCTGGGTCATTGGGATTTACCAGATTGGGGTCATTAGGCTGGAGGTCAAGATCCCCCACACAGGAGGTAAGACCGAGACCGAGAGCCAAGCCGCCATATATCAAATATTTTTTTAGATTCATTTGGATATCGATTTAATGATTCAACCGAGAATTGAATTAGAAGGTGGCTACAAGACCGAGCGACCATGTCGTGGCACGCGGATATATATTGCCGTCGACGCCAGAGAATACCTCCGGATCAAGACCGTCATATTTTGTAATTACGAACGGATTCTGGACACCTGCGAAAAGGCGCAGTTTCATAATGTCGTTGAAGAGATTGTCAAACGTATAGCCAAGAGTGATATTGTCGCAACGGAGGAAAGATGCATTCCTCAGCCAGTAGTCTGACTCATTTTGGTTGACATTGAAATACACATCTGTATCATACACGTTTGAAAGCTGGTTGTTGCGGAAAAGTCCGTCGAGCAACGAACCGCCACGGAGAGCTGATGCATATACATAGTTGCCGATGGAGGCACGGAGAGAGAATCCGAGATCCCAGCTCTTATAGCGGAAATTCGAACCAAATGTCATGGTCACTTTCGGATCTCTGGAATAACGCACTACAAGGTCGTGTGAGTCAATCACGCCATCGCCATTCTGGTCGACATAGGCTCCTTCAATGGGCTTACCGGCTTCGTCATAGACCTGCTGATATAGATTGAAAGAGTAAGCAGGATATCCCTCACGATTTATCTGACAGTTACCACCCGTACCGCCAAAGCCGCCGCCCACTGCGAATTCATTGCCGTCAAGATTGGTGATTTCATTGTGGTTCCAGCCGATATTATAACTGAGAGTCCATGTAAAGTCATCGGTCACTATAGGCTTAGCATTGATATTGAACTCAATACCATAGTTCTCCATGTCGCCGATGTTCTGGGGAAGATAGTTGACAGTTGACGAACCTGCGGGCACAGGCACAACGGAGAGAAGATCGCGGGTCTTGCGGAGATACCATTCAATGCTACCATTGATACGGTTATTGAAGAAGCCGTAGTCGATACCGACGTTCCATGTCGCGGTTGTCTCCCATTTCAGGTTCTTATTGTAGCCGTCAGGGAAGAAAGGAATAAGCCATCCGCCACTTCCGTTAGGATAGTAGGATCCTGGCTGAGAAGGAGTAACGGTAGGTATGTAGTTGTAGTACGAACCCACTGCCTGCTGACCGGTCTCACCCCATCCGAGACGAAGTTTCAGATCGGAGAGCCAGCCTCTTGATCTTTCCATGAAGCTTTCCTGATCTATACGCCAGCCAAGAGCGACTGCGGGGAATACTCCCCAACGGTTCTCTTTGGAGAATCGGGATGTGGCATCGCCACGCACTGTGGCTGTGAAGAGGTAACGGTCAAGAAGCGTGTAATTCACACGGCCGAAGAACGAAAGAAGTTGAAGATGGTTTTTCCAATGATAGTTGCCGTTGGCATCCTTATCATCTTTTTTGAACGGTTGTCCCACCTGATCTGCGGTAGAAGGATTGTAGTTGAGGATATATCCTCCGGCAGGATTGATAGTGGCAGGAGAAAGTCCCTGAGTGTCGGCGATATTCGAATTGGCGCTTGAACCGGTATTCCAACCGTTTGCGGCGTCACGGCTCCAGGTATAACCAGCCGTCGCGTCAATCATCGATTTCTCGAATTCCTTCTTGTAATTGAGATAGAACTCAAGAAGGGTGTTGCTGCGGAAAGCATATTTATGGTTGCTATAGCCACCACCATAGTTTTCATTGTCTTTCCATGCCATATGAGAGTTGGCCTCAGCTATATAATAGTCATCCGACTTTGTCACGTCATAACCCAGGTTTAGGTTGGCGCGGAGTTCGGGGAGGAAATGGAAAGAATAATCGAGCTGAAGGTTACCGTTCGAACGCCATACATTGGAGTAGTTCTTTGCCTGCTCTATAGTGGCTACAGGGTTATAGGTAGCGTTGTTCTCAAGGTTGACAGTGCCGGCGGCTACAGTGAAAGGCTCATAGTATCCATTGAACAGGTACTTATATTCCCCTCCGGCAGTACCACCTGTGATCTCATCATAACGATGTACGGGGACAGTCGGGTTATATGCCACAGCCTGGCCTATCGCACCTGTCTGCGCCCAGTTATTACGGATATAATATCCCTTTGCGTTGGCAGTTACTCTCAGATGGTCATTAAAGAATTTCGGGGTCAAAGTGAATCCGAGGGTGGCACGGTTCATGCCAGATTTCTCAATAATACCATTATTGTTTGTAAATGAACCATCTACACGATAAGGCATTATGCCGGCAGTGCCGGATATCGACAATGTATAGTCAGAGCTGAACGATGTGCGGTAGATTTCGTCCTGCCAGTCTGTGGAAGCATCTCCCAGATAGCTTGCAGCAGAAGAATCAGCACCGAATTTATTTACTATAAGATTTCTGAAATCATTAGCACCGAGCACCTTCTGAGTCTTGCGTGCATAGTCAACAAAGAAGTTGGCAGCAAAAGTCACTTTAGGCTTCCCGGCTGTGCCTTTCTTGGTTGTGATGATTATCACACCGTTAGAAGCGCGGCTACCATAGATGGCAGTAGCGGAGGCATCCTTCAGCACTGTCATTGACTCAATGCTTTCCGGATTGATCATGGCAAGAGGTGAACCCATGCCGAGAGGGGTATCCTGGCTTAGAGGCACTCCATCGAGCACGATCAGAGGATCGTTAGAGGCAGACAGTGAAGCTCCACCGCGGATACGGATATTGGCTTCGCCGGAAGGGCCGCCGGCTGTCGTCACGACAACACCCGGAGTCTGACCCACAAGCATATCCTGTACGGAAGTGGCCAGACCGGCCTCAACCTCGTCAGGCTTCACGATCGCTACCGAGCCGGTGGCATCCGACTTCTTCACGGAGCCGTAGCCGATCACGACTGTCTCGGCGAGCATCGTCGCGTTTTCTTTCATGGTGACCTTGATGTCGGTCTTACCATTGACGGCTACCTCTACGGGGTCGTAGCCTATGTAGCTGACCACCAGTGTGGCGTTCGGCTCGACATTCAACGTGAATTTGCCGTCGATGTCTGTCGCCGTGCCGTTGGAGGGGCCCTTTTCCATTACCGTGGCACCGATCAGGGGCTCGCCAAGCTCATCATCCACATACCCGTGGACGGTGATCTTCTGCGCAAAACCCGGAAGCGACAAGGCCAGCAGCATTGCCATCGTGACCCAGAGCTTCCTGTTCAGATGAAAACAGATGTTCTTCATGCAAGAATTGATTTAATTAATACTTTAGTTAATAATTTCCCTATTGTCGAGAAGAGAGGTTATCATAGTCGAGACGCAACCAGCCACGGAGAGCTGACTTAATCTCTCGTTGATATCTTCTTGATTATTTTTCTTTTACTGATTTAGTTAAGCTTTCTTGCGGAGCTTGCCCCGCCATAGATTTATCCAACTTGGCATAGATTGCTGAGCTTTTCATGCGTAAAGTCGATAAAACCAGCGCAAATATACGGCTTATTTACGTTTGTCTGTATTAATTTAACATTCTTAACTTTGTTAATTAACACTATTAACAATATGCGACTTCGCACGGTGTCCGCATACGGACATCCTACGGACACACCGTACACCCGTCAGCGCCATGCCTCACGCACCCTGCGACTCACTGATATTATATTGAAAACCATGACAGCCACAGTCAGGATAAAACCCGCAACCGGGCCGAGCCACCATCCGCCGGTAGCGGCACCGAGCCCCTCAAGAGGCTTGATATAGCACATCCGAAGCAATTCCCCGCATGCCACGGCAAGGAGATAGGCTGCCAGCGAAGCCCATACCACTATGCAGATATAAGGAGCCGCCACTTCACGCGCAGGGCATCCGAGCATCAGAAGCGAATGGAGCTTGTCGCGGTTCTTCTCCATAAGAAGCGACATGGAAAGAAGGAGTATGAAAAACGACAACACCGTGATCAGCACTCCGATGGCGAGCACTATGCCGATCACGACCTTCAGCAGAAACGAGGCGGCCGACCCGCTTTTGTCGCCGGCCACCTCGAGCGAATGGCTGTCGAGATAGTCGCGTATGGCCACATCGCCGGGGCTGCTGACGTCGATGATAAGGCGCGAAGGACGCTTCGTGCCTCCACCCGTCCCGAGCTCTCCATTACTCCAGTCCATGAAAGTCTGGGGCACGAGAATGGTGTTGAGACGGTTGGAGAAACCCACAACCCTGGCGTCCATACGTTTCTGCCGCACGCCATCGTCGGAGGTCAGCACGAGGCTCAGGGGGATGCCCCCGAGTATCGATTCCGACATCTGCGGGAGTCCTGCCGAGCCGGCGAATCCGAAATTATAGAGAGTGAGGTAGTCTTTGGATATGATTATCGGCACCACCCTATCGCCGGGAGCGAAACGCCAGTCGGCTCCCGCACCGTCGACAAACCCGTCGGGTATCGACTCGAAGAACATCATAGTCGACATTCCGCGCCCTCCCTGAGCCACGGAGGCCCACACCCGATAGTCGGTCGAGGTGAAGGCCCCGACCCCTCTTGTCCAGGGCTGCGCCTTGATGTCGGCGATCTCCTCCGGAGTGAAACCGGAGTCGTTCTGGCCCCACGTATTGGCCGAGGTCACCTTCTTGTTGACCACAAGATAGTCGGTGCTCACGAAACTGTCATCGGCCGTCCAGAGGCTGCGGGCATCCTGATAGAACTGCAGACCGCCTACAATGATGGCCAGGCCTATGAAATTTGACAGTATAAAGCCGGCCACACGCGCCGGCGAAGTATTCTTGCGGAGCAGACTCGAGATAAGGTTCATAGCTTAAGATTTATACATTCATCGAGCAGAAGAGGGTTGCCCACGGAAGTAGTGATTATCCCGGCGTGCTGCCTGCGGGCCTCAGAGGCGATCATGCGCGCGGCCTTCAGGTTGTTCTCCTCGTCGAGATGGCTCACGGGCTCGTCGAGCATGATGAAATCGAATGGCTGGCAGAGAGCGCGTATTATGCCCACCCTCTGCTGCTGCCCTATCGACATGCGCCCCACGGGATAATCCCTGCGGGAATCGATGCCGAGTTCATGAAGCCATTCCTCTATCCTCTCTGTGCCGACGTGGGAGGTCAGCGAGTTCTTGAGCTCTATGTTCTGCAGGGCCGTCAGCTCAGGGAACAGAGAGAGCTCCTGAGGAAGATAGGCGAGATTGCGCCGGCGCAGCTCCTGCCATCTCTCCATGGGGAAAGCCGCGACGTCATCGCCGTTGAAGGCGAGCGTGCCCTCATAATCAACGCGGGCTCCATATATATAGGAGCACATCGACGACTTTCCGGCGCCGCTGGCCGCCTCCACCCTGTAGAACTCACCCTTGCGCAAGGTGAGTCGCGTGCGCCAAACGTCTGAGCAAGGAATCCTCTCTGATACGAAAACCCTCGGGAGCATCCCTGTGAAACTGATCTCTCTTATCTCCATAGTCGTGAAAGCCGCGGAATCATCTTCCGCGGCCGTTGTTTCCTCACTTATTATTCTTGATCAATGTGACGAGCATATTCTCCGCAGGGTCTGTCCCCTCAATGTCTACTCTCGCCGTTATGCCTTTCCCCTCCGGAGCCAGGGAGAATGCCAGTGTCCTGAGGCCCTCTTTCGGTCCCCCGAGATCGGAGGCGTCGGCATTGATCATGATTCCTATCATGGCTCCCTTGAAGTAGTCGGCGGCCTTTGACATCTCAAGCGATCCCTTGGGTGTGCCGTTGGTGATCCTGACCACCTTGCCGTCTTTCCTGGTAGCCCCGAACTGTGAGAGAAGCTGCATCAGATCGTTTGAGGGATTGCCGTCGGTGGTCACGGCGCCGCTCAGTCCGTCGGAAAAATTGTCAAGGTCAGACACAGCCGCGGCCACAGTGCCGTCGATCGAGCCGAACATCTTTATAAACGCTCCGAACATATTGCCGCCAAGCGACGAGCCGGCCTGATCGATCTTCTTCATGAGATCCTTGGATATCGAGAGCGCCATCACGGCCTCGGCCTGCGAACCGAGCGACTTGACCAGATCTGTATCTATCTTCGATGTCGGAAGCAGAAACTTGGCTGTCTCCCCCTTGCTGTTGAAGACCTCGGCACGAAGCTCCATCTTTCCTTTGAGGAAATTGCATTTCATGGCAAACGCCGAGGCATCTTCAAAAAGAAGCCCCAGGGCCATATTGGTCTTTGCCGCGCCGATGAAAGAACCGCTTCTGCCGGAGCTTATCAGTCCTGTCTGCACGAGGCCGACAATGTCGTCGGTCATGCCGGCGATATCAGCCGAATAGGGATTGCTCATGAAACTCTGCGACTCGTCGAGGGCGCTGTAGTTCTTCACCGCCTTGGGGTCGATCGTGGCCTGGGAGCTGAGGCATACCCACATCTGGGCGCCCGACATGGCCACATTGCCACAGGTCTTCACGCCGTCGGCCTCCGTGAATTTCTGCCCGCTCTGCTTCTCGACGAATTCCTGAAACTTGCCGGTGTCGGCGAGCATGGCGGTCAGATAGCTGTTGTAGGCGTCTACGAAGAAGATCGCCCCCACCGGATCTATACCGCTCTCTCCGGAGAGCACGAGGCGCATGGCTTCATTCTCGCTGGCTGTGGAGTTGGCCTTGCGCGCGAGCCATCCTTCAACCACCTCTCCGGGAGTGATGTCGGCACCGTCTACCTTGCAGCCGGCTTTCTCGAGCATCGTGCGTATGTTGAGACCCACCACGGCACTCGCCGAAGAGGGCACTGTGGAAAGAAGTCCTGTGGTGTCAGACACCTCTTTCTTACATGAGGTGAGCGACGGGATCGCGGCCAGCACGATGCACAACATGGCAAACCGGATAATTGTAAATGTCTTTTTCATATTGCAGTGTAGTCTTTATATTCCATATCGGGCGACCTGCGCGACGCCGGCATCTGCGGCGCCGGCACCGGAATGGTCTGACGACTTCAAGGAGTCGGGGGCAAAGTTAACGAAAAAAATTCATCTTTCCATAAATATTTTTTGTCTACTCATTAATATTAATTAACTTCGCGCAATCAGACGCATCATGGGGGCGGCACGCTCCCATGGCGGCAGTGAAGGATCGATTTATCTTAAAACAACGTAAAAGCATATGAACCAGATCTCACAGCGCATTCAGGCGCTTTCGCCGTCGGCCACGCTGGCTATGTCGCAGAAGAGCGCCGAGCTCAAGGCCCAGGGCGTGGACGTAATCAACATGAGTGTGGGCGAACCCGATTTCAACACTCCCGATTTCATCAAGGAGGCCGCCAAGAAAGCCATCGACGACAACTTCTCCCGCTACACTCCGGTGCCGGGCTACATGTCGCTGCGCAAGGCAATAGCGGCCAAGCTAAAAAGGGAGAACGGCATAGAGTTCGCTCCCGAACAGATCGTAGTGGGCAACGGCGCCAAGCAGGAACTATGCAACGTGATCCTGGCCACTATCAATCCCGGCGACGAGGTGATCATTCCGGTGCCGGCATGGGTGAGCTACGTGGAGATGGTGAAACTTGCCGAGGGCGTCACCGTGGAGGTATACGCCGGTGTCGACCAGGATTTCAAGATCACACCCGAACAGCTTGAGAAAGCCATCACGCCTAAGACCCGCATGATAATGCTCAACTCCCCCTCCAACCCCACCGGGAGCATCTACAGCCGTGAGGAGCTGAAAGGGCTGGCCGATGTGCTGGCAAAATATCCCGACATCATCATCCTGGCCGATGAGATCTATGAGCACATCAACTTCGTGGGTGAGGTGCACAGCATCTCAGAGTTCGAGGCCGTCAGAGACAGGACCGTGATCATCAACGGTGTCTCAAAAGCCTATGCCATGACAGGGTGGCGCATCGGATACATGGCCGGGCCGGCCCCGATAGCCAAAGCCGTAGGCAAGCTTCAGGGACAATACACCTCCGGCGCTTCCTCCATAGCGCAGAAAGCCGCCGAGGCGGCTTACGACGGCCCGCAGGACTGCATCGAGGATATGCGCAAGGCTTTCGAGCGCCGTCGCGACCTCATCGTCAGCCTGGCCAAGGAGATTCCCGGATGGACCATCAACCATCCGCAGGGAGCCTTCTACCTCTTCCCTGAGGTGAAAGCCTATATCGGGAAGAAAGCCGGCGACCGTGAGATAAAGAGCAGCGGCGACTATGTGATGTATCTGCTTGAGGAGGCTCACGTGGCATGTGTCGACGGAGCGGCTTTCTGCGCTCCCGGCTACATGCGTCTGAGCTACGCCACCTCCGACGACAATATCCGCGAGGCCATGCGCCGCATAAAGGAGGCCTCCGCGAAGCTTGTCTGACATCTTTCTGACAGCGCCTTACACCTGTCGCGGAGGAAAATCTCCGCGACAGTGACTCAAAAAAATTTGCATGGTTCGAAAATAATTCGTAACTTTGCAGCGCAATCGGGAAAGATTGCGCCTCGGGTGGATACCAGAGTGGCCAAATGGGGCAGACTGTAAATCTGCTGGTTTATACCTTCGGTGGTTCGAATCCATCTCCACCCACACTACGACATCAATTCAATTATTGCACATAACAACAATAAAGGCGGATCCGTGAGGACTCGCCTTTTGAGTTTCATATCCCTATCCTGCTCCGGCATCACGCGTTTCATTCAAACCGCATAATGCCATTATATAAAAGCATCATATTGCTTCAACCATTGATCACATAATCACCCAGATATGTCTGATTAAGACTGTGTTCAATATCCGTGATTGATATATCTCCCGATGTCAACCGCTTCATATTAATCAACAAATAAATTGTATTTGTCGTATCAGCCACTTGATAAAATGTCTCCGGTCCGAATAAATTGACCATCATACGTTGATAAAACCTAAACCTTCGGTTCCCACCTTCCACTACTGCCCTCTTTCCTTTAATATCCTCAGCGAGATCAGGAGCTGCGACAAATCCGAATGAAGAATATGGATTCCTCCGATAGTAGTCCAACATAACCTCAATACAGGAACGCACAATTTTACGGGGTTCATAGTCATTTGTAAGCATGGAATATCTATCCTTACTCTTTTCCACACCTTTCCAATAAAACTTTATCCCATAAAATCCCTCCTCAAACTCCTCAATCTCGACAATATAACGTTTATTGCTTTTTGATGATCTGAATGACCATAAATCAACAATGTGAGGCAAGGATTTATCCTTACATCGCATTATGAATCCAGGCTTATAGTATCCTTTGAATTCTGTCACGGGAGCAGATACTGATACGAGGAGATTCGTAGACTCTGTCTCTCGGCGGATGTGATCGCTTTAAGCTTAATCGCATGTGCTGCCACACAACCGCCTGCATCCTCTTTTGAAGATGTGGTAATCATTAATAACGGCTTATTGTCTAAAGCTTTCATCATTCTCATTTTTAGTCAGCACAAAATTACATCTTTTTCTCTTTTGCCGCAAGTTTTCAAAGCATTAAATATATTAGCTTAATTTTTTCCAATAAACACATTGACAAGTTGAGATGTTCATAATCGAATATATCTAACCATGATAAATAGGATGCTCCCGGCTTGTTTCCAGGTCGGGAGCATCCTGATGTCGTAAGGGAAGCCGTCAGATGGACAGGCGGCGGAGTGTCGACATAAGCTCCTGGTTGATGGGCTTATCATTCTTGATGGCCTTAGTGAAAGGCACATATACGATCTCGTCGTTCTTGATGCCGATCATCACGTTGCGCTGGTCGTCGAGAAGAGCGTCGACAGCGGCAGCGCCCATGCGCGAGGCGAGAATACGGTCGAAAGCCGTGGGCGATCCGCCACGCTGCAGATGGCCGAGGATCGTGACGCGCACATCGTAGTCGGGATATTCCTTCTTCACCCTCTCCGCAAGACCCATGGCGCCCCCCGTGGATGGAGACTCGGCCACAAGCACAATCGAAGAGTTCTTCGATTTGCGGAATCCGTTGGCGATAAGTTCATCGAGCTGGTCCACCTGAGTGGAGATCTCAGGTATGATGGCAGCCTCGGCACCCGAGGCGATAGCGCCATTGAGGGCGAGGAAGCCGGCATCGCGGCCCATTACCTCGATGAAGAAAAGGCGTTCATGGCTCGTGGCCGTGTCGCGGATCTTGTCGACACACTCCATGATGGTGTTCAGGGCCGTGTCGTAGCCGATAGTCGAGTCAGTGCCGTAGAGGTCGTTGTCGATGGTGCCGGGGAGTCCTACTATCTGGAAAGAGAACTCATTGGCGAAAATCCTGGCTCCCGTCAGCGAACCGTCGCCGCCGATCACCACAAGGGCATCTATGCCGTGGCGCTGCAGCACATCATAGGCGCACTGGCGTCCTTCAGGAGTCTGAAACTCCTTGCATCGCGCTGTCTTGAGGATGGTGCCTCCGCGCTGTATGATGTTCGATACGTTCTGGGTCGAGAACTCCTCGATCTCATCGGTGATAAGGCCCTTGTAGCCCCTCTTGATTCCGTATACCTTGAATCCGGCGTAGATTGCCGCGCGGGTGACGGCACGGATGGCCGCGTTCATTCCGGGAGCGTCGCCTCCTGAAGTGAGAATGCCTATTGCTCTTTGGGTTGCCATATTTAGTTTGATATTTAGAAGTTATTTCAGCTTTTGAGTCATCGGAGTCTGGCGGCGGAAAGGCTGAGAAAGAGGCCCTTTTCAGCCGCGGGGCAAGAATCTTCTGCACAAAGGTAATATTTTGTCCGGACAATCACAAAAAAATATTAATTTTGCACCTACATTCTATCGACAACGACATGAAGAATATTAAAAATATAGTTTTCGACCTCGGAGGCGTTGTGATCGACCTCGAGAGGGAGCGGGCCGTCAGCGGCCTCCAGAACCTCGGGATCTCCGATGCCGACAGGCTCCTGGGCCAGTATGCCCAGAAAGGTCCGTTCCTGTTGCTTGAGTCCGGACTCATCACCGCATCGCAGTTCTACGACGGGCTCCTCCCTCTGAGTCATCCCGGCACCACATGCGCCGACATCCAGGATGCCTTCGAGAAATTCCTCGTAGACCTTCCCACGGAGCGTCTGGCAGCCATCCGCGCCCTGCGCAAGCGCGGCTACCGCCTGTTTGTGCTCTCCAACACCAACCCGGTGATGTACAACCACTGGATCGACCTGGCTTTCCGGCAGGAAGGGCTCACGATCAACGACTATTTCGACGGCATCGTCACCTCTTTCCAAGAGCGCACCTGCAAACCCGACCCGCAGATTTTCAGGAATCTGCTGAGGCGGTACGCACTCGACCCCGCCGAGACACTTTTCCTCGACGACTCCGAAGCCAACTGCGCGAGCGCACGCGGAGAAGGGATGAACGCCATCAGGATAACAAAAGAAGACGACAACTCGTTCGAAGCCGTCACCGGGCGCCTTCAGGAGGAGGCTCCCGCGAAGTGAATGGGTGCGCGGCCGCGGTAGGCACATTCGACGGCGTACACCTGGGGCACGCCGCAGTCCTCTCCACCCTCCGGGAGATCGCCGGTGAGAAAGGGCTCGACGCCAAGGCCATAACCTTCGACCGCCATCCCCTGGCGCTCATAGCCCCCGATCGCGCGCCTCTGGCCATCACCACGCTTAAGAAAAAAGAGGAGCTGATCAGCCACCTGGGAGTCAGTCCTGTCACTATGGTCTTCGACGAAGAGCTGAGGGCCACCACCGCCGCCGACTGGATGGCAATGCTCCACGACGACATGGGGGTGACGGAACTCGTGGTGGGCTACGACAATACTTTCGGCTCCGACGGAGTATCTCTTTCCATCGCCGACTACAGGGCCATAGGCCGGAAATCCGGCATAAACGTGACGGAAGCACCGTTCGTGGCGGGCATAAGCTCCTCGGCGATCAGGAAAGCCATAGCTTCAGGCGACATAGCCTCGGCCAACAGCATGCTCGGGCGTCATTTCGTGCTCCCGGGCATCGTCGTAGACGGCAACCGTCTCGGACGCACAATAGGATTTCCCACAGCCAACCTGCTTCCCGAAGCAGGGCTCGTGGTGCCCGGCAACGGGGTCTACGCTGCAGTCGTGACCCTCCCCGACGGGGAGCGGCGCCCCGCGATGGTCAATATCGGCACCCGCCCCACCGTGAGGCGCGGCGACAATCTCACCGTCGAGGCGCACATCCTCGGCTGGAAAGGCGACATCTACGGAATGCCTCTTCGCCTGGCATTCCATGGGCGCCTCCGCGACGAATCCAGATTCAATTCCATTGATGCGTTGAGGCGCCAGCTCGAAAAAGATGCACTCCAGGCACAACTTTTTCTCTCCGATTCGACAAAACCCGGGATTTAATGGTTATATTTGCAGAACGTTAACTTTAACCCAAGCCGAAGAGGGCGCCACGGCGCCGCCGGAGGCTCCGATTCCACCCCATCGATGCTATGAACGATATAGAGATCATCAACTTCGCCACCACCCCGAGTATCGTGAGCCGATACATGAGGGAACTACGCGATGTCACCATCCAGGGAGACCCCATGCGCTTCCGCACAAACCTCGTAAGGATCGGAGAGATCATGGCCTATGAAATCTCCAAAAGGCTGAATTTCACTCAAGAGAAAGTGCAGACGCCGCTGGGATACGCGATGTGCCACGAGATCAGCGACAAGGTCGTGCTCGGCACAATACTCCGCGCCGGTCTTCCCTTCCACAGCGGATTCCTCTCATATTTCGACAATGCGGAAAACGCCTTCGTAAGCGCATACCGCCGCTACAAGGAGAAGGGCGACCAGTTTGACGTGCTCGTGGAGTATATGGCCTCCCCCTCGATCGAGGGGAAGACCCTTATCCTTATCGACCCCATGCTCGCCACAGGCAGCTCCATGGAGCTCGGCTACCGCGCCCTGCTTCGCAAAGGGACTCCGGCAAGGATACACGTCGCATCTGTCATAGCTTCGCGCCAGGCCATAGAATACCTCTGCGAGACCCTTCCCGGAGGAATCACCACGATATGGACCGCCGCTATCGACCCCGACATCAACTCACACAGTTACATTGTGCCCGGACTCGGCGATGCCGGCGACCTGGCTTTCGGAGAAAAGATCGACGGATGATTCTCAGAAACATCGACATAGTCAACTTCAAGAACATAGCGCAGGCCACCCTGGAATTCTCTCCGGGGGTCAACTGTCTGCTCGGCATGAACGGCATGGGGAAAAGCAATCTTCTCGAGGCCATTCATTTCCTGAGCATGGCCCGGCCCATGCAGTCGATGCCCGACAACGCCCTCGTACGCCACGGGCAGGACTTGATGATGGTGAAAGGGGAATTCGAGGCCGAGACCGGAGCCGCCGACACAATCGTGTGCGGCATGGCTAAAGGAAAGGGTAAAAACCTGAAACGCAACGGAAAGGAATACAGAAAGATATCAGAACACATAGGCCGCTACCCCATCGTGACGGTCACCCCCGGCGACTCGCAGCTTGTCGGAGGACCGGGAGAAGACCGCCGCAAGCTCATGGATATGGTAATCTCCCAGGCCCACCCCGACTATCTGGCCCAGCTCATACGCTACAACCGCGCGCTTGAAAGCCGCAACCGCATGCTCCGCGCGGGCGTGAGAGACACCCTGCTGTATGAGAGCGTGGAGGCAGGCATGGAAGAGGCCTCCGCCCTCATCCACTCCACACGCGCAGACTGGGTGAAGGCTATCGCACCCAAGGTGAGCGAATGCTATGCCCGTCTCTCCGGCGGCCATGAGTCGACCTCCATATCCTACCGCAGTCAGCTCAACGGCACGACATTGCGCGATCTGCTTGCCGAAAGACGCCAGAAAGACACGGTGCTCGGATACACGTCGGGAGGGACACACCGCGACGACCTGGAGGCCGCTCTCGACGGATATAGCCTCCGCCGTCTCGGAAGCCAGGGACAGGTGAAGACCTTCGTGGTTGCCCTGCGACTGGCAATATTCGATTATCTCCGCGAGACAAGCGGCATCACCCCCCTGTTGCTCCTCGATGACATATTCGACAAGCTCGACGCGGCACGCGTGGAGAGCATAATGCATGAGGTGACGGGCTCCAATACGTTCGGACAGATTTTCATAACCGACACCAACCGCAAGCACCTCGACGACATAATCGGAGCTATCGACGGGCCCAGAGAGCTCATCAACGTTTGCGAGGGTGAATTCACGCCACTGACCACTGACTGAAAGGGGAAAGATGGAGAGAAAGGAATCACAGAGCATCGGCGATATCCTGCGCATGGCTTTCCAGGAGAACTGCATGCAGGAGCGTCTGGATGAATGCAAGGCCGCGGAGATATGGCCCGAAGTGGTGGGGGCGTTTATCAGCGGCCTATGCGGTCGCCCCTCCGTGAAGGGGGGCGTGATGACGGTAGGCGTCCCCGACGCACCTCTGCGCCACGAGCTCACCATGACCCGAAGCCGCATAGTCAGGGCAATAAACACAAGGCTGGGGAAAGAGGTGGTCAGCGACATACGTTTCATATCCTGATCCCCCCTGCAGACAGAACAACAACCAATAGCAAGACAGACAAATGGATCCGCACAATATACCAGATCTCTCCCACTTCCGCCACATCACTCCCCTGCAGCTGCGTTTCAACGACGTAGATGTGCTCGGCCATGTGAACAATATGGTCTATTTCGGTTTTTATGATACAGGGAAAGCCCGATATCTCGAGGCCGTGCAGGGCGCGCCCGTCGACTGGCAGCATGTGGAGACGGTCGTGGCCAATGTGAACTGCGCTTTCATCTCGCCCATCTATTTCCAGGAAGAGGTGGAAGTCCTGACCATGTGTGTGGAGATCGGGGTGAAAAGCTTCAGGCTCCTGCAGGTCATACGCGAACGCAACACGGGCGAGATAAAGTCGATGTGTGAGACGGTGATGGTGTGCTTTGATCCGCAAACCCGCAAAGCATGTCAGGTAAGCCGTGAATGGCGCCAGCGGCTCAACGCCTTCGAAGGGCGCCCCCTGGACTCTTCACCCTTGACTCTTCACCCTTGACTCTTCACCCTTGACTCTTCACTCTTGAAAATATATAAAAGCATCAGATATGACACCGATTCAGATACCACTCATGCTTGAGAAATTCGATGACGGCTCCCGGGAGCTTGACATTCTCAAGGAAGCGCTCGAATGCCGCAAGACCGCAGAACAACTCATCGCGGAAGAGCGATATATGGACGCCATGGAGCGCACCGTGGCGGCATTGAAGATTCTGCGCGACTTCTCCGACTACGAGAACGTAGAGTTTCGCGCAGTGCTCGTCGCCCTCCTCTTTGACCTCTCCGAGATACATTTCGCTTTGAAGAACTACAAACAGAGCGAAAAGGAGCTCGACACCCTTTTCAAAGTGCTCGACAATCTGGTGAAGCATGACGAGGAACGCTTCGGGAAATTCCATATCCTGGCTATGGAGCTCTCAACAAGGATACTCCGCTCGCGCAAGAAAGCTCTCGACCTCCTTGTAAAGCAGCAGATCAACGCCGGAGCGCTCTACGACAAGGTAAACGCCGGCGTAGTGGCCGCCACAGACAAACTCGTTGACTCACTCCGAAGCCTCGGACAGCTCCTCGCATCGACAGGCGACCTGAGAGCCGCGCTCAAATTCTATGCCGAGGCAATCAAATACTCCAAGAAACGCACCGGAAGAGTGACACGCAAAGAGATAAAGATGACGCTTGAGATGGCCGAGATAATGATGAGGATCCGCACCATGCGGCCGCGTGCACGCCGTCTGCTGAACGCCATCCTTCCTCACGCCATATCGCAGGAGACCATCGAGCTCGAACGCGATATCCTCGCCCTTATCGAAGTGATCGATGCCGACGTGGAACGCGAGTTTTCATGGAAACTCTTCATCCACAACATCACCACGGCCGCCAAGTCAAAGCTCAAGAAGACTGAGAAATCTGTCAAAGAGATAAAGGATCAGGCAGCTAAAAAACTCGACGAGGTGAAAGATAACATCGACGACTTCGGCGACGAGATCGAAGATAAGGCTGACGAAATCCGTGAGGACATGGAAGAATTAGGAGAGAAGATCGAGAAGAAAAAGAAAAAAATCAAGAAAGCCTTAAAATAACGGAAAAATGTCGACTATACTCAACACCAACGGAACGTCTGTGCAGATTCCGGAGATCCATAAGGATGTCACCGGCCGGTTCTATGTCTTCACAGCCGACTGGAACGAGAAGATCACCCATGCGCTGCGCGACGGAGCCACAGGAGTGCTGCGCCGCTCCGGAATAGCCAAAAACCGTATTATTTCCATGAGTGTGCCCGGCACAGTGGAGCTCGTAAACGCGGCCGCCGCTGCCTTGCTCCATGATTCCGCCAACACCGAGGCGATAATCGTGATAGGATGCGTGATCCGTGGCGACACCCCACACTTCGACTATGTCTGCGAGATCGCGGCAAATGGAGTGGCCCGGCTTAACGCGCTCGGAAAGGCGCCCGTCGTATTCGGAGTGCTCACCGTCGACAACGAGCAGCAGGCCCTTGACCGTGCCGGGGGCATACTCGGCAACAAAGGTGCTGAGGCCGCTGTCGCCGCAATAGAAATGGCGAATCTCCACGCCGGCATCAGGGAAAATCTGTAAAAACAATCTCTTTTACAGAAAAAAAGTCCAATAGGATTTTCTCTGATATCACGCCATAATCACCTAAATAATAACCTTTTAAAGAACAAATACAGCAGAATGGAGGCTTAGGCCCACTCCATTCTGCTATTTTTATGCACATTTTAACTTTTATAAACCAATATTTACATCATATCCTGCGTTTCTATTACGAAAAAGTCAGAAACGATCCATACGATCCATAACAAGGCCTGAGGGCCTGAGACTGCGACAACAACAGAACGCCAATAAAAGAAACAATTCATAAACGGTTTGGCCGGTGCCTCCAGGCTCCGGCGGAATCACCCCGACATTAACGAATCCTAATAAAACAACAATAAAATATCTGCCAGCATGTTTTACAGCACACCGACTTCGACAGCCACTGACACAGACTGCCTCTATCACGGGGCGCCCATGCACGAACAGATCTGCGGCACTCTCGCAGACGACTCAGCGGCATACAAGATAACTGAGAATTTTTTTTCATGACTTAGATATGTTTTAGGGCCTTAAACTATGCCTAAGGGTCTAAGATCCATCACTATGAAAGGATTAATCGGCTTCTTATCTGAGAAACATAATTGTCTAAATTTTGGGTTATATACATTAGTAATTTCTATCATCCGGCGCAGATACGGAAGCCGACGGCCGCTCGGCACGTTCTCTCCTTGAATTGCCGCAACTGCCTGCGGAATCTGCGTCGGGAGGAAACCGTTCACCGTGAGGTGGGCGGTTTTTTTGCTTTTTTCCCTTCTTTTAATTAACTTTGTGACAATATAACACGACAGACATGACTCAATATCTCCCTCATACCCCGCAGGAAGAGGAGAAAATCGTCGACGGCGAATTCAAGGCTCTTCTCCAGGCATATCTCCAGAGCAACCACCGCAAGAAGGTTGGCATAATCGAAAAAGCCTACCGCTTCGCGAAGGAGGCCCACAGCGGCGTGCGCCGCCGAAGCGGGGAACCATACATTCTCCACCCCATAGCCGTGGCAAGGATCGTGATCTCAGAGCTCGGTCTCGGATCAACCTCTATATGCGCGGCTTTGCTCCACGATGTGGTGGAAGACACCGAGTTCACGAGAGATGACATAGAGTCGGCTTTCGGCAAAAAGATAGCCGACATCGTTGAGGGGCTGACCAAGATATCCGGAGGCATATTCGGCGACAAAGCCTCCATCCAGGCGGAGAATTTCCGGAAACTGCTCCTTTCGATGTCGACCGACATTCGCGTGGTCCTCATAAAGATGGCCGACAGGCTCCACAACATGCGCACCCTCGGATCGATGCGTCCCGAGAAACAATACAAGATCGCCGGTGAGACCCTCTACATCTACGCCCCTCTCGCCCACAGGCTCGGACTATTCAAGATCAAGACCGAACTCGAGGATCTCGCTTTCAAATACGAGCATCCCCAGGCATACCGCTGGATCACCGACAAACTCAACGAGACCGCCGACCATCGCGAGCGTATTGTTGAGGAATTTGTCAGGCCCGTGCGCGAGAAACTCGACGCCGCCGGATTCAGATATGAGATCAAGGCCCGTGTGAAAAGCGCATACTCCATATTCAACAAGATGGAGACAAAAAAAGTGCCTTTCGAGGAGATCTACGACATTTATGCCGTCAGGGTGATATTCGAGAACGACGATGACTCGCAGGAAAAGATAAGATGCTGGCAGATATACACTTTCTTCACCGACGGCCACCGCATACATCCTGACCGCCTGCGCGACTGGACAAGCATCCCGAAGGCCAACGGCTACCGCGCGCTCCATCTTACCGCCATGGGGCCCGAAGGGAAATGGATCGAAGTGCAGATACGCTCCCGCAAGATGGACGACATAGCCGAACTGGGATATGCCGCGCATTGGAAATACAAGACCGGAGTGCAGGAAGACGAGACGGAACTCGACTCCTGGATGAATACGATCAAAGACATCCTGGCTAATCCGGAGCCCAACGCAATCGATTTCCTCGACACTATAAAGCTCAACCTTTTCTCCTCCGAGATATATGTGTTCACGCCCAAGGGCGACCTCATTACACTCCCGTCGGGGGCCACCGTGCTCGACCTGGCGTTCGCGATACATACTCAGCTCGGCATCCACTGCATGGCCGGGAAGATCAACCACAGGCTCGTGCCGCTGTCATACGAACTCGGCAGCGGCGACCAGGTAGAGATAATAACCTCAGAGACCCAGACTCCCCAGCCCGAATGGATGAACCACTGCCACACGGCAAAAGCACAGAACAGGCTCAGGGCTATCCTCCGTAAAGACAGGAAAGCCCTGATCGCACGCGGGGAGAAGCTCTTCAACGAATTCATGGACCGCGAGGGGATAGCCCCGAACAACGAGACCATCACGAAAGTGGTGGCCAACTATCATCTTAAGTCGCGCGAGGAGCTGTTTCTGATGCTGGCCAACGATGAGATCAACCTCACGGCCAAGGAGATGAAGGAGCTCAACAAGAGCCGGCGATCGCTGATGAAGAAGATTCTCCGCAACCCGTTCTCCTCGAAGAAAAAACCGGGTGAGGTGAAGAAAGAGCCGGTAAACCGGAAGGAGGTATACGTTCTCCACCCCGACGGGGAAACGCCCAACTACCGTTTCGACACATGCTGCCAGCCCATACCCGGCGACGACGTGCTCGGATTTGTCGACGACGACGAAAACGTGATCCTGCACAAGGTGAGCTGCCCCAATGCCATGAGGCTGAAATCCGCCTTCGGTTCGAGGCTTGTGGCCACAAGATGGGGCGGCGTGGCCGACAAGTTCATAGCCACGATAAGCATCGACGGGATTGACCGCCACGGAATTCTCGAGGAGATCACATCCACAGTGTCGAAGAAACTCTCCATCAACATACGCGGACTGAGCATAGCGGCCCGGCAGGAAGTGTTCCACTGCGACCTTACCGTGCAGGTCGACAACGTCGACACCGTGACGACAATATGCGACGCCCTCAAAAAGATTAAAGACGTGAAATTCGCCCGGCGGTCATCCTGACATGACAGAACCAGGGCCATCATAACGACTCAAAATGTGGAATAAGATTTTCTCACAACTCAACCTGATAAGATTCGGCCTCGCCATCATCTCGGTGGCGGTCATACTGCTCATCCTTCCCCGTGCCGACCATCAGAGTTTCTCATTTGAGGAGAACCAGCCGTGGAAATATCCTCTCCTGACGGCCGACTTCGACACTCCCATACTGCGCGACTCAGCCTCCGCGCGCAAGATGCGCGACAGCATCGACCGCGTGTTCGTGCCTTTCGTCAGGCGTGATGTGGCGGCCGAAAAAGCCAATCTCACAAAATTCGCCAATCTTCTGGAGAACTATTCCTCTCCCGCGGAGAGGTCACTTCTCGTGAGGCTCCTCCGAAACGTCTATTCCAAGGGTGTGCTCGACTCTAAACTGTATGAGAACGTGGCCTCACGCGGCAACCATGACCTCAGGCTCGTGGAAGACTCATCAGGCAACGCACGCTCAGTCGTCACGATCAACGCCGCGGAAATGCTTTCTCCCGGAAGGGCCTACGCGAAAATCGACTCCACATTCATGGCCGAGACTCAAGGCGGAGAGGGGAAGACATCTCCCGAGATCCGGAAAGCGCTCGGAATGTGTCTCTCCCCGAACATCATGATCGATTCCTTGGCCGACGCGAGATATCGCAGCCAGGAATATCTCAATGTCAACGGAGCCCTCGGAGTCATAAAGAAAGGACAAAGGATCGTCGACCGCGGTGAGATAATCAATCCGCAGATATTCACCATCCTCAACACATATCTTGAGATGATGGCCTCGCGCCAGTCGGATACCCGGAGCCACACATACTTCATTCTCGGGCAGGCGCTGTATATCATCATCGTCTATCTGCTGCTCTATTTCTTCATGAGTCTCTACCGGTCGAGATTCTTCTCCAATGTCAGGCAGATGATGTTCCTGATGTCGTTTATCACCCTCTTCGTGGTCTTCTCCATTGTGATGTCGGAATACATGGCCAACGGCATATATCTTGTGCCATTCGCTGCCGTGCCGGTGATAATCCTTGTCTTTTTCGACTCCCGCACCGCTATCTTCGCCTTGCTCGTCACCATCCTGATCTCCACCCTCGTGGCTGTATATCAGTTCCAGTTCATAATGATGGAACTATGCGTGGGTCTCGCCGCCACGTTCAGCATACGCCAGCTCAGCCGCCGCTCGCAGCTGCTCCGCACCGCCATCGTCTCATTCCTGGCATATGTGGTGAGCTATTTCGCAATGTGTCTCCTCACCGAGGGCAACCTCTCCACCTTCGCACCGAGAATGATGGCCCTGTTCGCCATCAACTCCGTCATCCTCTCTTTCGCATATATCCTGATATTGATAATTGAGAAACTGTTCGGATTCACATCCACAGTCACGCTCGTGGAGCTCAGCGACATCAACAGCCCTCTGCTGCGCAGGCTCGCTGAGGAGGCGCCCGGCACATTCCAGCATTCCATGCAGGTGTCAACCCTCGCGGCCGAAGCAGCCCGGGCCATAGGAGCCAACACCACCCTCGTGAGGACAGGCGCTCTCTACCACGATATAGGCAAGATGAAAAGCCCTATATTCTTCACTGAGAACCAGCACGGAGTCAACCCCCACGCCGGCCTCGACCCCGAGACAAGCGCGCATAAGATCATATCTCACGTGACCGACGGCCTCGCGATGGCATCGAAAGAGAAGCTCCCCCAGGTGATACGCTCTTTCATCACAGAGCACCACGGACGGGGAATCACTAAGTATTTCTACAACACTGCCGTCAACGACAATCCCAACAAGGTTATCGACAAAGAGAAATTCCAGTATCCAGGCCCGAATCCTCAAAGCAAGGAGACTGCCATACTGATGATGGCCGACTCTGTGGAAGCCGCTTCGAGAAGCCTGAAGGATTTCACCCCCGAGGCGATAGGCAATCTGGTCGACAGGATAATCGACTCCCAGATTGCCGACGGGCTGCTCAAGGAGGCCCCCATATCATTCAGAGACGTGGAGACAGTGAAAGATACCTTCAAGAAACGCCTCTCGACGATCTATCATTCAAGGGTGGTATACCCCGAGATGAACCGCGACACGGCAACGGCCGAGGCACAGATCCTCGAAAACAAAGAGAAGGTTTAAATAATTCTAAATATCACGGATGGCGGGAAGTTTTTCCGGCCCCCCTTAAACTATCCCCGGCCGCGGTTTGTCTGAATTTACAGACACGCATGCACCCGTGACAATCAGAACCCGATATGATAAACGGAATATACAGACAACTATACAGGATGATCGGTGCCGCCGCCATGGCCGCCCTCATCGCACTCTCACCCTCGGCAGAGGCACAGACATCGGCTCCTTCCGCCGCGGCGGCAAGCAAAAGGAAGATCACAGTGGAGAAACCCGACCTCGACATAATCAGACAGGAGACCCTCGATCCCTCCAGCAGGTTTTATTTCCCGAAACTCATGGCGAAATACACACGCAACGACACGACCATGACCAACGAGGAATACCGCAATTTCTATCTCGGGTATATGTTTCAGGAGGACTACGACCCCTACCGCACCTCCCCGTATTCAGGCAAGACAGACGAGCTCCGGCAGAAAGCCACCCATTCGAAAGAGGAGATCGACACTATCAGGAAATACGCGGAGCTCTCGCTGCGCGACAACCCCTTCGACCTGCGGCAGATGTCGTTCCTGGTGCATGTGCTCAAGGAGAAACGCAAAGACATGAGCGCCAAAATATGGGAATACCGTCTTGAGCATCTCCTCGGAGCCATCAAGAGCACCGGCACCGGCGAAGACGTCGAAAACGCATGGTATGTCATATATCCCATGCACGAATACGACATGGTGCAGCTCCTCGGATATGAAGCCACCGACGCCGAATATCTCGATCCCGGAATCGACCACCTCATTGTGGAGCCCGAGCCGGAGACCAAACGGCGCCTGCGCGACAAGGTAGCCCAAGGCTTCTATTTCAATGTGGAGGTGCTCCAGAAAGAATATGCGAGGAAGCACCCCGAGACCTCCGACGATGTTCCCGCCATGTAATGCAGGCTCCTGAATCAATCTTGAATCAAACTAAAACAATATATCTTATGTCAGAAAAAGAAAAAGTCGGCCCCGGTAAATTCGTGGCCTATTCCTACAAGCTTTACGACGATGCCACAGGAGAGCTACTCTTCGAGGCTTCTGAGAAAGCTCCCGATGTTATGGTCTATGGTGTCAGCCATGAGATTGTGCCAGGGCTCGTGGCCGCGCTCAAGGATCTTGCCACAGGCGATAAATTCGAGACCACACTCCCTCCCGAAGCTGCGTTCGGTCAGCGGAGCGATGATTATCTTCTGGAACTCGATCCGGAAATATTCATGCGCGACGGCAAGCTTGCCAAGGAAGTGACGGTAGGCGCCGTCCTCCCCATGATGACAGCCGAAGGATTCAGAGTGCAAGGCATCGTCAAAGAGATAGGCGATAAGATCAGGATGGACTTCAATCATCCCTTCGCGGGGAAAACCGTCCGCTACGAAGGGAAAGTGGAGGAAGTCCGCGATGCCACTCCCGAGGAACTGCAGCCTCAGCACGGCTGCGGAGGCTGCGGAGGTGGTGGTTGCCACGACGGCGCTTGCGGCGACGGTTGCTGCGGCTCCGAGGGCGACAGCAAAGGCTGCTGCGGAGGCTGCTGACCCCCACATAGCCCCATCTCCTTCTCAGACACAGAACCCCTTCTCAGATACTAATATCCTTTTTCGTAGGCTGAGATCCTCCTAAGAAGTTGAGATTCTCCTCTCAATTTACAGACAGACAAATAAAAAAGCTTTTCCAGGGTCACGGCATCGCGACCCTGGAAAAGCTTTTTATCTTGATCACTAATCCTCCCCCCTCTCGGATTGACTGCCGGATGGCATCACCAATCCAAACCCTCTCGGATTGACTGCCGGATGGCATCACCAATCCAAACCCTCTCGGATTGACTGCCGGATGGCATCACCAATCCTCCCCCTCTCAGATTGACGACCGGATGGCATCACCAATCAAACCCTCTCGGATTGACTGCCGGATGGCATCACCGTGCCGCGGCTGAAAGCCGTGGTTCCCCGGATAAACCCGCCGTCAAATCTCCCTGACGCGAACGAACCCATACGAATCGTAACCCTTGTTGAGTGAGGGCCGAACCACCCAGCGCTGCACGCAGTAACCCAGCGTCAGATAGACTGCCGCGAGGATCCACAGATGCAGATAGTCACCCGACACCTGCGAGAGGGATGCGCCGTTGGTATTCATCCTTATGAAGCCCTCAAGACCCCATGTAGCGGGGATACAGTCGCTGATAGCCATCCATACCGGGGGCATCGCATAGCGGGGCCAGGTAAGGCCTGACAGGAACAGGAACATCACTGAGGTAACCACCCAGATGACAAATACCGACTCCCTTTCCCACACAATTCCCTGCACGCAGAATCCCAGACCCATGCATGCAAGAACCATAGGCACAAGGAACGTGAAAATCTGCCATACCGATCCGGCCATAGGGAATGCAAAGATAAGAGGAACATAATGGATCAGGAAGAACACCGGCACAATCAGGATAGTGATGTAGCAAAGCATCTGGCCGAGCATCGTCATGGCCACACTGGGCATCGCATTGACTCCATTGTAGCCGATCAGCTCCGGTCGCTCCCGTTTCGCTCCCCCGGCCATACCGACAGCGAGAACTATGCACTGGTGAAGAATCAGGATAAGCACTCCCGGCATTATGAATGAATCGAAGCCGCTCTCGATATTGCCCATGGCAACATTGTCGATCTCCATAAGGTTGCCATCGGTGATCGTGGAAGCAAGCGGGGCTACAAGGTCTATCTTCTCAGAACGTATCTCGGCCCCCATAGCCTGGGCCACGGCATTCGACCCCATAAGGAGTCCGCGGTAGCGCAAAAGAAGACTCGACTCCACATAAATCACCGCGTTAGCCTGTTCCCCGCGTCCTATCTTCTGTCCGAATCCCTCCGGAATCTCCATTATGGCATAGCATTTATGCGAATCCATGGCACGCCGGGCCTCCCCCATTTCGGCGGCATAGCCTATCACCCAGGCATTCTGGGTGGCATCTATGTTTCTGACAAGCTCCCGGCTTCGCGACGTGCGGTCATGATCCACGACAACCATCCTCACATCTCTGACAACCTCCGGATTGTAGATCAGAGAATAGATCACCGGATAGGCCAGCGGAAGAAACAGGAAGAAAAGGATGATCCCCTGGTCGTGGACCACAAGCCTGAACTCGCGGCAGTATACATCGAAAAGCTGTCGGAACAAAGATATATTCTTTTTCATAAGTAGTTGAAAAAAATTAGCAAACATATAATCGCGAAGTATCGCGGAGGGATTTTCGGATTTGAATGAAGGAGCTTAGCGGGCTAAGTGACTGAATGAAAATCTGAAAATCACCCGGGAGACGAGTGAGGATATGTTTGCCCGTAGGGTGAAAAATTCTTTTTTATCATATCACTAATTTTTAGAAACTACTTAACGTCATCTTTTTAAGGAGCATACACCGGCTTCTCCATACATTTCCCGATTCTTCTCACCAGAAGAAGCGGCAGGAGCATGAAGACTATGTAGGCCACGAACCATATCCTTGAATAGTAGATATCTATGCCATTGAGCGCCTGATCGATATAAATGAGGAAGTTATATCGTGTCGGCACAATCCAGCTGAATATTCCCACGGCAGGATACATGCTCTCCACCGGGAATGAGAATGCTGCTATCGAAAACGACAATATACCTGTCAATGCGCTTATCGAAAGGGACAGACGCAGATTTGGGAAAAGCCCGAAGAAGAACAACGCCATTCCCTGACACGCCAGGACAAACATCAGCTCGGAGAGGGTCAGCCAGAACCAAGACCCGTAGACAGGATAGCCGTTTATCTTGAAAAGCCATGCCTCCATGAATATGGCTATGACCATCCAGATGATAGTCTGTGGCATGAGTTTGGCAGCGAGAGCCTTGATTGTCGATCCCCCCGCCATGCGTATGAGTTTCACCGAAGTGCCGTATTTTATCTCCTGACCGAGGCTGAAACACGTCACCAGGAAGATCATAAGCTGTAGCACGCAGGGCACGAACGAGTTGCAAAGATAGATCGCGTAGTTCAGACCGGGATTATGTATGGCCCGGGCCTCGATATTGACCGGAAGGAGAAGAGGAGTCACCTGATCAGGAGTGGCGCCCACGGCCTCAAGCACGTTCATCGTTATCCCGGCCTTGGTATAGAGGGCTGTCGCCTGGAAAGTCTTCAGCAGCATCGTGGCGGGCACGAAATAAGTCATGTTGGTGTAGAAGGTGATCTCCGGTTTTCTCCCGGAGAGAAGATCCTGTTGGAAATTCTCCGGAATAAGGAAATAGCCGAAGATATCCCCTTTCTGCATGTCATGACGCGCCTCCGTGAAGCTGTTGCAGGTCTTCCTGACATCAACAAGCTGCATCCCGGCGAGCGTCTGCGACACCTCTCTTGATACCGACGAACCGTCTTTGTCGACAATTGCGGCAGGCACTTGAAACGGAAGGCCCTCGCTCATAAGGCTCGACATCATCAGGAAAATAAATAGCGGCAGGAAGAAGAAGGCCACCCAGTAGATGGGCCGTCTCACAATCTGGAGCACGCTCCTGACGAATATGGCTTTGAATCCTGTCGTTTTCATTTTCAGGAGAATAAGGTTTAAAATATTATCACCCGTTGATTGGATTTATGACTCATTGCTCAAGTATGACCGACATGCCGGGGCGAAGGTTCTCTATCCTCTTCTCGGGACGTGCCTTTATCTGGAAGGTGCGCGCGTCGAAGTCGCCTGTCGATTTGGTTGCCTGCCAGTTGGCGTAGGTGCCCAGGTCTCGGATATAAAACACCTTCACATCCTCTGTCACGTCGAGTGCAGGTATCTTCACCTTGATCACGGAACCAAGCTTTATATCCTTGAGAAGGGTCTCCCTGACATTGAATACCACCCAGTGGTCGTCTTTCTGGAGCGACATGATGGGTGCTCCGGTAGCCACGAGTTCCGACACATGCGGATAGATCTCGGTGATCTCCCCGTCGCAAGGAGCCGTGAGATACTGGTCTTCAAGAAGCGCGTTGACCTCCTTCACACCGCTTTTCGCCACATTGAGCAACGCCTCCGAAGCCTGCTTGTCCTCCTTCTGGGCACCTGCCACAGCGAGGTCATACTGGCTCTTGGCGGCTGCCTCACCTGCCACGGCGGCATCGTAGGCGGCTTTCGCCTCATCACGTTTCTGTTCGCTTACCACCCCTTTTGCGAAAAGATTCTGCATGCGGTCATAGGTCTTCTTGGTTATGCCGGTAGCGGCCTGTGCCTGACGCCAGAGATCACGCGCGCCGTTGATGATCTGCGTGCGGGTGCCTGCGTCAACCTTGCGGTTGGTGGCGCTCGCTGCGTTTTCCATAGCCTGTGCCTGGTCAAGACGGGCATCTACCAGTGTGGAATGTATCCTCACGAGAGTATCCCCCTCCTTCACATGGGAACCCTCCTCCACGAAAATCTCGGCTACACGTCCGGGAAGTTTTCCTGATATGCGTATCTCCGTGGCGTCCGCCTGGCCCTGCACTGTGTCAGGGCCCTGCTTTATGCATAGAAATCCCACAATCGCCATTGCGGCAAGCACGAGAAGCACTGTCACAATGGTGAGTATAAGCATGCGGTCTTTGGCCGACACTGCCGCTGGATCGGCGAATGTCTGGGTCTGCGTCTGGGCGTTGGCTTTGTCATTAGCCATATTGTCGTTGGTAGCCATATTTGTGTTTTGTTTTCAGTTTTCAGATACAGTTATAATCGAATGGTATTCCGGTCAATACATCAGATTGCCAAGCACTTTCGAAAGATACGTGTGGCAGAGACGTATGCCGATCTCGGCGTCGATCTTCTCGGAATTGGCCTGAAGCCATGCTGTCTGGGCGCCTATGACGTCGTTGGTGGTCAGCACTCCCTCTTTGAAACCCAGTTCCGCCTGGCGGAGGTTCTCATCCGCCTTCTCCATGTTGGTGAGGGTCATGTCGTAGGTTTTCTTTGCCTCGTCGAAGCTGAACTGCGCCTGGCTCACCTGAAGGCTGACTTTCTCCTCGGTGTCCTCGAGGAGAAGCCTTTGCGCGGTGGTCTGCGCCTTAGCAGCCTTATATTTGCTGTAGTTGCCCCCCCAGTGCCAGATAGGTATCGTTACGGCTGCCCCTATGGAGAATCCGCCACCGAAACGCTTCTGGAAGCCGTCGATCACATTAGGGTTGGAGAATGAATAAGCGCCTATCACAGCCACTTTCGGCAACATCTCTCCGAGAGCCAGACGTTCACGTCCCTTAAGCATGTTGATCCCCTGGCGAATTACCTCAAGATCCTGACGGCGGGTATAGACATCGTAAAGGTTGTCCGTTGTCTCGGGCTGGATGGCGGCGGCATGTCTGAGCTGCTCATCCTCGAGTTCCATCTGCGTGTTGACGGGAAGCCCGCAGAGCTGTGCCAGAGCCATCCTCGAGAGAGTAAGCCCGTTGTCTACCTTTGTGAGGGCAATCTTGGCCTCGTTGAGCTTGACCTCCACAGTCAGCAAGTCGCTGCGTGTGGCCACACCCTCGTCGAGCATCGCCTGCACATCATAACGCAGCGTGTCGACAAGATTCACGAAACTCTCGGCCAGACGCTTCTTCTCCCTGAGCGACACGACGAGCCAGTACGCCTCGTCGACCGCATAGACCACATTCTGGGTAAGGGAGTTGCGTGCAGCCTTGGCCAGCTGCTCCCCGTAACCGGCTATCTCATTGAGCGCCTTTATCTGGCCACCCATGAACACCGGCTGGGTCAGCGTGACAGCGCCGGCAAACACATTGTGCACATCATAGCTCATGGCCTCCTTGGGAATAACGGCCACCTCCGTGGGTATGTAGCTACCCGATGAAGGATCCTTTATAGGAGCCCCGTCAGGACCTTTCAGTATATTGTACTGATAACTCTGTGTGGCCGGATCAAAACTCATGGTCGGCAGCTTGGCGTCCTCCCCCAGCAAGCGGATCTCATGCTGGTTATACATATAAGTGCCCGTGAAGTCGATACCCGGGAGATAGGCCGCCCTTGCGGCATCTTTATAATAGCCTGCGCTGCGCAGGTTCTCCTCAGCCATGCGTATGGTCTTATTGTTGCGCACAGCCATGTTACGGCAGGAATCAAGACTTACCGTGGGAGCCGCCTGGGAGCATACTGCAGTGACAAGAGTTAAAAACAAGATGACTTTTTTCATAAACCTGATGTCTTGGTCTCCGTAGGGGAGACTTTGATGGGGAATTCTGATCTCAGGGTCGTATACGGATAGTGCCCGCATAGTGGAAACCCTTTAAATTCTTTACAAAATTATCTCATTTTTGTTTACCCGGATTTCCCTGCCGGTCTTAAAAAAAGGGAATAAGAGAAATAGGACAAGTTTATCTCCGAAAAGTCGCATATGCCGGAAGGCCGGCATAAAGCCGGGCCGACAGCAATTTCCTTATTCGGGCATCGCGGAGTCGCGGTCTATACTCCTGACCCTTGGGCAATAATGGATTTTTTCTACATGCCGGTTGAAAGCTCGCGGATTTTGCTTAACTTTGCAGCCTGAAACAAAAGCGACATATGAAAGGCATCATACGCAAACTCAAACCCGAAACCTACATGCAGTCATACCGCAGTCTGCTGCGCATAGGCTTCCCGGTGCTGGTGACGCAGATCGGAGTTATAGCCGTGAACTTCGCCGACACGATGATGGTGGGCGCATATGGCCTCGATGAACTCGCGGCATCGGCATTCGTCAACAGCCTCTTCGTCATAGCCACAGTCATGCTCATGGGGTTCGCCGGAGGCATTACTCCGCTCATAGGCGCTCTTTACGGCAAAGGAGACCATGAGGAAGGGGGTCTGACGCTCCGCGCAGGCCTGCAGGTCAATATCATAGTGGCCCTCGTCTTCACCATCGTCATGGGCGCGGGCTATTTCATTCTCGACAGATTCGGACAGGATCCCGATATCCTTCCCCTTGCCAGAAAATACTATCTGATAATATTGTGCACTATGATACCGATGGCGGTCTTCAACTGCTTCCAGCAGACAGCCAACGGCACCACCGACACAGCCACCCCAATGTGGCTTATCCTCGGGGCAGATGTCTTGAACATCGCTGGCAACTACCTCCTGATCTTCGGCAAACTCGGATGTCCTGAGCTCGGCCTTGCGGGGGCAGGCATCAGCACTCTGACCGCTCGCACGGCAGCCGCCGTGGCGATTGTTGCCGTTTTCGCCTGGCGCCGACGCTACAGGGTCTATTGGCACACGCTCACAAGCCGACACGCCGGAGGCCACAGACGCGGCAGGATCTGGAACACCTCATACCCCCTTATGATACAAAGCGGAGTGGAATGTGGGATGTGGAGCATGGGCGCGGTGGTCAGCGGCTGGTTCGGGAAAATACAGCTTGCCTCATATCAGGTCGTCAACACCATAGCTCAACTCGGATTCATGACATACATGAGCTTCGGATGGGCCACATCAATACGGGTGGCTAATTTCACTGGAGTCAAGGATTATCGCGGCATAAGACAGACCACGGCCGCAGGACTGCATCTAAATTTCGTGCTCTGCACAGTAGCTTCCCTTATATTCTTTTTCTTCACGAAAGATCTCGTCCATATGTTCACTCCCGTGGAAGCCGTGGCCACAGCCTCAATAGTGCTCATTCCCCCTCTCATCCTCTATCAGTTTTGCGACGCCACACAGCTCACCTACGTCAACGCCCTGCGCGGCACGTCAGAAGTGAAGCCACTGCTCTGGATATCGGTAGTGAGCTACATAATAGTGGGAATTCCCCTTATGCTATTCATGGCAGAGACCCTACGCATGGAGACCTCGGGAGTATACTACAGTTTCTCCGGAGCGCTTCTCACTGCCACTCTCCTTCTGATTGTCACTTTCAGGAGGGTTTTAAGAAGAAAAGAGAGTGCCGAAGATGCTAAAAACAGCGATCTTAATACACTTTAAGACGAAAAATTGTGAATTGTCAAAGAAAAATTATTACTTTGCAACCGAAAACCATTTAAAAGAGAGCAATGGGTAAAATCATAGCTATCGCCAACCAGAAAGGAGGCGTCGGGAAAACCACTACCGCGTTCAATCTCGGCTCCTGTCTGGCAACGGACGGGAAGAAAGTGCTGCTCGTAGACGCCGACCCTCAGGCCAATGCCACTTCGGGCCTCGGCGTGGAGCCTGCCGACGACCAGGCCTCGGTCTACGAGTGCCTTGTAGACGGATATCCGGCTGAGAAAGCGGTGATGCCGACATGCATCGACGGCCTGAGCATTATCTGTTCGCGTATCGACCTGGTGGGCGCCGAAGTGGAGCTCATGAACAGGCGCGACCGCGAGAAAGCACTCTCGAAAGTGCTTGAGCCGCTTAAAGACGACTACGACTACATCCTCATCGACTGCAGTCCGTCGCTGGGCATCATCACCGTCAACGCGCTCACCGCATCCGACTCGGTCATAATACCTGTACAGGCCGAATACTTCGCGCTCGAGGGCATCTCTCAGCTTCTCAACACCATCCGCATCATCAAGAGCCGCCTGAAACCCACTCTTGAGATCGAGGGATTCCTGCTGACGATGTATGATGCCCGTCTGCGCCTGGCCAACCAGATATTCGAGGAGCTCAAGGGACATTTCGGCGATATGGTGTTCACCACCGTGATTCCCCGCAACATCAAGCTCTCGGAATCACCCAGCCATGGACTCCCCGTGATACTTTATGACGCGGAAAGCCGTGGAGCGATAGCCTACGGGCAGCTGAGCAAGGAGCTCATAGCACGCAACAGGAAGAAAAAAGCCTGACCGCTCGCGCGGCTTGATCCCACAGCACAGGCAGACAACAAAAAAACGACGACAGAATGTCTTTACGAAGGAATGCATTGGGCAGGGGGCTCGACTCCCTGATCTCGATGAACGACATACAGACCGGTGGTTCGTCCGCCATCAACGAGATCGAGGTCGATCTGATATCGCCTAATCCCGAACAGCCGCGACGCACGTTCGACGAAGAGACCATAGAGGAACTGGCAGCATCAATACGCGAGCTCGGCCTCATCCAGCCCCTCTCTCTGCGCGACGCCGGCGACGGCACTTACCAGATCATCGCCGGCGAACGGCGTTGGAGGGCCGCGAAGATAGCCGGACTCGAAACCGTGCCGGCTTATGTGCGCACCGCCTCCGACTCGGAAGTGACAGAGATGGCCCTGATCGAAAACATCCAGCGGGAAGATCTCAACGCCATAGAGGTAGCCCTGGCCTTCCGAAAGCTTATCGACACCTACAATCTCACACAAGACCGGCTCTCGGAAAGGCTCGGAAAGAAACGGGCCACAGTGGCCAACCATCTGCGGCTCCTCAAACTTCCCGCGGAGATCCAGCTCGGACTGCGCGACCGGAAACTCGACATGGGGCATGCACGCGCCCTCCTCTCGGTGGCTGATCCCAAGGAGCAGCTCAAGCTCTACAACCTGATCCTGAAAGAGGGGCTTTCAGTGCGCAGGGTCGAGGAGCTCGCCCGCCAGATAGCCGGCCACGACAAGGAGATTCAACTCCCATCGAAGAAAGGAAACGACTACGGTTCTTTTTCCGGATTCGCCGACTCTCTCTCCCGCATATCGCCTACCCCTGTGAAATTCGCACGCGCGGCCGACGGGAAAGGATCCATAACATTTAAATTCGTATCTGACGAAGAGCTACAGAGCCTTGTAGAGCTCTTCAGTAAGATGGAAAACAGATAAATGCAGAGACTATCCGACATCCTCAACCAAAGCGGAGAGACAGCCGCCACACTGACAGGCTGGAGGCGCCGTCTGCTGACGGCTCTCTGCGTCATCATGATCATACCCTTCGACCTCTCCGCCGCCTTGGCACGCACGGACAGTCAGGAAACTGCGGCGCCATCTGTCGCGGCAGTATCAGTGGCTCCTGCCACCGACACAATACCCGTACGGAAACCTATACCCCCCGGGAAGACGCAGATACCCCCTGACTCCACTGCTTATCTCGACGCGGAGATGCTCGTCAGGGAACCTCTTGACAGAGAATATGACGAACAGGCAGACACTGTCCCAACAGTCGTGGTCGATGAAAATTCCCCATACGGACTCGACGGGAAAAAGATATTCAACCCCTCCCCCACGCGTGCCGTATGGCTTTCCGCCCTCTTCCCGGGATTGGGTCAGGTCTACAACCGCCGTTACTGGAAACTTCCTATCATAGTCGGGGCTTTCATGGGCCTCGGCTACGGCACTAACTGGAACAACGGACAGCTTCGCGACTACTCGCAGGCATACCGCGACCTCATGGACAATGACCCCTCTACCAAATCATATATGAATTTCTTTCCCTCAACCACCAAGGAAGAGGATCTCGACAAGGAATGGCTCACCAACACAATGCGCACACGGCGAGACTTCTATCGCCGCAACCGCGACCTCTGCATAATATGCCTTGTCGGGATGTATATGCTCTGCATGGTCGACGCCTATGTCGACGCATCGCTGGCCCACTTCGACATCTCTCCCGATCTGTCGATCGACTGGAGTCCGTCGATGATTGTCAATCCCACCGACCGAAAGGTAAGTGTGGGGCTGAACTGGGCCCTCACTTTTTAACTCTCCGGCATCGGCTGCCATCTGACTCTCCGGCAGCCGGCCGCCCTAATACAGAACTCAGACATGAAAAGACGTTTTTTCTTATTCCTCCTCGCCGCCGCTTCCCTGACCGGGTATGCGAACCCGGATAAAAAACAGAATGTGCTCGACCTTAAGACAAGCATAACCGACCAGGCTATAGTCTATCCCGAAAGCTTCGAGGCCGACACACAGAAACTGCTTGAAGGATGGTTTATCAAAAACTATACCGCAACCGACAACCGTTATGCCACCGAACCCGACGTGGAGGTCGATGATGAGGAGATGGTGAGGCGCCTGAACGCCCTCCCCACTATAATTGAGATGCCCTACAACCAGGTGGTGCGCAGCTATATCGACCGCTATACCCGTAAAGGGCGTGCCCAGATCGCAGCCATCCTCGGCCTGAGTCTATATTATATGCCTATTTTCGAGCAGGCTCTTGAAGAGCAGGGTCTTCCGCTGGAGCTCAAATACCTTCCGGTGATCGAGTCCGGTCTCGACCCCAATGCGGTGTCACGCCACGGCGCGACCGGACTCTGGCAGTTCATGCTCGGCACCGCCAAAGGGCTCGGTCTGGAAGTGAACTCTCTCGTCGACGAGCGCCGCGACCCCTATGTCGCCTCTGAACGTGCCGCCTCATATCTCAAGGACTTATACGCTACTTACGGAGACTGGTCGTTGGCCATCGCTGCCTACAATTGCGGCCCCGGCAACGTCAACAAAGCCCTGCGCAGAGCAGGTGGCGACGTGAAAGACAACGATTTCTGGTCGATCTACAGCTATCTGTCCCCGGAGACGAGGGGATATGTGCCAATGTTCATCGCCGCCAACTATGTGATGAACTATTATCCGAAACACAACATCTCGCCTGTGCTCCCCACGAAGCCGCTTGTCATGGACACTATACAGGTATCCGACAGGATACACTTCAACCAGATATCGAAAGTGCTTGATATCCCTGTGGAGGAACTGCGCATACTCAATCCGCAGTTCCGCGCCGACATCATACCCGGAACCCCCGAGAATCCCTATACCCTCATCCTCCCCTCCCAGCAGATCCACGCCTATCTGATGAGTGAGAACGAGATCCGCAATTTCGAATCTGACAAATATGGGCGCCGGGGCGTCGTTGAGCCGGGAGAGGCTCCCGCCGACGCGATGCTCGCGGTGGAAGACACTCATGTATGGCCTGATGAAGACACAGGAGAGGCCGATGTGGCGCTCGCCGCCGCCCACGGCAAATCGACTGTGGTCGTGCATAAGGTTGCAGCAGGAGAAAGTCTCGGATCGATAGCTGAGAAATACGGCGTCTCCCCGGCCGACATCAAGAAGAGCAACAACCTGCGCCGCAACGCCGTGAGAGTCGGACAACAGCTGAGAATCACCACGACCGCCGATATGGCCGGAGAAGATGCCATGCTTGCCGACTCACAGCCTGCACCCCGCGCTTCGTCAAAGGCAACACGTTCCTCCTCCAGAGACTCATCAAAAGCATCGGCCAAGACTGAGAAAAAGAAAGCCGCTGCAAAGTCCACTCCCAAATCGCACAAGATACGCAACGGTGAGACACTCTCGACAATCGCTAAGAAATATGGTGTTTCCGTCGCTGCTCTCAAGCAGGCCAACGGCATGAAAAACGACAATCTCCGCGCCGGCAAGACCTTGACAATCCCCTCTAAAGCATCCTCCGGAAAGAAATCAACCAAATCCAAATCGCGCAAAAAACGGCGCCGCTGATCCGGAAGACGTTCATGCCGGCAAAAGATACACATAAATACCAAAAGCCGGAACATCCTGTGGAAAGATGTTCCGGCTTTTTTCCGTATACCATGTCGGGAGAATATCACTCTCAGACTTCAAGAAGATTGCGGGCTATAAACCAGGCAACAAAGATGACACCGATAATGACAGCGAGCGATGTCGTGTAAACCTTGCGGTAGAGCGCGGGACGCCGTGTACGGTTTATGTCGACCCAGGCAAGGAAAACTACGACAGGTATCGACAGAAGAGCCAAGGGATTCGCTCTGAATGCGCCCGACAGATCTCCGTGGAGAAGGGCGTGGAGCATACGTTGGCTACCGCAGCCGACACATTGCAGCCCTGTGATCCGATGGAAAAGGCACTGGGGCATGAAGCGGGAAGTAAGCGGATCGGAAAAATAATAGAATACGGCAGCGGCCACAAGCACCGCGGGCACAATCCATCTCAGCCGTGAAGATTTACCCTCAGGCCCTCTCATGATCCGGAGAAGAGCATGATCGGGAGATAGAAGACCGCGCTGATGATTCCGAGCACGAAAGAGACGATTATCCATATCTCGGCATTTCTTGACGCACGCCATGCCCCTTCTACATTTCCGAGAGAGAAACGTGAACTGACCTGCGTGGAAAAGACAATGGCAACTATGCCGGGGATTGTGCAACAGAACACAGCCATAATTATAGCCCATACAAGATAAGTAGGTGGCATCTGGCCGTTGCCGTGAGCCGGCTGCATACCGTTTACTCCGGGGCCCGGCATTGACGGCGAGTCATAAACCGGATGCGGTGGGACCGGTTGTCCTCCACCGCCTGGGACAGGTGGCACTGAAGCGCCTCCGGGAACAGGTGGCGGCGTGGTGCGCAGACGCGACGGGTCATAATTGAGATGCAGGCATTCGGCCCATTCCTCGTCAACGCTTTTCTGAGACTGACCCCCTTCGCCGGCGACAGTGGAGTCAGCAGGCGTCACGGCATTCTCAGCCGTGCCTTCCAATGGTTTCGGGTGTGATTCCGCACGGACTGCGTCGGCATGCGATGAGAAGCCGTCCATACGCGAGAAAGCGGCCACGACCTCCCTTGGTGCCTCCTCCGGCGATGTAAGCTGCACGACCCGACCGGAATACTCCACTCCAACCGCCTCAGGAAGGAAACCGTCGAAACCATCGAGCGCCAGAAGATCAATGCCATGATCGGAAAGAAGGGTGACCACCTCCTCAGGAGCCGACTCCATGACGTTTCTCGGAGTGACGACAACTTCGACACCCCTGCCTTGGAAACGCCCCGCCACATCCGTGTCGAAACGGTCTGATACTATCAATTCCACACGCATACGGTTGCCCTCGTTGAAGAGCGACACAAGCTTGTCGGCGCACTGGCCGTCAGCGGAGGTGAACACGGCTATCTTTCTCATAAAATATTCTTTTACTATTGCACCGGAGCGGAATCCGGCATGAGTTCTTTTTATATAACATCTGATCCCCATGAAAATCGTCGGGGTAACCGGCAAAATTCCATACCACTATTCATATAGCCTGTCAGCCGTTGATCGACTGCATGTCGACAAGACGTCTGTAATGGCCGTCGAGCGCGAGAAGTTCATCATGCGTGCCACGCTCCACGATCTTACCGCCGCTCATCACGCAGATCATGTCGGCATTGGCAATAGTGGAAAGACGATGGGCTATGACCACAGTGGTTCGGTCTTTCATAAGTCTCTCGAGAGCCTCCTGCACAAGACGCTCGCTCTCTGTGTCAAGCGCCGATGTCGCCTCGTCGAGGATAAGGATAGGTGGATTCTTAAGAACGGCCCTGGCTATGCTGATCCTCTGGCGCTGTCCGCCGGAAAGACGGCACCCTCTGTCGCCCACCATCGTCTGGAAACCATCCGGTGTATCCATTATGAAATCATAGGCGTTGGCTATTCTTGCAGCCTCCTCCACCTGCTGCTGCGTGGCGTTGGGCGAACCGAAGGCTATATTGTTGAAGAAGGTATCATTGAAAAGTATGGCCTCCTGATTGACATTTCCCATCAGCGAGCGGAGCTCGCTGACACGATAATCCTTCACATTGTGGCCGTCTACCTCCACAACTCCACTCTCGACATCCCAGAAACGTGGTATCAGGTCAACAAGCGTCGACTTGCCGGAACCCGACTGACCGACGAGAGCCACGGTCATTCCGGGACGTATGTCAAGGTTCACATTGTCGATGACGTCGCGTTCCCCGTCGTAGCTGAAGCATACATCGCGAAACCTTATGCTGCCGTTTCGCATCGGGTTAGCGGGCAATGCCACAGGATCAGGCGCATCTTTTATCGGGTTGTCGGCGGAAAGGATCTTGTCGATCCTCTTCAGCGACGCCATGCCTTTCTGAATGGTGTAGCCTGTCTTTGAGAGTTCCTTGGCCGGGTTGATGATACTGTAGAAAATCACCATATAATATATAAAGCCCGAAGCGTCGATCGAGGATGAATTGCTCAAGATAAGGGAGCCGCCAAACCAAAGCACAATGGAGATGGCTATTGTGCCAAGAAACTCGCTCATCGGATGGGCGAGCGCATAGCGGCGCTGAATGGAGTTGCTGACATCGAGAAACTCATGTGTCTCCTGGCCGAACATCTCCGACATCTGCTTCTCCGCATTGAAGGCCTTGATTATGCGCAGGCCTCCTATCGACTCTTCGGTGGTTGACAGTATTGTCCCCAGAAGGTTCTGAGCCTTCAGCGACTTCGCCTTGAGTCTCCTGCCGATCGAACCCATCACCCATCCGGCACATGGAAGCAGTATGAACACGAAAAGGGTCAGACGCCAGCTCATGAACAGCATCATTGCCAGGCAGCCTATTATCATTATCGGTTGCTTGACAAGGGCCGCGAGACTGGCAGCAACCGAGACCTCGATCTCCGTCACGTCGCCGCTCACGCGGCTCATGATATCCCCTTTGCGCTCATGGGTGTAGAACCCGATGGGCAGAGAAAGGATCTTGGCATACATGCGGTCGCGTATGTCGCGCACCACTCCGTTGCGTAGCGGGATTATGAAATAATCGCTGAAATATGCGGTGATCACTTTCAGGAATGTCCCTACAATCAACATCACGGCCAGGAGCGCAAGGGCTGTTGACGCCCCGAAATCCTTGACCAGACAGCTCATGTACCAATAGAAATTGTTGAGAAGCACATCTTTCAGCTCGCCTGAACCCCAGTCCATATATATATAGTCTGTGGTGTCGAGCCCGAAAAGTATCTTCAGGATCGGCATTATGAAAGCGAAGGAGAACAAGGTGAAGAAAGTGGTGAGGAAATTGAAGATAACACTCCACACCACATTCCATTTATAGGGGCGCGCGAAGCGCCTGATAAACATCAGAAGATCTTTCATTGTCGGCGGAAAGTGGCCGTCTGCACGGCAGACGGGGATTTCATGCTGCAAAGTTAATTAAAAATCACGGACTTTTATTATCTTTGCAAAGATTTCTAACTCAACGACGACATGGAAGACATTTTCAACCCGGAGATATTCGACACTGTGACAGCGGCCATGGCTGTCCTGGCCGTGGTCGTCTTCATAGCCCTTCACCGCGTGGAGGCAGCCTATGGAATGACTTATTCCCGGAAATGGGGGCCCTCGGTTGGCAACCGGGCAGGATGGGTCGTGATGGAGGCGCCCGCCTTCATATGTATGGCTCTGATATGGCTGTCAAGTCCACGATATGCTGAAGCAGCCCCCTGCGTGATGGCGCTACTCTTCGAGATTCATTATTTCCAGCGCACGTTCATCTTCCCGGCTTTGATGAGAGGGAAAAGCAGGATGCCTGTGGCAATCGTGGCCATGGGAATGGTGTTCAACACCATCAATGCCTATATGATAGGGGGGTGGCTTTTCTATGTGGCACCCGACGGAAGATATACCTCCGGCTGGCTTCTCTCACCCCTCTTCCTGCTCGGATGCTTGGTGTTCCTCACAGGCATGGCCATAAACATGCATTCAGATCACGTGATACGCAATCTGAGGAAACCGGGGGACACACGCCACTACATACCCCGCAAGGGCCTGTATCGGTATGTGACCGGTGCAAATTACTTTGGAGAATTCACCGAATGGACCGGATTCGCAATACTGACATGGTCTGTGCCGGGGGCAGTGTTCGCGCTATGGACCTTCGCGAATCTTGCGCCGAGAGCCAGATCGCTCCACCGCCGTTATTCCGCCGAATTCGGCGACGAGTTCACATCCCTGCGTCTCCGCTACATAATTCCATTTATCTATTGAATCCGTTCGTAACCACGACACATTTTTCACTGCGATGAAACTCTTCACACCAGCAAATATCGGCCCCGTGACACTACGCAACCGCACGATACGTTCGGCCGCGTTCGAAGGGATGGGAAAAGACAACAATCCCACAGACGCTCTTCGCGACTATCACCTGAGCGTGGCTCGCGGAGGCGTCGGAATGACGACCCTCGCATATGCGGGCATCTGTCAGTCTGCGCTCTCATTCAAGACGCAGCTATGGCTTCGTCCCGAAATCGTAAATCCGCTGCGGGAGATCACCGACGGCATCCACTCCTACGGAGCCAAGGCCTCTATCCAGATAGGGCACTGCGGCAACATGACACACCGTTCCACAGCCGGATGCCTCCCTGTCGGGGCCACAACCGGATTCAATCTTTATTCCCCCACATTCGTGAGAGGCCTGACCCGCGACGAACTGAAAGGCCTCGCCGTGAAATTCGGCGATGCCGTGCGCACTGCCCGCGACGCCGGATTCGACTGTGTTGAGCTACATGCCGGCCACGGCTACCTGATATCGCAGTTCCTGTCGCCCTTCACCAACCGCCGGCGCGATGAATACGGCGGCTCGCTCGACAACCGTATGCGCTTCATGCGCGAATGCATGGCTGAAGTCATGAAAGCTGCAGGCTCCGACATGGGAGTGCTGGTAAAGACCAATATGCGCGACGGGTTCAAAGGGGGACTCGAGATCGACGACTGCCTCACGGTGGCGCGAGAGCTCCAGACTCTCGGAGCACATGCGCTCGTGCTCTCCGGCGGCTTCGTGAGCAAGGCTCCGATGTATGTGATGCGTGGGGAGATGCCCATATATTCCATGACCCACTATATGCCGCAGCTTTGGTTGAAATACGGAGTGAGATGGTTCGGCAAATTCATGATTCCCTCCGTTCCATTCCGAGAGCTCTATTTCCTCGACGACGCACGCCTCTTCCGTAAGGAGCTCGACTTGCCTCTTGTATATGTAGGCGGGGTCGTGAGTCGGGAGAACGCAGACAAGGTTCTCGATGCGGAAGATTTCGACTTCATACAGATGGGACGCGCGCTCCTCAACGAGCCGGATTTCGTCAACCGCATGCGCGACGAGGAATGCCACCGTTGCGGATGCGATCACGTGAACTACTGCATAGCGCGCATGTATTCGCGCGAGATGGCATGCCATAAACATCTCCACGACCTCCCTCCGCGTATACTCAAGGAAATCGACGACATAAAACGCCGTAGCCGCGACATAAGATAGCCAATCATTTCAGACAACAGGACAATGGGTAAGATCACCGACCTGAAAGGACATTGCGCGCTCGTCACGGGGGCGACAGGAGGAATAGGACTTGAATTTTGCCGCACCCTGGCAAGTATGGGCTGCTCACTGGCACTTACCGACATCGACGCCGCACGTCTGGCAGAAGCCGGAAAGATATTAAGCCGCGATTTCCCGGGTGTGGAAATTGTATGCATTCCCACCGACCTCACAGCCCGCGATGCAATTGACATCATCTACACATCATGCGGAGAGAGAGGCATCGAGCCCGACATACTGATAAACAACGCCGGCATATTCTCATTTGCCGGCGCCGCCGAGATACCTGAGAGAAAGATCGACTGTTTCATCGATCTCCACATGAGGGCGCTCACCATGCTCTGTCGCCGATTTGCCACGCAAAGGATGGGACACGGTGGAGGAAAAATCCTCAATATGTCATCCATGTCCTGCTGGATGCCTATGCCCGGCCTATCCATGTATGCCGCCACCAAAGCCTATATCCGCGTGTTCTCCCGCGCGCTGCATTATGAGACAAGAGACTACGGAGTGACAGTCACGGCAGCCTGTCCGGGCGGAATCGCCACCAATCTTTTCGGGCTCCCCGACAATCTCAAACGGCTCGCGGTGGCAATCGGAGTGCTCGACACACCACAACGTTTCGCACGGAAGGCAATCCGAAAGATGCTTAAAGGGAAAAGACAATATATCAACGGGTGGCTCAACAGGATCTCGATAGTAGTCGTGGCAATGACTCCGACGCCGGTCAGGATGATGGTTAAGCACCGGTTGCTCGACAAAGGGATAAAAAAACCATGAAAATACTCGTCACAGGGGCCACAGGAGCCATAGGAAAAGAAATAGTCATGCGTCTGGCCGCGAAGGGACACACAATGCTCCTGGCATGCCGCTCCACTGACAAAGCCATCCCTGTCATGCGGGAGGCAATCAGGATCGGAGCTCCGGAAGCCAGGGTCATAAGGCTCGACCTTTCCGATTCCGCATCTGTGAAAGAGGGAGTAGCCGAAATTCTATCCAATGGAGTCGACGGGGTGATCAACAACGCAGGGACAATGAATGGCGCCTTCCGTCTCGACAGCGACGGCCATGAGGATACCCTCAACGTAAACTACCACAACACGCGCCTTCTCAACGAGCTTCTGACACCTTCCATCGCTCGAGGTGGAGTGATCGTATTCACCACTTCCGCCACTCGCCGATGGTTTCCGCTGCAGAAAAAGACCTATGATATCAGCCAAGATGAATTTTCCCGACTGCGTGCATATGCATTGTCAAAAAAACTGATCACTTCCTACGCCATGGAATTATCCCTACGCCTCGCGCCACATGGCATAAGAGTGAATTGTTGTGATCCGGGAGTAGTCGATTCCCCTATGTTGAGAATGGGGAAATGGTTCGATCCTCTTACCGACCGGCTTTTCCGTCCGCTCTGCTTCTCTCCAGCCACAGGTGCGGATGCCGCCGTGAGAGCCTTCGAGTCTGACAAAACCGGAAGGATATTCACAGCACCTTTCGGATCTTTCAGCATCCCCAAAAGGCTTTTCCTAAGATAAGGTCACACTCTTACGGGCCGTCAGGCATCTTGGGGCTACAACTCCATTTCCCCTATTGAAACCTTCGGGAAGCACCCGTTAACATTTCCTACCCCTCTCCCCGGAGGCAATCAACGGAAGTGAATTTTTGTGAATCGAAGGTTTCACATTTCCGTTCTTCCAAAGAATACTCTTAAGGTTGACACCCCCATTGTAATCCATATTTTTATAGTGTAGAAAGGCTGTAGAAATTTTGCAGAAATTATGAATTGAGCATATCCCATTCCACTTCCCCGCATTCATATTTTTTCAGCACGCCTCTCCCATCAAGATCCATAAGGTTATTTTACAATATGTTATTACAATGCAAGCAGCAAATAAGCCATATAATATATTTATGAAAATAAAATGAAATATTCCACATGCCTCCAGAGTCAATCGGGATACGCAACAATCAACGCCAATCATTATAATTGACATAAATTCAAGACCGATTTTTCCGCCCTGAACTATTTTCGAACAATTTTTAAACAAAATTTAAACAAAATCGCCGGTGGCCTCAGATCCCGAGGGTATAGATTTGTTAACTTAACATTTCTATACCCTATGGTGGAAAAATTATATTCATCAATAAATTTTCCGGATCCCCCGAAAATAGATTTTGCAGCCGCCTATGCAGAAAAAAATATTAACATGTGAAACTTTTGTAAATTAGAACAATTATACATTCTTAACTATTAGATACTTACAGATTCGCATGTAAAACATGTGAATCTGAATGCAGAAATATGTGAATATAATGTGAATTCAGCGTGAATTTATGTGAATATTTTGTGAATTGGCAGAGTTCAAAATAAGTTTGAATTTTGTGGATGGTAACATATCGATACCCTGGATTCTCTCAGATTTATTAATTTTGCAATTCACAACAATCAACGCATACCATACAGAGATCAAGCGCCTGAAACTTGAAACGGGCGCAACATAAGAATCATATAAATCCGATTATAATGAGTGTGAAGAAGAGGAGGAGTCGAAGAGACTGTTCCTCTTCATTGTTTTCATGCCTTTCCCCTCATGCGCTATCCGCATTGCCATCCACCTTGCGACTACACGTACGCATACGGGGAACAATAGTAAAAATTAAACATTCAAAATGCCATGGGTTTTGATGGAATTTTGTAATTTTGCCACTCAATCATGCAAAGCGACAAAACCCGACATAACTCCGCATTGTGCAACCTGTCGTCAGGGCTTGCATTCATATGCGCGCTCGCGATATATTGGTTTACGGCTGATTCATCGGTATCTTATTGGGACTGCCCGGAATATACCGCCACCGCCTCACGCCTGGATGTGGGCCATCCTCCGGGCAACCCCGTCTGGTCGCTAACCATGCGAATGGCCACAATCCCTTTCGATTCCCCCGACCATGCATACGTGGTGAATCTATGCAGCGGTCTTTTCATGGCACTATCCGTATTTTTTCTCGCCAGAATAATATATATGCTGGCGGAATACGTCTTGACTGACAAACATAAAGCGGATATCATATGCCCTTTTGTTTCGGTGGCGGGAGCGCTCTGCTTCGCTTTCTGCGACTCAGCCTGGTTCTCTGCCGTGGAGGCCGAAGTCTACGCCATGTCGGCATTCCTTTCCGCTCTGACCATATGGCTCGCGCTTCTGTGGGCCAGAGTCCGACCAGTAGCGGCAAAAAGACGGTTGCTTATCCTTATAGCTTATATTACCGGTCTTTCTCTCGGTGTCCACCAGTTAAACCTGCTATGCATACCTGTTGTGGCACTGATCTATGCGTTCGCCACAAAACAAGGCAAAGGCCACTGCATGAGAGCCTGGGGGATACTTCTTATGTCGTTCGCAACAGTTGGCGCGATATTGATGGGGCTTATGAACGGAGCCTTGATGATATGCGAGCAATTCGAACTCTTTGCGGTCAATACCCTGCGTCTTCCCTATTTCTCGGGCACGGTAGCTTATGCGGTGTTGACTCCGGCCACATTCATTGCCTCTATCTATGCTGCGGGGAGATGGCCACGTCCCGTCATGCAGGCGTTGCTATTCCTTGCCGTCTGGCTTTCAGGGCTCACCGTATTCGGATCGCACATAATCGCCGGAGGAATCATGGCGGCTATACTCTCGGCAGCGGTATGGCTTCCTGAAGTTTCACGGGGCCGCATCCAGACCGGTATATGGATGCTCGGATTCATATGGCTGGGATACTCCTCCTTCGCCATGATCCTTATAAGAGGCAATGCCTCTCCACCTATGAATGAAGGTGCACCCACAGATATTTTCGCGCTCCACAGATATATAGCACGTGACCAATATGGATCAAAACCGCTCTTCTACGGAGCAACCCCCTATAGTCGCCCAATGCTGCGGGAGGAATGGAAACCCGGGGCGGGTACACCGGACTACAGGCAGTTCGTGCTCAAGAAAAAAAGACCTGTTTATGTGCGTTTGCTCCCTGAAGCACGGCTCCATTACCGAAGCGGATTCATCGAGGCAGGCGATTCGGCAGCCAACAGGAAAGCCCTTACGATGGCAGACGACAACTATCTGCTATGCGATTATTCTTTTGAAAGGATGACCACCCCCGAGCTCGACATGTGGCTGCCGAGAATAACTGCCTCTTCACCGTCAATGATCGAGGCGTATGGGTCATGGATAGGCATGGACAAGACATCCATGACCAGCATGGAGGTATCCGCAGCCATCGACACACTCGGCAACGCAGTAGGCAAGATCGGGGCTGACGGGAAACGCCATAAAGAGCAGGCATGGCGCCCCACATATCTGCAGAACTTGAATATGTTTCTCGCCTATCAGGCGGGTTATATGTATTTCCGCTACCTGATGTGGAACTTCGCCGGACGCCAGAACGATATTCCGTCGACCGGAGAGATAGAACACGGCAACTTCATCACTGGATTCAGCACCATTGACGACGCCATGCTCGGGCCCCAGTCGCAGATGCCGGGAAAAGCCTCCGCCGATAATCCGGGACATAACGTCTACTATTGTCTGCCGTTCCTGTTCGGCATAGCAGGTCTCATATATCTGTCGGGGAAGAAGAGGAGAAGGCTACGCACCTTGGGTGTGACAACTGTCTTTTTCCTGATGACAGGTCTCGCAATCGTGATCTATCTCAATCAGACTCCCGGAGAGCCCCGGGAACGCGATTATTCTTTCCTCGGCTCCTTCATGGCATTCTCCATATGGATTGCGTTCGGCATCATAGCTCTCTCAACGGCTGCGTTCCGAAGATTCAGGGGAAAAGCTGCCGGCTACATCTGCCTTGTCGTTCCCTCTGTCGGGCTACCTGCCCTACTCGCTTTGGAGAACCTCGATGACCACAACCGGAGCGGCCGGTATGAGACCGCACGTTTCGCAGCCAACATTCTCGCCATGCCCGACGGCATAATTTTCACACATGGCGACAACTTCACATTCCCCCTCTGGTATGCGCAGGAAGTGGAAGAAATAGGCAAAGGACATCAGGTGATCGACATATCATATCTCGCCACTCCGGAATACGTGGCAAACCTGATGCGCCAGGGGAAGAGCGCCCTCAGCTTCACCGCCACTCCGGCCGACATCGCCTATGGCGCTTACGCATTCACGCGCATCGCCGGCGATGCCGATACCACTGCCATACCCTTGCGCGACGCTCTGAGGGAACTTTATTCGCAGAGAGAGGGAGCTCCCGCATTCCGGCATTCAAGGGTGACACTCCCAGGCATCGACGGCGACACGCTGACCCTCAGTCTCCGGAATCTCACAACCGGGGGCATGATCCCCTTCAAGCAGCTTATGCTTCTTGACATTATCGCCACGAACAATGACAGCCCCAATCCGAAACCTGTCTATTTTCTTAGTCATATCCCCACGGGCTTCTACAAGGTGGCGCATGGGGCCACCCGCACCCTTCCTTTCTCAGAGGTCTATTGGCCTGGAGCTGACTCCACGGTATGGTTCGGGGCCTTGCGGATGCAACTGCAGGCCATGACCGATAGGAGGGAATTCGACCGTCGGCTGCCCGAATACATTGAACCCGTAGTAGCCGACCAGCACAGACGCCAGCGCGGCGCCCTCACCAGAGCGGGAAGACTTCTGCTCGACCGCGGCCATACAGAGGAGGCCGAGATATGCGTGCGTGCTGCCGGCTCACTGCATCCTATGCACATCATCGGGGGGGAATCGTTCACAGTGGCCGACACCACCTACCATGAAGGGCTCGAACTGGCACGGCTTCTCATAGATATCGCCAACGCCTCTGGAAAAGAGGGCTACCGCAAACAGGCAGCCAGATATCTTGCAGACATGAGAAAAACCGCACTCGACTGGAAACGGTATTACACCTCCCTGCCTACCGGAAGGAGGAGTGTTGTGTCGAACGGCACGCGCCGCCTCATACTCACCATTACTACCGTAGACTCCCTGCTGCGGCTGGCCACTGCCGACCAACGTCTGACAATCAAAACCGACACAATAAACACACAGAATTTATGAAACCTCTGTTTATAATAGGATACATGGGCTGTGGAAAGACCACTTTCGGAAGAGCCCTCTCTCAAGCTACGGGATTGCGTTTCATCGACCTCGACCTCTATATAGAGGAGCGTTTCCGGAAGACTGTCAGACAAATTTTCGACGATAAAGGAGAAGGTGGATTCCGGGCCATAGAGAAAGAAATGCTCCATGAGGCCGGGGAAATGTCTGACTGCATAGTGTCATGCGGAGGCGGCACGCCCTGTTTCTTCGACAACATGGACTACATGAACTCAAAAGGCACCACCCTGTGGCTGCAGGCATCGGAGGACACTCTCTTCTCCAGACTCGTGAGAAAGCGGGAAAAACGCCCGCTTCTCGCCGGGCATACCGACGAAGAGATCCGCGTGATCATATCCGATCAGCTCATGGCACGCACTCCGCACTATTCAAAAGCAGCCCACACTTGGAAGGGGGATTCGCTTGAAGACAGGCGACAGATCGATGCCAACATAGCCGATTTCCTCGCTAACGGCCCCGTCAAAGGAATCGGTGTCTGAACCGGAGCAATGCATCCCGGCCCTTCAGCCGGAAAAAATATTGTGAAGCGATAATTATGGAATCTTTTTTTGCATTTTCAATCGCTTTGCACTAATTTTGTGAATGAAGAGACAACATTTCTTCAAGAGAACAACAATCCCCCTTTAATTTCACCATGCTCATGACTGAGAAAGAAACCACCAGCACCATAGAACTCGAACCGCAGCTCAAGAAAGAGGAGAAAAACGTAAACGGCAAGAAACTCACCATCGGTCTCGCCGGCAACTATCCCGACACAGAAGAAACCCGCTTCCTGCTCACTCCTGAGGGATGCGGACTCCTCACCTCCTCCGGCATAAGGATAATGATGGAGAACGGAGCGGCCACCGACATAAGCTTCCCCGACTCCGCATATACCGAATTCGGAGTAGACATCGTATCGCGCGAGGAGGCTCTGAAAGCCGATGTCGTGCTGTCGTATCTTCCTTTGCGAGCCGACGATGTCAGAAAGATGAAAGAGGGGGCGGCTCTATTCACCATGATGGACGAATCCCTCTTTGACAAAGACGTGGTAAAAGCGCTTCTTGAAAAAAGGATAACCGCAGGGTGTCTCGACAATATGCTCAGCTTCAACGACGAACCCGTGTTCGCCAACATTGTCGATGAAATCGACGGCAGAGCCTCAATAATCTACGCTCAGGAGTTTCTGTCATATGTCGGCGGAGGGAAAGGTGTGCTTTTGGCCGGAGTAGCCGGCCTCAATCCCTGCGAGGTGCTGGTGATCGGCGACGGCACCGCTGCTTACTCCGCCGCGAAAGCAGCCATGGCCGCGGGCGCATATGTCACCCTGATGAACAACGATATCTCCGCGCTGCAGACAGCGCGTCAGTATTGCGGGGATTCGCTCAACACCGTGGCCATCCATCCCCGCGTGCTCTACAACAAGGTTAAGGGAGCCGACGTGATACTCATAGGGGAATGCACCCGCCCGTTTGAATTTCCGAAAAACCTTTCCATCGCTATCAAGGACACGGTCTATGTGATGAATTTCAACGAGACCAAGCCTTCCCTATCCGTGCCACGCACAGTGGCCATGGCTCTCTCCAACGTGCTGGTAAATTTCTTCGGCGACACAATCATTAAAGGTGGCATCGACGGATTGGTGGGAGGCACCCCCGGAGTGCAAGTCGGGATAGTGACCTACAAAGGAAAACTCGTAGACAAACTTGTGGCATCGTATCTTAATCTCCCAAGTGTCGACATAAAAGTCATGCTCGCCGCCACAAACTGATCCATCTCGCCGCATGAGCCGACAGAAAAACCTTATCCACATACTGCCGGATATCCGCTGGGGGGGAGTTGCAAGATACGCACTTGACATCTGCCGCCATTACAGAGACGAGGGATGGAACGTAACAGCGTTCACCCGCGATGCTAAAGCGGTGGATTCCCTTTTCGAGAAGGAAGGAATCGACAGGTTGCACGCGCCCTTCGGAGGGATGTTCGATCTGGGATCGGCCCGTGTGATAGCCGGCTTCATAAAGCATCTTCCCGTAGGTTCGGTCGTGATCCACGCACATGGATTCCGCAACGCATTCACCGCATTGCTCGCCCGCAGGCTGGCCGGAAGGAAAGACGCCCGCGTAGTCATGACTCGCCACAAAGTAAAGAAAGGGATCGACTCGTGGTTGTTCCGTCGCATATACAGAAACCTTGACGCCATGATTTTTGTGTCGCGGCTGGCGAGAGACAGATTCCTTTCCACTTGGCACGGGCGTCAGCTTCCATTTCCTGAAGAGAGGGTGCATGTGCTCCACAACAGTATCTACATCAAGGACATGGCGCAATCTGACGGCGCGACGAAACGCCCCGTGACAGCGATGTTCCATGGGCCTTTGGTACCGGGCAAAGGGATAGATACCCTTATCGACGCTCTCTCGATGCTTAAAGGATCGCGCATGAGGATCCGCATCGTAGGTAACGGGACGCCCGACTATGTAGATAAGTTGCGCCGCCGCGCGCTGACACGCGGCGTGATGGACATGATAGACTGGCGCAAACACAGCGACAATCCCATGCCCATCATCGCGGAATGCGATTTCGGAGTGCTCCCGTCCACCGCCGAAGAAGCCTTCGGACTCTCAAACATAGAATATATGGCTGCCGGGAAACCGATCATATGCACAGCCAACGGCGCACAGCCGGAATACATAACCGACGGCCGCGAAGGATTTCTCGTGCCCACTTCCAATCCGGGAGCCCTTGCCGACGCCATGCGCAAGCTCGCGTCCGACCCCGATCTGCGCAAAAGAATGGGCGACCGCGCCATCGAAACGTTCAACACCGTTCTGTCCTGGCCAAATTTCATCAAAAAGCTTGATGTTTTCTATCAACTTCCCCAATCCTGACATTTATTGATAATCAATCTTTTATAGATGTGCCGAACAATCCGGCACATCTTTTTTATTATCGGGCACACACTTTAATACCATAGGGCACACCTTTTGTACTTACCGGGAAGCGCACAGGCTTTTTTATCCATAATTTTGCGGCAGAAATCACAAAAAAACTCACACATCATGAATTCAAAACTCCTGACGACCGGTGTGGCTCTGACATGCTTCCTGACAATGGCTGCCGAGCAATATACCGTAAACTCGCCCGACAACCGGCTTTCGGTGACCGTCAACACCGGAAAGACCACGACCTACTCAGTGGATTTCGATGGCCGGCGCATCCTCGATCCATCGCCGATATCCATGACATTCGACAATGGAACCGCCATAGGACGCGACATGAAAGTGACCGATGTCATCAAAGACTCGCACGATCAGACAATAAAACCGACAATACGCCAGAAAAGCGCTACCATACGCGACAACTACAACCGCATGCAGCTCAAAGCCGACAGATACGATCTTGAGTTTCGCGTATATGACGATGGTCTGGCCTATCGTTTCCACACCGATTTCCCCGACTCGCTGAAAGTGCTCGGAGAGGAGGCCACATTCCGCTTCCCCGCCGACTATGACGCACTCTTCCCTGAGGAGAAAACCATGCTCAGTGCCCAGCAGCCCCTCTTCAAGCCAATGAAGCTGTCGGAGATATCCACCGACCGGTTCTGCAGCACACCTATTCTTATCAAGGCCGACGACAAGACCAGGATATTCATCAGCGAGTCGAACCTCGAAAGCTACCCGGGAATGTTCCTACGCAAACAGGGGAAGCATGAGCTCGCCGGGAAATATGCCGCAGTCTCTCTGGAAGACTACCGCACCGACGACCGTCAGATCTTCCCCACCAAACGCGCAGACTACATAGCCAAAGTGGCAGGCACACGCGATTTCCCATGGCGTGCGATGATTGTCACAGACAACGATGCCAACCTCATCACAAACCAGCTAATCTATAAGCTCGCTCCCGAAAGCCAGGGCGACTACAGCTGGGTGAAGCCGGGGAAGATAGCCTGGGACTGGTATAACGCACTTATCCTTACAGGCGTGGATTTCAAATGCGGCATCAACAACGAAACTTATAAATATTATATCGACTTTGCTTCACGCAACAAACTCGAATATGTCGTGATCGATGATGGATGGTCGGAACCATGGGACGTCACCAAGACCATTCCGGAGATCAATATCCCCGAACTTGTGGCCTACGGCAAGAAAAGGAACGTCGACCTTATTCTCTGGGTATCCTGGGCTCCATTCCGTGAGAAGATCGATGAGGCTTTCGACAAATTCAGCGAATGGGGAGTGAAGGGCATAAAGATGGACTTCATGAACCGCGATGACCAGGAGATGGTGGATTTCTACTATGAGGTAGCCCGTAAAGCCGGAGAACATAAAATGCTCGTTGACTTCCACGGAGCCTACAAACCCACCGGATGGCTCCGCACATTCCCCAATGTATTGACTTCGGAAGGCGTGGCCGGTCTTGAAAACCACAAATGGGGCAGTTTCGTCACTCCCGAGCACAACGTCACCCTACCCTTCACCCGCATGGTGGCCGGCCCTATGGACTACACACCCGGAGCTATGAAGAACCTCCACGAAAAAGATCATCAGATCAATTTCAATCTTCCCGCATCCGTCGGCACACGCTGCCATCAGCTCGGCATGTATGTGGTCTATGAAAGCCCGCTTCAAATGCTCGCCGACACTCCCACGGCTTACGAGAAAGAACCCGAATGCATGGAATTCCTCTCGCAGGTTCCCGTGGTGTGGGATGAGACAAAAGTAATATCGGCAGCTGTCGGCGAGCATGTAGTCGTGGCTCGCAGAAACGGCGATACATGGTATATCGGAGGCATGGCCGGCAAGAAAGGCGGATCGTTCAATATCCCCCTCGACTTCATCAAAGGCAACCGCACCCTAACCATCTGGGAAGACGGCGTGAATGTGGATCTCGATGCCACAGACTTCGCCCGCCGGTCGAGAAAAGTGAAAAACGGCGACACACTCTCCGTGAAAATGTATGACGGAGGCGGTTTCGCCGCGATAATAAAATAATCGTTAACCTGCTTTCATAACACTAAAACAGATTCATCATGAAATTTTCTTTCGGAAACCGATGGACCGCGCTGGGACTCACGCTCTCTCTTTGCGCGTTCCCATTGACAATCTCCGCACTTCCTTCGTCTGCCCATGCAATGGCGAACGAGAAGGGCGAACCCACCAGCACGGTAAAAGGCACCGTGCTCGACAAGACCACCCGGGAGCCCCTCATCGGAGTGACAGTGCTGGTGAAAGGCACCAGTCTCGGAACCGTCACCGATATCGATGGCAACTATTCAATCGATGTGCCCCGCAATGCCATGCTCACATTCTCCTACATTGGATATATGCCACTCGAGGCAAAAGCCGAGAACAATCTTGAGGTGCTCCTTGCCGAAGACACCCAGTCGCTCGAAGAAGTAGTGGTGGTAGGCTACGGAGTGCAGAAGAAGGCTTCCGTGACCGGATCGGTGTCTACAGTGAAGGGAAGCGAGCTTAAGACTCCGGGCATGGCAAACGTCACCAATACATTCGCCGGAAGAATGCCCGGCGTGGTGGCCAACAACCGCACGGGCGAACCCGGCAATGACTATTCCGATATATATATCCGAGGCAAAGGGACCCTCAACAACAACTCCCCTCTTATAATCATCGACGGAGTGGCAAACCGCGAAGGCCTCGAGCGCCTCAACCCCAACGACATCGAATCGGTCAACGTGCTTAAAGATGCCTCAGCCGCCATCTATGGTGCACAGGCCGCAAACGGCGTTATCCTCGTCACCACAAAACGGGGCAGCAGCGGAAAGCCATCAATATCCTACACCGGATCTTTCACACTATCCCAGAACACCAGGACACCGAATCTCATGAACGCATATGAGAACATGACCTGGACTGATGAAATCCGCAAAGGCAACGGACAGGCGCCCCTATATGAAAACATAAAAGACGGATATCTCGACGGCACGATAAACCGCGACCAATATGGAGATACCGACTGGATGGACGTGGTCTTTTCGAAAGCGGCCCCCTCCACACGCCACTCTCTCAGCATAAAAGGCGGTGGCGACAATGTGAAGTACTACGTATCTGGCGACTATACATACCAAAAACCCAACTACCGCGACACAAAACTCAACTTCCAGACCTACCAGGTGAGATCAAACCTCGACATCGACCTCTTCAAGGACCTGAAAATAGGTGTTGACCTCGCAGCCCGCAGGGAGCAGCGCCGCAACTCTGTGATCTCCACAGGCGACATCTTCTGGGAAGCATTCATGGCATATCCATGGCTTTACGATTACTATCCCAACGGACTTCCCGGCCCGGGTCTGGCCAACGGCAACAATCTCGCCATACTTGTGAAGGGCGACGAGACCGGCTACAACAAGATCAACGACACATTCCTCGACACCAAGTTCTCGTTCGACCTGCAGATGCCGTGGATCACACAGGGACTCTCCTTCTCCGGATATGCCGCTATCGACTACCGTGTGCGCGACCAGAAACAGCTCTGGGACGTCTGGGACACTTATGACTACAATACCGCGACCGGTGACTATGTCAGGAAGACAACCAACATGAACGGCAACAACATCTCCCTACAGAACAACAACAACAATTATTCCACCACATCATATCTTCTCAAACTCGGATACGACCGTACTTTCGGCGATCACCGCGTGGGGGCATTCGTGGCCTATGAGCAGAGCAAATACCAGGGAGAAGGTTTCTGGGGATGGCGAGGATACTATCTCAGCGACAAGCCGGATTACCTCGACTTCGGAGCAGACAAGGAGAAGACCAACGGCGGTTCCGGATATGTCTCGGCCCGTCAGAACATCTTCGGCCGCTTCAACTACTCTTTCATGGACCGCTATCTCGTTGAATTCACAATACGTCGCGACGGATCAATGAATTTCGCCCCCTCAAAGCGCTGGGGCACATTCCCCGGAGTGTCTGTGGGATGGAGGATCAGCCAGGAGAAATTCATGGAGAATCTCGCCAGCACCGTCAATGAACTGAAGCTCCGCGCATCATGGGGCAAACTCGGCAACGACCGCGTGAATTCATTCCAATATCTCAGTGTCTACAACATGCAGAACGGCGCCATACTCGGAAGCACCCCGAACATCAACAAAGGGTTCGTGCCGGGAAGAATCGGCAATCCGGATATCACCTGGGAAAAAGTCGACTCACGCAACATCGGCGTTGACGCAACCCTGTGGAACGGCCTTTTGGGTGTGACAGCTGAGTATTTCTATCAGAACCGAACAGATATCCTCACACCAAAGCAGGCTTCAGTGCCCTACTACACAGGTCTTACCCTTCCCGACCAGAACATCGGCGAGGTCAGCAACCAGGGCTTCGAGATAATGCTAAGCCACCGCAACATGATCGGCAACGTGGCCTATAACATCTCCGGAAACCTGACCTACACGAAAAACAAGATAAAATTCTTCGATGAGGCTGCCAACATTCCTGAATGGCAGCGCCGCACAGGCCACTCGCTCGATTCATGGCTGATGTATAAGACCGATGGCATCTATCAGACATGGGACGAAGTCAACTCAACACCCCACTTCGCCAACGCCCAGCCCGGCGACATCAAATATGTGGATATCGACGGCGACGGAGCGATAACAGATAACGACCGCATACGCAGCACCTATGGTAATGTGCCCCGCCTCGTGTTCGGCCTCAACCTCGCGGCAGAATGGAAAGGCCTTGAGTTCAACATGCTATGGTCAGGCCAGGGATGCGCACAGCAGATGATCGTGCCCTACTCCTACAATCTCGACAAAGACTTCTTCTACAACCGCTGGATCTCCGCTGAAGAGACACCCAACGCCAAATATCCCCGTGCGTTCGACAAGGACGACTACGAAAACACACGATGGAGCGACTTCTGGCTATACGACGCCTCATTCCTGCGCCTGAAGAACCTTGAGATCGCCTATAATCTTCCCAAGAATATACTTGAAAAAATAAGGCTCCAGGGAGTGCGCTTCGCTCTCACCGGCACAAATCTCTTCACCTTCGACAATGTGAAGATCCAGGATCCGGAGGCAACCGCCACATCAACCGGCCAGAGCTATCCTATAGCCAGAACATACACATTCAGTCTAAACCTCACCTTCTAAAGATTTTCCAAAATGAAAAACCATATATTCAGAAATCTGTCGCTGGCCATAGTCGCCACAGCGTCGCTGGCATCGTGCGATGTGCTCGATGTGGAGCCCCTCGACTCCTATACTGAAGACGTCATCTTCCAGGACGCAAACCTCACGGAGGCATACGTCACTATGAACTATACACGTCCGCGCAACGGCTGGAGCCGCAATTCCTTGCGCTTCTGCTCCGACGAGTCGATGGAGAATTTCAACTGGAGCAGCTGCTGGACAATAAACACCGGCGGCATGACTCCCGACCAGCTCGGTCCGCTCGACATCTGGGCAGACTATTACAGCTACATCAAAAACTGCAACATCTTTTTCAATAACCTCGACAATCTCAACTCCATCAATAAGGACAAGAGGGATATCCTCATCGGAGAGGCCAAATTCTTCCGGGCTTATTACTACATGGAGCTCGTCAACAACTACGGAGGCGTGCCTCTGATCACCCGTCTGTTTCAGCTCGACGACCCGCAGATGATGGTGAAACGCGACTCCTATGAGGATTGTGTGGATTTCATTGTGAAAGAGTTCTCGGAAGCCGCCGAACTTCTCCCCGAGAGATTCAGCGGAGCTGATTTCGGAAGGGTGACCAAAGGGGCCGCTCTCGCAATGAAGGCAAGAATGCTGCTCTATGCCGCGAGCCCACTTTGGAACCACGGCAATGAGAAAGCCAAATGGCAAGCGGCGGCAGATGCGAACAAAGCCGTGATCGACCTTGGCATCTATTCACTCGATCCTGACTACAAAGGGCTCTTTCTCAACGCCGAAAGCCCGGAAATCATTTTCCAGCGCCTTTACAACACCGAATTCGGACACTGGTATGACTGGTATAACAGCACCAACGGATGGGGTGGATATTCCTGCACCGCCGTGCTCCAGGAGATGGTGGACAGCTACGAGATGGAAGACGGCACGATGCCCGATGCCTCCATCTATGCCAAAGCCACTTCCGATCCCTGGGCCGGCCGTGACCCCAGGCTCTACGCTTCAATCGTGTGCGATGGTCAGGATTTCCGCGGGAAAGAGATTGAATTCTGGGTAAATCCCGACGGAAGCACCGGAGGCACCGACAGTGAGTTCGGACGCGATGCGTGGAACTACTCCAAGACCCACTACACCATCCGCAAGTTCATGGATGAGAGTCTTGTCAACAGCTGGTCGGACAAAGGAAGCCAGCCCTGGGTATATTGCCGTCTGGCTGAGATCTATCTCAACTACGCAGAGGCTCTCTGGCATCTCGGGGATGAGAACGGTGCCCGCCATTATCTCAACCTCATCCGCGAGCGTGCCCGCGGAGGCAAAGCCGGCATTCTTCCCGACATAACTGCCTCGGGCGACGAACTGCTCGCAAAAATCCAGCATGAGCGCAAAGTGGAATTGGCTTTCGAAGAACACCGTTTCTACGATGTGAGACGCTGGAAGATCGGTGAGACTACCGACTCCGGAGAATTCCACGGCATCAACATCACAAAGAACGCCGACGGAACTAAGAAGTATCAGCTGTTCACCGTGCAGAACCGCACGTTCAAGACCGCCGACTATCTCCTCCCAATCCCGAACTACGAGCGTCGCAAGAACGACCTGCTCGAACAGAATCCGGGATATTGAAAATCAAGGTAAAAAAGATTGACAGGTAATTCTCTGTAACACAATTCAGGGTAGTGTGGAGCCGTTATCCGGACAAAAGATATCGGATAACGGCTCTTTTTAAAAAGCTGTTCGAACAGCATCATAAATAAATCTTGACAGCTATGACTACTACAAGACATATCATATCCGCACTCATCCTCTCGCTCCCGCTGCTTGGCGCAGCAACCTCCAGATGGAGTCTCGCGCCCGGCGGAGGTCTGACCTGGCATGTGGCAAAAGGCGCTCCGGCCCACTACGATCACATTGAGATGAGCGGCAAAAAAGTCTCGACAGTGCTACGCTACGGTGTCGACGACGAGGGCAGATTCGTGCTCGACAAGAGCCTCGTATGGCCCATGCTACGCACCATACCCAACAACACCCACGCCAGCCTCATGCGCCGCTATGGATGGAATCCACTCGATGCAGTGACCGTCAACGGGATGTCGCTCACGGGAGAGCAGGTAAGGGAGATATCGCTCAAGGGAGAGCTTGAAGTCAAGAGTGATTTCGACAAGGGCTATTATGGCAAGTATGAAGTGATACGCACCTTTTTCCCCTCTGCCGAACTTCCCGCTCTGGTGGAGTCCTACAGCATAGTCAACAAGGGAGAGAGGCCCATGCGCGTGGAGATAGCCGATTCCCGCATGACGGCCACGACCGATCCGGCCTATGGCGTGACAGGGTCATATGTGGTGACGGGGTCTGTGCAGGCACCGCGCCATGCGGAGGTCGCTCCCGGCGACACGCTCTCATTCTCGGCCATGATCTCCGCTGTCAGGGAAAATGAGCCGGCTGTAATGGCCCACGCCGCGGAAGAGCAGGCCGCACGCAGCAGGAAAGTCGACCAGTGGATGAACTCTCTGGTGCTCGAGACCCCTGACTCCATCATCGACCGCATGTTCGCATTCTCCAAAATCCGCGCGTGCGAGAGCATCTACGACACAAAGGGAGGGCCGATGCACGGGCCCGGGGGAGAATCATACTACGCCGCGATATGGGCAAACGACCAGGCTGAATATATAAACCCCTATTTCCCGTTTGTAGGCTACGACTACGGCAACGCTTCCGCACTCAATTCTTTCAGGCATTTCGCGCGTTTCATGAACGATGAAATGAAACCGATCCCGAGCTCAATCGTGGCAGAAGGTCTCGACATATGGAACGGCGTGGGCGACCGCGGCGACGCAGCCATGATAGCATACGGAGCCTCGCGTTATGCCCTCGCACGTGGAAGCATGGAGGAGGCACGGCAACTCTGGCCACTGATAGAATGGTGTCTTGATTACTGTAAAAACAAGATCAACAGCGAAGGCGTGGTGGAGTCGGACACCGACGAACTCGAGAACCGGTTCGAATCGGGCGACGCCAACCTGTGCACATCGTCGCTCTACTACGACGCCCTCATCTCCGCTTCATATCTTGCCCGCGACCTCGGCATGAAAGACTGGAAAAAATACCGCTCGCAGGCCGACGTGATGCGCCGCAACATCGAGAGCTATTTCGGGAAGAATGTCAGCGGATTCGAGACATATGCATATTACAAGGGCAACGACCGCCTCCGGGCATGGATCTGCATCCCTCTCGTGATGGGCATCGATGAGCGTGCCTCCCAGACACTCGACGCCCTATTCTCACCCAGAATGTGGACTGAGAACGGACTGCTCTCGGAAGAGGGAGACAAGACTTTCTGGGACAGGGCCACACTGTATGCGCTGCGGGGAGCATACACTGTAGGCGAGACAAAACGCGCCACTGATTTCCTTCACGACTATTCCGCCACAAGACTCCTCGGCGATCATGTGCCATATGCCATCGAGGCATGGCCTGAAGGAAGTCAGCGCCACCTCTCAGCTGAAAGCGGGCTCTACGGAAGAATCATCACCGAAGGCATGTTCGGCATACGGCCCACCGGGCTCCGCACGTTCTCCCTCACACCCCGCCTCCCTGAGGACTGGGATCATATGGCCCTCAGAAACATCCGTGCCTTCGGCTCCGCATTCGACATAAAAGTGAAAAGAGCAGGATCGGCTCTCAAGGTCACGATAGCCCGCGACGGGAAGGATAAGACATACTCCATACGTCCGGGACAGACCGTAAATGTCTCATTAAAATAAGCCATCTCCATGACTACCGGGAAAATACTTATTCCAGCCATATTGCTGCTTATGTCGGGATGCAGCTCGACCGCAGCCGAATCGGCCAACACCTCCATAGGAGATGAGGAGATAGCCGTCTTCACATCTTCCGATAAAAACCTTGAAAAAACCTACAGGTGGGCAAAAAAAACAGCCCTCGGATATGCCCATGACAACGGGGATCCTGTCGGAGCCTGGTATGAGGCTGCGTTGCCTCAGCGCGAGGCGTTCTGCATGCGCGATGTGTCGCATCAGACCGTCGGGGCACATATCCTCGGCCTGGCTAAGCACAATAAGAACATGATGCGGAAATTCGCGAGCAACATAAGTGAAAGCCGCGACTATTGTTCCTATTGGGAGATAAACCGCTATGACAAACCGGCTCCCGCCGATTACGCATCCGATTCAGAATTCTGGTATAACCTCAACGCCAACTTCGACGTGATGCAGGCATGCCTACGAATGTATGAATGGACAGCCGACAGAGACTATATCAGCGACAAAGACTTCACTGATTTCTATGATATCAGTGCCGGGCCATATCTCGACCGCTGGCAGCTACGACCTGAATCGATAATGGATCGTCCGCGCTACATGAATCAGGCGCCAGACTTCAACGAGTCTAATAATTTCCACTCCTGCCGTGGACTTGCCTCCTATGTGGAGAATTTCAGGGGACTGACCGTAGGAGTAGATCTCCTCGCCGCACTCCAGGGAGGATTCAAGGCTTATTCCCGAATCGAGGCACTCAACGGCAACAGCGCCAGGTCGGCCGAGGCATCGGCTATGGCCGATGCCTACCGGGAAATCATCGACACCCGTTGGTGGGACGCGGCAGAAAACCGCTACAACACTTTCTGGACAACCGAAAGAAAATTCTACCGTGGAGAGGGAGTGCCGTTCATTCTCTGGTTTGACGCCACCGACAAGCCGGAAAGGAAACAGGCCTGTGTGGCCGATATCCTGACACGGGAATGGAATGTGGAGAACATGTCGGCTTTCCCGAAACTCTTCTACGACCTCGGATACAACGAGGAAGCATACCGATTCCTCACCACTCTCCCTGCCACCAACCGTTCGGAATATCCGGAGGTGTCATACGGGCTCGTGGAAGGCATAGTGTGCGGCGCAATGGGCCTGAATCCCTCCTTCTCCTCAAAGAGCGTGTCCTCTCTCTCGAGAATTGACAGCAACTTCTGCGAGATAAAAAATGTGCCTCTTTTCGACGGATTCATATCCCTTCGCCACGACGGGTTGAAGTCATCCTGCATGAAAAACGACACAGGCACCGACCTTGAATGGAAAGCCTCTTTCCAGGGAGAGCACCAGTATCTTTACTGCGGCGCTGACAGACTGCAGGCCTCAGTCACAACCGATGTCAAAGGCAACAAACTGTCGTATGTGACCGTGACGCTTCCAGCCAAGTCAGAGAAAGCCATAAGTGTCGTAAAGAATTGACGGCGATTCGTCTCATCCGATTTTTCAATATGGCCGTGCGGGGGCATACACAATATGACCGCGCACGGCCACATTTCCTTCCCCCCTCCATCTCACAAACCATTCCTCTTAAGAAGTTATCCACCAATAAAGAGACACATCATGAAAGCGTTGTTTTCAGCAATCCTCTCGGCAGCGGCCCTCTCAGCATCATTCACTACCGCGCAAGCGCAGACAGGAGAAAGAAATATAATCCGCATATCCACCGACAATACCGACCTCGTGCTTGAGGTCGGACCTAACAACCGTCTGTATCAGACCTATCTTGGCCCCAGGCTGATGTTCGAATCAGACCTGCACAACCTCAGCTGGAGTCAACACGCGGCCTCCGACGTTTCAGTCTCGGCTCGCGGATGGGAGGCATATTCCACCTCGGGAAATGAGGATTTCTTCGAGCCGGCACTCGGCATCACACATTCCGACGGCAACATGACAACTTATCTCTACTATGTCGACTCCACGCAGAAACCTGTCGACGGCGGCACGCTGACACGAATCAGCCTGCGCGATGACAGGTATCCTGTTGACGTAACTCTGAATTACATTGCCTATCCGAAGGAGAATGTCATAAAAACCTGGAGCGAAATATCCCACAGGGAAAAGAAACCCGTGTCGCTGTCGCAATATGCCTCGGCAATGCTCTATTTCAACGAGCCGGAATACTGGCTGACGGAATTCAGCAGCGACTGGGCAAAGGAAGCCATGATGAGCAGCCAGAAGCTACAGTTCGGCAAAAAAGTGATCGACACAAAACTGGGAAGCCGTGCGGCCATGCACACACATCCCTTTTTTGAAATCGGATTCGACGGCCCCGTCAAGGAGAATAGCGGGAAAGTGCTCATGGGCACTCTGGGATGGACTGGCAATTTCCGTTTCACTTTTGAGGTCGACAATGTCGGCAATCTGCGCGTGATACCCGGCATCAACCCATATGCCTCCATTTATCAGCTTAAAGCCGGGGAGGTATTCACAACTCCTGAGTTCATCTTCACGCTCAGCTACGACGGCACAGGACAAGGTAGCCGCGACCTTCACGATTGGGCGCGCAGATACGGCCTTAAGGACGGGCAAGGGGAAAGGATGACTCTTCTGAACAACTGGGAGAACACCGGATGCGACTTCAATCAGGATATTCTGGCCGAACTGATGAAAGAGGCTAAACACTTGGGCGTGGATATGTTTCTGCTTGATGACGGATGGTTCGGCAACAAATTTCCCCGGAAAGACGATCATGCCGGACTCGGAGACTGGAAAGAAACCCGCGACAAACTCCCCGGGGGTATCGCGGCGCTCGTAAAGGCGGCCGACGATGCGGGCGTTAAATTCGGGATATGGATCGAACCGGAAATGGTGAACCCCAGGAGCGAGCTTTATGAAAAGCATCCCGACTGGGTGATCGAACAACCTAACCGCGACACATACTATTACCGCAATCAGCTCGTACTGGATCTGAGCAACCCAAAAGTGCAGGACCATGTGTTTGGAGTTGTCGACAGAATACTGACTGAGAATCCCGGCGTGGCTTATTTCAAATGGGATTGCAACAGCCCTATAACCAATATCTATTCTCCATATGCCAAAGACAGACAAGGACAGCTCTACGTAGATCATATCAGGGGGATTTATAAAGTATTGGATCGTGTCAAGGATAAATATCCCGGTGTGCCGATGATGCTGTGCTCGGGAGGTGGTGCGCGTTGCGACTATGAAGCCCTCAAATATTTTACCGAGTTCTGGTGTTCGGATAATACCGACCCCATAGAGAGAATCTACATACAATGGGGATTCTCGCAGATCTTCCCGGCAAAGGCCATGGCGGCACATGTGACAAATTCCAACAAAAGCACATCCGTCAAATTCCGCACTGACGTAGCCGCCATGTGCAAGCTCGGGTTCGACATAGGGCTCAAGGAATTGCAAGATGATGAGCTCGCCTACTGCAGAAAGGCTGTCGCCGAATGGAAAAGACTGCAGCCCGCAGTGATGGACGGCGACATGTTCCGGCTTGTCTCTCCTTACAAATCAAACCATGCCGCAGTAGAATATGTGGATAAATCGAAATCATCGGCTGTAGTCTTTGCCTACGACCTCGCGCCCAGATTCCAGGAGAAGCTCAATGCCGTGAAGCTGCAGGGACTTGATCCCGACAAAAGATATCTCGTGAAGGAGATCTGCCTTATGCCGGGAAGCGAATCCCTGTTTCCACAGGATAATAAAACCTATACAGGCGATTATCTTATGAAAGTCGGTATCGATGCTTTTACATGCAGCCACAATTCATCCAGAATCATCGAACTGAAGTCTCTTTGAGAAGAATGGGCTGCCCATAGATGGCTGATGTCTGACGACATTCATCCTTTATGGGCAGCCCTATATTCATTGACAAGAATCCGCGGACATCATATCATGTCAGGCAAGCAAATGGAAATCAGATAATTTACACAGTTTTCCGCAGATTCACAATCACTGTCTTGCAAAAGCTTGAAAAATGTATTAACTTTGCCCTACCATAGGAAAACGATCTCCATTCATAGAACCGACTGTAAGCTACGATCATGATTAACCGTCTGACGTTATCAATACTTATATCCATTTGCTCCTGTTGCGCCGTGTGGGCGCATAATAGAAATGTGCGTCATATCACCATTGACGATGGTCTGTCGTCTAACACAATCTACAGCATAATCCAGGACGATCTGGGCCGCATGTGGTTCGGCACCAATGACGGACTGCATTGCTACGACGGCAGGAACATCACAGTATGGCGTGATCCATCCATGCCGTCGCTCGGGCAGGTGATATACTGCATGGCGGAAAACCACGACAAGCAGTTATGGGTGGGAAGCGACAAGGGGCTCTCCATCTTCGACCTGAGAAAAGAGAAATTCATAGAGCCCTCCCAATTCTACAATGATGACGTAAGGATCAAATCGTCGGTCAGCGACATCCTTTTCGCTAAAGACGGAACAGCCTGGATAGCCACCACTGCACAAGGAGTATTCCGGCATGATCCCAAGACAGGACACACGGATCACTATGCCGCTATCGGCCGCATAAACTCCGACATCATACATGATCTCGAGGAAGACTCCAGGGGAACAATCTGGGCTGTGAGTCCGGAAGAGGGTCTTAGCAGGTTCGACAAGAAGCATAATCTATTCATGCCGGTCGCGTCATCTCCCAAGAACACAAAGTCTATATTCGAAGACAATGCCCATAATCTATGGGTGGGTACAACAACCGGGCTATGCAGTTTTGACAGAAACTCAGGAGTATGGGAAACCCACATATCCCCTTCCGGCAACAACGTGCTCCAGATAAGGCAAATCGTGGAACACGATCCCGGCATACTTATTCTGGCCTCTGACGAGGGTCTCACAACCTACAACACGGCCACAGGAGAAACCACAAACATCAAGGCCAACCACACCCTTCCCGACAACCTCAATGACAATTATCTTCACTCTCTTTTCATCGACAGGGAAAATGGTCTATGGATAGGCACTTTCTTCGGAGGGGCCAACTACATTCCCCCCTCTTTCCGACTCTTCAACCATTATTTCTCCGGAAATTCAGGACTGCCCGCCAGGATAATCTCCGTATTCGCAAAGGCCGACAATGGCGATGTATGGATAGGATCGGATGACGCCGGCTTTTTCCGATGGAACCGTAAAGACAATTCTTTCAAAACTTTCGGCAACCATCTGACTCCCGGACAAACCTATTTCAACACACATGCGCTCCTTCAGAACGGCGATAAACTTTTTATCGGTATGTATATGGGAGGTCTCGACATATATGACCTGAAGACCGGCACTTTCAGAAACCATAAAGGGGGACAACACCCCAACACCCTATATTCGTCGAGCATCTACGCAATTTTTAAAGACAGCCGTGGCGCGATATGGATCGGCACCACCCGCGGACTCAACAGATACCGCCCGGAGACCGATGATTTCGAGAGAGTGTTTGAGGTGAACCATGCGGATGTGGAATACATTTTCGAAGATCAGGCGGGGTTCGTGTATGCATGTTCTCTTGATCAGGGACTGTATCGCCTTGATCCTGATAAAAATGTCTGGGAACAATTTCTAATCTCCGACAATAAAGATCTCCCGACTCCCGGATTCATGGTCAGCAACGTTGTGACAGGAGCCGAAGACAATTCCGGACGGATATGGATAGGCACCGATGGCTGGGGGCTCTTCCGCTTCGAGCCGGAAAAGAAATGCTTCATCCGCGAACCGCTTCCTCAATCATTAAGAGTGGTGAACAAAATCATACCCGTCGACGACCGCCTCTGGATCACTGCCGCCAATGGCCTCTACTGCTACTCTCCCGACTCGGGGAAAATACAGACATTCAATAAACTGTCAGGGCTCCAAGGCAATCTCTTCATGCCCAATTCCGGCATCTGTCTCGACGACGGCTCTATCCTTATCGGGGGTATCAACGGGTTTAATGAGTTCAAACCATCGGATTTCGACTTCACTTCGAAAGATCCGGATGTCATCATCACCGACCTCACATTGTTCAACCGCAGAGCCCCCGTAGATGCCGATGACTCTCCGCTGACGTGCTCCCTCGCTTATTCCGACAGACTGACACTGAGCCACCATTACTCCATCTTCAGTATCTCAGTGGTGATTCCGAGCTATGTCAATCCCGCGCAGAACAGGTTCCTCTATAAACTTGAGGGATTCGACCCCGACTGGAACGAGGGACCTGCCGACGGAAGGGTGAGCTACACCAATCTTCCTCCGGGCGACTACCGCTTCAGGGTGAAAGCGTCGGACGGTGCCGGAGGATGGAACGACGACTCCCTATCATTCCCGATAAAAGTGCTACCGCCCTGGTGGCTCTCCCTGCCTATGATGGGGGTCTATGCCCTGACATTCATATTCGGCGTATACGCACTGTTCCTACGGCTTAAACGTAAGCAGAAACTTGAGCTCCAGACAATGGAAGCCCGGAAAGACAAAGAATTATACCAGAGCAAGATCGTATTTTTCACCCATATGGTGCATGAGATACGGACTCCTCTCACCCTCATACTGACTCCCCTGGAGACGGTGATGAAATCAAAAAGGCTCGTCAGCGAGGAGCTTCCCACACTCAACGTCATTGCCCGCAATGGCCGCAGGTTGCTCGACATTGTCAACAAGCTCATGGATTTCCGCAAGATCGAGTCAGGACGCATGGATATAAATCTCCATCCGGTGGATATAAGGCAACTGGCAGTGGAGACATACAGGAATATTCTCCCCATGGCTGAGGCTAAAGGTATCGGCCTGGATCTCAAGGTGCCGGAGGGCTTATGCATGGCCATGGCCGATGACGAGGCGCTGCGACATGTGATTGAGAACCTTCTTTCCAACGCGCTGAAATTCACCTCTTCCCACATATGGATAGAGATCTGGGACGATGATGCCGGCGCATGGTGCATGACAGTCAGAGATAATGGGAGGGGCATACCCGAAGAGGAACGGGAAAAGATCTTCGCCCCCTTCTATCAGGTTGCCGGATCTCAGCCTCAGGACAATATCGGCACAGGCATCGGACTGCTTCTTGTCAAGAAATATGTGGAGCTCATGCATGGCACCCTTCGTCTTGAAAGTTCGGTTGGGAAAGGCTCCTCCTTCTCAGTGTCGCTCCCCATGACTGAAGAGAGGGTCACTGTGGCTGAGGAGAAAGTTTCCGAAGAACCCGGTCTGACGCCGGAAGCCGGCAATCAGAGCGACGGTCCGGACAAAGAGCGCCTGCTTATAGTGGAAGACAACGATGATCTTCTCACATTCCTGAGGAATCTTTTCTCAGGGATATATGAGGTCGGATGCGCATCCAATGGGCGCCAGGCTCTCGGAATGCTTGCCGCGACACCATATGATATAGTGCTGAGCGACGTCATGATGCCGGAGATGGACGGTATGGAACTCTGCCGGCGCATAAAGACCTCCCTATCCACGAGCCACATACCGGTAGTGCTCCTCACCGCAAGGGTGGAGTCGGACGACTATATAGAAGGCTTCGAGAACGGAGCCGACCTTTATGTCAGTAAGCCGTTCTCGTCAGATGTGCTCAAGGCGCAGGTGAAAGGCATCCTTAAGATACGCCGGCAACTGCGGCTCGATTTCGGGAAAAATCCGCAGATACCTGTCCGCGACCTTGTGCCCGACTCAAAAATGGACAATGAGCTCCTTGCCAAGATCGAGAGAATAGTCATGGATCACATTTCTGAGGAGGACTTCAACGTAGACCTGCTCGCGCAGGAGATCGGCATCTCGCGCACAGGACTCTTCACCAAACTTAAGGCAGTGGCAGGCATGACTCCCAATGCATTGGTGAAGCGCATAAAGCTCAATGAGGCGGCGCGGCTTCTATCGGAGGAAGACTGCCGCATCAGCGAGGCATGCTACCGCGTGGGATTCGTGTCGCGGTCGCATTTCGCGAAATATTTCCAGGAACAGTTCGGTGTGAGCCCTGCGGAATACAAGGCTTCTCCCGCGCGTTAATGTGCGTCGAGCCAGTTGTCGGCCACTCCGCTTGATGCCGTAAGTCTCACCCGGCCGCTGTAAGCGCCCTCCATGCAGCGTCCCACAATCTCCTGCACTACCGGAAGCTCCTCAGGCACGACATCGAAGTTCAACTCATCGTGCACCTGCATCATCATCCTCGACTTCAACCCTTTCTCCCTCATCTCGCGGAATATTTCGACCATGGCCACCTTTATGATATCGGCGGCCGCTCCCTGGATGGGGGCGTTGATGGCATTGCGCTCCGCATATCCCCTCACCACAGGATTCTTGCTGTTGATGTCGGGCAGGCGCCGTTTGCGTCCCATCTTCGTCGATACATATCCGTGCTCACGCGCGTTCTCCACAGAGTCGCTCATGTATTTCTGGATAGTGGGGAAAGTGGCGAAATAATTATCGATAAGTTCCTTGGCATCCGTGCGTGGTATCCCGAGGCGCGACGACAGGCCGAAGGCTGATATACCGTAGAGTATGCCGAAATTGGCGGTCTTCGCATGGCGCCGCTCATCGGCGGTAACCTCATCGAGATTCTTGTGGTAGATCTTGGCGGCGGTTATGGCATGTATATCGTCGCCGTTGGCGAAGGCGTCGAGCATCGTCTGGTCGGCGGCGAAGTCGGCCACCAGCCTCAGCTCGATCTGCGAATAGTCGGCGGAAAGGAACAGGTGACCTTCGTCGGCGATGAAGGCACGGCGTATCTCGCGTCCCTGCTCCTCCCTGACGGGTATGTTCTGTAGGTTGGGCGCGGAGGAGGAGATGCGTCCCGTGGCAGTGACAGTCTGATTGTAGACGGTATGCACCTTCCCTGTCGACGGGTTGATACATGCCGGCAGGGCCGTAAGATAAGTTGTCAATAACTTTTTCAATTGCCTATACTCCAATATCTTCCCGACAATAGGATTCTTATGTGCGACCTTCTCGAGAATGTCCTCGCTTGTGGAGTATTGGCCGGTCTTCGTCTTCTTGGCCTTCGGGTCGAGCTGTAGCTTGTCGAAAAGTATCTCCCCGACCTTTGCCGGCGAACCGACATTGAATGTCTCTCCCGCAAGTTCATATATATCATTCTCGATTCCCGAGAGGCGTCCTTCGAGATCTGCGGCGGCATCATTTAGTGCCTCCACATCTATACGGACTCCCGTCATCTCCATCTCGGCCAGAACCGTGGAGAGAGGGAACTCGACATCCGCAAGGAGCCTCTCCATACCTTCGGAGACGATCTCTTTCTGCAGGGGTTCCCGCAGGCGCACCACTACCGCAGCCTGCTCGCAGGCCCATTCGGCAATCTCAGACTCTGTGGCCGCAGGCGTCTTAGCGCCGCGCTTGGCAGTGAGCACCGGAGCCTGTCGGCAGGAGTAGCCAAGATAGATTGAGGCGAGGGTGTCGACTGAATGACGCATCTCAGGCTGCAGGAGGTAATGGGCCACCGCGATATCGTAATAGTTGACAAGCGATGGGGCGGCATCTGTGCGCAGACGGTGGGCGAGCACATAGTCGCGCTTGGCCTGCGCCGTGACCTTCAGCAGGTCGGGACGTGCGAGTGTGTCGAGCACCGTGCCGATGGCATCTGTATTTCCTGCTGGGACATAATAAGCCTCCGAATCACCGGCAGCCACGCCCACGCCCAGGATCCGGGCGTCCATATCGTTCTCCCCTTCCGCCACGAAGCATATTCCGCACACCTTTGCCTCCGACAGACTGCGCGACATCTCTTCGCGTGTCTTTTCCGAGTCAACGGTCTTCCAGTCGATAGGGTCTGTCTGTGCCGTCTTTATCTCGAGGGCCGCGGCATTGGCCGGGCTCTCTTCCGGCATGTCGAAAAGCGACGTGGGGAAAGCCGGCGCCGCCGGGCGCGTGTCGGAATCGATACGGCGTGCCACACGGTCGCTGAGCGATTTGAACTCCAGCTCCTTGAATATGGCAAACAGCTTCTCCTTATCTTCCGGCTTCCTTACGAGGTCGTCCGGATCGGCGTCGATAGGCACGTCGGTGCGGATCGTGGCCAGGAAATATGAGTCGCGTATCTGCTGCGCGTTCTCCTCTATCTTCTTCTTCAGAGCTCCCTTGAGTCCGTCGGTATTGGCCAGGAGATTCTCCACGCTGCCGAAGTCCTGGATAAGCTTCACAGCCGTCTTCTCCCCCACTCCGGGACAGCCGGGGATATTGTCGATCTTGTCGCCCATAAGGGCCAGCAGGTCGATCACCTGCGAGGTGCGCTCCAGACCATAGCGCGCGCATACCTCCTCCTCGCCGCGCAGTTCGAAGTCCTGGCCGCGGTATGAGGGTTTATACTGGAGCACGTCGGGGCTGACAAGCTGTCCGAAATCCTTGTCGGGGGTCATCATGTAGGTGGTGAAGCCCTCCTTCTCGGCGCGCTTCGCCATGGTGCCGATCACATCGTCGGCCTCGAAGCCCTCCGCCTCGAGTATAGGTATGTTGTATGCCTTTATTATCTCCTTTATGATGGGCACTGAGAGACGTATGTCTTCCGGCATGGAGGCCCGTTCGGCCTTGTAGGCGGCGTCGGCCTCGCTCCTGAACGTGGGGCCCTGCGGATCAAAACACACGGCAATATGCGTGGGGCGCTCCTTGCGGATCACCTCCTCGAGAGTGTTGACGAAGCCGAATATGGCGGAGGTGTTGAATCCGCCCTGCGTCAGGCGGGGCATCTTGATAAGAGCGTAGTAGGCACGGAAAATCAGTGCGAAAGCATCCAGAAGGAACAGGCGTTTTTCAGTCATATGGTTAAAATTTTCTGCTAAATTAACAATTTAATCGTGAATAGAGGTTGCAGATGAACAGAATTTATTAAATTTGCACTGAATTTGAATATGGACCAGCTCACCGTAATACAGAAAACGCTTCAGAAGGAGCTGACGGAGATGAACGACATCATCCGTCGCTCGCTTTATACACCTAACGCGCTGATGAACCGGGTGGTGACGTCGTATCTTGAGACAAAAGGGAAGCAGATAAGGCCTATCATGGTGATTGTCAGCGCCGGGCTCTTCGGAGGCGTCAATGAGCACGTGCTTCATGCGGGAGCTGCTCTTGAGATGCTCCACAATGCGTCGCTGATCCATGACGACGTGGTCGACGAGACCCCCTTGCGCCGCGGCCGGGCGACCATCAATCAGGAATGGGGCAACCATATAGCGGTGCTTGTGGGCGACTATTTCGTGTCGAACGCGCTCGCAGCGGGAATCAGGACCGGCAATATCGCGATCATCGCCTCGCTCTCCGATCTCGGCAAAGAGCTCTCGATCGGGGAGATCGACCAGATCTGCAATGCCCGCGACCATCACTTCGACGAGGAGAGCTACATCTCGATGATACGCAAGAAGACCGCCTCGCTCTTCATGAACTGCGTGAAGATGGGAGCGGAGGCGGCCGGAGCCACCGAGAGCCAGTATGCGCCGCTGATACGTTTCGCGGAGCTCTTCGGACTCTGTTTCCAGATCAAGGATGACATATTCGACTATTCCGACAACACCCGTATCGGCAAACCCACGGGCAACGACCTCCGCGAGGGGAAAGTGACCCTGCCGCTGCTCTATGCCCTCGAGCATGCCCCGGCTGAGGATGCGGAAAGGATGAAGGCACTTCTTCGCAGAGGCGATCTTTCATCGGATGATATCGCGCGGCTTCTCCGCTTCGCTTGCGAGAATGGCGGCATAGAATATGCCTACCGGCGCATGCGCGAGATGCAGAAGGAGGCCGACAAGGTGCTCGACACGTATCCCGACAGTCGTTGGCGTCAGACCTTCCGCGATATCTTCTCCTATATAATATCGAGGGATATCTGAGCGGATTCTCCCGGCGCCTGTCTCTGACATCGACACTCTTACCTATCATGAACACACCGCTTCTACGATATATGTGCCCCGGCATCCTGGAGGCAGGATGCGACGAGGCGGGCAGAGGATGCCTATGCGGCCCCGTGAGTTGCGCCGCAGTAATACTTCCTCCCGATTTCGAATGTCCCGAACTCAACGACAGCAAGAAACTTACTGAGAAGAAACGTGCGCTACTGCGTCCCTACATCGAGGAGAACGCCCTGGCATGGGCAGTAGTGATGGTCGAGGCCGAGGAAATAGACCGCATCAACATCCTCGCGGCCTCAATCACAGGCATGCAACGCGCACTCGACAAACTCACAGTCCGTCCGCAGCACGTCCTTGTGGACGGCAACCGCTTCCGTCCTTACAGCGAAATACCATACACTACGGTCGTGAAAGGAGATGCCACTTACATGTCGATAGCCGCCGCCTCCATCCTCGCCAAGACCCACCGCGACGAACTCATGGAGCGTCTGGCCATCCAATACCCCGGCTACGGCTGGGAAGTGAACAAAGGCTACCCTACCAAAGCCCACCGTGCTGCCATCGCCACCCTCGGCCCCACTCCCCTGCACCGCCGCTCCTTCCGCCTGACCTGACTCGTCCACCCCGAGACATCCCTCACCGGTCTCTTCCCGCCCCCTCCGCGAGCATATCTCCCCAAAACAGGACGTAGAAAAGTCCTGTTACTTCCGCCAGCCCAAGCGAGCCTAACTCAAAACCGCGATATGGGAAAGTCCCACTACCTCCGCGAGCACAGCGCAAAACCGCGACATGGAAAAGTCCTGTTACTCCCGCGAGCATAAGCGAGCCTATCTCAAAACCACGACGTGGAAAAATTATATTATTTCTGCAAACATAGGCGAGCACAGTTTCAACATGCATCAAAAAATCCTAAAAACAATCCTCTAAACAAAAAATCAGCGTCAAAAATTTGGCGGAGCCAAAAAAAAGAAATAACTTTGCATCCACAAACGGCATCCCTGTCGAAAGCAGCGACAAACCGACGTCGAAACGCTGATGACACCGACAGCCGACAACACCGAGCCCAGGTGGCGGAATGGTAGACGCGCTCGTTTCAGGTGCGAGTGCTGAGAGGCGTGCAGGTTCGAGTCCTGTTCTGGG